>ENA-ORVB01000265-ORVB01000265.1-human-gut-metagenome-genome-assembly--contig:-NODE-265-length-45974-cov-29.1125_pt1 | contig 45974 bp, 45 predicted proteins | sample MGYA00242090_ERZ509231 | MGnify/ENA primary metagenome ERZ509231 (study PRJEB26280, sample SAMEA2338798) | human gut metagenome | biome: human gut; feature: human-associated habitat; material: faeces...
GGGCTTATCAGGCAGTATATCCCAAAGGGTAAGGACTTTAGTGAAGTAACCAACAAACAGATTAAGTGGATTGAAAATAAACTCAATAATCGACCTCGTAAAAGACTTGGATACCTCACGCCAAACGAAAAATTTAAACAAATTATTAATCAGAATTCTGTTGCATTTGCAAGTTGAATTCAGCTATTAAATACTCTCACACAACAATTTTCCTCACTTTTTCACCACATTTTTCAACATCTTCACCATGGAATCCGGCAATACCTTTTTTATGTTATTCTTCAGCGTGATGGTAGAATCACTCACCAGCGTGTTCATTGTTTTCAAGGCTAAGCTCTCGTCTTCATTGTCCGTGAAGACTTCCAGCAGTATGGGCTTTTCCGTGATGCCGGGAGTTAGGAAGCGGTCCAAATGTGACAGATATTCCTCTTTAGTAGAAGCCTGCATGTATTCGTAACCTAAGTCTTCCGCATAGTGACGCACCAGCAGATGCGACTTGTTGCCGTAATGTCCGGCGGCAGCCATAAAGCGGTCAGCATCGTCGCCAAACTGTGCAGCCGGGTGATTGTAGTTGCGGAACTCCGTACCCTTTCCGTTGTTCACCAACAGGATACGCAGGTTGCTGCCCACATGACGGTTGCCCATGGAGTTGAGATCGTAGAAAAAAGCTAAATCGCCAATGACCAAGAAATGCAACTGTTGCGGACGGGCCAATGATCCACCTATAGCGGATGACATACATCCATCTATGCCGAAGCCACCGGTGTTGACAAAACCGCATCCCTGCACGGAACGAGGCACTTCGAACATGTCCCAGGCACGAAGTGAGTTGAGAATACCGATGTGCAAAGCGCAACCGTCTGGTAGGCGATGGGCAGTCTGCCCTGCTATCCAAAGGTTAGAGAAAGGCAGTTCGGGAACAGCATCATGCAGCTTGTCATATTCCTTGTGGCATTCCTCCATCCAGACTTTACCAGTTGCCTGCTGCGTTTTACGTTCCCCTGCCATGTTTGCATATTGGTTGAAGAAAATTTCCTCAGGCATCTCGAACACCTTACTTAATTTATGGTAAGGGTCGCGTAGTTCTCCGTCTTCGTTTACTCGCCATACTTCGGTTGTGTTGGACACAGGTTTGTTGCCATATCCGTTCACCTCGCCGATATGTATCAGCACATCGGTGTGGAATGAGGCTTTCGGGTAAACTTCCTGCTGGCTGACCAGCGCATTATATACCCGGTAAGGACCTACATAGTTGCTGGCATGTTCGCAGAATACCACGGCACCATAGACCGCACAGAAACGGTTGACGGCTTCAGTAAGCTGCGATTTCCATGGCAAATGGTTGCCAACCACGATGCCTATCCGTCCTTGCGGCAAGGTGGGAAGTTCGTCATAAGGCATATAGCGGTGGATGCATCGGGCTACCGGAAGTTCCTTCACCGAGAAGTCCTTGCTATAGTTTGTGGCCAAGTTGATATGCACAGGACCACCTCCATGATGACGCAAGGCAAGGATGGCGCGGTTCAGGCGGATTGTGGTGTCCCATTCTGCCACCTCATCTGTGCAAACAGGAATGTATTCAGCATGCACACAAACATCGTTAGGTTTCACACTCCTGTCTGTCACTTGGGCAATCATATGTCCGACGCGTCGGATATCTTGTGTAGATGTGACCGCCAAAACTGGTAATTTACGATAATAAGCTTCTGTAAGGGCTGGCATATAATTGCGTGATGACGTGGCTCCCGTGCATGAAAGAACTATGGGGTCACCGCTTTCTGCAGCCATGCCGCAAGCCATGTATGCAGCCGAACGTTCATCCACGCAGGAATAGATTTCAAAGAAAGGATCATTTTGTATGCTGCCTACAAAGGTGACGTTCGTTGCTCCCGGTGAGGCAACTACCTTTCTGATGCCTTTTTGTTTTAACAAGGAAATCAATATCTGGATTCCCCTTTCTGTGTTATAATATTTTTGTTCCATATAATAGTGCAAGTGATTAATATTATTTTGTTAATAAATATCTATAAAGTAGATATTTCGTTGTTTTCTTGATATTTCCTAATTCCTTAAAAGATGCCTTTTCATTTGTCCATCGGTCATATTTGGCCTCATTTCTCCAATCGATATAACGGAATGTTGGAGATTTAATAAAAGTCTCAAGGCATTGCTCTAATCCGGATAGTGTCGGAAGAAATTTCGTCGTGTCTATAAACCGATTTATTTTTTCATTGGAAAAACGACGGTTATAATATCGGTCATATTTTACTTGATATTGGCCTAAAGGCAAAGCTAATTTAGGGCATTTATCCAAAATGAGAACCTTCGGACGCTTTCCCGTATGCATTTCTATCACATGAAGATATGATTGTAAAATCTCATTCCAACGATACGATTCATTTGCTGTAATATGGAAGGCTTCACTATAAGAATCTGATTGACCTATAAGTGAAGCTATTCCTTCAGCAACATTCAGTCCATAAGTCAAAGTTGTATATTTATCTGCAATGTCTTTGGAAAAGACAATAGTTCTGCCTTGCAAGGCTCTGTAAAGCCAGTTCTCTTTTTCATATACTCCTAATTGTAGGCGTATCTCACTGAATGTGATATAAGGACGGATAATCGTATAATTGCTATATCCTGATTGCCTCAGTAAATCTTCCTGCCGTGCTTTGGTAAGTGCGTACTCATCAGTAGCAAGAAATTCTTTGTCCATGCATACGTCAAGCAAACGTGGGCTGTCTTCTGTAATAGGATTGGATGAATCCGCATAGACTCTTGATGAGCTAAGATATATGTATTGCCCACAAGATTTTAGCAATGTCTTGCATCGAAGGGCAAATTCCTCTGTGTTGTAGACCATGAAATCCACTATAACGTCAAAATGCAAGGCAAGTAATGAATTAAGAAACGATGGTTCATGAGCATTTCCTGTAGCATATGTGACATTATCGAAATTAACGCGCATCCGTCGTGACGTGACTGTTACATGATAGCCTTTCTGGTTAAGCAAATTGACCAAATGTGTCCCCATGGCTCCTGTTCCACCAAGGACTAATACACGATAATTCAGAGATTGCTTTTCGCTTTCCTTCATATTGATAAGACATATATTTGAATGTATATAAGAGGCTTGTAGACGCAATCCACAAGAAGCATTGGGCTGTCATAATGAATAGCTGTCGAATGTCATCAACTCTTATATCATTTTTTCTTTAATTTTTTTGTCAAAATCTGCTTTGCTTTGGCCATGAAGAATAATCGTTCCTCTTTTTCAAGGCCCACATAATATATGCATGATACAGACCATAACAAACTTACTGCACAGACAATCAGAAGCCGGAAAAATGAAGGCGACATGGTAAAAGCCACTGCGGTTGGCAACACAAATGTTAGCACGGCACAGATGCCAATTCTCCCGAAAACAGGTAGGAAGTACCTACTAACTGGAAAATCCATGAGCTTTTTCAGGAAGAACAGTCGTACTAAAATTTGTAAGAAATAATTTGCTGTGTAGATAATGTATGTGGTATATGCCGGACATCCTAACTTGTAGGCTACCCATGTGAGAGGGAAAATCAGACAACCTACAGATACCACAGCAATCTGATAGTTGCGTATTTTTCCTGTAGCCATGATGGCCGTATACATCGGATTGCCTATGAGCGTGGCTAGTGTGGAGAACAGCACCAGGCGCATGAACACAGGTGTGTCCGCAGGCACCTCCTTCAGCCAGATGCCCAGAATGGTGTCCGCTTCGAGCACTAAAGGTACGATAAACATGTACATGATGAAGAACGAGTATTTTGTTCCCCGACACACCAATTTGAACAGATATTCACGGTCGTCCGCCGCATAAGACTTGGTAATCTGAGGATTGATGGCGGTCATAAAGTTGTTGACAAACTGAGTGACTGCCGCATCCACCTGCACGGCAATGGCACGAGCGGCATTGGTGGTTACGCCGAAGAAGATATTGATGAGCATGTTCACGCCTTGCGTGTTCAGCATGTAGGCCGTACTCCCAAAAAGGTTCCAGCCGGCAAAACCCGTCATCTCTTTCAGCAAGGGACGGTCGAGGATGAAACGGTAGTGGGTTTCGGCAAAGTGACGTCCGCAATAGATGCCGTAAATGAGGCGCAACAGGACGGCGATACCCAGAATGAGCAGGGCATAAACCATCAGCTTGTCAAAGGTTGAGATGTAAATCAGATAAGCCACCAGCAGTTTCAATCCCGCTTCCAGTATGCTAATATAAGCGAATATCCCCATACGCTCGTGGGCAATGATGGTTGCGTTGTAGGGTACGCTTATCAGATTGACCATGAAGGTGGCAATAGAGCATTGCAACACGATGTTGGCCGCCTCCATCCTCCCGTCCGGGATGTTCATCTTTGCGTTGAGAAACCATACGCCGCCGACTTCACACAAAACAAATATGGCCAGTGCCATCAGTATCTGTATGTTGACCGATGTACTGAAAATCCTTGCCAGCCGTTCCTTGTTGCCAGTGCCCAGCTCGTAAGTGATGAAGCGCGAGATAGCACCTGACAGTGAGTTAGACAGCACGGAGAACATGGCCACTACGCCGCCCACTACGTTGTAGATGCCATAATCAGACTCACCTAATGCGTCGAGCATCACGCGACTTGTGTAAAGAGTCACCAGCATGAGGACAATCATGCGGAAATACAGAAGTAGCGTATTTTTTGCTATTCGTTTATTGTTTTGAGATGTTGGGGACATTAGTCTGTTCTATGGTTAAACAGTTCTCTTAAAAAAACTGATAAAGTTTAAAGCAGTATTGATAAAAGTTATCAGTATGAAGACGCTGTAATATCTGAATTTCGAATATTCTAATTTTACAAAAGCTTTATTTCTCTCTTCTTTTAAGAGATTGCTTTTTTGATACTAAGTTATTGAATATGTGAAACCAAACCTTACACTTCATAATAATGTGGAATACATATCAATCTCTTCCGCCAGTCAATAGGTTTAAGAACCGTGGCGTAAAAGTTTTTAGAACGACAAATACAATCAGGCAAAATAGTGCGCCCAACAAAGGGGATAGCAGATAGGAAATGATGTAACCGACATTATAATGGGATGCCAAAAATATTCTTTCGGCGAACGCTATAGCCAATCCTAAGCACGAAACCTTCAATATCGTCATCGAATGTAATGCATAAACGAAAAAACTCGTTTGAGATAGTTGAGGACGGACTATCAGAACACCTTTAGTTAAGAGCATGGATGTTACAGGAATCAAACTTGCTATAGCTGCGACACAATAAACTTGTCGAGTTAATGAAGCTATTTTTGTTGAATCGAAAACAACACAGCTAACCAAACTAAGTATAGTAATCACAAGGTAGATGTTTTTCTTTTGCAATAATGTTGTTACCATATTCTTCTGACTAACACTTAAATAAGCTCCCCATGAGAAGAAGAAAATTCCAGTAATATGTATGCCAGGCAAAGTGCATATATTCAATAAATAAGCTACACCTAACAATAACAAATAAGTCCCTTTCAAGTATTTTATTCCATAATATATGATAGGAGTCAACAATGAAATAACAATCAAGTCACGTAAAAACCAAAGTGGTAAAAGAAAAGGACCGTACATCTGAGCAGACCAGCCTAACAGGTTGACAGCACTTTCATTCCAAGTCGTAAAATTCCAGATTACCCCCCCATTTAATATTTGTTAAATAATTTATAAGGTCGTCCACTGGTTTATGTAAAATCCATACACCTATACATTTATTGAAGATTATTATACATAAAGCCAAAACATTCCATAACAGATAAGGAACCAAAAGAGTTTTTAAACGTTTTTCTATCTTCTTTTTGTAGCATTGGATATTCCATTGTTTTACTTTGTAGAAAAAGAAATAGCCCGAAGAAAAGAAGAAAAATGGTACAGCTACCTGTGAAAAATAGTATCCTACACGACATATAATGCTATAGATGTTCGCTATTGTCAAATGAGAAACATCTATCGTTTGGATAGGGGTAAATATTTCCTTATTCTGAGGATTCACATGAATCAATAGAACTAATAACACCAAAGGGAAGCGTAGCCACATAACGGTTTGTGACTGCAACTCTGCTGCTGATTGCGAAACGGATGATTTTTCAGTAAAAAGAGCAAGAAAATTCCCTTTTAGTTTATTATAAAGTGTCATAGAAATATTTGAATTCATTTCCTTTATTCGTAACTTATTCTACTTTTATAATCTGCATGAGAAGAATATATTTTCTTTATTTTATCTTCAAAACCTGTTGGCGGAATTATTTTAGTGGTATAGCGATGATTGCTGTTTTAAACAGAGGCCTTTCTGCTTTCAAAACATGGCTTTTTACGTCCTCAAAGGCAACCTTTCACACTATAAAAAGTCTCTTGCAAACTTGCCGGAAGTAAGTGAAAACCGTAAGTAAAAACTTTCGAAATGCGACAAACTAAAAATATCCGCCATAAAAAGGCATAATTAATTCCGCCAACGGGTAGTTTGATATGTTTGCTTTCTTGATTATTTCACATATCAATCCCTCCTGAAAATATCCCGTGTATACACTTTCTTTTTTACGTCATCCAGACAAGTGTCATAGCGGTTGGCGATAATCGCCTGACTTTGCACTTTGAAAGCGTTCAAATCATTAACCACCTTGCTGCCGAAGAATGTACTGCCATCTTCCAAGGTCGGTTCGTAAATAATTACATTCGCACCTTTCGCCTTTACCCGTTTCATAACGCCTTGAATGCTTGACTGGCGGAAATTATCGCTGTTTGACTTCATCGTCAAGCGATAAACGCCAATGATGCATTTACGCTCTTCATTCGGGTTAAAATCGCCACGATTGTAATAGTCATAATACCCTGCCATGTGAAGCACACGGTCGGCAATGAAATCCTTCCGGGTACGGTTGCTTTCTACAATTGCTTGAATTAGGTTCTCAGGCACATCGGCATAGTTGGCTAATAGTTGTTTGGTATCTTTGGGTAAGCAATAGCCACCGTAACCAAAGCTGGGATTGTTGTAATGCTTGCCGATGCGTGGGTCGAGGCTGACACCGTTGATGATGGCTTGCGTGTCCAGTCCCTTCATTTCGGCATACGTATCCAGTTCATTGAAATAAGAAACGCGCAGAGCCAGATAGGTGTTGGCAAAGAGCTTCACCGCTTCGGCCTCTGTCAGACCCATAAACAGGGTATCAATGTTTTCTTTGATGGCTCCTTCCTGCAACAAGGCAGCAAAAGTGTGTGCGGCTTCATCTAGTCGGACATCTCCTTCGGGACGACCTACGATGATGCGGCTGGAGTAGAGATTGTCATACAACGCTTTGCTCTCGCGCAGGAACTCCGGGGAGAAAATCACGTTCTCCGTATCCAGCTTCTTGCGGATGCTTTCGGTATAGCCTACGGGAATAGTGCTCTTGATGACCATGATGGCGTGAGGATTGACGCTCTTCACTAATTCTATCACTTCCTCTACATGGCTGGTATCGAAATAGTTCTTAACCGGGTCATAATTGGTCGGTGCGGCGATAACCACAAAGTCTGCATCGTTGTATGCCTTGGCTCCGTCCAAAGTGGCGGTCAGATTCAAGTCCTTTTCAGCCAGGTATTTCTCAATATAGTCGTCCTGGATAGGCGACTTACGTTGGTTAATCAAATCCACTTTTTCAGGGATGACATCTACAGCCGTCACCTGATGGTGCTGGCTGAGTAAAGTTGCTATACTAAGTCCAACGTAACCGGTTCCGGCTACAGCAATTTTGATATTCTTATCCATAATAATTATTTTTTGTATAACTATAGTTAAACTTTCTTTTGGATATCCTGCTTCGCATTTTTTGCATTAGGAGCAATTAGGTTTTGACCACCATTGATATTGATTACTTTAGGATCTTGGTACTCTTTCAATTCCTCTGTTTTTTCATGATACTCTTTAGGCAGCATATTTCGAAGAATACATTTTATTTGGGATAGGTCAGCTTTACGGTTGTTATTTATGAACTCTTGTGCTGCGGTTATTTGCGAAATGTAGATAGAGTCAAGAGAATCAGGAATAACAGTCGGTGCAGTCTTGTGCATTTTCTCAATTATGTCCGGAAGTTCCTGCTTGATACGTTCGACAACGTTTTCAATTAACTTCATATCCACTTCTTTTTGTGACTTTTTCTTGCGTGTTCGATTTGTGGTTGTCTTTGGTGATGTATCTATTTCAGAACTTGTTTCCCCTTTCTTTTTTTCAGTAGAATCATATTGTTCATGGGGTGTACATTGCCCATTGAATAAGGCACTGGACGCAAGAGTGGCTGCCATGACTTGCTGAGTGGCTGTTACAGTATGGTCTGATGAGTCTGTGGAATGAGAATCGTATTTGCCGACATACAAGCTTCCAGGTGAGCGGTCTTTCCTTATAGTATCTATTATGCTTTTCGCCAAAAGGACGATAGCAGGGGCGAGAATAGCGTCCATTTTGTTGATTAAATTAGAAAGTTATAGAATAGTTGGACAAGTATTATTGGATACTTTGCCTTTTCTTATTGGATAGGCGGGCATGTATCCTATATTCCTTTTTCCCGCCTGTTCCGCTTGTATGCCATCCAAGCTTCGTTGATGTTCAGGCGGAGGTTGTCGATGCTCTTTCCTTTGTCCACTCCGGTGAGGAATGGGAAAAGGAGGCGGATGAACTTTTCCTTAGCTATCAGTTCCGCCGTGATTTTCGGTTCGTCGGCGCACATTTGGGCGACCGCTTCGCCTACCTGCTGCGCCGTGGTGCAGGCGGCAAGTGTGGCGATGCAGGCTTGCAGCCGCTCTTCCTTTTCTATATAGAGGGAGAGGCGGCGTTCGTCGTCAGAAGACCAAGGGCGAGACGGCCCTGCTAAGGCAGGCACTTCGGTCTGTTCCTGCGTGTAGTGGAAATGCTGTTCCGCCTTGACAGCATTCGGCAGGATTTGGTTCGTGCCTCCGTAGATGTTTATATTGACGCTTGACGCGGTTTTTTCTTCCATATTTGTGCTGTTTTTCAATGTCTTTCCCTCTTTTCTTCCATGGTCTTTCAACGGCTTTTCAATGCCTTTCAACGGAATTGTTTTCGCCTAATCAGCATCGTATCTTTGCAGTGTCGAAAGGATGAAGCGCGCTGCCCGTAGACAAATGAAAACCAATGTTTAACACTAAAAAAAGGAAAAAGTATGATTGACTATTCTGTTTACATGATGACTCCGACTTACAGCAAGGACGAAACGCCCAAGGCGTATGCCAAGAACCAAGTGTCTGAAATCTGGACATTGGAAAAGTTCGCCAGACACATCTCTGACCACAACTGCGTGTATTCACGCGGTACGGTGAAAGGTGTCATATCGGACATGTGCGAATGCTTGGTGGAACAGCTGCTTAACGGCAACAAGATCCAGTTGGGCGAGTTGGGTACGTTCGGCATTTCCCTGAGCTGTGAAGGGGCGGAGAGCATCGAGAAGTTTACCGCCAAGAACATCAAGGAGGTGAACATCCTCTTCACTCCGGGCGTGGACTTCGAAAACCTGATAGGCCGTGCTGAGTTCAATCCGGTTGCCAGCCGTGCCGCACAACAGGCTACGCTGAAAGCGGAGAAGGCAGGCGCTACCACCGTGGATCTTGAAGCAGCCAAGGCCAGAGGCAACACCAATGGCATCTCTGCAGAGAACTCCACACAGGGTGGCGGCACAGGCAGCACACCTACGCAACCCGGCACGGGCGGCAATGACGACACCACTGACGGAAGCGGCGAGGAGTAAGCGCACACCCGATGCGTAAACTGGCTTGGAAGGGAGTTTTCCCTTCCAGCACTTGTATGCGACCAAACCGGAGAGTATGAAGTTTATATTGTTCATTTATTTAAAGACCACACGTATGAAAACAAGTTGGAAAAAAGTGTTGCTTTACATCGTAAGGCTGGTTGAACTGCTGATAACCGGTGCCGCGGGAGGGGCACTTGGAGGCAGCCTATGAGAACCATTACGCTGATTATCGTGCACTGTTCCGCCAACAAGGCGGGCAGTGCCCTCCGCTTGGCGGACATCGACCGTTATCACCGTTCGTTGGGATGGAAAGGCTGCGGGTATCACTACGTGATCCCTACGGACGGAAGCATCGAGACGGGTCGGGATGAAGCCGAAACCGGAGCACATTGCAGGAATCATAACCGTCATTCTATCGGAATCTGTTATATCGGCGGCTTGTCTGCTGACGGGAAACCGGAAGACACCCGGACGGATGCCCAGCGGATTGCCTTGCGCAGGCTGTTGGAGGCGTTGCATCGGAAATACCCTCGTGCCTTGATTGTAGGCCATCGGGACTTGGATCCGCAGAAAGTTTGTCCGTGCTTCGATGCCGTGCATGAATATACAGATTTGCAGCCACATTGACACTAATTGTTTCTGTAAATGATGACAGCCGGCACGGTTTTCGCCGTAAACGTTGCTAAAACGGCTGAGCCGTGAAAGCTGCCATCATTGTATCTCATTTTTCATCCTTTATTCTATAGGATGTCGCTGATACTCACACTTTTCGTCATGCTTTCCCACGAATGCCTTGCAACGGTGAGGTTCAGCGGATAATCGAGACCTATCTTTTCGCCTAATTTCTTCAGGCTGTAATTGATGCGGTGCAGGATGCCGTCGTACTGCCTCCATTGCTCGCGCGGGTCTTTTTCCGTGATGACGGGGAAGAGATGGGTCGTGCCTTTCTGCTTGTATCGGTCTGCTATCTCCTGCAACGCCGGCTCCCACGGAATAGAAATCTCCTTGCCGGTGATACGTTGGCGGTAGGTGAGCTGTCCGTTCTTGATATTCTTTCTGGTCAGGCGGAAAATGTCGTCGCTTCTCATGCCACGGGCATAGACCGTGAACAGGAAGATGTCACGGGCGAAGACGGTCATCTCTGATTCGCCGCTCAGGTCAAGGTCACGCAGGCGTTTCACCTCATCGAGCGTCAGCCCGTTCCGTTCTTTCTTGACACGGTAGCTTACGTCCATGCCTTCAAACGGATTGCTGTCGTTGGTCAACCCGTCATCAACGGCAAGTCGGTACACCCGTTTCAAATTCCGTATATAGAGGGAAATGGTATTGCGTCCTAATTCCTGATTCTTCAGCCAAGTATGGTAGTTGCGCATCAACAGGGCGTCAAAGTCCTTGAATGGCACTTCGTTCTTGCCCAAATAGGCTATGAATCGCCTGAGATACATTTTCAACTTGTTGGCGGCATCATACCGTCCCTCGTCCCTCAGTTTCTCAACACGGGAGTTGGTGTAGGCGATGAAACCAAAACCTTCTTCCGTTTCGTCTAGTCTAGTCCGGAGAGGGGAATGGCTATCGTCTGTAGATCATTTTGAATGTTGTTATCCACTTTTTATTGCATTTTTATTTTTCTGTCAGCCGTCAAGATAAATCACTTTTCCGTTCGGCCGGCCTCCTAAGAAATCAAAGATGTTAGGTTCGTCAAAATAGATGCCCATGTCGGCATAATAGGCTTCTTCCGGATCTTCCGGCACGGTGTAGAGGTCTTCATATAGACTGAACCGTTTGCCGAAGGTGGTGGTGAAATAAGTGAGCTTGGCGGCATCCTGTTCTTTCTTCACGATGTCGTTCCAATTGGTTTCGCCGTCCCAAATCGGCAAAGCTTCCTTGTTGAGCCAAACGGCAGAACCGTTTATGTATGTTTTGTTATTGTAAGTGACAAGCTGTGCGGCAAGGTAACGGTTTTGTACGTCCTCCGGAACAGGCTTCTGAAAAATAACATTCCGGAACTTGCGACCGTCCCTATGACGTAAGGTGAGCGTGCAATCTCCTGTTCTTTCAATGACTGTATATGTGTCCAGCCTTTCGGAACGGATGGTGTCGAGACTTGCCGCCGCCTTTTTCAACAACGCTTTTTCTTCCTCGTTCACGAAAGCAACCTGCTGGCGGAACTGTTTGGCGATAGTAACCGCCAAGGAATCGCCGCGCTTGTCACGCCAATTGAAGGCAAGGTCTGCCCACAGCATCCGCCGGGCGCTCTGCCAGTCTCCCGTGAGCCTGCGGAACATCATTTCCCTGAAACGCAGGTCCGGAAAGATACGCCACATCACCTGGTCTTCCTGTGGAAGCCATGTCTGCATCTCGCTCAGGCGTGAAAAGTCACCGGACAATACACATTCCACCATCCACCCACGGAGGGCACTGCAACGAGTCTTTGCCACAGCCTCTGACACGAGCCTGTCCACTTGCGAGTTGGCTTCCGCACTCATATCCAGACTTTCGCACCATTTGAACACCACGTTGCCCACGCTGCGGTACCTGTATTCGTAAACGCCGTCAAGCCCGATGGCAACGGTGTTCTCCGTATAGAGCAGCAAGGAAAGGATAAGCTCTTCATCGAATGCTACCGCTTCTTGTTCCACCAAACGGTGCAGCCTGACGTAGATTTCATAAAAGAAAGCCACATCGCTCTCCACGTTCATGGACGGACGATGAAGGCGTTTCCATTCGGCGGTAAATTCGGGAAAAGCAAACATGGTATTTATGGATTAGGTGTTAGTGATTAAGCATTAGGTGTTAGTGATTACCTTGTCAACTTAATTTTTAATTCTCAACTTTCAATTTTTAATTCTATTCGTGCAGCCACACCGTCCGCAGATACCTGCGCCATACGGCAAGGTGGTTGGTAGTATTGATTTCCGTACAGATGCGGACACAGGTTTTTATCAGTTTTTCCTTTGCCGCCTCTTTGTCCTGAACAGATGATTGGATGGCAAATACGTTCAGCGTATCTTCGCCGACTTTGAAATCCGGTACGGCTTTGACATCCGAATCCACATCCGTCAATACCTTATATAAAGTGGGCGCATAATTGCGGAAAGACTCGATAAGCTTCTCCGTTTCCTTAAGGGTTATCTCGTTACGGACTTTCTGCACCTTCCCGGAGACTAATTTCTCGTTGGCTTTTCCTGCCGTGAGGAAATACTCGCGGAGAAAATCGTCCCAGTTGGTGAAAAAAACGAGGTTTCCCATCTCTTCCTTCATGCCGATATGCGCATAATACGTAGTGGTGGCTTTTCCGTCCTCCTGTCGGCTGGGATAATAAACCTCTTCGGTGATGTCCACCTTGCGGATGATTTCCGTATAATCCTTATGTCGCAGCTCCGCCTCGTTCTTTCCTTCTTCCATTTCTATTCCGGATGTAGGTGTAAGGAACGGGCGGAGGATAAGCTTTTGCCAGTTTTCCTTTACATATCCGGGTGTATCATGCTCGTAGCGGGCAAGGTTTATCAAAAGTTCGGCTTCTTTGGTGGTCAGTTTGTCAAGACGGTCAGCCAAAGCCTTTTCTCCTTGCTTCTGAAGTTCCTTGCAAAGAGCCTCCAACGACAGGTCGGCGGCAAGACGCTCCATCAGTTCATAAAACAGGGACAGTGTGCGTTCTCCGTAACCGCAGCCTTGCAGGATGCCGACAAGCAGGTCTGCGGCACGTCCTTTCTCAGTGCCTATGGACAACCGGTCTCTCTCGGCATTGTGAAGGCGGACAACGTGGAGGTCGGAGGCATTGGGGTAGGTGACAGTCAGCCAACTGCCAGGCATCATGCCCTGCACACGGAATACTAATCCTTTTTTCCGGTGGAAACGGCAGATGTAGCCTTCGCAACCGGCAAGCGGACCGTCAACTACACGGACGATTTCATTCGGCTCGTCCGTTTTCGCGTTAATCGCATAGTCGGTGTAAGGACGTTCCAACACAATCACCTTGTCGGCATAGTTCTCGTTGTAGTCGCGGAAAGCACGAATTTGGGATTCGGGAATGGTGCAAGCGACAGCTTTTTCGTCCGGTGTGCGCTTCCGGTTGTACCAGATATAAGCGTCGGAATCATTGTCACGGAGAAACTCAACCAATGCGCCTTGGGTGGCAAGCACGAACACATAGCCGTCGAAAAAGGGCAGCCGCTGTTCATTGTCACCACGGCGCACATAGACATTGGTGTGCGTAGGGCAATAGACTTCCAGTATATTCCGTATCTTGCCTTTTTCGCGCTCGATAAGTGCGCACAAATCCGGTTCATGTCCGGGTTTAGTGCAGACAAGGAACCAATGGTAATCGACTGTGTTGAGTTTGTCGGGCATATTCTGAAAAAAGCGTTCTTTACGCTACCCCCATGACAATCGCATGACGGCTAACTGATACCTCTCCGAATTTGAAACACCACGCTTTTCAAACATTTTTAAAACGTTTTTCAGGCGTTGTTTACATCATTCTTTAGGTTTAGCGGCAGCATTCCGGAGTAAAAACTCAGCAACAATGGCCTGCCGTTGTTATGTGACGAGAAGAGCAAAGCGCAATGCGTTTGAATGTTTTTGCTTCCATATCACAAAAATTTGATTTTCAGCCAATTAAGTCTCTTAAGGTTCGCCGCTTTACCATAGTTTTATAATATGAAGCGGCAGAACACGCTGCAAATGTAATAAAAAGATTTAATACTAAGGAATTTACGGCCAAATATTTTTTCAAAATTAGTGATTAAATTTTCCCAAAAGCTGCATTTGTTCGACTAATTTAGAAAAATGAGATTTGCTATCCACTGAATATCAGCATGTTATAAAACTATGCCGTTTCATATTATACAGCGGCAGGTTTTGTCGAACATCCATTGCACTTATTCTCTATCAAAAAAGCAGATATTCCCGTAGGCGATAATCCATGGTTGTCCGAAAGGCCACCAAACGCAGCATAAGAAACCACAAACGACAACGTAAATCGCGACCTTTTGCGATGCGGTTTGTGGTATATTGTAAGTACCTTGATTGACAACGCATTGTACGTGTGTTTCGTCTTTACAAAAGAACGCTGCCAGCAAGCATTCCCTCTCATCTGAAAATCTTACTAATTAGTTGACGGTTGGCTTTCACCACTCCCTCCGTATCAATGGAAGAGAGATAGATTTGCGTGGTTTTCAGACTTTCATGCCCCAATCCTTTGCTGACGATGGACAGGCTGACTCCCATGTCCCTCATCGTGCTGGCCCAGCAATGCCTCCCGACATACGTTGTGAGCGGAACTTGCAATCCCACCATGCCGCCGATTCTCTTCAGCAGGCGGTTCACCTTATGTTCCATCCGTTCGTACTGCCGCCGTTCCGTGCCGTCCTGCTTGGTAATGATGGGCAGCAGGTACGGACTTCCTTTGGTCAGGTGGGCGTAGGTGTCCACTATTTCCTGCATGACAGGCTCCCATCCGATGGAAATGCTCTGCCCAGTCTTCTTACGGCTATATTGCAGCAGCCCGTTCCTGATGTCGTCTTTTTTCAGGTATGCCATGTCCACGAACGAGATGCCTTGCAGGTAAATGCAAAGCATGAACATATCCCTTGCAAAGGCAAGGTCGGAGCCGTCCTGCAAGTTGAGCCGTCGGATGGCACGTATGGTGTCTATCGGCAAGGCACGCTTCACGGTAGAGGCAAACCCCGTGAACACATGGCGGAAGATGTCCTTGTCGGTGGTGAGTTCCTTTTCCACAGCCTTGCGGTAGAGGGTACGCAAGGTGCGCAGATAGCACGACGAGGAGTTGCGCTTCACACCTTGTTCCTTCAGCCAGGCTTCGTATTGGTTCATCAGTTCCGCGTCCAATGCGTCGATGGCGATGTCCTCGCCATTACGGAACCGGGAGAAGCTAGCCAAGGCATCTCGATAGGTCTTGGCTGTACCTAATCTGCCGATGCGGAGCTTTTTCGCCACCATGCCGTGGATGAAGCCGAACCACGTCGGGCAAGGCGGAAGTAGCCTGAATTCTGATGCGATGTCGTCCGCCGTATATTCCACCATTGCCTGCTCCTTCTCCGTAATCAGCGAGGTGATTTGCTTGCAGTCCCACCGCAGTTTGGAGGCAATCAGTTGCAGTTCAGCCTGCCGCTCCGCTGCTCCGGTGATGCGGACGAACGAGGTCCGCCCGTCCCATTCTTCGGGCATGATGCGGTAATCGGTATAAACCGTTCTCGTGCTCCTGCGGTGAGTCACTTGGAAATACAAAGTGCCGGGCTTGCCTTCAGTGGTGGAAGGGCGGAATTTCAGTTTGAATGTTGCCATGATGTCTGATTTTTAATTAGTTGTTCAACTGAAAAATACACAGAAGTGGCCTCATTCAAGCATGTTAGCCTGAAAGGATTGGCTCTGCTATGCCGGGCTTCTTCCGTTTCCTGCTTCTTTTTCTCCTGTTTCATGGTTCAAACAGCAAGGCGAACTCGACCTTTCTGCGCCGCTCGATGCTTGGTATGTTTCGCCCTTTCCATTTTCGGAAAGACACGTATTCCTTGAAAATATCCCGGTCTCCACGCTCTAATTTGCTTATCAACCTGCTTTTGGGCAATTTCCTACTTCCCAACAAACGGTACGGTCCCACCTGATAGGCAAGGCAGGCAAGCAACGTTGAGTCACGACCGAAGCGGCGGAACATCCGGCACAGCTTCCTCATATCGGCGCGGAGCAAACTGTCGCCTTGTGCGCGGCTTATCTTATGGGTCAAGCGTTCTCCGGGTAAGAGCTTATGCCCATACCCCACGTAAGGCAAGTGCTTGCGGCTTCCATGCCAGCCCTCGTAATGCTTGGTGCAAAGTATGGCACGTTCGAACGGTGGCAAATCGTATATTCTCAGCCGCTTCCCTTTGTCAGCGTCTTGTGCCGTCAAGCCGGGTTTGAACAGGAACAGCAGGGATAAAACACATAAAACCAGTCTCATCTTGCCCCTTTCTTGTTTACCACGTCCTTTATCATCTCCTTCACGTCCTGACCCACTTTCACAAAATTCCGGTACAGGATGCGTTCCCGTTCCTCTTTCGACGGGAACGTGTAGAACTTAGGAAGCGGCACGTACCCGTCTTCCTCTTTCTTGATTTCTGCCATATCGAAGTCGGTCTTGCAGAAGAACTTCGAGGTCTTGAACTCCTCGGCTTCCTGTATGTTCATGCTGTCGCCCCGTCCGGTCTTGGTCTTCACGAAGTCACGGGCGACCTGTCCGCATATCCATCCCGTAGGCAAATCGGAGATTTTCGAGGCTGGCACGAGGTTGTCCATGTTCTCATTGAGATTGATGCTTGTCTTGTCCCGATCAATGGTTACGCCACGCTTCAGCTGCACAACCTTGCCGAAGATGTCGTTGCTCAGCCATTCCAAGGTTTCTTTCGAGCGTGCCGAGCCGGACACCACGTTGCCCACGGTGGTGATAATCTTCTGCATACCCACCTTCCCGTAGTCGGCCTCCAACTGCGGCAATTCCTGAAAGCCCAACGCTACGCTCACCTTGTTGCTTCGTGCCGTACCTATCAAGCGGTCTATCTTGTGGAAATACAGTGTGGGCAACTCGTCCACGATGATGCTCACGGGGATGTTCTTACCCTGCCCGGTGTTTACACGGGTCACGAGACGGTTCAGTATCAATGCATTCAATGCCCCGATTATGCTTTCCATTTCCGGGTCGTTGGCTATCAGCAGGTAGCTTGGATTTTTCGGGTCGCTCACTTTCAGGTCGAAATCGTCGCCGTCCTTATGGAATATCCAATAGCTTTCCTTGGTAGCCAAGCGGGAGGTATAGACACGCAACGTGCCAATCATGCCTTCCAACTGTTCCATGGCCTTGTTCTGGAAAGCCGTTTGGAACGGACCAAGCAGCGGTGCCACTTCGTTATCGGTTTGCAACACCTCGAAGATAGTCTGATAACTCTCATTGAGGAAGGAAAGGATATGCGGCATATCCGAGTATTTGCCCAACCAATAGGCAGGCTCCACGATGTTGCCGCCCTTGCGGTCACGCACCACGCCCGTAGGTTTCCAAAACTTAGTCTCCTTGTCCTGAACCTTTTCCGCATATAGTCTGTTCCCGTTCTTGTCGTAAGGTTCGCGTTCGTAGTTCACGAAGAAGTAGATGCAGGCGGCAAGAAAGTTGACCGCTGAGGTCTGGAAGAACTGGTCGCTGCCGCCGCCTCCCTCTTTCTTGCCTTTTTGCAAGGATTCCAGCAGGGTTTCCGCCGTTTCGCTGGCGGCGGCGAGGTTCGGAATGTATTTTGCCTGTATCGGGTTCACCCTTCGGCTGTACTCCACATTGACAAAATTTATGATGTTGAACTTACAGCCTTCAGGCAGTTTTCCTAACTTCTGGTTCTTCTTGTAATGGTAATAGAGCTTGGTCGCCAAAGTAGGAAACTTATAGTCGTAAACTACTAAGGCAAAGCCTTTTGCAGAATGCTGGCGGATGAACGGTTCGATGATGGAAAATGTCTTTCCGCTGCCTGGAGTACCGACCACCCAAGTGCCACGGAAAGGGTTGACGATGTTCACCCAACCTTTGCGAAACTTCCCTTTATAATAGTAACGCATGGGGACGTTGACCGAATACTTGTTCTCCACCAACTCCGTGCATTGCTCGAAGCTCTCGTTCTCCAAATTGAAGCGGTCTTTCAACAAACCTTCCTTCAGGTATTTGGAAATGTTGTCCAATGCCACGTGAACCAGTATCGTTCCGACCACCGATGCCGCCATGTAGAGGATGACGTTCAGGCGCAGGGAATAAAGGCGGACATCCATTTCATACCCGAACAGCCACACCGCAAGCACCAGCAGTCCGATGCCCGACACCAACGGGTAAAGCACCTGTCGACGTGCGTCAAACTCCAAGTGCTTCTTGTTCCTCGTGCCCACGCAGGTGATGCAGATAAGTAGGAAAGTGGCAATCTTGCTGTACACAAGGTTGCCGTCATGGTAGATGAGCCACGTCTTCATGCGGTCGTGTACGTCGCACACGATGCCGTTCCAATAGTCGAACACCGCCGGGTCGAACGCATACATGAAAAACTCCAGCAGGACGGATACATACACCACCGTCCGGAATATCTTGTAAGCCCCTTGCAATTCCTTGCTCTCTTCCATTTTGCCGTATTATTTATCTATTCAACTTCTTCATTTAATTGGTTTGTCTTGTTTATTACGTCAAAAACATGACATTCCCATCGTGTGTTTTGTTATTCGTTGAGCGTGACTATCGCCCTTACCTTGTGCGCCTGTATCTTCGGCGTTTCCTGAATAGCACCGCTACCCATTGAGAACAGCCAAGCCTTTGCAGTTTCCTGTTCTTCCACCTCGGTACTCGTCCAATACCAACATTCATCTGCTTCATCGGGCAGCGGGTTACCGCCGCAAGCCTCGATGTAAGGATTGATAAAACTCTTGGCAGCATAAAGCAAGCGCATCTGTGCCACCGAGGGAACGTAGGCACTCTGTCCGTACCGCCACATATCAAACACTCGCATGGCCATCGGCGAAGAAACATCCTGTGTGTCATACAGCGCAAAGGTGTTCTCATTCCCGTCGTAGACTGTCAGGTCGGCCGATGTACCCTGTGGCACACCGATGCTATCCGCAAAGGCTTCCGGGGCAAGGTCATGAAGATAGACCGCATAACCAGTTCCAGCTACCTCTTCGCTGTGGTTCACATGAAACACCACGGCGATTGCCTCCTTGCCAGAACCCGCGTAGTCTTCATAACTTCTGGTCTTGCCGTCCGTGCAGAGGATATGGCCTACCTTCATCGAGGTGTCCAACGGGTCGTGATGCCCGTCACAACCGATTAATCCCAATGCCAGCACGGTCATAACCGCTATATTCGTCATTCTTGTTTTTATTGTTTCCGTTTGCATACCTTATAGTAATATATAGGTGAATACTCCAATCTGCGAAAATCAGTTCTATCTGCGTCATCTGTGTGCCAAAGCCTTATTTCGAGGGTATCTTCACGCCGATGACAATCCCTGTCCGGAACAGGTCTTTCCCCTTTATCATCAGGTCGCACTTGGCCTGCCAAAACAGTTCCCAACCCTTGCGCAAGGCATAGCTGTGTTCATACCCCGCATGGATGCCGCCAAGTACCCTGTCCCTGTCCGAACCCAGCGACCCGCCCAGTCGCAGGTTGCCGTGGTGGTTACGGCTTCGGAACACGCATGGCTTATAGGCTGCGCCCACGCCCCATGTATTATAGTTGCTCCAGAACGATTCGGGGCATACATGCTTGCACTCGGCGCATTCGTCCCATTTCAGATAGACATTCCCGAAGAACTCCCACGCATGATGGTAGTTCGTTTCGTACTCGTAGCCAACGGTCAAGTCCATGCCCCTTTCATACAGCAATCCCGTTCCGATTTGGATTCTTCCGTGCCGGTCATCAGCAAAGCCGGGCAAGGTGGCCATAAACACGAAAACCATTACGACCAAGCCCTTTTGCGCAGCCCAATTCTTCATTCTCAATTCTACATTCTTCATTTTCCTTACTCCTCCTGTAATAAAGCATCATTGAAACTGTCAGCACAAAGCACATCCTCATAGTCTATGTTCAGCGCGATGGTGCGACCCGAAATCTGCTTCTCACTCACCTCAATGGTCAGCACCTTGTCGTTGGGAAAAGTCATCTTCTTTATGACCAGCACGTTGCGGTAGCCGTGCAGGAATGACTTTTTCTGTTCCAACTCCATTTCCGGCTCCAACTCGATGACTTGCGAATTGGTGGCTTTCGACACTTTCTTGTCCGCCAGCTTGACACGAATTTCATCAATGTCGAAACGGATATGGGTGCGGTTCTCGATAGAGAAGTCAATGAAGAAGTAGTCGCCCACGGCGTAGATATTGTTCAGGCGTATGGTCATGCGGTGCTGTTTGCGGCTTACGTTTCGGTAGTGGGCGGGCGACAGCCATACTTGCCGGGCGAAGCGGTACATGTCCTCAGTGGAGAGCGACACTGCCGGGTTGTGATAGGCGGTCATTTCCATAGGCTGCACCTCCTTGTCCGTCACCGCCTCCTGCATCCGGGTGGTGTAGAGCAAGACGTATTGAGTGCGGTAGCGTTCCGTCACGATGGTGACGATGGCCAGCACCTCGCCGTCCTCATGTCCGGCCTCTTTCGGTTTCAGGCGGATGGTATTGTTAATGGGCTGGTCGCCCGCTATTTTGTCCGTGGAGATGTCCACGAAGCGGATGGGTTCGGTGGCGGTGATGACGGTGGTCACCTGCTCGTTCACCGTCAGTTGTTCCATTTCGTTATAAGTCAGTTGAGCCTTGGCTGCTGTTCCAGTCAATAGGACGGCCAAAGCCAGTATTCCTTTTGCTATCAGTTTCATTTTCTGCGATTTTGTTTTTCGTTATAGGATGCTTAATTGTTCCTTTTTTCCCTACCGTTCACCAAATAGACGAACGTGCCGTATTTCAGCTTAGCCTTATTCTTGCGTACGGCTTTCGACAAAGCGTTGCTCGTGCGCTGGTAGGCGTTTTGGATGGCTTGCATACCCCATTGGGCAAATGTGTTTCCGGTAGCACTGTTGTTGATGCTCATCGTGCTGCCAAGGGCGTTGGAGGCTACGTCTTGCGTGGTTTCCCGGAAAGAACTGCTGGGCACGTACAGTCCTTCCAATCCATCAGTGTCATAGAGAGAAAGGTTCACTTTGACCAGTTCATCGTCCACCAACAGGCTCTTGATATTCCCTTTCACACGCTGGCTGCCGAAGCCGCTCATTGTGGCATAGAGGTATGAGCCTTTGGTCACTACCTTGCCGTCTATCTCCACATCGTCCAATAGGCGCAGCCGCACCCGCGAGCCTTCCACGGCCTTGATGTCCTCGTCAATAATGGCCTTTATCAGTCGGGGTTCAGGTTCGTTCTCGGCCAAGGTGTTGAAGTAGTCCGAAGAGGTCTTGACCTTTTTCACTACCTGTTCGCTTTCAGCATTCTCAACCAGTTCGTTCACGGCGTTTTCGTTAATTTCCACCTTGCCGCCTATGGAGATATTTCCGGTGGGAGCAAAGCTATCTGTTTCCGTACTATCCGCATCTTGTAGACCCTTTTGCCCCTGCGCTCTGGCTTCCGCCAATGCCTTGTCCAACTCGGCAAGGGCTTCCTTGCGCCGTTGCTCGCTTTGGGCGATGCGTTCATCTTCGCTCAGCGGTTGGATGTCGCTGGAATCTGCCAGCATCGCTTCTCCTTTCTCGGCGCTTTTGCGCAGGCGTTCCTGCATCTCACGCAGGCGTTGCAGTTCCTCCGACCTTGCGGCTGCTTCGGAATCAAGCAGGGCGAGGTCTTCCTCGGTGTATTTCGAGTCGTATTCTTCCTTGTCTGTCTCATTGTCGTTTCGTTCTATGTTTTCCACGGCGGAATAATCCTGTATCCGTCCGTAAGATTTTATCATACTCTCATACTTGCCGCCTATGCCGTCATCGCGCATCTGCGCCTCCGGCAGTTCCGGATTCAGGAACTCGGTGGTCTGCAGCTTGGATGGGGCTTCCGCCACTTCCGTATCAAAGATGTCCATCACCAAATACCCCGTCACCAACAACAAAGGGTAAAGGATGGCAGGCAGCACGTACTTGGGTTGCCTGAAATTAATCTTGTCCGTTATCATCATGCTTGGGTTGTTTTTGTTTCAAAAGTATTTCCTGCCGCTCGGTGGCAGTCGTCCGCTTCCCATTCTCCGGCATGGTGCATACCGACACTACCCGGTACACGTTCAGTGCCAGGCATCCTAATACGATGCCGAACACAATGCCGAGGAACCACTTCGGGTGCATACAAGCGAATCGTTGCGCATAGCCAGCCGCCTTGTCTAATCGTAGGAACCGGGCCGCTTTACGTCCGGCTTCCACTTCTTTCTTGTACCGTTTCTCGTATTTGGGGTCGTCCTTGTCGGGCATCTTCTCCCCGAAAATCAGTTTCTTCCATCCCATGATTTCAAATTGCTTGATTGGTTTGACTCTTCATTATTCATCCCTAATTCTCATTTAGTAGTTGTTCTTCGTCCGCTGCTCAATGTCTTTGTTCAGCAAAGTACGCCAGTTCGTTATCAGCAGCCCGTGCGGGTTGTTGTCTGTCCGTGGCACCCGTTTCAGTTGTCCGGCAGTAACCAACTCGCGCATCAGGATGGAGGTACGCCGCTCAATGCGTTGCCGCCCGTAATAGGTGAACTCCATCTTTTCCTTGTCAAATTTGATACTGTCGCAGAAGATGCTGAACACGGCACTCGTACCCATGATGTTGTTGTAGAACCCTTTTTCTTTCAGCGTATTGTACTGTGCCAATCCCGTTTCATCCACCAAATACATGGCTTTCTCCATCGTGTATTGGATGTACTTGTCATCGGGAGCAAGCGTGAAGAAGTAGTGGTGGAAGGCTTCGACATGCGACTTGGCCTCCACATCGAGTGTCTCATCCATCGAAGTGCGCTGCACCAGTATCGGCACATTCCCGTCCAACACATAGATTTTCTTTTGTGCGTCTGCCACCATACCCCGTGCCGTCCAGATGCTTGACAGGCTGATAATGGCGCATCCGATGATGACCGACACGCAGATGATGCCGACCAATTTGATTTTGTTTTCCAAATTCTTGATTACCATAATCCTAACAGTTATAATCGTTACTCATTTGTTTTTCTTTTATCTCATCAACGAGTGCATGGCTCCTGTGGCTGACATCTTCACTTGTTGCGCCACGCCCTCGCCGAAGTTTCTCGTGCTGAATGCCGTCTCTCCCTCCGGTATCATCCATGCAGCTAGGTCTGGCACAAGGTTCAGGCATTTTAACGCCACAATGCTGGCAGCCATCAGGTAGCCCGCTGAAAAGAACGAGTTTTGCAGGTATGCCGCCATCGTTGTCTCGCTCGCCGTTATCGCCGTCAGGTTCTCCACTTGGATGCACAGCACAATGTCGAAAAGAAGTAAGACGTAAAAGCCGACGAAGTATAGCATCGCTCCGTAGAAATGCACGGTCAGATACCTCGTCATCCATTTGGCCCATGCGCCTTCCCATTTGGGTAATAATGAGAACGCCCATTGTATAGGTCCGAATATCGTCAGCATTCCCAATAGGATTTGTTGGCAGTAGATGGTGCTCCACCAACCGATTCGATACACAATCAGGGCGATGACCATCACGATTTTGTCGATGCAGACGGTCGCTCCGCTGACCAACGAAGTGAACCACAGGCGGCTGGCATCCTTCTCCATTTCCGTCACCTCGTCCACACCTGTCTGTTCCATCGTCGATTCCACAAGGGATGGATCCAACGTGCCGCTTCGGGCAACATCGGCTTGTGCCTGCAGGCTGGTGTACATGGTGTCGCGCACATAAATGAGTTGTTGCACTTCCTCGAACTTGTCCGTTATCTGCATGGCTTCCGCTTGGTAAAGGTCATGCGTGTACGAGCCTATGGCATTGGGGATGTAGGACAGAAAGTCCAACACGCACCAGTTGCTGCCACTGTTGGTAATACCGGTGTCGGCGGGTGGATACCACCACGACATGATAATGGCCACCGCCAACGGCTTGAACAACTTCATCACATCCAATGGCTCTTTCTTCACCATCATCTTATAAGCCATTCCTGCCGCCATGATGATGGCAAACAGGGCGGCCAATGCCATGCACATCTGCAAGATCCACCAAAACGGCCCTTGTGTGCCGGTGAACGTGGCATCGCACAGAAACTCGTTGGTCTGGAATATCACATCGTCAATCTCCTCTTCCAAGAGGTGGATGCCGAAATCCGAAAGTATGTCGTCTCCCATATTGTTATGCTGTTACTTGATTATTCACCACCGGGGATTGTTCCCGTTCCATCACGGGCAGTATGCCGTCTGCTTTCAGTTTCTCATAAATGAACATCCGCCCTTTCTGAGTCCATTGAGTGCGCATCACTGATTTGCCGCTTTCTAATGAAAGGGTGGCACTATGCACATAGCCCTTATCCTTGTAGGCGGCATATAGAATCCATTGTTTGTTGTCCTTGTACTGGATGCCCTTTTCGTGCAGGATGGCATTCATTTTCCGCCCCGACATTCCATAGTCTTGAGCGATTTGCGTAATGTCAAGCAAGCCCTTACACTGTAGCACCAGGTCCACATAACTGGTTCGCTTGCCCAATTCCTCTATCTGTTCCTGCTGTTTGCCAATCAACTGCTTCTGTTCCTCATACTTGGCTTCCACGGCCATACGGTTCTTGCGCTCCTCCTTGATGGCATTCGCCAGACCGATAAGAAAGTCCGGTTCGTTCACGACCCGTTGCAGGGCTGCATCGGTCAGGTATGCCCCATGTTTACGTATGCTGGGTAGCACTTCGGAAGTCACCCATTTGCGGAAGCGTTTCGCTTCGGGTTTCCGGCTGTCAAGAATAACATCATAGAGGCCGTCCTCATTGATGAAGTTCGTAACTTGCTGGCGGCCAATATTATCTGAGGTGGTGTACTTTGAAAGTACGTCATCGCTGAGTCGCTGTGCCACCTTGCTTGGGACGAGATTCAAGACCCTTGCGACATCGACGAGACAGAACAAAGGCTGCTCCGGTGTACCCGCAGTGCGGATTGCGCCGAACTCCTCATTGCTGAAAATCTGAATATGGTTGTCCATCGTTGATATGTTTTAGTTGTTTACATTTTATTCCATTGCCCGCCATCCCGCTTCACGCCAACGGTTCATTGCCGCCATGGCAATTTGTGCCCTGCGGTCTTCGATGGTCGCCGTTGCTTCCAACAAGTCTTCCACTTTGGCGGCATTGGCCAACCTCACCAAGTAGCGCACGAGCGTTTCATTCTTCCGGATGATGTCCGCATGGATGCGCAGGTATTGTTTTTTCCGTTCAGCGTTCGGCATATAAGCATCCTGTACCGATTTTACGGCACAGAGGTAGATGTTATGGTATTCCCTCCAGTATTCCTGTTCATTTCCGCTTCCTCCGGCTTCCGCAATCCGCCGGATGTTCTTCTTGAAGTTATCCAAGGCGGAGTTGATTTTGTCGCTTTCGGCCAGCCATGCCACATCCAATGCGCCGCCGCTACGGTCGGCCACGTTCAAAGCTTCAATCCGGGCTCGTTGGGTCATGGCGGAATCCAATGCCTCGGCATCGTCCACTTGATTGTACAAGTTGATGCCCGCCGTGGTGCGGAATCCCAATTTGTTCTTTGCCGCTGCGCTCTTCTGGTAGGATTTGTGCAACAACTGGTAGTACAAACTTGGGGTCAGCGAGCCGGAACCGATTTCCGCTACGGTAATCTGGTTCATCTTGGCATCATCGTGGCTGTAGGTCACGCTTTGGGCAAGCGTCTTGGGTACGACTCCGTACATAGCCACTCCTATACCTATTATTATATATAGCTTCCGTTTCATTTTCATTCCTTTGTATCTTGTTTCACATTCCCTTTCATCGGTTATATGGGTTTAATCCCGAATCCCTCCATCTCCGGAATGCCTCGTTCGCAATCTGCGACTTGTCCTTGGCGAGATAGATGCTTTCTTTCCAGTACCCCATTCGAAGCTGAATGTACCGCCATGTTTCAAAGTAGGATTTGTTCAAATGTCGCTCGATGTTGTCCAGACCTTGGTTGATGCTTTCCAATACCAGCAGCAAGTCCGAGGTGGAGCAAGCCGCCGCACCGGTGGCATACAGCACCAAGTCGCTCATCGAACGGTACAATTGTTTGCCGTCCTCTGCGATTCTTTCCACACACCGCAGGCTGATGCCTATAATCAGCGTGTCATGCAGCTCCATTTTGTTCCGTTCCACCACTTTTGTATAATAGTCATTCAGCAAGTCCTTGTAGTCGCCGATACGGTCGCTCACGTTATTGTAGGTGGAATATACGTTCAGTGAGGTGCGCAAGGATTGGTACAGGATGTCAATGACATCGAAAGCCCTTGTGTACTTGTCCAAGTCTATGTTCAGTTCCTTGTAGCCCACCGCCGCCTCGCTGCTGTATTCGTGCAATAACTGGTTGCTCAGTTCCAAGGTGGAACGTGCCAGCAACAGGCTGCGCTGTTGCTTGTGGTCGTTGATGTAGGCTTCCACCGAAACAATGTCGAAGTTCCATTGTGCCGACACCTTCAACGGGAACACCGCCACCATCATCAAAAGGACGATATGCCTGATATTTCTTAGAGCCTGCTTCATTCTGTTCCCTCCCAGCTTTCATCCGTTTCTTCGTATTTTCCATTGTAATCCACCGAGTGCAGGCTGTTCGCAGCCCCACGCAGCCACCTGCGGCGGCACTCTTCCACCAGGGTAAGCCTGCGCCCCCGTTCGTCATTGACAAAAGGCGCGATGTCTTTCAACACGTCAATGATGCTCAGCCTGTAGTTCATCATTTTTTCCAGCGACATGAGGTCGGCATATATTTGCGTCAGCCTCGTTTCCACTTGCCGGGCAATCTCCAGCCGGTCGGATGCCCACAACAGGTGGTAGGTATCTGTGCTCGTGTCTTCCTCCACTTGCTCCGATTTCACGTATTCCGTGGTGATTTCACACGAAGGGTATTGGTTGGCAATCTCCGACAGGCGGTCATTGACCAACGTTGCCTTTTCCGACTCGCTCATGGCCGGATCAAGCTCGATGATGTCCATCACTTCCGTGTCCGAATACTCCGCCGTCAGTTCCCAACTGATTTGCAGGATGGCGCGGTGTATCTTGATGCCGAGGAAATACTTGGGCTTGCGGGCAATGGAAAGGGTGGCCTTGAAAGTGATAGTGCCGTTGATGTTCGGCGCGGTGGCTTCCCGCAGGTAGCTGTAGCCGCTCCACCAACCGTCTCCCTGCCATGTCAGGCTGTAGGCGTTCTTGCATTCCTGCATGAGGGCGGGAATGCGGTAATAATCATCGGTGGGTACGGCATTATCCGCCGCCGCTTCCTCCTTGGCCTGTGCCAATTCGTCCTGCTTATTTCGGACGGCGGACAGGTCGGATTCCAGCCGGCTGATTTCATCCTTGTTGCGGTTGTATTGCTGCCGCAGTGTGGCCGCTTCTTCCACCGTTGCTGCCGCTATCTGTTTCACCAAATCGGCGTTTTCTGCCTCCAAGGCATTTATCTGCGACTGTAAGGCGGCTGCTTCCGCGTTGTATTCGTTTTCCAAATCGTCCAGGCCGGACAAGTCCAGTTCGTCATCCCCGGACACGGTGGTCTGCATGGCGCACTCCTTGGAATGGGCGTTCAAACTACCGCCGCAGCTGCGGCACTTGTATTGGGTGCTTCCGCTGCCCAACGTCACCCCGTCGTGGCAGGTCACGCTGACAATCACGCTCTCGCAACCTTGCAGCTTGGCTTCATCGGTGGCTTGGTAATAATGCTTGGCATCGCTGCCGATGACATACACATAGCCTTCCTCGTTGTCGTTGAATTCCGACAACCGGGCGTTGAGTTGCGCCTTGAAGGTGTTCAAGTCCATCTTGTAGGAATCGAACACGTCCTCATACACCACTTCCTCGTGGTTCCAGCTTCTGGCTACCTTTATACTGTAAGCGTATGCCTTTTGTATCAGTTTGCTGCCTCGGTTGATGTGGTAGCTGGAACGGTAATAGTTGATGCTATAGGTATATCCGTCATTCGCCTGGTTCATCTGCTGCACTTTCGTTCTCGACCATCCTGCATACCATTCCGAGTTGCCGAGTATCTGTTCCGTCTGTGCGCTGTTGGGATAGAACCCGGCATCAGAAGTATTGAAGCGCGTCCATTCCCCTCCGTAGATGATGCTGTTGTCATCGGTAGGTGGCGTGTAGTCACACAGGGTTTCCGTACCGGCATTCCTGCGGTAGATATACCATCGCTGGGTGTAGTATTGTCCTGCCGCCTCTTTCAGGTAGTCGCTTATCCACGAGGTCAGGTTGTAGTTGTCTATTTGGAAGAGGTTGGCCACGCCCTCCGGCCCGCCGACCATCGAAAGCAGCGTGTTGGCCACGCCGTGTTCCAGTTGCCCGTACAGGTCGTATGCGTTTCCGGCCACCCGTGCGACGTCGCTCATCTTTCCGTTTAGCAGGTCATGGAAACTGCTCTTGCCCAAAATGGCATCCACAAAATTGTCCGCACCTGCCGTGGCAAGACCGACTCCCAGGTTATATAGATTGTCTATGTCGGCCTGTAGGTTTTCCTTGGTAAAATTGTGCCCTATATTTCCCAAGTCGTCAAAAAAGGTTTTCCAGTCAATGCCCCCGCTTTCCGAAAGTTTGAACAAGGGCGCCAATTGTGGGGCTATCTCTAAGAACACCACATCGCGGAATGACAACGTGCCGTTCGTCACCACCGATTCAAACTGCATACAAAGGGCTTTTACCTCGGCGCAGACTTTCATCAGGTAGCTGCCCCAGTACAAGGCGGTCTGTGGCGAGTGGAGCATCTGCCCAGCCACGGTCAGGATTTTCGGCATGATTTTCGCGCTTACCAAGTGATAGATGCGTCGGTAATAGTAGTTCTCCGTACCGTCACTCCAGATGCCCAATTCGGTAAGAGCCTTGCGGTCGAGGAACTTCGACATGAATATGCCTGCCGCAGCCACCTCCGCCGCATTGTACTTGTCAAGGATGTCCCTCACCTGTTCGGTGTAATAGGCTTCGGTAGCCGTCTCGGTGGCGTAAGCCGCCGCCATCGCCGCCACGGTTTTCTTGTCGTAGTTGACACGCACGTATTGGGCTTCCGCCGAAAGAACGGAAGCGCACACGCAAATCAACAGGACAAGGATTTTCTTCATGGGTCACGGCTTGATGTTTTGCGCATTCATAGGGTTACTTGCGGAATGGCCGGAACTTTCATTCTTACCTGCCTTTTCCTCCCGGTCAAGGCAAAGCGAATATTGCCCGGAACACCAAGGCTGTTCAGGAGCTTTGTAGGTGATGTAGCCGCGTTGCTGCAACTCTTCGCTGGCTGTCAATACGCCTTTCACGGAAAATCCCCTGACCTTGCACAGCAGGCTGGCAGGGTGTACATAGAACACTTCGGGTTTCTTCTCGTTCTCCCACATATAAATAAGGTAGAAGAACAACACGGTGGCCTCCTTGGAGAAGTTGCTGATTTCGTTGGCCTTCCAAAAGTCGTGGATGAATTTTTCTGCTTCCATAATGTTTGAATGTTATTGAATGATTGTTTGACTGTTATTCCTTTTCTTGCGGTCCAGGTGTAACACATGGCCTGTCTTGTTCACCTCTTGGGCGAAAGCCAAGGATTTGTCAATGCCCGAAAGCTGCCAATCCCTGCAATAGGCTTCAATGGCTTCCCGATGGCTGAATCCCAACTCCGCCTTGTAAAGTTTGAGGGCTTCCTTTTCCGCCCGTTCGGTGGTGTAGGTCATATAGCATTCCCTCGGCTCTTCCACGCCGTACACCTCGCTGGTCGTGCCACGCCGGATGAATACTTCCCGGAAGAAGCTGCGTCCGTCTTTATTCTCCAAGCGGTTGATGGTGAATATCTTCTTGCACTCCACATCGGTCAGGCCGAGTATCGCCTTGATGCCGTCAAACCGCTCCCTGAACTTGCTCTGGTCGAGCAGCATCACCACGTCGGAGTTGTTGATGATGGCCTCTTTCACTATCTCGCTGCCGATGATGTCCTGTATCTCCTGCGTCACCACGCCCACGCTCGCCCAAAACTTGCGGGCGGTCTTGTACATGAATTTGATGTATTCGGCCATCAAAGGGCTGGCGATGGCTTTCCACGCTTCCTCGATGACCAAGACCTTGCGGTTCTTTTTCAGTCGCATTTTTTGTAGGAAAACATCCATGATGATCAGCGTCACAATAGGGAAAAGCAGCGGGTCATCTTTGATTGCATCAATTTCGAAGACGATGAACGTCTCATCGAACAGGGTACCGTCCATTTCCTCGTTCAGCGTCTTGTCGTGGTTGCCACCCCGGTAGAAGTCCTTCATCATGTAACGGTAGGTGGAAAGGTCGATTCCATTCAGGTTATTCTCGTGGCAAATGTCGGGGATGCGCTGCACGGAGTATTCATAGAAGGTATTGAACGACAGGCTCTCCACTTTCAGTTCCTTGCGGCGGCGTTCTATCTCGTCAATCTCCCTTTCGATGCGGGCCATCCGTTTCTCTTCCGTTTCCCTGCCGTCACGGGCATTGTTGCGGTCGTCCACCAGCAGGCTCTTGCGCAAGTCCTCCCGTTGGGGCGGGGTGAACCCGTCGAAGCCATTGAAATACACATCATAATATTCAGTGATTACCTGGTCGATGAGCCGGTCTTCCGTCTTGCTGACCGTGCCTTGCGAGCCTTTCCATATCAGCAGCACGAGGTTCTTCAGGAAGCCGGTCTTCTCCACGTTCAGTTCCTGACGGTTGATGCGAAAAGGATTCATGGTAATCGGCTTCTCCTCCGTATAGCTGATGTACTTGCCGTTCAGGTATTCGCAGAGTCCCTCGTAGCTGTTTCCCGTATCGACCATCACCACGTCTGTGTTCTGCTCGGCAAGCTGGCGCACTACGCTGTTGATATGGAACGACTTGCCGCTACCCGAAGGCCCCAAACAGAAGAAATTGGAATTGTCTGTCAGCTTGTTACGCCCTTCCTTTCCGGTGATGTCGATGGCCACGGGCACTCCTTGGCGGTCGGTGTAGTATATCTTCAATGGGGTGTCCTCGCTGTGCTGGATGCGTTCCTTGTACATCAGGCAGACGGCTGCATCGCCCAAGGTCAGGAAACGGTCGTAATCCACGCTCATGCCGTAGCAGTTGCCGGGAAAGGAGTTGACGAACAGTTCGAGTTGGTTGTACGCCCGCTTGCTGATGTGGATGCCGAGCCTGCCGAAACTGTTCTCCAAGTAGTTGGTGGGCTTTTGCAGGTCGGTGTCCTTGTCGCAGCACACCATGAGGTTATAATGCATATAGACAAGCTGTTTGCTTTCCCTCGCCACGGTGTCCTGCACCCGCTTGATGTCCTCCACGGCCATAAGGTTGGAGGGGTTGGGGATGCTGGCATGGCGGTTCTTCTTCTTTTCCAGTGCGGCAAGCTCCTTCTTCTGGCCGGGCATGAAGATTATTTGGTTATAGACCACCGTCCTTGCATCGGGGATGCTGTCTATCATCGACACCAAGTCCACCGGCATCTCGGTGTTGTTTACCTCAATGTTGGTGTACGGACGTACCAACGAAGGTAGTCCTGCACTGTCCACATCAACGATGGAGAACACCTTGCATTTCCTGCCGCCCATCTCCATGCATTCCTCGCCCGCCTTGAAGCTGTCCATTGCCACGGGCCTGCCCGAGAAATCCATCGTGAAGTAATGGTCAACGTAGGCACTCGCCTCTGCCTTGCCCAGGAACGAGGCACGGATGCCCGCATCACGCAACTGGTCTTTCACCTTGCGTATCTTCACCAGAAAGTCCTTCCACCGCTTGTCATCGTAGGAGAACAGGTTGCTTTTCCGGTTCTCCTGCGTCACGGTCAGGTAGGTACGGCTGTTCGTGTACTGCCTGCCCTTGAAGTAACGGAAGTAGGCCTCGCTGAGAAACTCGTGTCTGTCATTGTTGGTTTCCTCGAAGCCCTGCCTCGTGAAAATGTCCTGCTTGTGCAGGGCATAGCCTTCGCCGAGGGTTTGTGCCAGTGCGGTGAACAACCGGGTATATTCGTAGTAGCTGTCGATGTCAGCGGAGAACTTTTGCACCGGATTTTCAATGCGCATAATGGCGGAATATTCCCCGGTCTTGGTATAGAGTATGCCGATGCCCTCCACGTCCTCAATGGAGAAATAGATTTCGCGGAACATACGTTTGCGCTTGCCTCCCGTGCCGAATGCCCGGACGGAGATGGCCATGCCCGCCAAGAGTGCCGTGAATGTCAGTAGTACATATAGAGTCATTAGTTCATCTTCATTTTAGAATAGATAAAAAAGCCGTAGTTTGGCTTTAGCATACCGCTTGGATAGGCCTCCTGTCACGATGCCGTTAGTAAATTCCATCATATAGAAAGTGTCCTTACCGCTTTCGGTACAAGTGAGGTATTCGCCTTGTATAGGGGCTATCAACCCTTTTATCGTGGATGGCTTGGCACATTCCAGCAGATAGTAGAGTTTGGCCAGTTCTCCCAATGAAGGTACATAACTGCCGGGATGTCGTGCCGTTTCTTGCAGCATGACTTGCCTGCCGAAAGAATGGCTTTGTTTGGCCTGACCATCGGCTTCCAACAGTCCTTGCGTGAGGCTTGCCCCATCAGTATACCCCAAGGCGCAATCATTCGGATAGGGCATACTAGGCTTGTAGATAATCTTGTCATCCGCGTGGATGTCATTAATCGGGTTGACAATGCCTTCTTTGCGGATTCCGTCAATGGTAGAAAAACGTCTGCCGCTTGAAACACCGTTGCCGGAGAACACGAACAAACCTTGGCAATCAGACAGGGCTACCGCTTTTCCGTGCTTGCCGTCCGTTTCCACGACCACAGCTATGGAAAGGGTGTCACGCTCCGCCTGTATCGTTCCGTTCCTTTGCAGGTAATGGCCCGTTTGTACGGAATCAACCGACATCATCCTGTGTTCATACCCCAAGTCCCGTTCCGTTTCCACCCAACTGCCGTTGATGGCCACGCCCTCACTTCCCTTGCGGATGGAGAGGTGCGTCATGCTCCATGCCGTCAGGGGTGGCAGCATGGTGCGCAACGCATGGTCTTTGCCGTTGATGCGGATGACGATTGTAACGGAGCAAGCGGTCTCGGTCGGAATCAGGTAAAGGTCATGCTTCCTGCCATTGTTCAACTGGCAATCCGTATTTTCCGCTTGTATGCTTCCCAAGGCTTTCTTGTCATACCATCTGCCTGTGTAAGGCTGGTAGCTACCTTCTGTATAAATGTCATCCCCTATGAGGGTGATGCCGTCCAATCGGTCACGCAAATCATCGCTCTCACAGACGATACGGAGCAATGCCATGGAACTTTGCAGCCTGAATGTCGACTGGATGGCGTTTCCGATGTGGCGATGGCATTCCACACCGTAGAGGTTCTCACCAAACGGAGCGGTCAGGCGGAGGGTGTCATTTGTCCCCAATCCTTTTCGATAAGGATAGCAAATATGGATGGTTGCCGTTGTGTCGGAAGTGACGGCGTGACGGTCTCCCGACACATACACATCCCCCTTTCGGGTGAACACAACCCCTGCAAAAGCCTGCCTTTCTTCGGGCGTGGTGGTGCCCACATCCATATATACGCCCAATTGGGGCCATGCAGGGCTTGTCCCCTTCATGCCCTCTATGCGGATGGCAACAGGCTTGCGGGCCTTTTGCCACTCCATGCGGGTTTTCTCGCTCGATTCGATGGCGGCGACCGTGGACTGAGGCTGTCTCTCCCCACCGCAGGAGGCGAGCAGCAGCCCGATACATATCATCAGAAAGACTTGCATCCGTTCACTGTTTTGTATGGTTCTTTAATCATTTCCGTAGTTGTTATTTCATTGAATATAATCCTACATCCATCTTGGTTTTGTCTTGGTAGTGATTCTTACAGTCCTTTGGAACGGGCATAGACGAACACGCCTTTGTCGTTCTTCTTGCTGTGAAGCCCCTTGCGCTGTTTGAGCAGGATGAGTGCCGCGCCGCTGCCAAGTGTCACCACCAAGACTATCAGCCCCGCAAGGAAACCGGAGAGGCAGTAAGCCACGATGAAGCCGACAATGGCACCACCGATGGCTCCTGCCGCCCAGTAGATGTACCTGCCCTGGATCCCCATGAATTCAAGAGGCCGTTGCAGCCCCTTGAACATAGGGTATTCCAGTGGCCGGGTGTCACCGTGCATTCCGGGCATGGCTTAGCTGGTGATACCGAAGAACAACGGGAGTGCCTGTGCGGCGGCGACCAGGAAGATACAGGCGCCCACTATCATCATGATGGACTTCTTGACATCCTGTTCCTCGTTGTTCATCTTGATGTACACGCTGATGGCTCCCACGATGGCCACGACACCGGCAATGGCGTAACACAGCTTCACCACGTAAGGCACGTACTTGGCAATTTCGGTCGTCACCGTACCCAAGGCAGTCGTACCTGCCGTGTAGTCACCTGCGGCGTTTTGGGCGAGTGCTGCGGTCGTCCCGACCAGCAGCATCAGGGAGAGCATTTTCAGCCTCCCGGAAGGGCGAAGGCCCTTCATGCACTTGATGAGTTTTTCCTTAAACATTCTTTTTACCTTAAAAATTAAACACTATGTGAATTGTCTCATTTCTTCCTGTCATACCCGGTAGCCGAAGAACGCCGGGAACACGATGGACGCACCTATGATGAACAGGCAGGCACCGACCACCATCATGATTTCCCGTGTGATACCTTCCTCCCTCGTGTTCATCTTGATGTAAATTTGCAGGCTGGCGTAGATGGCCACGATGGCGGCAACGGCATAGAGCAGGTAGAGGACATACAGCATCATGGTTACCACGTAGTCATGCATGAGTGCCAGTGCGTCCGCGCCCCAACTGTAGTCCACTCCGCCGCATTTGGCCGAAGCGGGCAAGACCGCACACGCGCCAACCAACAGCCCCGTCAACCTGCGCATCTTACAACTCATTCCTCGTAATCTTCATGGGGGTTTTGAACAAGGTTTCCCGCTTGCCCTCCAACAATTCATGGAGTTCGGGAGCGGTCATGCCTTCCTCGCTTGTTATGTCGGCCTCCAGCAGGCTGGCCTTAAGTTCATTGGCTTTAGTTTCGGCGGCATTTCGTGGTGTCTCTTCCGTTTTTTCGGAAGAATCATTTACTTCGGACTCGGACGGTATCATCGGCCTTTCTCCTGCATTTCCCACTTGGAAGCCGTCGCCTGCCTCGCTTACCTCCACGGATTCCTCTTCCTCCATGCCGTCCAGGTCGAACACCTCTTCGGTAGAGTTGGTGCGTCCTTTCTTGCCCTGCAAGTCCTTGGCGATGACCACCGCATAATAGATGGCGTAGGCTATCGTCAGCACCAAGGCGAATATCATAAATGGACTCATTGCTTTGTCTGGTTTATAGGTTTACAATCTCGTTTTGCCTGCAAAAGAATAGTGGAAAAGTTGCCCCGTGAAACCTCCAACGGAAATACTGCGCTGTTTTAACTTGATTTTTCTTCGTGCGGAAAAATCATACTGTCAATCATACTTTGGAAACCTTGCTTAGGACAGTCATACTTGCTTCGCCTCTTCAGTTATACTTGCCTGGCCATCGAAGTAAATCTTCTATAGGCAACGAAGCGCATGGGCTGTCCACGGCCGTTGTTTTTCCTGTGCGAAGGTAAGGCGGTCGGGAAGCTGCCAAGGCGCAGTTCCGGGTGGCGGCCTGCTTCCTCCTTGCATTCGTTCCCGCCTTTCCGCCTTGGCTCTTGCACGTAAAAACAAGTCCCTGTGGACGGGTAGAAGCCCGACGGTAGGGAAAGAACAAGAAGTCTAACATTAAATTCTCGAAACGATGAAACAGATTATTTGGTCAAACGACAGTCGGATAGACGACGAGGCACGGGAGCATTACCAGAATTTCCAACGGGAACAGTTGGAGGATGACAGTTACACGGTCAGTGACGAGGAATGGGGCGAGGAGGTCAACAGTTGGCTGGACGATGAACGCTTCAACCTTGACAAGGAGGTGGACGGCGTGATAATTGCCTTTGGCGACTTGGGCTTGTGGCGCGGGCGCAGACAGGGGTATCAGATTTTGGGCAGCAACGTCGCAGACATCCTGCATAGTTCCTGCGAGGATTGCGAATGGTACGGCGACAGCTATAACATCCGTGGACGCATGGCTCACCACGATGGCACGAATTATGTGCTTTACCGGGTGGCGAAAAGCCGGGAGGATGCCGAAAGGATAGCCGACAAGATTTACAACCTTGAAATTGACGAGAAAGGTTTCCGCAAGCTCACACGCTCGCTCTATCCCTACGTGGCCGACATCTACGGCTGGAAAGTCAGAGGCCGCAAACCGGCGTAAGGGCAAAAAACAAGAAAGGACAGCCGTTCTACCGATGTGGCAAGGCGGTTGTCCTTTCCGTTAGAAATGGGTCGTTCTGTGTGAAATGGAAATGTGCAGGCTTCCCTTTTATAGCTCAAAGGTCTTGCCCGGATTAAAAGTCAAGTGTTCATTATGGAATACATACCCCAGTTGGTTACTGACACACCACGTACCGCCAATCCGCACATCCACATTGTAATGAGAGTGCCCATAAATCCAGTAATCCACTCCGCATTCCTTGATGTAATCTTCCAGTTCCACCAGGAACGCCCCGTTTGCCTTGCTGTCTACAAACTTGGGGCATTGCATCCTGAACGAGGGTACATGGTGGGTCACGACCACCTTTTTGTGGGCGGTACTTGAACAGATTGCTTCCTTGATAAAAGACAAGCACCGTTCGTGTTCGCAGTTGAAATCCGCAAAAGTAAGGAGTTCACCGTTATACAGAATACGCCGGAAATCGGTTATCACCTGCTCGGTATAATACGCCTCTTCCAAGGGAATCTTGCTCCAAAGTGTCGAAACGATGATGTCGATGTCATCGATACTGACTATTCCATTGTAATAACTATGCACATTGGGACGTATTTCAAGGCATGAACCGTCAGACAATGTACCTATGTCGTAATACTTGTAAAACTCGTGGTTGCCCATGCAGGCTATCACCTGCTTGTAGTTGTCCGATACCCAATCCCAAAACGGATGCATGGAATAGTTCTCATCACCCAAATAGCCTATGTCCCCAGCAAGGACAAGTACATCCCCAGCCACTTCAAGCGGGTTCGCTTTGAGGTATCGCCAGTTGTCGGCAAACTCCAGATGGAGGTCGGACGCATATTGTATCTTCATGGTTCTTCAGTGATAAATAATCCGTCCAGCACCTCCAACAAGCCCTCCACGAAGGCTACATCCTGCCCAAGGGACTTGGCAAGAGGTTCCGCCAATGTTTCCCATTCACTTCTGACAGAAGTCACGAAAGACCTCACGCATGCAACAATGGCATCGGGGGCGGCCACCGGCGCATCTTCCATGATGGCGACATTCTTCAACACGTCAGACCGGTGCTTCTTGATGTCCTTGCTGTTGACATGCCGTCCGGCAGTCTTGTCTTGCAGCAAGTTCAGGTACGCACGGGCTTTCAAGGCTATCAGGGCTTCCGGGGAGGCATGACGGATGCCGTCTGTCAATGTGCTGTGCGCAATGGTAAAGTGGTAGTAGTCGTCATCCATGATGATAGCACTCAGACTTGATGCATCGTCATCCGTGGGCAATGGTTCTATCGTAAGACCTTTCGGCGTTCCGAGAATATCGGGATGCCGGGAAAGAAGCTCAATCATCGCCGGATAACCAGGTTTGCCATCCACGAATCGATACAGTTCATATCTTGGTGCTTCTCCGTCTTTAGGCTTCCTTTTCTCCGGACGATACCCGCCTTCCCGGATGAATTGCCAGAACCTGTCAGCAAAGGTTGCGGTCATCTTCTCTACGATGACAATCATGTCTATGTCATGAGTGGCACGTGGCCGCACCGCCGTGCCTGACATCACCATCTCGCAGGCTGTGCCGCCAATGATGACATAGTTGTCTGAATAAGCCTCGAAGGCTTCCCGGAATCTTTCTAATCCTTCCATTCCATTTCATTGATTAATTGTTCAACTTCGCCCTCCACCCTGGCATCGGCATCTTCTTGCAATGAGAGACCCAAGGATAACTTGTCCACCCACAAGGGAGTTTCTCCGCAGCCTGTGACTGGAGGATATTTCCATACCTCTATGACAATGTTTCCATCATAGTCATTCGGATTCTGTATGGCCTTTGCTGCCGTCAACGACCGGAACCGTCTTGCTTCCATCATGACCATACGCTCCGGGTCGGGATTGAGGCGTGTATAATGGGCAAGGGCATTGATGCCGCACACAGGAAAGACTTCTTCTGTGTCCAAACCGTCACAGTAAACCTTTTGTTCAACAGGGTTGGCCAGCACAGGCCTTGCCTGTTCCCACAATTCAATTCCCCTACGGTGGAAGTGGAGTTGCTTTCTCTTCGAGCCGTCCGCCACTTTCTCACACAACCCCAAGTCTTCAAGGCATGTCATGCCCAAGGTGATGCTTGCGTATGAATAGGGCAACTTGTCTTTGACATCATGAGCCGACAACCCTTCCAGGCTTTCCACCTGCAAATGATAAAGCAGGAGATATTGTGCTACGGGAGACAAAGTCTTGGCCGCTTTCTTGTGCCGGACCCGTTCGTTGGCCACCAACATGGGCAGATGGGCGTATTTGGCTGACACTACGAAATAGACATCCCTGTCTATCAGCCGCTGCCGCTGGTATGCAGGGGCAGACGGCAACAGGTAAACGACAGGAAGCCCCATTGAGGAGGAGATTTTGTCGGCTGTCAGGGCAAGGTTACGCGGTGATGCCACCGGGCCCTTGGGTTCTGCAAACAACAAGGCCATGCCTTGGTATTCGCCATCATAGAACCGATAGGCAAGGGTGTCGCCTATGGTGACACCTTTCATACGCTCCTTGCCCCGCATCTGTAACGCAACTTTCCTCCCTGCAATCGCAATGTCAATTTTCTGTTTTTGCATCAATTTAATCAGCTATTAAAACGATGCAAATATACTAAATTATAATCAGAATACAAAAATATTCCCAAGATTTCAGCCTTTTATCACCTTGATTTACGGCATCCTCTTCTTTCCGACAAGGATGTCATTAAGGTCTTTGTAGAGCGGATAGGCTTCCATCATGTCATGCACGGCATCGCCTTTTAGTTCCCGAAGCATGTCCACCACACGCCGCCCTGCATCGTCATTGTCGAGATAGCAATAGAGGTGTTTGTAGGCTCTCAGCCGTGGCAATACCTTTGGCAAGTTGTTCACCGAGTTCAACACCAACAGGTCAGCATCATAACAGGGTACGGTCAACCGTTCCCGTTTCCGTAAGGTCAGAAAGGATAAGTAGTCCATGAATCCCTCAAAGAGACAAATACTGTCTGTTTGCCCTTGAGAAATCAATGACACCGCTTTCGGAGCGATGCATCCTTTATAATAAGGATTGCGTATCTCATATCCGCCCGCCTCGTTAGGAAAAGCAATGGCAAAGTAGTTCATTCCGTGGCAGGTGTAATGTGCTTCCCTGCATTCTTGCCTGGCTATTTCCATGTCTATGCCCCGTTTGGACAGGTAGGTGAGCAAAGGCATGGATGCCAATGCCTGCACTCGCAGGTTTTTGAATGCAGATGTTTGCGCTCGTATGCCATCGGATGCAGGCGTTTGCAAGTGCGGTACAAATGTCCGTACCTGCAAAGGTACGGCAGGAGTTGCCTGTGCAATCATCTTCAGCACTTTAGAAATGTTTTGTGTACGGTATACCAGCACCGCAAGGTCGATGATGTCGCCGCTCTTGGCCGTAGCGAAGTCATACCATATATTGCGGTTCTTGTTCACCTTGAAAGACGGGTCTTCGTCCTCCCGGTAGGGTGCGTGGTACCATGCGGACGCTGCGGTTTCCTTGGTCGGACGGAAGCCGATGGCTAACAGGAAGTCCACAATGGCTATCTGTTTGATTTGCATGATGTTCATATTGTTCTTCTTTTATTTAAAATGAATGCTGTTACGGGTTAATCCAAGTTTGCCATATATATACGCCCTGTGTTAAACTAAACCTGTTTGCGCCAATCTTCCATATTGGTTTATACCGTGATTGAAGTACTCCAAGTTTGTCATATATATACCCTCCTGTTAAACTAAACCTCTTTAGGGGCTGTTTCGTTTCCGTTGTTCAATGCTTCCGGCTGGTAAACGTAAGCCTTGTCTTTCTTGACAATTACACCCCTGCCCATCAGGTACTTGTTCAGTTCGATGCAAATATTTCGTCCCCGCTTGAAACCGATTTCCGCATACCCTTGCCGCAACGACTTGATGAGGAGTCCATATCCTACGATGGGACCATTTTCAAAAGCGATTTCCAATGCCTTTGCGTGCTGGGCGTCCGTGATGGCTTCTGTCGTGGGTTTGCGTTCCTGCGTAAAAGCGTAGTCCTCCACCAGTTCCGGCAGTGCCTCACGGTTGATGCGGAATGCGAACGGCTGGAACTCCCGTTCCCGGATGTGCATGGCCTTGACCTCGCTGATGTTGCCGTCAAACTGGCTTTTGGTCACTTGCAGGATGGTTTCCGCCTTGTTGTTCAGTTCCGTGCCGATATGGCCCCTCGTGTTGTCATCGCCCTTGTTCAAGTGTAGCACGGTGTGGATATGCAGATCGTGCATACTTGACCAGCGCATCAGGTCGTTGATTAAGTCCACCGACTCGCTGGGGCTGTTGATGTCGTACATCAGGTCGCGGATGCCGTCTATCACGACAAAGCCTATCTCCGGGTCGGAAGCAAGCGCATGGTTGATGATTTGCCTCCGCTGCTTGGGGCTGTACTCCCGCAGCATGAAGAACACCAGTCTGTCCGTTTCTTGGTCTGTCGGCATACCGGCCAGTTTGAGGATGCGCTCCAATACCTTGTGGCAATGGCACTTGCTCTGTTCGGTGTCCACATACAGCACCTTATGCTTTCCCTCTGGCAGGTGCGCCTTATAGTGCAGGATGTTTCTGCCGGACAAAGCCGAAGCCACGATGGCAGCACAGTTGAAAGTCTTTTTGCTTTTTGGCTTGCCTACAGATGCGCTGAAATTGCCAAGTGTGGCGATGGTGATGCCGTCCACCTGCACGATTTCGGGAGGGTAGGCGTAGGTTTCCGTCACCCGCAACCGGATAAAGCTTAGTATCTGCTCGTAAGCCTGCCTGTCGATGTCCTCCGATACCGGTATGATTCCATAGGTGTTCATAGCTTTTTTCCTTTCTTCATTTGCTGGTTTCTGGCATCCATGTTCATTCCTGCAAGTGCCGCCTGCCGTTCTATTTCCCGGTTGGACAATACCGGATTCCGGCGTTTCCAATCATCCAACGCTTTCCGCTCGAAGAAGATGTGCTTGCCGTTGGGTTTCGAGAAGGGTATTTCATGGGTGGACGTGAGGCGGTACAAATGCCCGGTCGATATGTTCAGGTACTTGGCAGCTTCCTCCACGTTGAATATTTCCTTCAATATGTAGAGTTGCTGCTCTACCTCCTCAAACCTGGCGATTAATGCCTCCAAGGTACCGAAACGGTTGATGAACTCCTCGATGATTGTTATCTTGTCCAATACGCAGTCGATGTCCTCCATCCGTTTCAATATGGAGTGGACGGCTTCCACCCGCTCCAGTGTCTCCAAAAATCCTGCTTCCGTCATACGCTCATTCCTTTAAGTTCTATTTCCGATACTTCATCCAGACAAGGCAATTCACCGATTTCATGGTTGCGGCACAGCCATCCGTCCAGTTCACGTTTGCTGAAAAACAGGAGCTTGCCGCTGGGCTTGTAGTGCGGCACCTTTCCCGCTTTTGTCAGTTTGTAGAGCTGGCTGTCCGAAAGCCCTGTGTAACGGCAGGCCTCTTTGAAGTTGAGCGTGTCCTTGATGCAGTACAGCAGCTTTTCCACTTTCTCCACCTGCGCCTGTAGCAGGCTCAGTTTCAACAGGCAGGACGGGCATTCCACCCGTTCTGGCTGTTCATTCGTTGCAATTCTTTGTTGTTCCATCATTCTTGCATTTTAAGTTGGACAATGAAGGGATTTCACCCTCCGAAACGGTTGTTGTTTCAGAGGGCGAAATTAGTCCCTTGCTTCCAAACGATTGTACGGACGACAATCACAGTTCGGAACTGTTGTTCCAACTATTGCTGTTTTCCCTTGTCATTTGCTGGCCGTTCCTTCATTTGAACGCTGTTCTTGCACTTTTTGGACGCATTCTCGGATTTTCTTCTGCATGCTGTTTGGGGCGTTTCTTGCATGGGTCAGTGCGTTTGAGAATTGGTCATGCCTCAAAGGTTTGTTGCCCTTTGGGCTGAGTATGCTTCCGGCCTGTTCCAGCAAATTCTGCCAACGGGAAAGGATAAGCCCGTGACGGCACAACTGGTCGAAGAGGTAGGCAAGCATCCGGTTGTTGCGCGATGTCAGTGGAACAGTCAGTTTGCCTTCCAAAAGAGAACGTAGGGTGGATGCGTCAAGCACTTCCACAAACACACGAGCCTCATTGGCACAATCGGCAATGAGGCTCAGTTGATTATTGTCAAGGCAGCAGCCTAATGACAATGAGTGATTTTGCTTGGCAGTTGAAGACATGGTTGCACACGCTTCTTGTCCCGGAGGAGGTGCTTCCGTTGTGTAATACAAGTGCAACAAGTCCTTCATGAGGTCGTCATCGGGCATATTCACTTCCGAGAACCGCTCTAAAAGGTCTTTCCGTGTGAACAGGATTTCTTTCAAGATGCCAAGATTTTTCCGGTGCTCGTTCAATCCTGCGGCATCCCGGCGGTCGGTATGGTGATGGCTATTCAGGAAATCCATGGCAAACAGCTTATACAACTTTCCACCTGCCACAACTTCCGCTTTGTACGAGGTTAAGACTTCCCGGAGCAGGGAGTTCAGGTCACTTTGCAATACACGGCCTGCCAAATGAGAATTGGCACGGTTCGCCTGTCCTTTTTTTAAAAGCAGGCATCTTCTTACGCTTTTTAATCATAATGCTTAAAATTAGGAATCAATTATTACTGGACGAATGCGTTGTCCAACAAGGAAACCGCATCGTCTTTTTTGCTATTGATAATTTTTGCGTAACGCTGTGTGTGCCTGATGGTTGTATGGCCGAGTAACTGGCTGGTTGTATAAATGTCAACCCCTGCAGTTAGGGCAAGGGTCGCGAATGTGTGCCTACTTGTATGAAAGCAGACGTGTTTATAAATACCAGCTTCCTTCACCCAATCACACAGCACGGCCTTGTAACCTCGGTTCAGTTTTGGGAACACTGGAGTGTCCGGCGTTGCTCCACTTTGCTCAGGCAACCATTTTCTTGCATTCATGTTCAATGGAAGATAAAGCTGGACGCCAGTCTTAAACTGTGTTATTTCCACCTGCCACTTGCCGTTGTTCTTTATGATATGCTTCCAACAAAGGCTCTCCAAATCGCTTATGCGCAATCCGCAAAAACAAGAAAACAAGAACGCAGCTTTCAACTCCCGGTTCCGGCATGGAGTGGCCATGAGTCGTTTTACTTCCTCCACAGTGAGGTATTCACGTTTTGCCTCTGTTCCGGAAAGCATGTTTTTCTTGATGCCTCGAAAAGGCGAGGTACGCAATAAGTTCTCCCTTACTGCATAATTCAAGGCCGCACGGATGTAAATGGCATAAGCTTTCACTGACCCTTTAGCCAGTTTTCTGTCATCCGCACTGTAAGATTCCCTGTTCTCCAGCCATTCTATGAACCCCAAAATGTAATCACGGTCAACTTCGGCCAATGTGACTTCACCGTTATATTTTTCCACTTCTGAGATGACCCTTTCAACCGTCTTTACGGTTGCTGTGGAAGAATGTTCGGCAACTTTATCCCGATAAATCCTCATCCAGTCCGTAAACAGCATTTTGGCCTTGTAAGACCGGTCGGTTATGCCCGCCAGCTTATTGGTCAGCTCCAAAATTCTTTCAGCCTTGATTGCGTTAGCTTTGGCCATCGTATTGGCATTTTGAATCTTTGCTGCCACTCCATCTTCTGGCACCAGGTAGAGTTTGAGAAACTGATAACTTCTCCTGCCATCATGGTAAATGTCCAGATAGATGGAAGTATTCCCATTCTTCAACTTGTTAAATCGAAGTCTTACTGGCTCTTTGGCTTTTACTTGTTTTTTGGGTCGTGCCATAATCTCTCCTTTTAAGGTTCATCAAATAAGGCATCAATCATCATGACTGCCTGTTCTTTCTTCACGTCTATTATCTTGGCGTAAATTTGAGTGATTTGCACATTGCTGTGTCCCATTAACAGGCTCGTTGTGTACAAATCAGCACCCATTGTCAGTTCCATGGTGGCAAAGGTGTGACGACTCATATGGTAGCAGACCTTCTTGCTTATTCCTGCATCTTTTGCCCATCTGTCCAAAATTTTCGATATGGTGGATTGACTTGGCAAAGAAAAAACACATTCCTCCACATTGCCTCTGTTCGCAGGCAAGTAACACTGTGCTTGTTTGTTCAAAGGCAAATACAATAAGGCTTCCGTTTTTTTCTGCCTTAATTCAAGGTGGATTTTATCACTCTCATAAATCACATACTTCCAAAGCAAGGCGCGGACATCGCTAATGCGCAGGCCGCAGAAGCAGGAAAACAGGAACGCCTTTTTCACGTCTTCACTTGCACAAGGAGTATCTATCAACATCTTCACTTCGTCAATGGTGAGATATTCACGTTTCTTCTTTTCCCCTTGTATGGCTTTCCGGTCAACGGCCTCCGCCGGATTGAACGATAGCACCCCTTCTTCCACGGCCAATCCCAAAGCTGCAATAATGCAGGCGAGGAGGTTTGATATGGTCTTCTTGCCAAAGGGTCGGTTGGTTCTGCGGGATTTTGTTTCCGTCATGTACTGTACAAATCCCTCAAGGAAACTTTTGTCCACATCACACAGCATGGCTTTGGGCGCATAACGTTCAAGTTGCTTAACTGTGGAATGGACGACCTTTTCAACAGACGTCTTGCCTTCCTTTGTTCTTTTCTTGGAATAAACTTGCAGCCAATCCGTCAGCAACACCTTGGCCTTGTCAGAAAGATCCTTCTGAGGCTTTTTGTTGGTAATGTCAATAATGCGTTGCGACTTGATGGCATTGGCCGCTTTGAGCGTGTGCTCATTCTGAGCCCTTGCCTCGGCGGAATTTTCCGGCACGAGATACAGTTTCAAGAACTCATACCGTCTCTTCTTCTCGTAATAGATATCAAGATAGATGGACTTGTTCCCATTTTCCAATTCCTTAAATCGGATTCGGACGGGAACAGATTCGGATTTCTTTGTTCGTGCCATGACTTCCCTCTTGGTTATTTGTTACTGCATATGCAAAGGTAACAAAACCTATTGAAAATGCCAAGAAATAACTAACAAAAAAGTAACATAAAACACAGAAATAAACTCGAAATAGCACAGAATAAGAAAGAAGCGTTATTATATGATATTTTATAAGTATTTGATATTCACCTATATAATTTGCAATGATTGTATTTTATCTAACTTCAACATATGTGCAAAAGAGGGTGTGCCGAAACGTGTGTCGTTCCAGACTGGCGACCTGGCCGGACTCGGGGAGAGTGACGACC
>ENA-ORVB01000269-ORVB01000269.1-human-gut-metagenome-genome-assembly--contig:-NODE-269-length-45669-cov-4.91919_pt1 | contig 45669 bp, 41 predicted proteins | sample MGYA00242090_ERZ509231 | MGnify/ENA primary metagenome ERZ509231 (study PRJEB26280, sample SAMEA2338798) | human gut metagenome | biome: human gut; feature: human-associated habitat; material: faeces...
GCTGCTTTCAACGGCCGTGCAGAGATCATTCTTGGTCAGGGTTCTGAATAGTTACGGGAAATTAAAATTTAACTCCGAAAGTTCAGAGGTGAGTGAAATATGAAGAAATTAATTATTGGCGCCTTGGCGGCTTTATGCATGATATCGGGAATGAATTCTGTTCAGGCCGAGGATCAGGATGTTGCAAAAATTAAGTGCTCGGAATTTTTAAACAGCGGCTCGACAATGCCCTTGCTGATCATGTGGATAGACGGATATTTATCTGCAGCCTCCGGCAATACTTCAATGGATGATGAATATATTGAACAGCTGGGGACAAAACTTGGGGAGTTTTGCGGAGCTAACAAGAATGCAACTCTAATGGATGCTATTGAATCCTTGAGTGAGTAAGTGGATTTTTAGGCAAGATTTGTTCAAATCCCTTCAGACTTTAAGTTTCTGAAGGGATTAATTTTTTTATCAACGGTAGGTAGCCGCGAGGTTATAGATCTTTTCGCAATCGCTGCGTTTTAATTTTACAAAGTGTCCTTCCAAACGGTCGGTTTCGTTGACCCCCAGCATATCCAGCATCTTTGGAATGTCTTCAATGTGGGCTCCTATATCCTTAAAGGACAAGGGCATACCTATACGCTTTAAAAAAGCTCGCAGGGCATAAATTCCAGCACGGGCCGTGCGATCCGGGTTTTCAAAATCCATACTCACTCCGAATACGCGTACGGCAAATTGTGCAAAGCGCATGACGTCATGCTTCATGTTGTATTCCATCCAAGCAGGGAACATAACGGCCAGACCTGCACCGTGGGCCACGTCATAGAGTGCGGAGAGTTGGTGTTCCAAATGGTGAGTGGCCCAGTCCTGTTCTCTGTCGACGCCGCAGGTATTGTTGTGAGCCATGGTTCCAGCCCACATGAGGGCGGCACGGGCAGCGTAATTGTCCGGCTCGGCAATGGCTATGGGGGCGTTGTGAATGATGGAGCACAGAAGTCCCTCACAGATCCTGTCGGTTACATCGACATCGCGAGTATTGGTGAAATAACGTTCCATTATATGGGCCATCATATCAGTAACGCCGCAAGCCGTTTGGTAAGCAGGCAGGGTATAGGTCAGTTCAGGATTCATGACTGAAAATAACGGGACGTTAAAATCACAACTCAAGCCGTTTTTCACAATGAAACCGTTTATTTCCTTTTCAATGACGGCGCTGTTGGAGCCCTCGGATCCTGCAGCCGGAATAGTAAGAACCACGGCTGTCTTTAATGCTTGAGACGGAGTTGCCTTGCCTGTGAAAAAGTCAAAGAAATCACCGGCAAATGGGATGCCGACCGCTATGGCTTTTGCCGTATCGATCACGCTTCCTCCTCCGACGGCCAGCATGAAATCAACTTTTTCCTTGCGACCTAATTCAATACCTGTATATACAAGATCGGCACGAGGGTTGGGCTTTACCCCCTCTATCAAAGCATGATCAATACCGGCGCGATCCAGAGAGGACAGAACTCTTCCGAGAAGTCCGGAGCGCTTAGCAGAATCTCCTCCTATGACTACGAGAGCTTTTTTAAATCCGTAATCGGCGGCATATTTGCCAACGTCATTTTCACAGCCGTGTCCGAAGATATAACGAGTGGGGCGATAAAATTCGAAATTGTTCATAAGGTTAGCGTATTCCTGTTGATCCGAAGCCGTTTAAACCGCGTTCGGAGTTTACTGCAAAATCTTCGACTATATTAAGCCTAGCATGTAATGTTCTTTCAAATACCAGTTGGGCTATGCGATCACCCGGATTTAAGGTAAAAGGAGTGTGTGAGCGATTCCAAAGAGGAACCATGAGTTGTCCTTGATAGTCGGAATCGATGACTCCCACCAGATTTGCCAGTACAATTCCGTGTTTATAGCCAAGTCCAGAACGCGGATATACAATACCCACAATCGAAGGATCTTCGATAAACACACAAAAACCAGAATGGGTAAGTACGGTATCGCCTGGATTTATGGTTATTGGCTTATCCAGCATGGCGCGAATGTCAATGCCGGCTGATCCAGCAGTGGCATATGAGGGGAGCGGGAATTCCGTTCCCAGTCTCCGGTCAAGAATTTTGATTTTGGCGTTAAAGCTGGCGTTCACAAATTACTCCTTAATATTTTTGACGGTTTTAAAAATAAGATCCGTCAAAGCACCTGCCAGTATCCTTTTGGTTTCTACTGGAAAATGAACCACCTCTCCGTCTTTGTTAAAGATCTTAAGCTCATTGAGATCGCTGTCAAAGCCTTTGTCCTGATGCTGTACATAATTTAGGGCAATGAGATCGAGATGTTTTCTTTTTAGTTTGGATACGGCATGCTCCTCTCCATGCTCCGTTTCCGCAGCAAAGCCTACGGTAAAAGGTCGTTTATGCTGAAGATGACCTACGGTGGAGACGATATCAGGATTCTTAACGAGCTTCAGTGTTAAAGAATCTTCGCCGTCACGCTTGGAAATTTTTTGGGAAGCAACTTGATCGACCCTGAAATCGGCAACGGCCGCACAGCTAATAAAAACGTCGCAATTGCCTATCGTTTTTTCCACTGCCTGTAGCATTTCTACGGCCGAGCGCACATCAACTCTTTGGATGCCAAAGGGGGTATCAAGATTTACCGGACCAGTGATGAGGGTAACGTTGGCACCGCGTTCGCGGGCAGCCTCAGCAATGGCAAAGCCCATTTTTCCGGAGCTTTTGTTAGAAATATAGCGTACTGGATCGATTGGTTCGACGGTAGGACCTGCGGTTACGACAACCTGTAGCCCAGCTCCCGAGGCCTTAGGAAGAAACTTGGTATCTGTAAGCTTTAGTTTTTCATCAGGAGATGGAAGGGATTCGTTAGCTGTAGTAAAGCCTATTTTTTCAACTCTGCCTGCTGTAAAAAGAGAAATGATCAGCGCAAGTATGGCCTGAGGTTCTGGCATTCGTCCGTCGGCTTTTACTCCACAGGCTAAATCACCGCTGTCAGGTTGCATGATTATCATGCCCCGACGAGAAAGAGTATGTAGGTTTTCCTGCGTGGCGGAATTATGAAACATGTTGGTATTCATGGCAGGAGCGAGCAATATTTTGCAGGTGCAAGCCAAAGCAGCGGCGGTAAGCATATTGTCTGCAAGTCCGCAACTCAACTTTGCAATGGTCTGCGCCGAGGCCGGAGCTATGACCATAAGATCGGCACTGTTGGCAACGGCAATGTGGCCGATTTTATCGGCCTCATCAAAGATTTCTATTCCCACGGCGCGCCCGCTTAGGGCTTCAAGCGAAGAAGGTCCTACCAATTTGCAGGCTGATTTTGTCATCAGAACCTGAACGTCGGCGCCCGCTTTGATAAGCAATCTGCATAGAGAGCAGGCCTTGTATGCGGCTATTGAGCCGGTGATTCCGAGAATGATTTTGCGTCCCTTTAACGGAGTGTTCATGGTATTACTCCACGTGTTTATATTTTCTGTTTGCAAATTAGTTTGATGATCAATTTGTTATCACGATAGTCTTTCATCGGAATAATTGTCGGTAAATGATCAATTAATATCATTTTATGCATATAATACACATTTGCTGAAAACGCTGACGTATAAATTATAAGGCGATTAAGAAGTTGAGATTTTCTCGATGAAAGAGGTCGCTGTTTGTTTCCGTCATATGCTTGATTGCATTTGTTCAAAAAAGCAGTTGGCAGGACATGTCTGTTTTCCCCAATTAGGTAGTTTTACTTTGCCATATAACGGGAAATTTCTGCGGGGCTTAAATTAAGCTCGGTAGAAATCCCTTGCTTTTACGCAGGGAAGAATGTCAATTACGAGACTGTATTCAAAGATTAAGAACCATTTGAATAAGTAGGCGTACAGGGCAGAAAGTTTTGAGCGGACGGTCGTAGCTATGCTTGAGCCGTCGCCTTGCTTTGTTGCGACAAACGGAAACAGTTGAATTTATTCTCGCAGAACCACTTATGGAACTGCCGAAACGGCGGCGCACAGCCTTGTTTTCATTCTTAATTTGTTAAGAATCGAAGACTTAAAGCTGGGGGAGTCCTGGTGTCTGCGAGTGGTTGCGCTATGGCGCGGCATTGTCAGAAAACAAAACAGAGGCCGATACAAGTTGCAAAAGAATGATTTTATCATTCCTCTTTGTTTTAATCGCATTTGTGATAGAATAACTGCACTTTGTATTAACCTTAAAACATTCATTTGGTTGCAGCTCTTAGGTGCTGTGACCCGTAAAGTATTTTTTGGAGTGTGAATTAACATGTCCAGAGTTTGCCAAGTTACGGGCAAGCGCCCGACTGTGGGTAACCTTCGTTCCCACGCAAAGAACGCAGCAAAGCGTCGTTTCCTTCCCAACCTGAAGTATCACCGCTTCTGGGTAGAGTCTGAGGGGCGTTTTGTTCGTTTGCGTGTTACCACTAAAGCAATGCGTACTATTGATAAGCGCGGCATTGATGCTGTTTTGGCTGATATGCGTGCCAAAGGCGAAAGAGTCTAAGGGAGGCTATTATGGCTAAGAAAGGCGGCCGCGAAAAGATTCGCTTGAATTCAACTGCCGGTACCGGTCATTTCTATACTACCGATAAAAATCGTCGTACCACCCCGGGCAAGCTCGAGATGATGAAGTACGATCCGGTTGTTCGTATGCACGTCCTGTACAAGGAAGGAAAGATCAAGTAATTTGATCTTTAATGCATAAAGCCCCGCTGTTAGTTTACTGCGGGGTTTTTGTTTTTGCGACAATAGTTTCCTGAAACATTAAAAAGACTGAGGGAAAAGTATTGTGATCCGGAATTTTTGTTATGCCTGAATTGCCAGAAGTTGAAGTTACCATGCGTGGAATACGCCCCGCTCTGTCCGATGCAACAATTGAGAAGGTGTGGTTTGATGATCTGAAATTACGCAGACCCTTATTGCCGGAATTAAAAAAACTTGAGGGCGCCAAGGTAACGGAGATAAAGCGTCGAGCAAAATACATAGTCGTCAACACTACAAACGGATCTTTGTTGATTCATTTGGGAATGACAGGGCATCTCAGTGTACTAAAAGCCCCCAAGGAACGGGCCAAGCACGATCATTTTGAGCTTCAGTTGGGCAACGGAAGTATCATTCGTTACAATGATTCAAGACGGTTCGGTTTGATTTGGTATTACCCTGCGGGGGTCGATCCCAATAAAGGAGATTTTTTAAAGGATCTCGGACCGGAACCTCTTTCAGAAGAATTTAATTCTGAATATTTGTATAAGGCTTTGTCGCGCCTGAAAAAGGATATAAAGCTTTCCATTACAGATCCGAAGGTGGTGGTGGGAGTAGGAAACATATATGCCTCGGAGGTATTGTTTGCCGCACGAATCAACCCTATGAGGAGGTCCTCGGATTTAAGCGTTGATGAATGCGAGAAGCTGGTATCCGCCATCAAAAATATTCTTGCCCGTTCCATAGAGCAAGGCGGGACTACCATAATCAATTTTCAGGGGGCGGACGGGAAAATGGGCTATTTTGTTCAACAGCTCAATGTGTACGGACGTAAAGGAAAAAAATGTCCAGTCTGTGGAACCGAAATTGCTATGGTTGTATTGGGGCAACGCAGTACCTTTTATTGCCCATGTTGCCAAAAAAATTAAGCAAAATGCTTTAAAGCAAGCTTTATTACTGCTTGGGGGACAAATTTAGAAATGTCACCGTTGTGAATTATGATGTCGCGCACAAAGGTTGAGGATATAAAGGCCAAATCTCCGGATGCTGGCAACATTACAATTTCAATCTTCGGCATCACCATACGATACATCCCTGAAAGGGACATTTCGTAGTCATAATCGGCGACGGTTCTAAGACCGCGGATCAAAATCTTGGCTTTTTTTTCTTTGAGAAGATCCGGAAGCATACCTGAGAATCCCGTTACCTCGATATTTCGGCAGTTCGCAACCGTATCACGTACGGCCTGAACTCTTTCCTCAAGACTAAACAGAGTGTGCTTGGCAGGGCTTTCGGCCACAGCAACGAGGACACGGTCAAAAACAGATGCAGCTCGGACTATAAGATCGGTATGTCCTAAAGTTAAAGGATCGAAGGTTCCAGGGAAAACGGCCAATTTTGATTCGGACATGTATATAACCTTAAGAGTATTTCAAGAGGCTGGAGCTTTTCATTTCTGAAGCCTTGTCAAATTGAGAGATTACCGCATTTACGGTAATGTTTTCCATTGCTTTTTCATCCTTTACGCGATATCGCCACGGAATAGACTTTTCACGGCATTCCTTTTGTGCCAGAGCGTTATAGACGCTTACCTGCAGAGAAGGAAAGGTCCAGGAACCGACGCGCTTGGGATCATGCACGGCAAATAGACCTATAACCGGTACTTTTAAGGCGGAGGCCAAATGCATGGCGGCACTGTCCGGTGATAAAACTACATCCGCCTTGGAAATAAGAGCAGCCAGTGCCCGCAGTGAGGTTTTGCCACAAAGGTTTGTACAATGGGCTCTGGAAATTTGCATGATCTTATTGCAAAGCTCCTGCTCCTTAGGAGAAGTGCTTCCTACCAAAACGGTTTGAAAACCGCGGGAAAAGGCATGATCTGCAAGAGCAGCATATCCCTCGCTTGTCCAATTTTTTTGTGTTTTTGCTGAGGCCGGAGAAATTACAAACAGTTTTTTTTCTTTGCTTATATTTTCGTAGGGAGCAAGTTCTTCTTCACTAAGCTTGAAATCCCAGTACGGTTCTTGCAATTTAAAGCCCATATGCTCGGCAAAAGCCATGAATCCAGCCAATACATGCGGGTTTTCCGGGGAGGGTACTTTACGGTTAACAAAGAAATATTGTCCCTCACGAGACCTTTGTGAATCGTAGCCATACTTAAGATCCGCTTTTACAGCCAGTGAGCATAAAGATGATTTAAGAGATGTTTGCATGTTTAGCAAGGCATCAAAGCTACGTCCGGAAAGATTGGTTTTAAGGTCTTTAATTGCTTTGAGTATTCCGTTTGAGAAATCAACCGGCATGAGAGGGATCAAATCCTCTCCCTTAGAGTTACGAAATAGAGAGGAAAAGCGTTTATCCAAGATCCAAAGTATTGAAAGTTCAGGATACTTTTTCTTTAACGCACCCATCATGCCGAAGGCATTGATGCAGTCGCCGAGTGCGGAAAGTCTCAACACGCATATAGAGGAACTGTATTTGATCATGGTAAATATTTTAGCAGATTGATGAGGGCATTCGATGCAAAGAAAAAATAGGGTAAAATGTGACGTAGTACACAAAAAGTAAGGGATCTTAGGACGATGTCATTAAAAACCCTCAAGGATAACGGTTATGAATACCTCATCAATGATGAGGCCCCCTCTGCCAAAGCACCGTTTGGGCGTTATTTTGATCTCTCGGATCCTTTATTAGCCGATGCCGTGGCAAAGGGCGGTCGCGGCGAAGCGTTGATTTATAACGCCGGCGATATGGATGTTGTGATGCGGCATTATCGTCGCGGCGGACTTTTGGGGAGAATAGTCAAGGATCACTTTTTATTATGTGAACCCCATGCTCATAGAGCGTTTGATGAAATGCGTCTGCTTTATTTGATGGAAAAGAAAGGCCTGCCGGTTCCAAGACCAATTTTAGCCCGAGAGCGTATTACACGTTGTTGTATAGTTCAGGATATTGTTATCGGGGCTCTGAATGCTCGTGATCTGTCCTATGTGATGAGAGAGCGTTCCCTTACTCGCATTGAAATGCTACGTCTCGGAGGTATGATCAAGGCCTTCTTTGAGCAGGGAGTGGATCATACAGATCTTAATATCCGTAATATTTTGCTTGATGATCAGGGAAAGTTTTATCTAATTGATTTTGATAAATGCTTCTTAAATCATCCGACCGCTAAACGCAGGGCTGAAATTATTGAGCGCCTGCAACGTTCGTTCAGAAAGGAATATGCCCGTTTCCCTGAAGTCTTTCATTATAACGATGAAGACTTTGCACTTATTAAGGGCAGTGCATTATCGTAATTGAACAAAATGTCTGTAAAAAAGCAGAAAATATAGTCTCGTTTTTTAACGAAGAATTCTTTTTTTCACGCAAATGCTATACTGCCATTGAACATTGATGAGACAAGCGCAAAGATTAGCCCTAGAGGCGCTAATTGATAAAATAATAAGGACATCTCATCACCTTCCAAAGTGGTGAGCTTAAAGTTTTACTGCACGAATTGCGTTTTTATACTCTAATAATTCAGGTTTGCATAATTTGGCTGATTCCTTAGTTCAGGGTGAGATAATTAGCCGGACATTGGAGGAAGAGCTTGTGAAAAAGACTTTAGTTATTGTTGACCACCCCCATTTTGATACATCTGTGATCACTCGTCGTTGGACCGAGGAGTTAAGAAAGTTTCCGGAGGAATTTGTAGTCCATAATCTGCAAAGCTCCTATCCGCGCGGACAAATCGATCCTGCTCTTGAGCATTCACTGATTGAGAATAACGGTACGGTAGTTTTTCAATTTCCGGTATATTGGTTCAATTGCCCGCCTTTGCTTAAACAGTGGTTTGATTTGGTGCTTACCTCAGATTGGGCTTTTGGGAAAGGATCCAAGCTTGAGAATAGAAAGATGGCTTTGGCAGTAAGTTGTGGAAGTGGAGAGAGTGATTATTCTGCGAGTGGAAAACACGGCCGCCCGATTGAGGATTATCTTCTGCCTTTAATTCATTCGTTTGAGTATTGTCATGCCTCGTATGCCGGTTGCTTCCATTTCCTCGGAGCCGCTAATCCTGAGATTGCAACCGTTGAGAATATTGCTGCTAATGCTAAGGCATATGTGGAATTTCTGCGTTCAATCGCTCAGGCCGATTAAATAAGAAGCTATTTTCAGGCAGTTTGTTCCAGCTGCCGTTAAAATTCGATCTCACAGTTTTGCGCAAAAAGAAGGGAGCTTAAACCGCCCCCTTCTCATTTCTTTTAAATGAAGAGTCTTTGTGTTCAGATTAATGCTTCGGCAATGGGCTCCATACCTCCGAGGAATGCCTCGTCACCGTTTACACAGAAGGATTCGAGTCCGGCCAATTGCAGTCCCTTGGTATAGCGTGCGTTCAAGAACGGACTGGCGATGAGGCCTATAGGACCGTCGTTTTTGGTGAATTTGAAGATCTTCTGCATGGAAGCAATCTCGGATCCAATCAGCAGGCCGGAGAGGAATTCTCCTACATGTGAAGGTTTGATCCCACCTAAAATATTGGCGCCGCGAATTTCAAACAGACGGGGAATAATGTTATTTTCATTATAGCCGCGTTCAAGACCTGCTTGGAAATCGGCAGATGATTCTTCCTGTTCGCCGGCGCCCAATCCTACTAATGAATATTTCATCATGATGGAATGAATCTCACCGGTCATAGCGGTACGGAAGGAATCTACCTTCAAACCGTCACACAAAACCCACTTGCAGTGAGTACCGGGCATCAAAAATACCTTGGAGGGATGATCCTTTAAGGCACCTGCAAGCTGGACCTCTTCACCGCGGATCACGTTGTAGTTGTCGGGATCTTTGACGCAGATACCAGGCACGATACGGATCTTATAGCCTTTGGTGTGCTGTACCTCGGTCAAATGATCAGCCAGCTGGTCAAGTTTAACGGGGCAGTCTAAGTATTGAGCATCAGCCCAGCCGTTAATCGAGCCGACCATGCCGGACATGATCACGGGCAGGGGACCGTATTTTTCCATCCATTGAGAGGTCAGGCGATCGAATGCTCCCTCGCAATCCTTACCGCGAACGGTGGTAACGCCCTCATGGGATTTCTTTTCGTCAACTATCTTTCCGTCTATATAAAGAAAAGCACGGATATTGGTTGAACCCCAATCGATAGCTATGTAATTCTTGCCAGCCATTTTTTTTCTCCTTTGTTAGCTAATAGATTTGACGAATTCGGCTGCGGCTTTTTCTATCTCATCAAAAGCTCCGGCCTGAGCACGTTTTTTGTTGATGATGTTGGAGCCGATTCCTGCAGAGCAGCAACCGTTGTCCAGAAACATTTTGACGTTGCTTGCATTAACTCCGCCTACGGCCATCAGTGGAATGTGATTTATGGGACCACGAACGGCTTTTAAATAGTCAACGCCTAAATTACCGATGGGGAAAAGCTTAACTATATCTGCACCCTCATTATAAGCAGTGGCAATTTCGGAGGGAGTGAATGCACCGGGAACGGCAACCATTCCCAAGCACTTTATGGCATGGATCACTTTGATGTCGACGTTAGGGGCTAAGGCGAAATCTGCTCCGGCGTCGTGGGCGGCCTTAGCTTGATCTACGGTCATAACGGTACCTGCTCCCACACATATTTGATCGCCCAGCTCTTTTTTGATGAGGGCAATGGATGCAGAGGTATCTTTTAGGCAACTTTCGGAGGCTTGATCAAAGGTTATTTCAAGGCAGTGTATACCGCTTTTAACAATGCGTTTTGCCGCCTCAAGAAGATCCTGACCGTAAACCTGACGAGAGATTGAAACCAGACGGTGCTGTTTTATAAAACTCAAAGCGTCCATTTGACACGTCCTTTGTATCTAATATATTGGATTAAAACTCCATAATGCTGTACATATTATAGAGCAATTGTGTATTTCAGCGCATAGTCATCTGCTCTCTTTTATAAATAGATGATAAATGCGTTATATAGATCACAAAAATTTCCTCAGCTTGTTAGGGAGATCCCAGGATTGAATCTCACAGCAGGTACTCAAGCTCCGTCATTGTCCGCTGTAAAGCGCCTTGCCCAGAACGTAGAACCTCGTTGGCATTCTGTCCAGCTTTTTGACAAAGCTTATGATCTGAGAGCAGCTTTATGCACAGCTTTTTGAGCTCGTCCTCACTTTTAACCGCAAAGGCTCCGCCCGCATCAATAAGGCGAGCATATTCGCTTTTAAAGTTGTGATAATCGGGACCTGTTACGGACGGCAGAGCGTGGCAGGCCGGCTCGAGAGGATTATGCCCACCTGTCTCTGTAAAAGAGCCTCCCATGAAAACCAAGTCGCACATTCCGAAATACAGCGCAATTTCACCCACGGTATTTCCAACCAATATTCCCCCTGAAAATTTTACAGTGTTGTCCTTTTCGTTTTTTATTACGTAGGATAATTTATGTGCTTGAAGATATTTTTCTGCCAACTCTGCCCCCTGCCTGTGACGCGGAACCAAAATGAGCGAAAGATTTGGCAGAACACGCTGCATATCTGCAAAGCACTGCAACATCAGAGTTTCCTCGCCACTGTGGGTTGAGATCGCACCGAGGGCGGGGCCTTTAAAATGTTCTTTGATCTCAAGCCCGTGCTTGAAACGTTTACCGTCAGGCTTCAAATCATATTTGAGATTTCCGCTGATCCTTATATTTTCAGGGGCAATCCCAATCCTTATATAACGCTCCCGATCGGCTTCACTGGCACAGAGCACCAAAGTCAGCTTTGAAGAAATAAGATCCTCGATCGTATTTTTATATTTTAAATAGGCAAGGCAATTTTTTTCTTGCATGCGTGCATTTACAAGTATGCATTTACATGAGTTTTTTTGAGCCTGAACAAACTTTTCCGGCCACAGCTCAGTATCGGCAGTGATGATCATGCGCGGCCGCAGTTTTGCAAAAAAGCTTCTTATACAGAAATAATTATCCAAGGGGGAGAAGCATACGGTTATGTCTTTAAGTCCTTTTAGGGATCCTGCACCAGTAGTTGTCATAGTAGTTGCGACGACGTTGATTTCAGGATGGCGTTCTTTAAAGGATCTGATAAGAGGCTTGATGGCATTTGCCTCTCCCATAGAAGCTGCATGAAAAACTACGCAACCCTGCGGAAAGTAAGGCAGGTTTAAGCCCAAAAGCTGCCAAAATCCTTTACCGTAATGAGGATCCCGTCGGCGGTGATAAGCAAGATAACAGGCCCCCGGAACAACCAACAGGGAGGTTAATATACGGTATAAGAATAAGAGGACGGCCGATTTAAATCGCATGGATGAGTTCCTTTAATTTTTCAATGACCTTTTGCGGTTGTATTTTTTTCAAGCATGAATAGGTCCCGTATTTACAGGTACGTTTAAAGCAAGGATGGCAGCTCTCATCTGATTCTATACAAACGGCGATCTTAGAAAGCGGAGGAGTGTAAACGGTGGAGGTCGAACCGAAAATATCAATCTGCGGTACGGAAGCAGCGGCACAGGTATGCATAAGACCGGAGTCATTACATACAGCGGCTTTGCAGAAGGCTGTCAGATCCAAGGCTTCCTCAATGGAGGTTTGTCCTGCAACATCATGGAAAAACGGGAGATCTTCATTGCAACTTAGATGTTGCTTTATGGCCTCAACGGTTTTGCCATCCTGTTTGGTCCCCAAGGCTAAAACGGCACCGCCATGTGAAATCCACCAGTGACTTACCTCTGCGAAATACTCGACAGGCCACAGCTTGGCGGGACCGTAATTGGCCCCGCACCCTAAGGCCATTAAAGGTCTGGATGATTTTATTCCCAGTCTGTTTAGCAATTTGTCAGAGGGCGCTTGCACTGTAAGTGCCGGATAATCAAATTCGGGAAGATCGGCAGAATTCTTCACTTTATCCTTGGGAAAAGCCAAAGCCACATATCTGTCAACCATACGCGGGTAATCCTGCTTATTACAGCGTATGTTGTTCAAAACGAAATAACGGCTTTCGCCTTTAAAGCCGCGTCGATCTTTTATACCTGCAAATAAGGCTATGAGCGCAGACTTCATAGAATTAGGAAGTACGAAGCAGGTGTCGTAGCCGTATTTTTTCAACCTGCGCCCCTCTAGGAAGCGTTTTTTTAAATCAAAGGAGCCGTGAGCAAAGGGATTGATAAGGATATCGTTAATTTCTTCCATGCGCTTGAGTATTGGAAGTGAATATTCCGGAGCGTATACGTCGATAATATTTCGCTCATCCTGTTTTTTCAGAACCTTCAGCAGACTTTGCATCATGACTATATCTCCTAGCCATGAAGGGGTGATCACCAATATGCGCGACATAAAAATCTCCATTTTTTTAAAGATATTTTAACCCACGACTTGTTGCCGGAATCGGACAGCTTTGTACAGGTGCTAGAATTAGACCATTGTGTAGTGTGTATAGTTTTCAGCGAATCTCGTAAGGATAAACATATGATCATAGTTACCGGCGGATGCGGCCTAATCGGTTCCAACATAATCAAGGCTTTGAATGATAAGGGCATAACGGATATTTTGGTGGTTGATAACCTGACTGATGGTCATAAGATCAGCAATATAGTGGATTTAGATGTATCCGATTATATGGATAAGATTGATTTTCTTGAGCTTATTAAGAACGAGAGCTCCTTCAATGCACGTTTCGGAGCCCGTAACGTCGATGCCATATACCATGAGGGAGCTTGTTCCTCAACTACTGAATGGGACGGACGTTATGTCATGAAGAACAATTATGAATATACCGTAGCTCTCTTTGAATTCGCAACGTCTCACCGCATTCCTTTCTTTTTTGCATCATCGGCATCCACATACGGAGACGGAAATGTTTATACCGAGGGTCGCGAGAACGAGAAGCCTCTGCATGTATACGGATATTCAAAATTTCTGTTTGATGAATATGTACGTCGCCGTTTGCCGCGCATAAGTTCTCAGGTGGTTGGACTGCGTTATTTCAATGTTTACGGTCCGCGTGAGGGGCATAAGGGCTCGATGGCATCCGTGGCTTATCATATTTACAACCAGATGAAGGACGGGGGAAATCCAAAACTGTTCGAGGGGTGTTGCGGATATCCAAACGGCGGACAGATGCGTGATTTCGTATACGTCGGGGACGTAGCCAAGGTAAATCTTTGGTTCCTTGAGCACAACGGTCCATCAGGAATATATAACTGCGGTACCGGTCGGGCTGAGCCTTTTTCAAATATTGCCGAGGCAGAGATAAAATTTTTCGGTCGCGGAGAGATTGAATACATCCCATTCCCGGAGCATTTGATAGGCCATTATCAGTGCTTTACACAAGCAGATCTGACTAAATTAAGAAATGCAGGGTGCGATATTGAATTTAAAACCGTGGCACAGGGCACTACCGAGTACCTAAAATGGCTGACGAAAAAATAAAGAGCTATGCAGTTTGTGTGCTCCCTAAGGAGCGCGCATTGACCTTTGCCGATCATTTAAATGCACGCGGTATCTCCGCCTTTGCGACCATGGAAGCGGGCGGGCATTGGACGGTATACGTTGAAAAATATACGGATGTAGGCTTTGCCAAGCGTGAACTTCTTTCCTGGGCTCAAAGTCCCTTTGACGGGAGCTTTAATCAGGCCTCGTGGGCAAAGGGAGAGCGTGCGCCTGAGGAGCCGAGATTTCGTGGAATAAAATTCGGTTTGTTGCTGTGGGATCCTTTTTCCCTAACTTCGATCATTGAAATTGTGTGTGTGCTGTTCTTCATAGGGCAATTTCTCAATGAAGATTTCATGTTGAACGTTTTTTCGCTAAATCATGTTGCAGGTTTTGTAATACCTCAGGATCTGTACAGATTGCTAACGCCGGCATTTTTGCACTTTGGGATAATGCACATATTGTTCAATCTGGTTATGTGGGAGGCAATGGCAAGACCTGTTGAAAGATATTTAGGAAAGTCTAAGCTTTTTTGCGTTTTTATAAGCATTGCTCTCCTTTCAAATGTGCTCCAGTTTGAGTTTATACCGTATGACGGCATATTCGGCGGCCTGTCTGGGGTGGTTTACGGGGTATTGGCTTATTTCGGCATGGTGTCGCGACGTAATGACTGCCCTGCAGGCTTTGTGTTTCCGAAGGGATTGATCGCAGTAAGCGTTATATTTATAGCCTTCGGCTTTTTTACCTCAGGTACTGCCAATATATGCCATCTTGCAGGTCTGATCTTAGGCCTTATTTGGGGGCTTGTAGATCAAAGGCGCAAGAGTTTGTTTAAATAACGGCATACAGAAGGCTATGCTAAGAGCCTGTTATCAACAGTACTGGTCCTGAGATAAAAACCCCAAACATATCTCCTCCCGCATTTATGCGGGAGGAGAGTCAAGTTGGTTACGTTCGTGGATTTGTCTAGGATCACGATCACTGGAACATGTAGCTTAGGAACAGTACGTCACGTACAAGATCCTGTCCGATTTTTTCCTGCATCACATTTGTAAGACGTTCACGACATTCCTGACGTAATTTTTCCCGTCCTTCATTTGATGATATTTGTGAAAAGTCCTTAGCGCTTATCACGGATAAAATGGCATCACGCAATACCGGATTGAGCCCCACTATTATGTCCTTGTCATTTTCATCAAAGAGCATTAGAGATATTTTGATACGAACGTAATGCAGCTTTTCATTAGGATTGGCGGATGCAAGGTTGGTGACGAAGTCCGGCTCCAGGGTGTAGTAACCTATTTCCGGTGTTTTTTTAATCTGTGTCTCATTTTCCTGCGCTGGTTCTCCATGACCTGACGCATAGGTACTTTCCGGATAAACCGCGATCACGCACAAGGAAAGGAATAACGGTAACCAAAATCTTTGCATATTAGCCTCAGGACTGTTTGTTATCTCTCGTCATCGTTGGAAACTATCTGACCATTTAAAATCTTAACATCTCTGGCACCAAGCAGAGGTGCGGCGGCGTCGTACAATTTGGAGACCTTTTCATTATGAATCGAGATGGTGTTGTCTGCTGTAACGGTAAAATATTTGTGTCTGATGAAAGTATCGCACATAACTTTAAAAATTACAGGATCGGCAAACTCCGGAGAATTTCCGGTGACAACTGCCGGCAACCTACGAGCATACATAAGACATTTTTCCACAAACTGATCCACGGTTGTAGTTCCGTTTTCGGTATTTTTCAGGGCCGTAGCTCCGACCAGATAGCGAATAAGACTTAAATGAATACAACGCGAGAGTATGAGTATTTCGTAATAGCCGTCTCCCGACAGACAGATTAAGCCGTGATTTTCAGTTATGTAGCCCAGATCCTTAAAGCAGTCTATATAACGATCGATGAGCATGTCCAAACGATTTTCTGCGACCGGGGCATAAAGTTCATGACGCAGGAAGTAAAACAGGTTGCGCGCGTGAGTAACTATATGAGTACGCCGTATATGTCCGTTTCTGACGATAATGTTGGCAACCAGAGCCGGCAAAGCAAACAGATGAACTATATTGTTCATGAAATAAGTAAGCTGCAAAGTTTGACCGTAGCTTGGACGAACGAATTTCATGTCCTCGCCCACATCATAAAGTCGAAATTTATGTAATTCCGAGGCCTGTTCAATCAGCTCCGAGGGAGTGGCATTGGGTATGAGCTCATGCAGCTTTTCATCCACTCGCATAAGCTTTAGGTATAACGACAGGCAGGAGCGCAGTCTTGAAAGACTCATGGTGTGATCGGCATCGCTGATGAGGGCCAGAGCGCACAGATTGATACCGTTAGCTTGGGCGGCACCGTTTAAATTACGAATGATGTTGTCAGCCAGACGGTTAACGGTTTCGTGCAACCACTGTGGCTTTTTAAGTCCTTTGGGATCGAGATCTTTACGCCAGCACGGGACCTTTTCATCCAAAAAATCGGTGATCTCTATGGGTTTCCCGAAGGTCACGTAGCCGCGTCCGTAATAGCGCAGGCGACGGAATATCCCGAGCAGCTGCCATGCATTCTCCTTGGTTTTGGCACGTCCGTTTAATTCCGACATATATGAGCGAACCTCAGAAACGTGTTCGTATCCCAAATAAGTTGGAATGAAGGTGATGGGCCTTTTAAGACCGCGTAATTGTGATTCCACGGCCATGGCCACCATTCCTGTTTTCGGCGGTAAGGTACGGCCGGTACGTGATCGACCGCCCTCTATGAAAAACTCGGTAGCATATCCGTTTTCAAAGAGCAGACTCAAATATTCCGAGAACAGCGTAATGTAGAATTTGTCTCCCTTCATGCGCCTGCGTATGAAATACGAGCCACAGCGACGTATGATCGGCCCCACGGGGAAGAAGTTCAGATTGTCTCCTGAGGCTATTTGCGGCATCTGCAACCCTTCATGAAAGATCACGAAGGAGAGCATGATGTAGTCCATATGGCTGCGGTGACAAGGGATATAAATAATGGAATGGCCGTTTTCAAGCAGACGTCTCACACGATCTGCATTGAGCACCGTTTGTCCGTGATAGAAGCGTTTCCACAGGTGGGAAACAATGGAATTGACGAAACGAAGCAATGGATAGCGCGGGTCCGAAACCATCACTTCATATATATCCCTACCTCGTTTTAAAACGGTGAAATAATCCTGATGCGCCCTTGTCATTTCTTCTTCTATAGCATTTTTAACGGCTGGGCGAACCATGAGTTCCTCGATAAGCTTGGCTCGATCCGGCAGAGGGCGTCCAACTAAAAGTCTTGCTTTGGTAATGAAGTGAATGGATGCAAAACGACAAAGCAGTCGCATGTTAGGAGAGCCGTGACAACGCTCGATCAGGGAATTGAGTCGTATAAGCCCCGAAACTATGGTGCAATTATCGCGTCCTTCAAAAATTAATTTGAAGAATTTCTTCCATGAGGGGGTGTGATTGGTGATCCCGAAACCGTGTAGCGGTCGACCTTTGTAGCCAGGGTTTCGTGACCAAAGCACGCTGATGGGGATAATTTGCAGATCCGTGTTCAGCTCTTTACAGTTTTTATGCCATATTTCAAAAATTGCTTCGGCATGTGCATCCCTGCCTATGGGAGAAAACATTCGCGGCTCATGTAAATAAGCTATACGTGGGATTTTTAAACCGTGGATCTCGAGGGGAGAAAAAGGGGACGGCAATCCTAAGCGCTCGGTGAGCCTTTCTATGGCCATAATGTTTCCAAGTCCGGATGAAACCGTTACGTAAACAACAGGTATCTTTGTATCTACTGAAAACTGCTTCAAAGGTTCATATGGTACCGGAGAACAGTTTGTTGTCAGTCGGAAGGGCCAATAAAAAATGCCCCTCATCAGCTTATCGATTAGACCGTTCATATTATTTATTTCCACTTGAATTTAACTAAATTATAAGCAAGAGAGTGATTGAACGCTCGTGAACATGATCTTGAAAAAGCAGTTGAGAATAATTAGCGCATAATTTTTTCTTCAGATTCAAATTGCGGGGTTGGGGTAATGTATGAAAATTCTTCCAACCAATTCAAATGTTTGGCCTTAAAGAATGGCGCTAGTGAGCAGCGACTAATTAGCGATGTGCAACTTAACATATTGAAAAATATATAAAATTAGCCTATGCCAACAAGTTTTTTTGGCTTACTCTTTAAGGGAGTAGAGGATAAAATCTGTAAAAATGACGGATGAAAATGCCGCCTTGTCTAATAAGGAATAGTTAAATATGTCATCTGAATGTATGCGTGCAGAAGTTAATGGCACGACTGCAAGTGAATATGAAAACGGACTGATTTCTTATCGTCGTTTGGTAATGCTGGCGGGAACTGCGTCCGTTGTTACCGGTTGCTCTTTTGTGTTGGTTAAGCTCATAGTTTGGTTTATCAGCTCCTCCTCGAGTATGTTCGCCTCTTTTACCGATTCCCTGTTTGATTCTTTGGCGGCAGTGCTTAATCTGATAGTTTTACGCTATTCCATGAAAGCGCCGGATTATGAGCATCGATTCGGTCATTTTAAGGCTCAATCCTTGGCTTCACTTGCGCAATCAGCTTTTATCGGCGGCTCTGCCGTGTTGCTCATCATGCACGGTATCGATCGCTTCAGAGATCCTCATGAAATAGAAAATGCCAATATTGCTATCTTTGTAAGCGTGGGGACTATAGCTTTTACTTTGTTGCTCGTTGCGTTCCAAACCTATGTGCTTAGAAAAACAAAGAGTGAATTGGTGCGGGTGGATCGTTTCCACTATATTTCGGATGTGGGCTTGAATTTAGGCGTAGTTGCCGCTTTGGTATTGAGCGCATTCGGATATTTGTGGGCCGACGGGCTTTTTGCCGTTTTAATCGGTTTGTTCATACTACACGGTGCATATGTGATCGGGGTGGAGGCGGCCTCCACTCTAGTGGATAAATCGTTGACTCCTGAGGAAAACCAGATCTTGATGACGGCCGTGCTTAAGACCGAGGGAGTCAGATCGTTGCATGATCTTAAGACGCGTAGAGCGGGACCTGAGTATTATATTCAATGCCATTTGGTTTTGGATCCTGAACTGAACCTCATGCAAGCTCATAGCATAGCCGACAAAGCCGAGGCTGAAATCAGAAGATTTTTCCCAGAGGCCGATGTTTGTCTGCATATGGAACCCGATACTCCAGAAATCAAGAAGGACGGACTCATATATAGTGAGGATCTGACATCGGCTTCCGTTTAAGTCTTGGGAAGGCAGAATCTGGCATCTCTATCTTGATCTTAATCTTAAATGCGGTGCTCTATTTTTTGATTTCCTGCATAATAAGATCATGCCGACATGTCATAATCTTGTATTGGAATAAGCTGGCATCCTCCATCCGATGAAAGAACAATGCTTTTCCATGAGCAGACAATCATATTTGCAGGTTCTGACAACGGTCAAGACAGGCTTTTATGTCGCTATATAACGCATGGTGGTGGAGAGAGGCTCGAGAATGAATTTAAGCAGGAGCGTCATTGATGGCGGAAACGACCGTTTCTGATCTTTATTGGAATGAATTGAAGCAGGAGGCGGAAAAGACAGCTGATTCCGAGCCTCTTTTAAGAACAGCTCTGGAGAAATCAGTACTTAACGCCTCCGGATTTGATCAGGCCTTAGCGCGAGTGTGTTCGTTTTCTCTTGCTAATAATATTGTCGGCCGCACGGAGCTTTATTCGATGTGTATGCAGGCCTATGAAGCGCAGCCGGAGCTTCTGGAAATAGCAGCCTGCGATATGCGGGCCGTTATTGCCCGCGATCCGGCGTCCGCAGATTCCGTGATGGTACCTTTTCTTTTTTTAAAGGGCACGAGAGTTCTGCAATTATGGCGTGTTTCCCACTGGCTGTGGGTAAACGGAAGAAAAGCCTTGGCCCGCTACGTTCAATGTGCAATATCCGATGTTTTCGGTGTAGATATACACCCTGCAGCCAGGATCGGTCGCGGCATAATGCTCGATCATGCCCTGGGAATAGTAATAGGTGAGACGGCCGTAGTCGGTGACATGGTGTCCATGCTGCACGGTGTAACTCTGGGGGGCACCGGAAAGGTATCAGGAGATCGTCATCCCAAGATCGGGCGTGGAGTTATGATTGGAGCGGGGGCCAAGGTTTTGGGCAATATTCATATAGGAGAAGGGGCTAAGATCGGCGCAGGATCGGTGGTGTTGGACAATGTTCCTCCGCATACAACTGTTGCGGGAGTTCCGGCCAGAACGGTTGGTCGTCCCATCGAATACATGCCCTCGCTTTCAATGGATCAGACTTTGCAGGACGATTACTGTCCTGCTATGAGAAAGCCAACCTCTGTTTGATTATTTATGCGTTGTGCTTTCTCTTGATCGCAATTACGATTTGATGGTCATGGGAAATGTGGGAAAAACTCTCCTCCTTAGAATTTCGGATCGAAAGCAGTTTGTCCGTCGCCTTGAAATTCTTGGCGGAAAAAAGCCATATACAGCAATAAAAGATCTTTAAATTTGGTCGGATCCAGCCCGCTCAATTGTTTGACCGCATCAAAGCGTTTTTGAATGGTATTTCTATGTATTCCCAATTTGTCGGCAGTGCGGGAGACCTCCTGATCCTCGTTAATAAAGGTTATGACGGTTTCAATCAGCTTGTCGCCCTGAGATGAGGAATTAAAAACAGAATATATCGAATTAAGCAGATCCTGTTCGTTCAACTCTTCCAACACGTACGATGACAAATAGGACGGATCATCAAGATCTTTTATGGAGATAAGATCTCTTTCCGAATTTACATTTGTGGAGCTAATGGCCTTAAGGCCGAAGCGCAACAAGGAGATCATAAGTCTAAAGGATTTAATGCTTTTTCCTATATTCTCAAATCGTCCTATGCGTATGTGAATATTTTTATCGGCAACTGCGGCGGAAATAAGCTCCTGCTGTTGTACAAAGGTCCTCGGTCCTTCATTGAGTACTACGAATACATTGGGCTTCAGGACAATCAGATCAGAGCTGTTCGAGAGCTTTTTGATACCCTGAATGAGCTCAAACACCACCTCGTGAAAGGCAGCGGTTTTTTCTACAGCGATCAAATACAGGTATTTGGGGAGGGTAAGGTATGCAGACAGTTCCGCTTCCTTTTTGGAGTCAATATTCTTGTCGGCGTATGGATCCAAAACCAAAGAGGCAAATTCCATATCTCTTATGCTTGATTTGCAATTATTCGCTTCATTGGTTAAGGCTTGATTTATAAGTAATTCGGCTGTAAGAAAGGCGAGCTCAGCATAACGGGCTATTTCATTCGGGTTGCCGGTAACACCTAAAACCATTTGCACCTGTCCGTCCACGATGATGGGTTGGTTGATGCCGGGAGCTACTCCCTTGAATAGGTTGGCGTCCTCAGGATAAATATTGACGCGTTTTTTTTCTACGGCTGCCTTGCGACCGGCCTCGTGGATCTTTCCTATACGGGCTTTATCTCCAGATGCAAAGATAACTCCGTTAGGAAGTATAACGTTGACGTTGTGAAAGATGATCTTCATGGATCTCTTCACAATCAAATCGGCAATTTCTTGAGATAAAAGAATTTTTTTACTCCTTGAAGCAACAAAACCTTAAAGACAAATTACCTAAGGGATACTCCGCTCTTCAAATATGAGTCTCGATCGGCAGGGCTTTTACGCTGCAGAAATCTTATTTTTACAAAATCAGGTTTAACCGATATGACGCAAAATGTATCTTATGTGAGGTTGCAAAGAATTATCTCCGCCAGCTACGTCTGCATCAGTATAGCATTTGTAAACCCCCTGCTTTAAATGCGAAGGATTAAGCAGGGGGCTCTTTACTTACTGCTTAATAGCATACACTCGAAGCGCATTTTCAACGGTTTTTTCAATAAGCCTCTGGGCATTGCTTATCGATTGCTCAAGGAGCATGGGGCCGTCACAGATTGAAAACATAGCTTGGATGTTGCAATCATACAGAGCCGATGCGTCGTCGGTATACGATCCGCATATAGCAATAGCGGGAATGCCGTGCTTGGCGGCTCTTAGTGAAACACCTACCGGAGCCTTGCCGTTTATGCTTTGTCCGTCCATACGTCCTTCTCCCACGAAAACCAGATCGCAACCTTGCAGTTTGTCGTCAAATTTAAGCAGATCCAGGACGGTTTCAATACCGGACTGCAGTTTGGCATTGCAGAAGAACAAGAGTGCTGCGCCCATTCCGCCTGCGGCTCCGGCACCAGATATATTGATGCAATCAGAACCGAAGTAATCGCTTAGAATTTTGGCGTAATTGGACATGCCGTCCTCAAGCTCCTTAAGGACCTCGGGAGAGGCACCCTTTTGCTTTCCGAAAACGAAAGTGGCTCCGAGCTTGCCCAGCAAAGGATTGGTAACGTCGCAGGTGCCCACAAAATCTGAGGATAATACCTCCTTATTGAAGGCTGACATATCTACGGATCCTATTTTGCTAAGATCCTTACTCTTGATAGGGGAGGGAATGAGTTGTCCTTCCTTATCGAAGAATTTAGCCCCCAAGGCTTGAGCAAAGCCGGCTCCGCCGTCATTGGTAGCACTTCCTCCCAAGCCTATTTTGAAGAAGCGTATACCTTCCGACAGGGCCTTCGCAACGCATTCTCCAAGACCGTAGGTTGTGGTTTCGCGTACGTCGAGCTTATTACGGTCATATTTGTATATGCCGCAGCATTGGGCCATCTCCAATACCGCACTGTGTTCGTTCTGCATGAAGCAACAAGTGGTTTTTTCCCCGTAGGCGCCGGTAACCTGCATAGTTTTCTTGACAAAAAGCTCACCGAGTAGGGGCTGTTCCAAAGCATCAATCAGCCCCTCGCCTCCGTCGGAGATGGGTAAATTAACGACCTCAGCATCCTTTTTAACCCTCAGAATACCGCGTTTAACGGCCTCCCCCGCATCAAAGGCGGAGCAACTGCCCTTAAATGAGTCCATCGCCACTACGATCTTGAGCTTCTTCCCATTTTCCTCAGAATGAGGAGCATCATCGTGATCAAGGGATGCTCGTAATTCGCGTTTGTTGATCTTGCCGTTGTTGGTACGGGGCAATTCATGCACGTAATATATGTCTACAGGTCGCTGATATGATGCCAAATGCTCGTGCAGGTAATTTTTAAGATCGTCGGTTTTGAATTCGCAACCGGGTTGGGTCAGAATGAAAGCTACGGGGACCTCTCCGTATAATTCGTCTTTTTTGGCGACCAGTGCGACCTCAACTACATTCGGGAAGTTTGAGATGATGCTTTCTACCTCGGGGCAGAAAACTTTTTCACCGCCGCGATTTATGATGTCCTTTACGCGATCCTTAATGAATAGCTCTCCGCTCGGGGAGAGATATCCCACGTCGCCGGTATTTAGAAATTCTCCGGAGAACAGTTTTTTGGTGTTCTCATTTACGGGGAAGTATGATTTGATAACCATATCTCCGGCTATGTATATGAGCCCGGTTTCTCCTGCCGGCAGGATGTTGCCGTGTTCGTCGCGGATCTGGACTTTTGAGCCCAAGGAGGGAGTTCCCGAGGACATACATTTTTCAGTACGTGAGACGTCGCCGCGATAAATGGTTAAGGGTGAGGTGGATTCGGTCAAGCCGTATATGGAATGAATTTGTGCATTGGGGAAGAGCTTATTCAAAGAGCGAATGATCCCCTCATTCAAACGACCGGCACCGCAGGCTATGGATCTAAGCGAGGGCAGACTCACGGCACCGCCCTTTAAATACTCGCTGTGCAAAATTGCAAATACCGTAGGAGAACCGTGCAAGAAGGTAACGTTATGATCACGTATAATCTTTAAGATCCTGTCGGCATGGAAGCGTTTTTCCAGATAAATAGTTCCTCCCAGATCAACAAACAGGGCCAGAATGGCCGAAAGTCCGGTGATGTGGAAGATGGGTACTGCCAAAATAGTGGAGTCTTCGGAGGTTAGTTTTAGGCCGTCCTTATAGGCCAAAGCTGCAGCTCGCAAATTGTCATTGCTGATCACAGCTCCCTTTGGTGCACTGGTGGTACCGGAGGTAAACATGATCACCGCCGTATCCGATCCCTTTATGCTGTCGTCCTCCATGAGCTCCAATTTGTCATAGGCACGATAATCGGCAAACAGTCTTAGGGAAATACGTTTTTCCTTCGGTAACAATTGCTTGACAAAGGGTTGCACGTCTTCATCAAACAGCACCAGCTTCGGCATCAGCTGATTTAGTAAATTGGTAAAGCCGTCCGTTTTGATCTTTGTGGAAATTGGAACCACGATCACACCGAGGGCGTTGGCAGCATACAGCAGGGCGCAGAATTCCACAGTATTACCGAGGGCATTAAAAATTACATCACCCTTTTTGAAATCATTTTTTTGCAAAAAAGAGGCGCAACACTTTACCTCGTTTAAAAATTGCGAACTGGTGAGAGAACGGCCTTCATAAACTAAAAGCGGTTTGTCGGGAAACTGAGCGGCAGTTTTGATTAGACTTGAAATTAAGAAGCCGGCCATATGAACTCCGAAATTTTTATAGCTGATTGACTTTAAGCAGATTGTTATGCCAAATGTTTTGCGGTAAAGGTCCGATCATGGCATTTACGGCAAAATACTTGATTATAAATTTACTACGTTTAAAAAATTTTCTCAAAAAGGGAGCGGCTTAAACAAAGGCTTTACACCGCTCCAAGCTCACAAACTAAGGAGTTTTAAATCATGAGTAGTGAATATTGTTAGGGTTTGGTGAAGTACATGGAAATACCCTGACCGCCGCCTATGCACATGGAGATCATGGCATCCTTCTTATCGGTTCTCTGCAATTCATACATAACCTTAATGGTCAGTATGGCACCGGTAGCACCCAAAGGATGGCCGATGGAAATGCCGCCGCCGTAAATGTTGACCTTCTCAGGATCGAGGTTTAAGTCACGGCTTACAGCGAAAGCCTGACTGGCAAAGGCTTCATTGATCTCGAACATATCGATCTTGGTGAGATCAAGACCGAGCTTCTTGGCAAGCTTTTCAGATGAAAACTTCGGAGAATAGCCCATAAGCTCAGGCTTAAAGCCGGCTACGGCATAATCAACTACCTTAAGCATGGGCTTTAAGCCTAGCTCGTCGGCTTTTTCTTTGCTCATAAGAACAACAGCACCTGCGCCGTCGTTCAGGCTTGAGGAGTTGCCGGCAGTTACGGTACCGTTTTCCTTAACAAAGCAGGGCTTTAACTTGGCAAGCTTCTCATAGGTCTGATCAGCTCTCGGTCCCTCGTCGGTATCGAAGACGGTGACGCGTCCCTTACGATCCTTGAGCTCAACCGGCAATATTTCATCCTTGAATTTTCCGTCAGCGATAGCCTTGCTGGCTCTCTGATGGCTGCGAAGCGCAAATTGATCCTGCTCCTCACGAGTCACATGGTAATCTCTGGCTACATTTTCAGCGGTTATGCCGTTGTGGTTGCCGTCCAAGGGCCAGGTCAAAATGTCGATGACTCCGTCCTCAAAGGTCTTGTGACCCATTCTTGCACCCCAACGGGCTTCCTTAACGTAGTAGGGTAAGCGGGAGGTGCTTTCTACACCGCCAGCAACAACAACGTCAGCGTGACCTGATATGATCTCAAGGTATGCATCGGCAATAGACTGCAATGATGAGCCGCATTGACGGTTAACCGAATAGGCAGTGGCACTCTCCGGGAGTCCGCCCTTTAGGCTTATGCAACGGGCGATGAAGCCGTCCTCTGCAACCTCACCAACTTCACCGATGATGCATTCATCGACAATGGCCGGATCAATCTTGGCGCGTTTAACCGCCTCTCTTACTACCATGGCTCCCATATCGATGGTGCTGACGGTCTTTAAGGAGCCGCCGAAGGTACCTACGGGAAGTCTTGCACCGCTGACAATTACTACTTCTTTAGTCATTTCCAAAATCCTCAAAATTTCTTAACGCTGTGTTTTATTCGATATAACAATTATTTGTCGTATTTATAGAAGCCCTGGCCTGATTTACGTCCCAGGTGACCTGCCTTGACCATGGTCTCAAGCAGGGGGCAAGGACGGTATTTGCTGTCGTGGAAGCCGTTATAAAGACCGGTCATTGTGGCGAGCATGGTGTCGATACCGACGAAATCGGTAAGCTCCAGCGGTCCCATGGGCATGTTGGCGCCCAATTTCATGGCAGTGTCTACGTTCTTAGGATCGGCTCCCTCCATCACCATAAAGGCAGCCTCGTTCTGCATGGGCACCAGGATGCGGTTGACGATAAAGCCCGGTAACTCGGGAGCGTCTACGGTTTCCTTGTGAATGCTTTGAGCAAATTCCTTGACGGTGTTATAGGTCGCATCATCGGTAGCCAGGCCGCGGATTAATTCAACAAGCTTCATTACGGGAGCAGGATAGAAGAAGTGCACGCCCATAACCTGATTGGGACGATCGGTTACGGAGGCTATTTCGGAAATGCTTAAGCCCGAGGTATTGCTGACAAGGATGGCTTCCTTTTTGCAAGCCTTGGCCAGCTCTGCAAAGACAGCTTTTTTGATTTCAATCTTTTCAGGAACGGCCTCGATCACCAAATCGGCATCGGCAGCAGCTTGATAGGAGTCGGCGTATGCAATCCTTGCAACCACTGCATCAGCTTCCTCACGAGTCATCTTGCCCTTGGCAACCTTCTTGTCGTACAGCTTCGCAGTGGTGGTCTTGGCCTTTTCAATGGCGCTGGGGAAGGTGTCGATGTTAGTAACGTTGTAGCCTGCCTGAGCACAAGCTAAGGAAATACCGTTACCCATAAGACCTGAGCCGATAACAACAACTTTCATTTTTTACCTCGGTTAAATTACCAAAATACTTTAAACAATCATTCCGCCGCCTACGTTTATGACCTCTGAGGTTATGTAGGCAGCTTCGTCGGAAGCTAGGAAGGCGACCAGATTGGCCACATCGCTGGGTTTACCCGCATATCCCATGGGAATGCGACTTTCCATGCTCTTCCAAGGCTTTCCGTCTTGAATTTCTTTTAACTTCAATGTCATCGGAGTTTCAATAAACCCTGGGCAGATTGCGTTGCAGGTTATACCGTGCTTGGCATTTTCTCTGGCCGCTGTTTTTGTCAATCCGACAACCCCTGCTTTGGCCGCAGCATAATTCGCCTGTCCGATGTTTCCTAACCAACTGCCGGATGAGATGTTGATGATCCTTCCGTAGTTGCGGGGACGCATATGCTTGACGGCCTGTTGCGTACAGTAAAAGGTGCCGCTTAAATCTACGTCGATAACCCGTTGCCACTGTTCAAATGTCATTTTGTGCAACATGGCATCGCGGTTGATGCCGGCGCAATTTACTAGGATGTCAAGTTTTCCCTTCTGTTCGATTACCTCTTTAAAGCTTTTTTCTACATCATTGGCGTCGGATATGTCCGTGAGAATGAAATCTGCCTTACATCCTATTTGGGCAATCAAACGTAATGTGTCTTCGCAAGGAGCGGTGTCAAGAACGGTCACCGCGGCTTTGCTTTCAGCCAATTTAAGTGCTATGCCTTGTCCGATGCCGCTGCTGCCGCCCGTGACTATCGCTACCTTGCCTGCTAAATTCATAATTAAAACCTCGTACTATTTAAGAATTTTCTCCTTAAGGCCGTACGTTCCCTCGTTATAGATATCCGTATCGATAACCTTAAGGTCCTCGCTTAGGATAGGTTTAAATTCCATTAAATCCAGTACATCTTTTTGTAAATCGACTCCGGCCGCAATTTCCATGAGCATTACGCCTTCGGGAACAAGCTTAAACACGGCGCGCTCGGTAACGATCCAAACATCCTGTCCCTTGTCACGGGCAATTTTGCCGTTGAAGGAATACTGTGCTACCTGCTTGACCATCTTGCGGATCTTGCCTTCCTGTTTGATGTGCAGCTTGTGATCCTCAAAGGAGAAATCGCAACCTGAGGCCGTGAAGGTGCCGCAGAAGATGATCTTTTTGGCATTTTGCGTGATATCGAGGAAACCGCCGGCACCGGTGCAGCGAGGCCCCATCTTGGTGGCATTGATATTGCCCTCGCCGTCTAACTCTCCAAAGCCCATGAAGGTAACGTCGACACCGGCTCCGTCGTAGTAGTCCATCTGCGCCACGTGAGTGATCATGGCACAAAGGTTTTTGCCCACTCCGAAGTCAATTCCGCCCGATTGTACGCCGCCGTAAATACCGGACTCGACGGTGATCATGATGTCCTCATTGATCTTTTCCTCGTTGGCAATGTTGCCTACTACGTCGTTAGGAATGCCGGTACCGAGGTTGATGATGTTGCCGGGTTTGACCTCCTCCAAGGCGCGACGACCGATCACCTTTCTTACGGTCAGGGGCAGGGGCTCGATGGAGTCCGCCACTACACGGGATTGTCCGCTGTAGGAGGGATCAAAATACCAAGACGAGGATTGACGGTGATCCGTAAGGGGATTGTCACAGACGACTACGCCGTCGATGAATACGCCCGGAACGGTAACACTCTTGGGATTTAAGGTACCGTTTTGCACTATGCGCTTGACCTGAGCAAAAACCTTGCCTCCGAAACGTTTGGCAGCCAGCACGCCCTCGAGTACCTCAAGCTTCATAGCCTCCTCGTCGGTGGTGAGGTTGCCCATTTCGTCACATTCCGTACCGCGAATGATGCAGACATCGATGGGAACCTTCTTGTAAAAGAGGTATTCCTCTCCGTCAACCTTCATTACGTCTATGAGATCCTCAAGGGGCTTGGTGCGACTGTTCATCTTGCCGCCCTCGTAACGAGGATCAACGAAGGTGCCCAAGCCCACCTTGGAGATCTTGCCCGGAAGGCCGCAGGCCATGCTGCGGTAAAGCTGAGCGATCTGACCCTGCGGCATGCAGTATGCTTCAACCTGATTGTTGGCGATTAGCTGCATCCAGCCGGGCATCAGGCCCCAGTGCGAGCCGATGATCCTTTTGGTCAGCTTCTCATGGGCCAGATGTAACAGGCCGTCTTTACGATCGCCCTGTCCGCAGGAGTGCAACACGGTGAGATCGCAGGGGTGACCGGTTTCCAAGAAGGTCTTTTCAATATCCTTGAGTATGGATTCTGCGGCACTTACCAGCGTCATAGCGATGGGGCACACGGTCATACCGTCTTTGATCTGGGCAGTCACATCAGCAGGTTTTAAGACCTTAACCTTGATCATTTTTATATTCCTTAAAGCTGTTTACTTTTGTTTTTAACCTAACGTTGTGTTCAATTCTTTATTCATTGCATCTTGTTACTGATAACCGAGTAAGTTCGGCAGGAAGGTGGAGATGCTCGGGAAGAAGGTCAGGAGCAACACGCACCCTGTCAGTGCCAGCAGGAAAGGCAGTACACCTACGAACACTCTTTCCACGGTGGTCTTGGCAATGCGCGACGATACGAAGAGGTTGACGCCCAAGGGAGGAGTCAGTATACCGACGTTGGTAGCAAGAACCATCAAAATACCGAACTGGATTGGATCAATACCCAAGGCATTGGTGGTGGGCATAAGCACCGGGGTCAAGATGATGATGAGGGCCAAAGTCTCCATGAACATACCGAGTATGTAGAGCATGCCTACGATGAGCAGCAACACAACTATGGGGTTAGAGGAGAAGGTGGTGATCATGTCCGAAAGCTTGAGCGGAGCATTTTCCAAGGTGAGGATCTTGCCCAAAAGCGTGGAGGTGGCCACGATGACGACTACGGTTCCGCAGACCATGACGCCGCTCATGATGGCCTTCCAGATGTGAACCCAGGTTAAGCAACGGTTGATGACAGCACCTACGAAGATGGCGTATGCCACGGCGATGATGGATGCCTCTACGGGAGTGGCGATGCCGAGATAAATTGAGCCCAGCACTATGAACGGGGTGAAGAGCGAGAAGAAGCCCTTGCGGCAGGAGGTTAAAAACTCCTTGAGGTCGAACTTGAAGTTCTCGTCACCGTGATAGTTGTTTCTCTTGGCGATGATATAGGTGGTAAGGCACAGAGAGAAGGCCACAATGAAGCCGGGAATGAAACCTGCGGTGAACAGACCGGTTACGGAAACGTTACCTAACACCGCAAACATGATCATGGAGTTTGACGGCGGGATCAAGGTACCGATAGTACCGCCTGCGGCCGTAATGGCAGCTGCGTGCTCGGGCTTGTATGAATTCTTCATCATCGAGGGGATGAGAATGGCGCCGATGGCAGCGGTGGTGGCGGTACCGGAGCCGGCGATGGCGGCAAAGAAGGTACAGGCCAGAATGGTGCAGATGCCTAAGCCGCCGAAGGAACGCCCCACGATCTGTTTTACTACCGTGATGATCTGATTCGTAATATTACCGTATTCCATTAAGGTACCAGCAACCACGAAACTGGGAACGGCCAGCAACGGGAATATATTAAGACCGTCAAATAATGAGTTGTGAATAATGGACAGAGGCAGAATGTCCGTGCATAAAAGAGTGATGCAGGAGCTTGCGGCCAGAGCCATAAAAATGGGGATCCCGAGCAGGAACAGTCCTGCCATTGAGAATAAAAGTATTTCAAGAGGAGACATAAATAACTCCGTTTTTCCGTTGGTGCTTTTGAATTAGATGGTCATGTCTTTAAGGGTGCCGGCTTTAAAATGCACCCAGTAGTCTTCAAGTATGCGAACGCTGCTCAATACGAAGGCCACGGGGATCACAGCCTCAACGTAATATTTGGGGAAGCCCAGGGTTTGTGAGATTTCCGGGAATTCTATGCTCTCGACAATGACCTCACAGCAGGTATAGGCAATAAAAACGTTGAAAAAGATCCAAACCAGATCACGCAGTATGCGTATGACAAAGCGGGTTTTCTGGCTGAATTTCATAAACTGAACGGTAATGCAGACGTGCTCGCAACGTTTGCTGGCAAGCGCCATGGCAAAGAACACCGCCCAGATGAAGCAAAATCTTGAGAGCTCCTCGGCCCACGCAACGGCGGGTCCGGCTACGGCTCTGACTACGGCTTGGACCAGCAGGGCAAAGATCATGGTGCCCAGACAAAAGCCGCTCATGCATTCTTCGAAATTACGGAAATAAAACTTTAAAAAACGGGGCATATTCGCTAATTCTCCACCTTTTCTTAAAACCGGCCCTTGCGAGCCGGTTGCTTGCGATCAGGCAGTTTTTACTGCTCAACCACACCTACGACCTTGTCAACAAGAGCTTTGCCGCCGACCTTGTCGTAGAAATTAGGCCATATGGACTTGGCGGCCTCCTGCCACTTATCCTCGTCCTTTAAGGTGGAGATCTGCATGCCGTGATCGATGCAGTCCTGCTTGGCTACACCGTCCTGCTCCTCAGACCAATCCCACTCGCCGTGAACAGCCTCCTCGGCGGCCTTGGCAAGTAATGCCTTGGTATCGTCGTTTAACTTGCGATACCACTTCTCGGAGACGAGCAGAGGTCCGATCCACAGTGTGCAGTGCACCTCGGTCAGATATTTCTGAACTTCCCAGAATTTCATGTCGCGCATTACGGTATACGGATTTTCCTCACCGTCGATTACGCCCTGCTGTAAGGCGTTGAACACCTCGGACCAGGCCATGGGGTGAGGCTCGATGCCGAAGGATCTGTAGGTGGCAAGCTGCATCTCTGAGGGGGAGACGCGGATCTTAAGCCCCTTCATGTCCTCCATCTTTTCAATGGGATGCTTGGAGTTGGTCAGGTAGCGATAGCCGCCGATGAGCCAATGAAGGGGACGGGTTCCGCTTTCCTTGGCAATGGTATCGTTAATGTCTTTGGCTAGGTCAGAGTCGAATACCTTGCGGGCATCCTTTGCCGTCGGGAAGATATAGGGCAGGGTGAAAACACCGGCAGAGGGAGCAAAGGCAACGAGATTGTTGCCGGTTAAGGTGGACATCTGGATCTCGTTGTTACGTAGCTGTTTGACGTTTGCCTGCTCGTCACCTAAGGATCCGCCGTAGAAGATCTCCATTTTGATCTTACCGCCGGATTCCTTTTCGACGATCTCCTTGACCTTGTTTAAGCATATGCCATGATGCGAGGCCTCGATGTTAGCGGTGGCAGCGCGGATCTTCATTTCTTTGTATTCTGCGGCGGAAACTGAAGAGCATACTGCAGCAACGGCTATTGCACACAGTGCGGTGGTTAATTTCTTCATACGGTTCTCCTGTTGGTTTGAAAGATTTAGAGATGAAGTAATTTTCATTTGCATCTCTATGCTGAAATGTTAGTAAATAATAAAACGCTAAAATAAGCCTATCATCTCAAAAAATATCTTTTATCTATGTATGCAAGATGTGCAATTGCATATATGCGTTTGCATACAAAATACGATATATATAATTTTAATAAAAAAGATCTAGTAGCTGAAAAAATGTGTATTTATATAAGAAAAGAGAGCTTTGTCGGGTTCTGACCATTTGTTTCGCACACGACAGATGCACAATTTACGTGAACGGGGTAAGATGGACTGAAACAAAATGAACACTGGAGCTTTTGGGGATCAAAATGCGCATACGAGATCTGTTGAAGATGCAGGCGGTTGATTTGCATCCTGAGGTAAAGGACAAGGAAACGGCTATCAACCGTCTTGTCGACTTGGTTGCACAAACCGGTTGCCTCAATGATGTCGAACGCTTTCGACAGGCCGTTTTTGATCGTGAAAGTAAAAGTTCTACCGGACTTGGGGAGGGAGTTGCCATCCCTCATGCCAAAAGTGCGGGGGTAAGCTCCCCCGCCTTGGCCGCCATGGTGGTAAAGAACGGTATCGATTTTGATTCTCTGGACGGCAGTAAGGCCTCTTTGTTTTTTATAATTGCATCCCCGCACAAGGCCTCCGATGAGCATATAGACGTTTTGGCCCATTTGTCTTCATTACTAATTGATAAGGAAGTGCGTGAACGTTTAATGAAGGCCGAAAGCTCAGAGGAGTTTTTGGAGATCATAGATGCAGCGGAGGGAGAACCTGACAAGGATGAGAACGCTGAAAAGGAAGGTCACGAGAGGGTAAGCTACGACATAGTTGCCGTTACGGCCTGTACGGCAGGATTGTCGCATACTTATCTTGCGGCCGAGGCCTTGGAAAGAACGGCTCGGGATCTGGGGATCTCAATAAAGGTTGAGGCTGACGGTGCGGCCGGAAACAGAAATCCCCTGTTGCCTGAGGATATAGCTCAGGCAAAGGCGGTGATAGTAGCGGCCGATCGTACCGTGCGCATGAACCGTTTTATAGGAAAGCCTCTGATACGAGTGGGCGTCAACGACGGTATCAACAAACCAGAGGAGCTCATCACCAAAGCTCTGAGTCCGGATTGCCCGCACTATTCCTTGGTAATGCGTACCGAAGCCGTCTCCCTACCCATGCGCATGTACCGTCATTTGATGTCGGGATTGACCTATATCATGCCTCTTGCGGCTACGGCCGGCATTCTCTCGGCATTTGCCAATCTGCCTTTTTTAAATGGAACGAATGTCAGTTTTTTCTTCGATACCATAGGCTACAGCATAGGCATTTTACTCATGCCGGTATTGTCTGCCTTCATAGCCTTCTCTATAGCAGGACGAACGGCCTTGGTAGCAGGCTTCACGGGCGGCGTTATGGCGGATATTTCCGGAGCCGGAGTTATAGGCGCTCTGATAAACGGCTTTGCCGGAGGGATGATCGCATACACGACGGCGGTCTTTGCGCAAAGGTTTCTCAAGGGGCACGATGCTATGTTCGCTCTTCTGGTCTATCCGTTGGTGGGGGCCTTGGGAGTTACGGCGGTGGCGGAGTTCGTTACCAATATTCCTGCAAGCTTCCTTGACTCACATATAAATTCCTTCATCAATAATGCTGGAATGGTTCCGCGAGTGCTGATTGGCGCTGTGTTGGGACTTATGATGTCCGCAGATATGGGCGGACCACTGAACAAAATATCATATGCCTGCGGTGTATTGTTGCTTGCAGATTCATTGCCTGAACCCGGAGTAGGTAGCAGGATCATGGCAGCTGTAATGGCCGGCGGCATGGTTCCACCGTTGTCGGCAGGTTTAGCCTCGCTTCTGGCAAGACCGCTTTTTTCGCCGCGTGAAAAGAAACTAAGCCTGACGGCTTTGGGAAAGGGCTTGGTTTTTGTTACGGAAGGGGTGATGCCCTACCTGCTGATAGCACCGCGTCGCATGCGCTTTGCCTGTTTTACGGGATCGGGGGTAGCAGGGGCCGTATCCATGGCCTTCGAATGCGGAGTATGCGCTCCTCACGGAGGAGTATTTATCATTCCGCTGTCGCCCCAATTTCTACATTATTCGATGGCCATAGCAATAGGAACAGCTGTCGGAATGCTCCTTTTTATTCTCGGGCGTATAGGGGTAAAATTCCAGCACAAGGCTTGAGTTGCGGATGCAAGCCCCCGTATCAACGGGGGCAATATCAGTTGATGGCTTTTAGCTGCGAAAGGACTCCGTCAAGCCTCTGACGCCAAGTTTGCAACACCTCGCGTAGGTGCTGGTTCTCCTCCTTAAGTTCAATCATGCTACGCCTGAGAGCTACAGCCTCCTGCTCACGCTCTGCATCTCTTTGCTTGAAGCCGTCGATAATAAGTGCGGTCCTGCGCGCCTCCTCCAACAGCTGTTCAAGCTCCTCCAGTAGCATCTGCTCCCGAGGAGAAATATCACTGCGTTGATCCACCATCAGAGAATGTACCTGCTTAAATCTTCATCGGCGACGAGACCCTTGAGACGCTCGTCTACATATGCTGCATCGATGACAAAGGTTTCTCCCTTATGGTCTGGGGCTGTAAAGGATATGTCCTCCACTATCTTTTCAAGCAAGGTGTGCAGACGACGGGCTCCGATGTTCTCGGTGCGCTCGTTGACCTCAAAGGCATCCTGAGCAATGCGTTTGACCGCGCTCTCGTCGATTTTTAAGGTAATTTCATCGGCAGCCATCAGCAATTCGTACTGTTTCACCAGCGAATTGTGAGTTTCGGTTAAAATGCGTTCGAAGTCATCGGCCGTGAGGGGCTTCAGCTCCACGCGAATGGGGAGACGTCCCTGTAGCTCCGGGATCAGATCCGAAGGCTTTGACATCTGGAAGGCGCCGGAGGCTATGAACAGGATGTGATCGGTTTTTACCATGCCGATTTTGGTACGAACGGAGCTACCCTCTATAAGCGGCAAAAGGTCTCTTTGTACGCCCTGACGGGAGACCTGTCCAGAATCCTGACCGTCCTGACAGATTTTATCTATTTCGTCGATGAAAACAATGCCGTTGTTCTCGCACAGTGCTACGGCCTGCTGACGAAGATCATCACCCTTGGTCAGCTTTGACCCTTCTTCCTCGGTGAGTACCTTAAAGGCGTCCTTGATCTTGAGACGGCGCGGAGTTTTTGGCTGTCCCAGATTGAAGAGAAGATCTCTGAGGCCGTCGCTGAAATTTTCTCCGGATCCCGGATCGCCTATGATTTCGATGGCTCCCTCCGGGGGATCATTTTTGATTGCAGAGGGAGCAATTTCAATTTCCTTATCGTCAAGCTGTCCTTCACGGAATTTTTTTCTCAGCATTTGGCGTGCGGAATTTTGCTCCTTTTGCTCCTGAGTTTCATCGGATTGGGGGGGCAGAAGAATATCCAGAATTCGTTCCTCGGCCAGATCTTGAGCTCGGCTCTTGTTGCGCTCCAGAGCCTGATCCTTGACCATCTTATAGGCCACGTCCGCCAAATCACGGATCATGACATCTACGTTCTTGCCTACATAGCCGACTTCGGTGTATTTGGTGGCCTCCACCTTGATAAAAGGAGCATTGGCCAGCTTGGCAAGACGTCTTGCAATTTCGGTTTTGCCGCAGCCGGTGGGGCCAATCATCAGTATGTTTTTAGGAACAATTTCAGATCTCAGCTCGGGATCCACCTGCATACGTCGCCAGCGGTTTCTCAGGGCTATAGCTACGGCTTTTTTGGCATCGTTCTGACCAATGATGAAGCGGTTTAACTCATTGACTATTTCTTTAGGGGTTAATTGTGTATCAAGCATATTTGTTATTTTTCCGATACGAGGGTTTCGACGGTTTGATATGAATCGGTAAAAACACAGATTTCAGATGCGATTTCAAGTGATTTTTTCACTATGTCCTCGGCTCCTAAATCTGTGTTGCGTACTAAGGCGCGCGCAGCCGAAAGAGCAAAATTACCACCCGAGCCGGTTGCTAATATGTCGTCGTCCATTCTTACTACGTCGCCTGAGCCGGCGATCATGAATGATGAGGATTTATCCGCAACTAAAAGCACGGCTTCAAGCTTTCTTAACGCACGATCGCTACGCCACAGCTTTGCCAGTTCTATGCAGGAGCGCTCCAAAATGCCCTGATGCTCTTCCATTTTCTTTTCAAAGAGTTCAAGTAGGGTAAAGGCATCGGCCGTGGAACCTGCGAAGCCGGCGATCACCTTGCCGCGAAAGACTTTTCTGACTTTTACGGCATTGCTTTTTAGGATGGAGCTTTGTCCGAAGGTTACCTGACCGTCTCCGGCCATGGCTACTACGCCTTTTCTGCGTACGGAAATAATGGTTGTCATTTTATTGATCCGTTAATTTTAATTTATTCAGAATACTGAAAACACGTGTAAACAGCTTTTACACGTGTTGAGTGAGGATTGCTCCTAATTACTTTCGAGTGAGCATTCGGACACCAAACCGTTAGCGTCAAGCTTTGAGAATGTCTGACGCGCTGCATCACGATCCTTATAGGGGCCGAGCTTCAAAACAAAGGAGGCTCCGTGTTTTTTTACCTGTGAGGATAAGCCCTGAAAAGCCATTAGGGCCTTTTGCTCCTCGGCTTTGGCAGCAGAGGAGAAAGTGCCGCAGTAAAGAAAGGCTTGTCCCGATGATTTTTGCACAGGATCCGCTGAGGCAGTATTCTCGGCATTTTGCGGCTTTGTAGCATTGCCAGGCATGGAGGCGCTACTATCGTTCATTTGATCTGCAGATCCTTGCGGCCCGCTTTGAGCGTTAAACGGTCCTTGGGATGTTTCAGATCCAAAATCAGGATCTCCGCCGTTTTCCGTTACGGGATTCAATCCGCTTGGAGATGCCTGCGCATCCCCGTTTGGAATAATGGGCGCATCGGCAGGCGCCGTGATCAGGGCGTCACCGTCGTTGTTATCCGCATTGTCCGGACCGCGGTAGTCAAATTTACGACTGGCCGGGATCTGAGGCGGTAAGGACTGCGAATTAGAGGCAGGTTGATCATTTAAAAGTGCTGAGGTATCCAAAGAGATCTCATCGCTATGATCCGGTGTCGCTTTGGTATCCGAGGGATCCGCTTTCTCATTCGAGCCGCCGAAAAAGGAAACGGCAAAGGCTAAAATCAGCACGACAGCAATACCGATCAGACCGCGTTTTAGTATTTCACGGCGCTGATCTCTTTCGCTTTCATGCTTTTTGCCTTTAAAAAGACCTGTCATAATTACATTTGCTCCATGACGTTGATCCCAAGCAGGTTCAAGCCTTGCTTGAGTACGCGGGCCGTAAGCTCGCAGAGCGCCAGACGACTCTTACGTGTTTCCTCATCCACTCCGTCCTTAAGTACTGGGCAGTGTTCATAGAAATGCATATAGCAATCTGCAAGTTCGAAGAGGTAATTGCATAAAAGGTTAGGAAGTCCTTTTTGACCTACTGCAACTACGGTTTCACCGAAGCCCTGCAATTTTGTAGCGAGCCTGTCCTCGGCTTCATCGCGGATGACGATTTTGCCCGGAGCCGTAGTAGCTTTGCGGAAAATGGCGCGAATTCTGCTGTATGCGTATTGCAAATAAGGGGCGGTGTTGCCGTCAAAGGCGAGCATCTGATCCCAGTCGAAAATGTAATCGGTGGTACGATTCTTCGAAAGATCGGCGTATTTTACGGCACCTATGGCGATGTTATGAACAACCTCCCGGCGCTCCTCTCCTTTAAGCTCACTGTTACGTTTTTGTAACAAGGCCTCTACACGGCTTTCGGCCTCATCCAGTACCTCGCGTAACTTTACGGTACCGCCCGAGCGAGTTTTGAACGGCCGTCCGTCCTTTCCCAGCATCATGCCGAACGGGCAGTGCTCAAGAGATAGATCCTCTGGAGCATAGCCGGCAAGGCGGCAAATAGCCCACACGGTTTCAAGGTGCTGATGTTGTCTTGAGTCCGTAAAATAGATTATGCGATCGGCATGTAGGGTTTCGGCACGATATTTTATGCAGGCAATGTCGGTGGTGGTGTAAAGATAACCGCCGTCCTGTTTTCTGACGATATTACCGAGGATCTGGCCTTCTTTATTTTTAAATTGCGGCAGATAGACGACGATGGCGCCGTGATCCTCTACGGCAATACCTTTTTTCTGCAGATCCTCAACAATTCCGGGCAACATGCTGTTGTAGAAGCTTTCACCCATAATATTTTCGGGCTTTAGAGTTATATCCAAACGGTCGTAAAGCTTCTGGTTCTGATCCATAGTCATGTTGACTAGTTTTTTCCACATACTGCGGCAGTATTCATCTCCGCCCTGCAACAAAACCACATAGTGGCGGGCTTTAACGGCAAACGCCTCGTCGGAATCGTAACATTCCTTAGCCTCGCGATAAAAGGCTTCAAAGTCGCTTAAATCCAAGCCCTGACCGGATTCGTTTTCTTTCTTTTCAAGATATGCGATGAGCATCCCGAACTGAGTGCCCCAGTCACCTATGTGATTGGCGCGGATGACGTGATTGCCCAAATACTCAAGCACACGGACGACGGCGTCGCCGATCACGGTAGAGCGCAGATGGTGTACTGCCATTTCCTTGGCCACGTTAGGAGCCGAATAATCGACCACGATGGTGGCAGGATCCTTGACTGCAGGAACTCCGAGCTTAGGATCGGCGGCCATTGCAACAAGTGTCTCGGCGGTGAAATCGGAGTTAACGAAAAAATTCATGAAACCGGGGCCGGCTATCTCAATTTTAGCAATGCGTGAATCGTGTTCCATGACCTCAATGAGACTCTGAGCAATATCCGCAGGTTTTTTGTGCAGATTTTTAGCGAGCATCATGGCTGTATTGGCGGCATAATCACCGTGAGAGCGATCCTTAGTGCGCTCGACACGTATTTTTTCGAGTAAGGTTGCAGGAACGTCGTGAGCGGTATCGATTTTTTTAACCGCAGTGCGAAGCATATTTTGGATATAGTCTTTCATTGATTTTTACTGTTTGAACAAACTTCATTAAAAAATTTTCAGGATCACGATTTTAATACATCATGATCGGATCAATTTCCACAGCAAAGCGGACGTCTGCGCCGGTGCGGACATCGCGAGCCTTTTCTCTCATCATGCGTATAAATAAGGACAGTTCGGAACGATCCCTTGATGTGAGCAGGATATGGAAATGATATCGATTTTGTCTTTTTTCCATTTTATCAGACAACACCGGACTAACGCCGAGCGATGGATATTTATTAAGCTCGTTTTGACCGATTTCAAGTAGTTTTTCGAGAAAATCGAAAGCCCTTGAGCGATCGGAGGAGTTGGACAGCAGGTAAGCTTGGTGCGTAAAGGGTGGTAAAGACAGGTTCTGTCGCATATGCAAAAGCAGTTGGGCTATCTGCTCATAGGATACGGCCGGATCTATAAGCTTGGTTACAAGCAAATTGTCGGGATGATGCGTTTGAATGAGTACGCGCCCTTTTTTGCTTGCACGTCCGGCGCGTCCTGCAACCTGAGTTAAGAGCTGAGCAGAAAACTCAAGAGCACGGAAGTCATCCGAAAAAAGATTGGAATCAAGATCAAGGATCCCGACTAAGGTTACGTTCGGAAAATCATGTCCCTTGGCTATCATTTGCGTACCGAGCAGGATCCCGCTTTGACCGTTTCGGATGCGGGACAGCCTGGTTTCCAGCTGTGCCTTGGAGGTTACGGTATCGCGATCTATTCTCTCCGTTCCTACATCCGGATAGCGCAATTTCAAAAATTCCTCGGTTTGTTCGGTACCGAACCCCGTTTCAATCAAGGAGCTTTGTCCGCAATGCGGGCATATTTGCGGGATCGTTTCTCTGTGCTCGCAAATGTGGCATTTGAGCAGATTGCCTACGCGATGAACGGTAAGAGGGTTGTCGCAGGACGGGCAGGTAAATACGTGACCGCAATTGTGACAGAGCAGATGATGTGAATAGCCGCGGCGATTTAGAAAAAGCAGAACCTGATTACCCTTAGCCGTTTCCTCTCCGATGGCACTCTCAAGCTCTTCACCGATCCCGCATTTAAGTCCGGGACTTAATTCCTGCTTACGCAGATCGATCAGACTTATATCAGGAAGCGAGGCCCCGCCTGCACGTTCGGTGAGGCGCAGCATGTGAAAAATTCCGCGGTAAACATTGTAAAAGCTTTCAAGACTTGGAGTAGCCGATCCCAAAACCACAGGACAATTACAGATTTTAGCGCGCATGATGGCAAGCGAGCGGGCGTGATAACGAAACCCGTCGCTTTGCTTAAAGGAGCTGTCGTGCTCCTCATCCAAAACTATGAGCCCGAGATTTGGAATAGGGGTGAAAAGAGCGGTTCTGGTTCCGATAAGCACGGCCGATCTGCTACTTTTCATGTCGATAAAGGCGTCAAGTCTTTCGCGATCGGATAATTGCGAGTGAACGGAGGACACGGGAACGTTAAAGCGCCGGTAAAAGCGTTCAAAAGTTTGTGGGGTTAGCGCAATTTCTGGCACCAGCACCAGCACGGCCTTTTTTTGCTTAAGCACATTGGCAATAACTTGCAGATAAACTTCGGTTTTTCCAGATCCGGTGATGCCGTTAAGCAAAAATACCTTGTGTTTACTACATTGGGATATTTCATCAATACAGTGTTGTTGCGAGGGATTGGCCGTAGGCGGGCTCTGGCGTATCAAATCCTTTTTTTGTTCTTGCCATGGAAGGGACGGAGTATTGAGATCTATATCCAGAACCAGTCCTTTTTTTATAAGCGCATTCTCATTTTGGGAGCTGATCCCGCGTTCACGCAGTTCCTTACGCCGTACGGGGCCGTTCTTCAAAATGTAGATAATTTCGCGCTGCTGCTTGGAGCGCAGCTTTGAAATCATTGCTTCATCAACATCCTCTTTAAGCTTTAATCCAGGAATTTTTTCGTAAACGCAGTCCTCCCCGTCACGTAGCTTTTTAGGTAGTGCCGTTTGTAAGCATTGACCGAGCGGAAATTGATAATAATCAGAGCCGAAACGCAATAACTGCATCACATCATGGGAAATAACAGGCTCGGCATCAAGAAGAGTTGCATCCTTTATTTTTGAGGACGAGGTGTCGCAATCCTTATTTGAGCACAGATCACAGACAATTGCCGTTTGCGTGGAGCCTGCGAAATCAACCTGTACGCGGGAACCGATGATTTCCTTTCCGTGCGCGGAATTTATACGGTATACATAGGTTGTATCAACAGGCCTGTTTACGGCCACCTTGATTAATGTGCGACAGGATTCGGGCATGGGTGAGTGCGCATTTGAAACGGTGGAAAGAAAAAATTTTGTGTCTTGCAAGAGCCTGACTCATGCTGTATCATACCACAGCATTTTTTTCATATAGCGTATGGTATCCGGCGCCAATGCGGTCGGAAGCGCGATACGCATCAGAGGTCCAAATGAAAGAGAATATTCATCCCCAATACGAAGAAGTGACCGTCAAGTGCTCCTGCGGCAATACCTTTAAGGTTCGCAGCACCGTTGGTCATGATCTGAACATCGACGTCTGCTCCAAGTGCCACCCTTTCTATACCGGTAAGCAGAAGATCGTTGACACCGGCGGACGTGTTGAAGCCTTCAAGAAGCGCTTCGGCGGTTTCGGTGCATTCAAGATCGAGAAGTAATTTCTCAATTTTCGAATTGTTGCAAAAAGCAGGTTGGATTAAATTCAGCCTGCTTTTTGTTTATTTTGAAAAAAAAATTTACAGTTGATCAAACTTTCTCATTAATTACGTAACCGTTTGTGTAATGTTTAAATAAATTTGTTACACTCCAGAATGTTTACAAGATGACTATTTATTTTAGCCTAAACAGTCGTGTTAATTATCGAGGTATATAAAGTGGATCACGATCGTCAAAAACTTCATGAGCGCGCTCTTGCGTATCATGAGCAGCCCGTTTCCGGAAAGATTAAAGTCGTAATAACCAAGCCTGCGGAAACAGCAGACGACCTGACCCTAGCTTACAGCCCCGGTGTCGGCGAACCCGTAAAAGAAATAGCTCGTGATCCCGAGACTGCTTATCGTTATACCGGTAAGGGCAACAGCGTAGCCATTATTTCAAACGGTACGGCCATTCTAGGCCTTGGAAATTTAGGACCTCTGGCATCAAAGCCGGTGATGGAAGGAAAGGCGCTGCTGTTCAATCGTTTCGCCGGTATCAACGCCATAGATATCGAAGTTAGAAATAAGACTGTTGACGAATTCATTACCACCGTCGAGTGCATTGCCGATACCTTCGGTGGCATCAATCTTGAGGATATCAAGGCTCCCGAGTGCTTCATCATCGAGCGTGAGCTTATCAAGCGCTGTAAGGTTCCCATTTTCCATGACGATCAGCACGGCACAGCCATTGTTACTACGGCCGGTATTTTGAATGCTGTCGAGTTGCAGGGCAAAAAAATAGAAGACTGCAAGATTGTCTGCGTAGGTGCCGGTGCCGCCGGTATTGCTTGCTCCGATTTCCTCATTAAATGCGGTGCCAAGAAGGAAAACTTCTTTATGGTCGATCGTCACGGTGTGATCAGATCCGATCGTCCTCAGTACAATAACGGTGAAAAACCACGTTTCATAAATGATGCCGGCCCCAAGACCATGGATGAGGCCTTAAAGGATGCCGACGTAATGCTGGGAGTATCAGGTCCGGGACTAATTTCCGAGGATGACGTCAAGGAGATGGCTCCAAATGCCGTTATTTTTGCCTGCTCCAACCCGGATCCTGAGGTTGATCCCGATCTGGTTCACAAATTGCGTCCGGATATAATCATGGGTACCGGTCGTTCGGATTATCCCAATCAGATCAATAACGTTTTGTGCTTCCCCTACCTCTTCCGCGGTGCCTTGGACGTAAGAGCCACATGCATCAATGAAGAAATGGAAAAAGCAGCTATGAATGCTTTGCGAGAACTAGCCAAGGAGCCCGTGCCCGCCGCCGTGGTGAAGGCTGCCGAGGTAGATCACCTGGAGTTCGGAGCTGATTATTTGATCCCTAAGCCTATGGATCCGCGTCTGCTTAAGAAATTGTCCAAGGCAGTTGCAGAGGCCGCTGTTAAGAGCGGGGTGTCTCAGATCCCTCTTCCCGAGCACTATATGGAAGACTGATCCTTTAACAACTAACAACTAACAACTTTGAACGCTTAAGATTAAAACAGAGAAAAGAAGTGCGTCCTCCCGTAACAAGGAGGACGTTTTTTTACACCCTGCGCTTTAGCAGAACTCCGCTTTCAAGATGGGGTGTATAGGGGAATTGATCGAAAAAAGCCAGACGCTCGATATCATGAGTCTTGGTTAAATATTTCAGATCCTCGATTAAGGTAACGGGGTTGCATGAAATGTATATTACGCGGTCGAATTCGGCGGTAAAGCTCAGGGCTCTTTCATCATTTAATCCGCAACGGGGAGGATCGATGAGCAGGGTTTTGAAATTGTAATCATTGATGCTTACGTCTGCCTCCTTAAGTCTGAAGAATTCTCGAACCCCGTTTAGGGCTTCGGAAACTTCTTCAGCACTGAGCCTTACGATCTTAACGTTTTTGATATTGTTGGTTTTGAGATTTAAAAAAGCCGTCTTGGTGGGAATGCGGGCAACCTCCGTGGCCAAAACCTTTGAGAAGCGATCGGCAAGACATACCGTGAAGGTTCCGCTTCCGCAGTAAAGCTCCAAAAGGTCCGAATCAAGACAGTCGGCCGCGCAAGATCGGGCAAACGACACCATATGGCAGGCAACGCCGGCATTGGGCTGGGAGAAGGTTCCGTTTACTTCATAAAGCTTGTACTCCCCGCCGTCATCGGTATTTAAGGTTTCTAATACGCTGTCCGTGTCGGCACTGATCTGTTGCTTGTGTGCACGTCCTATGAAATCGCAACAAAGTCCCTCGTCGGACATTTCTTTTTTAAGGGAGCGAGCCTCGCTTAGCCAAGTAGCCTCGTCAAGGGGACGACGATAATTAAGCGAAACCGTCACTTCCCCCGTACGTGAGCTTAAAAATTCGCAGGAAAAAACACGCTTATAAAGTACTTCGTGGCGGGGCAGGTATTTAATAAGCAGAGTCATGGCCATATTTATAGGTTTTGAGGCCATTGGAAATTGAAATAAGGAAATGCGCTCCCGATCCTTACCCTTGCCCTTGAACATGGAAAAGGAGAATGTATCACCTTCCTTAAAAATGCAGAACTCGGCGCGGCTGCGGAAATTCTCCTTTGCTGATGCGTGAATTTCCGGGGAAGGATGGGCAAGCCCCGCCGCATCAAACAAAGTAAGCGTAGTCTGGATTTTTTCATTAAGATATGTCGAGTAATTTTGAGGATCGACGGTATAAAGAAGCGGTTCAAGCATAGCGTCTCCGAATTTTTTTACTGTGGGGAATTATATATGGATATTGAAAGCGGCAAGGTAAAGCGCGTGCTGTTTTTTGATTCTGGTGTGGGCGGATTGTCTGTATATCGTGATGTAAAAGCGGAAAATGCGCAAATGGAAGGAGTTTACCTTTTTGATCACGAGTGTTTCCCGTACGGTACTAAAAGTGAGGCCTTTTTGGAGCAAAGAGTGACCTCGCTTCTTACGATCGCAGTAGAAAAATTCAAGGTTTGTGCCGTGGTGATAGCCTGTAATACGGCCAGCACGCTGGTATTGCCGGCGGTAAGAAAGGCTCTGAGCGTTCCTGTGGTGGGAGTGGTTCCCGCCATCAAGCCTGCAGCTAGAATGTCGAAGAAAAAAATAATAGGGCTTATGGCAACCCCTGGGACCGTGCAGCGCCAATATACACGGCAGTTGATTTCCGACTATGCTTCCGATTGTCGCATTATAGGTATTCCATCCCCCATATTGGCAACCATAGCCGAAAACAGGCTGACGACGGGAGAGGTGGATGAAAAGGGGATCGAAAGCTTGGTTAAGCCCATAATGCAGCTTAGCGCAGAGGAAAAACCTGATGTCATAGTATTGGGTTGTACTCATTACCCGTTTATTGCAGACGTATTGAGGAAACTTTTACCCGATGTTGAATTCATAGACAGCGGACGTGCGATAGGACGCAGGGTCAGACAGGTTTTGTTTGAACTTGGGGATAATGCATATATTTCACCGCAGGGTTCACGGGCCTATTACACGGGCGTTTTGACCAATTTTGCCGAAAAAGAAACAATGGTCAGAAAATTCGGTTTTGAATCCTTGGATTTCTTTAAAATTTAATATAAACTAAAAAAACGTAACGATCGGCATAAATAAGCCGTTATCGAAGGGGGTAATGACGCTTATATAGAGAAAGTCGACGAAAAAAAATTAAAAAAAATGTTGACAGCCATCAATAAGGGTCTATAATGCATCCTCGTTGTCGCGAGACAGCCTCTTAGCTGAACGGTAAGAGA
>ENA-ORVB01000281-ORVB01000281.1-human-gut-metagenome-genome-assembly--contig:-NODE-281-length-44678-cov-15.9744_pt1 | contig 44678 bp, 38 predicted proteins | sample MGYA00242090_ERZ509231 | MGnify/ENA primary metagenome ERZ509231 (study PRJEB26280, sample SAMEA2338798) | human gut metagenome | biome: human gut; feature: human-associated habitat; material: faeces...
TGATGCAAATATTCTGCTAATAAACAGGTCTTATCTAAGGCATATATGTGGGGTACAGAGATTGACTTGATTTGACTCGGAAGTAGAAAAAAGCCTTGACTTTAAAGGGCTTATAATGATAGTTCTTGTTCGGAATTGATACTACCTATTCGCTCTCCTAAGCACTAGTTTTGGGTTCGATTCCCGCAGGAAACGTTAGAGAAAGGGTGAAAATGATGAAGAAAATGGACATCATTTTTTGCTCTTTTTTATTATGTTTCGGAAGGAAAATAAATTGAGGAAATTGATAAGAAACACAGAAAGTAATATGAGAAAAAAAGATATTGAAAAAGTAGTACAATTATTAAGAAATAAAAAGAAAGTATGCGCACTTTTAGCTCCTACGATAGACAAAATATTAGAAAATTTTAGCCAATGTCAGATGTAAAGTAGGGGGAATGACACCGGAAGAATATTGGGATTCTGCAGAAAATATGGTAAAAGCAGAACTGATGTCTTATCAGAGATTCAGTTTTGACAGATTAGGAATCGGACCGAATACAAGAGGGATAAGGAGCTTGGGGAAATCAATGAAATTGATTTTACAAAAGGAAGAATTCAGGAAGTTCTTCAGGCCTGTCAGATTCTGCACGAACAAGGAGAACATGTGATGCTTGAAGTTTCAGGCCCCATTACAATTCTCAATGTGTTGATTGATATTAAACAAATTTTTAAAGGAATGCGTAAAGATTTCGAATTTATGAAATCTGTATTCCACAAAGTTGGCACGCAAATTTTGAGCTATATAAAAGAAGCAAAAAAATATGGGGTAGATTTCATCAGTTATGCAGACTCGGCTGGAGGAGTGAATATACTTGGCCCGAAGATGGCAGAGCAGATGGTAGAAGGATTTACTTATGATTTTTTGAAAGAAGCACAGGAGTACTCAGATGAACATACACTTTTGATGCTTTGTCCGAAAACAACATTTGCGCTTCTTGGGACAGAGAAAGCAGAACTTGCAGATATAGATATACCAGCTGGAAGTACCTATGGGGAAGGGTGTATAGAAGTACTTGGAAAAGCGAAAATGGTTGGAATACAATGTGCAAAAAATATGGGATTTTTGCTGAAATCAGGGATAATGAAAGAAGTTGTATTGAAATAGTGAAAAGGGAGCATCAGAAATGTGATATGCTCCCTTAGAAAGTTTTTATTCAAACTGGCTAAAATACAGATTTGCATATTTTCCCTGTTTTTTTATTAATTCTTCATGAGTACCGACCTCTTTGATATCACCGTCCTCCATATAAAGGATCATATCTGCATCGCGGATAGTAGAAAGACGATGTGCAATTACAAAACTTGTTCTTCCTTTCAACAATTCTGCCATTGCTCGTTGAATTAACAGTTCCGTATGTGTATCAACATTACTTGTCGCCTCATCTAAAATCATAATTTCAGGATCAGAAGCCAGGGCTCTTGCAATCGTAAGCAATTGTCTTTCGCCCTGAGAAAGATTTTCTGCGCCTTTGCTTAGCATCATTTCATATCCGCCAGGCAATGTCTTGATAAAATTATGGGCACAGGCTGATTTTGCTGATGCAACAATCCTTTCCATAGGCATATCATCCTCGGCATATCCAATATTATCACGAATCGTGCCTTCGAAAAGCCAGGTGTCCTGTAATACCATTCCAAAACGATTTCTCAGTTCCTCACGAGTCATGTCAGATGTTTTGACACCATCAACTAGGATGGAACCGGAATTTACCTCATAAAATCGCATTAACAGATTGATCAAAGTTGTTTTCCCTGCACCGGTTGGACCGACAATGGCAACTTTCTGTCCAGGAAGTACATTTAAATGAATACGCTTCATCAAAAGGTGATCTGGGGAATACCCAAAACTAACATTTTCAAAAGATACAGATCCTTTGTTGGATTTCGGAAAGATACAGTTTTCTTTATCTGCTATATCTTCCTCTGCATCTAGTAATGCAAATATTCTATTTCCCGCAGCATTTGCAGCGCTAAAGCTGCCAACCATTCCTGCAATAGTAGAAAATGGTTCTGCAAAACGCCAAGTATATTCTAACATTGCCTGAACGTTACCAACGGTAATTTTCCCTACAATTGCCCAAAGACAGCCGATTGCTGCACACAATACATATCCTAAATCGTTGACCAATGTTGTGATTGGTGAGATCGCACCTGCAGTTGTTTCTGCTTTTTGGGAATTGATCTTTAATTTTTCATTTAATTTTGAGAAGTGATTTTTTGCTCGTTCTTGATAATTAAAAGTTTGTACGACATCTTGTCCATTATATATTTCTTCGATATATCCATTTAGTTCTCCTAATAGTCCTTGCTGTTGCTGATAATACTTTTCGCTTGCTTTCATAACTCCGGCTGCACTGAAAAGCGAAAGGGGAACCATTACAATCGGAATGATCGATAACGTAGGACTGATGGCAATCATCATTAGTAAAACACCGATGGCAGTAGTGACCTGAGTAACAATAGAAGTTAAATTCTGACTAAGTGTGTTGTTGATGGTATCTACGTCATTGGTAATGATGCTCAGAATATCACCATGGGTATGAGTATCGTAATAATTCAATTTGATTCTGTGCATTTTTTTGTAGATCTCCCGGCGAAGTGTTTGCATCACTTTAGCCGTAATTTTAGACATTATGAAACCTTGTAAAAAAGTAAATAGTTGTGATATGAAATATAAAGCAACTAAACTTACTAATAGGGAGAGAATGGTGTTCCAGTAAAATACACCATCTGTAACACTTGCAAATAAGGTGGTTGTCACTTTTCCAATCAAAAATGGAGCAAGAACCATAAATCCTGTGCTGATGATAGCTGATAGGATTACGAAAAGAAGTTTCAGGCGGTGCTCTTTTAGATAAGAGAATAATCTTTGAAAAGTTTTAAAGTTCCCCATATTATAAATTCTCCTTTCCTAATTGGATTTCGGCAATTTCTCTATATAAAGAACAGCTTTCTAATAATTCTTTGTGTGTGCCATTGCCTATAATCCTTCCATCATCAATCACTAGAATACGATCTGCATTCAAGATCGAACTGATGCGTTGCGCTACAATAATCATAGTGGCATCGCCAATACTTTCTTTCAGGTTTTGACGTAATTGACGATCTGTTTTCATATCTAAAGCTGAAAAACTATCATCAAAAACATAAATTTCCGGTTTCTTCATAATAGCACGGGCGATCGCCATTCGCTGGCGCTGACCACCGGACAAATTCGTTCCGCCCTGAGCGATTGGATCGAAAAATCCGGATTGCTTCTTTTCGATAAATTCATTTGCACAGGCTATTTTTGCTGCTTCTTTCCAATCTTTTTCATTTCCATTTTCATTTCCGAAGTTTAAGTTCTCTGCGATATTTCCAGAAAATAATTTGTTTTTCTGTGGTACATATCCAATCAAAGAACGCAGATCCTTTAAGGAATAATCTTTGATATTTACGCCATCAATCAAGATTTCCCCAAACAATGGATCATATAATCTTGGGATCAACTTTACAATGCTGGACTTTCCTCTTCCTGTACCGCCGATAATTGCAGTAATTTCACCAGGATTTGAAATAAAGTTGATATCTTTTAAAACTGGCTCATCTGCTCCCGGATAAGCAAATGTCACATTGCGGAATTCCACAGTGGAGTGCAAAGGTCTTTTTTCCAAAGGAAAGGAACCATCTACAATTGTGCTTTTGGTGTTCAATACTTCGGCAATGCGTTTGGCGCAGGCATAACTGGTAGGAAACATCATGATCACCATGGATAACATCATCACCGAAGTGAGAACCATACTAATGTATTGACTGTTGGCTACTAAAGAACCGACTTCCATGGCACCTAGTTCAACATAATAGGATCCGACTCCGAGCACTGCAGCAGTTGTGACACCGAAAATAACACTGATTGCCGGCATTAATATGCTTGTAATTCTTCCGGCGGTCATTGCGGTCATAGCATAATCTTCGTTAGAATTTTCAAATCGTTCGCATTCTGTTTTTTGTTTGTTAAAAGCTCTGATGACACGCACGCCTTCTAAAGTTTCTAAAAATAAATGATTGATATGGTCGAGCTTGCGGCGCAGGCGTATCGAATAACGAGATGCAAAGATCATAATGATCGTCAGTACAATCAATAAAACAGGAATCGCAAATAGAAGTACGAAACTAACTTTTCCTCCTGTAGATGCTGAGAAAATCAATCCTGCAATTGCCATCATAGGAGCGAGAAGTCCTACGCGGAGCAACAATGTCAAAAAGTTTTGAACATTTGTGATGTCGGATGTGCTTCGGGTGATTAAGCTGGCTGTGCCAAACTGATCCAAGTCAGCTGCGGAAAAGCTTTGAACAGTAGAAAAAACTTTGTCTCGCAGCTGTGCGGCAAAACTGGTGGAAATACCGGAGGCAATTTTTACGGATCCAAAGCTGATAAGACAAGAAAAGACGGCAACCCCGGCCATAATTGCAGCGAACATCCAAATGGTTCTGTTTTCTCTCGTGACCACTCCTAAGCTAATCATTTTTGATAGTAATGCGGGTAATAGCATTTGACCAAAAGCGGATAGTAGTATCAGAAAAAACAGCGCTACCAGTTGTTTGCTTTTGAATTTTACCTGTTTTAAAATCGTTTTCATCTCAATTTCATTCTCCTTTCATAGTTCGATATTTTTTAAATCTGTATTTTTACTTTGTATCACACGAGGCAATATTCAACAGAATCTTTGTTGAATGGATTCTATGATCAACATGGCACATTGTAAAATGTACAGTAACTGTACAGTCAAGAGGGGAATTGTAAAAAATTAAAAATAGAAGTAGAATCAAAATAGTGTCTTGTATCAGGCAGGGAATAATGGCATAATACTAGCATAAATACGATATATAAACTGGATGACAAGGTTGTCTGTTTCTATACTGCGAGCGCAGTCAGAATTAATGAAAGGAAAAAGGATGAGCAGAGTAAGGATTATTAAGAAAAACGATGAATATACTTCGGAATATCAAGTTGGAGACATTTTTCAGATCACCGGGACATGGTATGGCGGGGTTCACATTGTAGGAAAATCAGGAATCCCGGTTTCGCTGGATCGGGAAGAATATATGGAACTCGATACAGAACCGGAGCCGGAAGAGGAGGAAACTGTGCGGAGGGATATCAGAGAGGGGGACCTTGTACAGCACTTTAAGCGGGAATGGGTATCAGAGCACACAGCAGAATATCTGTATAAGGTACTTGCGTTTGCCCAGCACACAGAGACGGGAGAGAAGCTGGTGATCTATCAGGCGATGTATCCGCCTTTTAAGATCTGCGCAAGACCCTATGGGATGTTTATGAGTGAGGTGGATCGGGAAAAATATCCCGAGGTGAAACAGAAGTATCGATTCGAAAAGGTAGAATTTAAGTAAAAAACAATGCAATAGAATGCGATATAAAAGGTTTTAATGATGGTAGGCATACAAGTCTTGCCTGAAACGATAAAATTGCTTATATCGCAAAATACGGCGTTTGACAGCGTGGTGAAAATATATTTGGCAAAAAACATAGAAAATACGCCTTGGCAGAAAGAAACTCTTTGAAAAGAAAGTGGGAAAACTTTTTTGAAAGAAGAGAGAGTCTCTGCCGGGCGTTTTTTTGCGAAAATTTCGCACAGACATTATACAGGCATTATACAGATATTATTTTAAAGGCGCAGGCACTATCTGAAAGTCGATTTAAAAACCTGCCTGATCTGAAAGAAAACTCGTATTGCCGCTTTGCAAAATGGTCTGAAATTTGTTGTACAATGTTGCTGCTGAATTTGAAACGTCTATGAAGGTATAAAAGTAATCTGCTAAAAAGTATGTATGATGTAAATGGCATGTGACAGGTTTCTTTAGCCTTAGACAGATGAGGTGAAGTGTGGTATGATAAGTGCGTAAGATGAGGTACTTTTTTGCTTTCTTAAAAAGTTAATGAAAGTAATAGGTTAGATTTTCTCACCATTGAAAAGAAGTAGAAAAGATGGAAATACCAATAATTACAGCGGTTTACATAGATGAATGAAAAGTGTTTGAAACAAAATACAGGAATACGATACCTGTTATTTTTTGTGCTAAATCAACTTAAAACATGCAAGATAAATAGAAACAATAAGTAACATTACATCTATGTTTATGAGAAAAATCAGAATTAGAAAAACAGAAAAAGCGCATATTATATTACAAAAAGAAAACTTAAAAACATGTAAGATAATGTGTAAGAAAAGATGTAAGATAAAGGAGAGATTTTATGGGAAATTACAATCCGCCATATGAAATTACAGATAAAATAGTAATGCTGGTGGCATCGATTGCGGAGAAATCCGGAAAGATTATGGAATATTATAAAGTAGGGATGTCGGGAACAAACCGGGAAAGAAGAATTCGTGCAATCCACGCTTCTTTAAGGATGGAAGGGAATCAGCTTTCGGTTCCGGAGATCAAGGAGATTGTAGAGGGTCGGCCGGTATCGGTGAGTGAAAGAGTGATCCGGGAAGTTCAGAACATGTACGCGGTTTATGAATACATGCAGGAAGTGGAGACTTATAGTATTGCGGACTTTAAGAAGGCTCACGGAATTCTGACGAAGGATATTGCAAGCGAATCCGGAGAATTTCGCCAGACGGAAAAAGGTGTGTTTAATCACAATCAGTTTTTTATGGCACCGCCGGCGAGGTTTATTGAGGGGCAGATGCAGGAGCTTTTTGCATGGATGGAAAGTCAGAGGGAAAAAATCCATCCGCTGATTCTGTCTTCCATCTTCCATTATGAAGTCTTGTTTCTTCACCCATTTACGGACGGTAACAGCAGACTGGCACAGTTGTGGCAGACAGCGATTTTGGCAAAGTGGAGACCTTTCTTTTCCTATCTTCCGTTGGAAACCCAGATGGAGAGGGTGCAGGGAGGATATTATGAGGCGATTTCTATCTGCCAGATGGAGAGAAGCATTACGGGTTTTATTGAGTTTATGTTGGAACAGATTGAGATTGCACTGGATGAGATTAAAAAGGAACCGAAGGAACCGGTGGAAAGTCTTTCAAAATATGTAAAGAAACTCCTGGAAGCAATGGAAGAAGATATTCCTTATACAGCGAATGAAATTTTAGAGTTGCTTCACTTGAAATCCAAAGATGCTCTGAGAAAAAATTATCTGAATCCGGCGCTTGAGAGTGGGCAGATCCAAATGACGATCCCGAATGCGCCGAAGAGTAAAAATCAGAGATATGTAAAAAGTAGTTGTGAAAAGAAATAACCGTTGTCTGCCAGCGGTTGAGGGTGAAATAAGGATATGCTATAATTTACGCAGAAGCATGCAAAAAACAGCAAAATAAATAGAAAAGGAAGAAAACATGGACAAGCAAGAATTGAAAAAATTGATTGATACAGCAGCAGGAAGGATTCCGGCGGATCTTGTGATCAAAAACTGTAAAGTGGTAAATGTATTTTCGGGAGAAATTATCAGCGGAGACATTGCAGTCAGTGGGTCTAAGATTGCGGGAATTGGAGAATATGAAGGGCGAGAGGTTGTGGATGCAGAAGGCTCTTATGCGGTTCCGGGTCTGATTGACAGTCATATTCATATTGAATCTTCTTATGTTACACCGGAGGAGATCGGGCGGCTTTTAGTACCTCATGGAACGACAACAATCATTGCGGACCCACATGAGATTGTAAACGTCTGTGGGATCCGAGGGCTGGATTATATGATGGAGGCAGCGGAGAGGACTGCATTGGATATTCAGTATGTGGTTCCGTCCTGTGTTCCGGCGACGCCATTTGAGCATGCAGGCGCTGTGATCGGTGCAGCAGAGATGGAGGAGCCAATTCAGAGAGAGGGGATCCTGGGGCTTGGAGAATTTATGAATTTTCCGGGAGTCATTGGGGCAGACGATAGTGTCCTTGAGAAACTGCTTGTAGCAAAGCGGGCCGGAAAGGTGATCGATGGACATGGACCTGGAATCAGTGGCAAGGAGCTGAATGCTTATGCGGCGGCAAGGATTCTTGCAGATCATGAATGCTCTACGGTGGAAGAGATGAATGACAGACTGGCAAGAGGGATGTACATTTTACTCAGACAGGGATCTGCGTGTCATAATCTGAGGACGCTTCTTCGCGGGGTAACGGGACAGAACAGCAGACGATGTCTGCTATGCTCGGATGACCGCCAGCCAAAGACAATTCTGCAAGAGGGACATCTGGACAATCATTTGCGGATTTGTCGCGAAGAGGGAATAGATGCGATTACGGCAATCCGTATGGCAACATTAAATGCCGCAGAATGCTTTGGGCTGCGTGAAAAGGGAGCGATTGCACCTGGATATCAGGCGGATATTGTTCTAATGAAGGATCTGGAACAATTTGAGACGGAAAAAGTGTGGATTGGCGGGAAACTGACCGCAGAAGATGGAAGATATCTTCCGGAGACATCGTATGCAGATATTGCGCCAGTCAGAGGAAGTGTGATCGTCAAAGATTTTTCGGAAGAGAAATTAAAAATGCACTTGAAGTCGAACCGGGTAAATGTCATTGAGATACAGCCAGGCGGTGTTGTCACAAAGAAGACAGTTGAGGAGATCAAAGTAGATGAAAACGGAGAATTTATCCGGGATCCTCAAAAAGATCTCGTGAAGATTGCGGTTGTGGAGAGACATCAGGGAACTGGAAACGTCGCATGTGGATTTTTAAAAGGATACGGGATCAAAGCAGGAGCGGTGGCGCTTTCCGTGGCTCATGATTCACATAACATTATTGCAGTCGGTGTCAGTGATGAGGAGATTACATTTGCGGTAGAAAGTCTGATCAAACAGGAAGGTGGCATTGTCCTTGTAAAAGAAGGGAAAATCATCGAAGAAATGCCTATGCCGATCGCAGGACTGATGAGTGACAGAAGTGGGGAATGGGTGGACCAGAAACTGACAGAGATTCATGAGAAAGCTTATACAGAACTTGGAATCTGTGGGGAAGTGGAGCCGGTCATGACACTTTGCTTTATGTCGCTTGCAGTGATCCCGGAGCTCAAACTGACAGATATGGGATTGTTTGATGTGACAACATTCCAGTTTATTTCGGTAGAGGCAGAATAGAGAAGTCTGAGAGTTTAAGACCGAAAAGAAGACCATTTTTTTGGAAAAATGAAAGGCAGGTACAATGTCTGAGCTTTTTGGAAAGAATTTGAAGTTTACTATAGTTTATGGTATACTTACCCAGATATGGGGTTAGATAGAAACCCTCATAGGATAGCAATAGATTAGAGGTTTTAGAAGAAAACAGAGTGATGATGAAAAAAGGAAATTTGGAAGAAAGGATGGATTATGGGAAAAAGAGAAATGCCCGCAAAAGAGCATAGAACACAAAGAAGGCCTCAGGACAGCAGGAAATCTCAAGATAACAGAAGACCTCGGGACAGCAGGCGGATGCAAGATAGTAGAAAACCACAGGGAAATAGAAGACCGGAAAAAAGCCGGGAGGAGCTGGAGGAAGTTTACTATAATCCGGCAAAATCCATGGCAGGAGATAGAAGAGGATCAGGAACTAACAAAAAATCATCGGGAAACCGGAAAGAAACTGTAAGAAAAGGTAAGAAAAAGGATGTGCTTGGCTTGATTCTGGCAGGACTGCAGGGACTGGTCTCAGTAGTATTTATGGTCATGTTATTTATTCTAGATATGCTGCCGATAGAATATCTCGGAATCATTGCTGTGATATTACTGCTTCTTTTTGGAATTACGCTAGCAACCCAGCTCCGGAAGAAGGGAAGGCATATCGGAGGAAAGATCTTTAGCTTTTTCATTATGATTCTACTGTTATTTGCGACATATTATATAGGAAAGGCAAATGGAGCACTGGGTAAAATCTCAGGTGGTTCTTATAAAGTAGATAATATGGTAGTTGCAGTGCTGGCAGACGACGGAGCAGACAAGATTGAAGATGCGGCATCGTATACCTTTGGTGTTCAGTATGCGATGAGTGGAGACGATGTCCGATCAGCAGTTGCAGATATCAATGAAAAGCTGGGAACAGAGATCCAGACCGTGGAGTATCGAAGTTTAAGTGAGCAGGCGCAGGCACTGCACGATGGACAGGTACAGGCGATTATTTATAATGAAGGATATACCGGAATTCTGGAAGAAGCATTTGAAAATTATTCAAAGAACGTGAAGGTCATTTATCAGCACAGTATCAAAAAAGAACTGGACAATACAGCAGCTCAGGTAGAGGTGAAGAAAGATACTTTCAGTGTATTTATCAGTGGAATTGATGTGTTTGGACCAATTGAGACAAACAGTCGAAGCGATGTGAATATTGTTGCGACAATCAATCCGACGACACATCAGATCCTTTTGACGACAACACCGCGTGATTACTATGTGGAGATACCGGGAATCAGTGGTGGACAGAAAGATAAGCTTACACATGCAGGAATCTACGGAGTAGATGCTTCTATGAGAACGTTATCACAGCTTTATGATACAGAGATTCCGTTCTATGCGCGTGTAAACTTTACGTCCCTGATCGAGATCGTAGATCAGCTTGGCGGGGTTGACGTAGAGTCCGAGTTTGCATTTACAACCAGTGAAGATTCTGGACTTGTCATGGATGTTGCTCAGGGAACAAACCATTTTAACGGGCAGCAGGCGCTGGCATTTTCGCGGGAAAGACAGAATATCGAAGGCGGAGACAATCAGAGGGGAAAAAATCAGCAGGCAGTGATCACAGGTCTGATCAAAAAGATGATCTCACCGGCGATGCTGGTCAATGCCAACGGTATTATCAACAGTGTCAGTGGAAATGTAGAGACGAATATGTCTCAGGATCAGATTCAGGATTTGATCAAAGATCAGCTCGCCCAGGGAAAAGCATGGAATATTTATTCTGTGGCTGCTGCAGGAACAGGAGATGAGCAGGTCTGCTTCTCTTATGGCGGAGGAGCACTTTATGTGATGCAGCCGGATCAGGCATCGGTTGATACGATTCGATCACTGATCGACCGTGTAGAAAATGGGGAGACATTGGAAGGCTCCGAGATTGCACAATAGAGAAAAGAGTGAGATAAGGGCAAATGAGAGAGTTTTTAAAAAAATGGGATTTATCGGCAATCTACCAGATTGCATTAGTGATTTTAGATGTATGTTTTATTAACCTGTGTTCCGTTGCGGCATTGCTTGTCCGCTTCGAACTGTCAGCAGTTCCGGTGGAATATTGGGAGTCGGTTCGAAGTATGATGATTCCCAATACGATCGTGACAATCGGGATTTTTACCGTATGCAGGCTTTATCGAAGTCTTTGGAGATTTGCAAGTGCGAAAGAGCTCCTCTATATTGGAGAGGCATGTATAGGTTCCTTTCTTTTTAATGCGGCAGCCTATTTTCTGACTTACAAAGAAATCTACAGAAGTTACTTTGTGATTTACACTATTGGTCTGTTCTTATGCACTTGTATTGGCAGATTTTCCTATCGATTTGTCAGAATGATCTATCGAAGCAGTGTTCATAGTGAGAACGTGCGGCGCACGATGATCGTCGGTGCGGGAGAGGCGTGCAATGTTGTGATGAAGGAACTTGAAATGAGTAAACAGCTCGATGCAAAGATCTGCTGTATCATCGATGACGATCCGAGAAAAGCCGGAACTTATATCCACGGTGTAAAAGTAGTGGGTGGCAGAGATAAAATTCTGGAAAATGTAGAAAAATATAAGATCAATGAGATTATTTTGGCAATGCCAAGTGCCAAAAAGAAAGAAATCCAGGCGATCCTTGGGATCTGTAAGAATACCGATGCAGATCTGAAGATTCTTCCTGGGGTATATCAGCTTGTGAATGGGGATGTCAGCGTTCAGAAGCTTCGCAATGTGGAGATTGAAGACTTGCTTGGCAGAGAACCGATCGATATCAAGACAGAGACCATAGGAAGATATGTGTATGACAAGGTTGTCCTTGTCACTGGAGGAGGCGGAAGCATCGGAAGTGAGCTGTGCCGTCAGATTGCAGCAAATGGAGTAAAGAGACTGATCATTTTTGATATCTATGAAAATAATGCATACGATATCCAACAGGAACTGAAGCATAAATATCCGGATCTGGATCTGGTTGTTCTGATTGGTTCTGTGCGAAACAGTAGAAAAATCAACAGTGTTTTTGCAAAATACAGACCGGATATTGTCTATCATGCAGCTGCGCATAAGCATGTACCGCTGATGGAAGACAGTCCGAACGAGGCGATTAAAAACAATGTATTTGGAACATATAAGACTGCACTTGCGGCAGATAGGTACGGAGTTGAGAAGTTTGTTCTGATCTCCACAGATAAGGCAGTCAATCCGACCAACATCATGGGAGCTTCCAAAAGGATGTGTGAGATGATCATACAGACCTTCAGCCACAGATGCAAGACGGAATATGTGGCAGTACGTTTTGGAAACGTGCTTGGAAGCAATGGAAGTGTCATCCCACTTTTCAAAAAGCAGATTGCAGCAGGCGGACCGGTAACGATTACGCATCCGGATATTATCAGATATTTTATGACAATTCCGGAGGCGGTATCTCTTGTGCTCCAGGCTGGAGCAAGTGCAAAGGGAGGAGAGATCTTTGTGCTGGATATGGGAGAGCCGGTGAAAATTCTGGATCTGGCAAAAAATCTGATTCGTTTATCCGGATACACGGTAGGAGAAGATATCGAGATTAAATTTACAGGACTTAGACCTGGAGAAAAGCTTTATGAAGAATTATTGATGAGCGAGGAAGGTCTGCAAAGTACTGCGAATGAGTTGATTCATATTGGAAAACCGATTGATTTTGATGAAGATCAATTTCTGAAAGACCTGGAAGACTTGTACCGGGCAGCTTACGCAGAAGAAGAGGGAATGAAAGAGATTGTCCACAAAATCGTTCCAACCTATCATATCAGACAGGAAGATGTGGAGAGAGACAGGAAGATCGCGAGTGAATTGATGAAAGATTTTTCAGATACGCGCTCAACACTTCCGAGTGAATTTTTAAATAGAGAACATGGAGAGAGGTAAGTATGAGAGTAGAATTTTCGCCCCCGGATATTACAGAGGAAGAAATTGCAGAGGTGATCGATACTTTAAAAAGTGGATGGATTACAACAGGACCGAAGACAAAAAAGTTTGAGCAGGAAATCGCACAGTTTTGTGGAACGACTAAAGCGGCATGTTTAAGTTCTGCAACAACCTGTATGGAGATGACATTGCGGGCGATGGGAATCGGACCGGGAGATGAGGTGATCACCTCAGCATATACATTTACAGCGACCTGTAGCGTCATCTGCCATGTGGGGGCAACCCCTGTGCTGGTAGATACGATGCCGGATTCCATCGATATGGATCCGGAGAAAGTACGGGAAGCTATCACAGAGAAGACGAAGGCAATTCTTACGATTGATCTTGCAGGGATTATTTATCCGTATTATGACAGACTGTTTGAAATTGTAGAAGAGAAGAAAGGATTGTTTCAGCCGTCATCCGAAAGACAGGAGAAGCTGGGAAGGATCTTGATTCTTGCAGATGCAGCACATGCTTTCGGCGCAGAGCGTGAAGGGAAAAAGTGTGGACAGATTGCAGATATTACCTGTTTTTCGTTTCATGCAGTGAAAAACCTTACAACTGCGGAGGGAGGCGCTGTGACATGGAAGTCTTTGACGCCTGAAGAAGATGAAGCGTTATACAAAGAGTATATGTTGCTGACACTGCATGGGCAATCAAAAGATGCTTTGGCGAAGATGAAAGCAGGGGGATGGGAATACGACATTGTTGCACCGTACTATAAAGCGAATATGACAGATATTACGGCATCTATCGGACTTGCGCAGATGAAGCGTTATGCGAAAATATTACAGAGAAGAAGGCAGTTGATCGAGAGATACGATGAGGCTTTTCGTCCATATCAAGTGCAGGTGCTTAACCATTATGGAGAAGGAAGCCAGTCAAATGGACATCTGTATCTTGTGCGGCTGAATGGCAAACAGAGGGAAGAATGCAATCAGATCATCCAGGAACTGGCAAAAGCAGAAATTGCGGCAAACGTACATTACAAACCACTTCCGCTTTTGACCGCATACAAAAATATGGGATTTGCCATCGAGGATTTTCCAAATGCTTACAGAATGTACGAAAATGAAATTTCACTTCCGCTGCATTCTTGTCTGACAGATGAACAACAGCAATATGTAATAGATACTTTTCAGAGGTTATTGAGGGAACACGGATTATGCTAAAGAGTTGGTTGGAATTACCAGAACAGATGAGAAATGATGAGGTAAAGAAATATTATAAAATTTTGAGCAAGAAAAAGTCTGCCCTGCGCATCAAGCGCATAGCAGATGTGTTTCTTGCTTTTATTTTTATGATTTTATTGTCCCCAGTCATGATTTTTATTGCCTGTTGGATCAAAATAGACAGCAAAGGACCGGTATTCTACCGTCAGGAAAGAATCACCAGTTATGGCAAACCATATCGTATTTTTAAGTTTCGTACAATGGTGACAGGAGCCGATAAAAAAGGACCTCTTGTCACGGAAAAGAGTGACAGCAGAATCACAAAGGTCGGACAGAAACTGCGCAAACTGCGCTTGGATGAGCTTCCACAGTTGTTTAACATTTTGACAGGGGATATGACTTTTGTAGGGACAAGACCGGAAGTGAAAAAATATGTAGACTGCTATACGGATGAGATGCAGGCGACGCTTCTTCTTCCGGCAGGAATCACATCGAATACGAGTATTGAATATAAAGATGAAGATGAAATCATGGATGCCTATCGGGCAAAAGGAATCACAGATGTAGATGAGATTTATCTCAACTATATTCTTCCGGAAAAGATGAAATACAATTTGAAGTACATAGAGACATTTGGATTTTTCAGTGATATGAAGATTATGCTGCGGACAGCAATGGCAGTAATAAAATAAAGTTTATTGGAGCAGAAATATGAAGAAAATTGCAGTGATTACAATGGGAGTGAAGCTGAACAATGAGAAGGGATACACGAGGTTTAAGTTTTTATCAGAGTTCCTTGTGGATGCCGGATATGAGGTCGATCTGATTACGACAACGTTTCAGCATTGGGAAAAGGCACAGAGAAATATTTCCGAAATACAGAAAACAAAATATAAATTTCATTTAAAATTTATCTATGAACCGGGATATAAGAAAAACATTGATCTTAAAAGGGTGTACAGTCACAGAGTTGCGGCAAAGAATCTGACAGCACTTTTAGAGAAGGAAGGAGACTACGACCTGATCTACTGTGAGATTCCTCCAAACGATGTGGCGCTTGCTGCGGCATCTTATGCAAAGAAAAAAGGAATTCCATTTGTGCCGGATGTCAATGATCTTTGGCCGGAAGCGATGCGTATGGTATTGGATATTCCGGTTGTGAGCAGCATGATCTTTCATCCGCTGCAGAGAGATGCGGAGAAAGTATATTCGCTTGTATCGGGAATCGTGGGAACTTCTGATGAATACCGGGATCGCCCGTTAAAAAACCAGAAGCTGGATGTTCCAAAAGTGACCGTTTATGTCGGGAATGAAATCAAAGAGTTTGATGCAGGTGTGGAAAAATACAGTCCGGAGATCGAAAAAGAAGAGGACGAATTCTGGGTGACTTATGCGGGAACGATCGGAACAAGTTATGATATCCGGACACTTGTTCTGACCGGAGAAGAACTGATCCGAAGAAGAAGGCTGAATATCAAGATCAAAATTCTAGGCGGAGGCCCGCTGAAAGAAGAACTGGAGCAGCTGGCTAAAGAGCATCACTGCAAAAATGTAGAGTTTGTCGGCTATATGCCATACGAAAAGATGGCGGCATATCTTGCAAAGTCAGATATTGTTGTCAATTCGTTTGTAAAGAAAGCGCCACAGAGTATCGTCACAAAAATCGGTGATTACCTTGCTTCCGGACATCCGATGATCAATACTTGCATGAGTCCGGAGTTCCGAAAGAAAGTAGAGACAGATGGATTTGGAGTCAATATTATGCCGGAAGATGAAGAAGTTCTGGCAGATGCGATCGAGAAGCTCTACGAGAATGAAGATGTGCGGAAAGAAATGGGAAAACAAGCGAGAAAGATTGCCGAAGAGCAGTTTGACAGACCAGAGTCTTATAAGAAGATTGTAGAGTTAATTAGGGAGTTGACAGAGAAGTAAGTATGAAACCATTTTTTAGTATTGTAATGCCGGCATATAAAGCCGAGAAATATATTGCAGACACGTTAGCATCCATTGGAAAGCAGACTTTTTCAGATTGGGAATGTATTGTGGTAGAAGATGGTTCTCCGGACCGTACAAAAGAGATTGTAAGAGAAGCCGCAACAAAAGATTCCAGAATCCGCTTAATTGAACAGCCAAAGAATTGTGGGGTCAGCGAGGCGAGAAACCGAGGGATCCGAGAGGCTACTGGAGAATATCTGTGGTTTGCAGATGCAGATGATACGGTCGATGAAGACCTGCTTGAGAAAGTATATCAATCGTTGCAGAAGAACCGGGCAAAGCTTGTACTGTTTGGAATTGTTGTGGAATATTATGACCGGCAGGGGAATTTTTCTTACAATGAAATCAGGGTTCCTGAAGAAATGTATCTAACAGATCCAGAACAGATTCATCAGCAGTTGATTTATATGGAGAGAGAGACACTGTATGGATATCCGTGGAATAAGGTATATGATCTTCAATACCTGAAGCAGCTGGGAATTACTTTTGACGATTATAGAAATGCAAAGTTTATAGAGGATATCTGTTTTAATATTGAATTTTGTATGGAGATAGACAGTATGAACTTGCTGGATTTTGCCCCTTATCACTATGCAAAGAGAGTGAACGGCAGCCTGACAAATGAATTTGTTCCAGATTACTATCATTTTTTGCGGAAGCGGATTCAGAAGTTGTATGAGCAATGCACTTACTGGAAAGCAGATACAGAAGAAAACAGACAGATTCTTGGGAGCCTGTATGGAAGGTATATTTTATCTGCCATGGAGAGAAACTGCGATCCACGTTCAGGGATGTCGCATCGGGATCGAAAAGACTGGTGTAGGAAGTTATTTGTAGATCCATTATTTTTGGACTTAGTGATGGATGCCAAGGCATCTGACAGCAGAATGTTAAAAATTGCGTTACGGATCCTGAGGACAAAAAGTAGATTTCTCTGTCTGAGTTTTGCAAGAGCAATTCATATTGCCAGAAATCAATTTCCGATTTTTTATTCCAAAGTGAAGGCAGGGCGTTAAGATGAGTGAAAAGCAAAGAGTATTGGTATATGGAATGTCAGATAATCCAGGAGGAATTGAGACTTATCTGCGGAATCTGACAAAAGAGCTTGCGCCGGAAATCGTCCTGGATTTTGTCACAGATTTTCCGGGAGTTGCATATGAAGAGGAGTTGAAAAGTTATGGCTCTAGGATTTATTATATTGGAGCCAAAAGTCAGGGATTGTTAAAACAGTGGAAGAAATTTAGAAAGTTGCTAAGGGAACATCCAGAGTATCAGACGGTATATGGAAATATTTTGAATGCAGGGGCTGTCTTTACTTTGATCATTCCATGGATCTACAGAAGAAAGATTGTGATTCACAGTCATAATGGGGCAGCAGATAATGAAAGACTTCATAAAATTTGCAGACCGTTTCTCAATGGTATTGCAAAACAATTTGTCGCCTGCTCAAAGCTTGCGGGAAGTTTTATGTTTGGACAAAGAATTATGGAGCACAAAGATGTATTGATCATGCCAAATGCGATTGAAGCAGAAACATATGCGTATGATCCAATGGTTCGGGAAGAAGTCAGACAAGAATTGGGGATCCAAGAGAACTTTGTAATCTGCCATGTGGGGAGAATTGCACATCAAAAAAATCCGAAAGGTGTGATTGATATTTTCAGCAGCTGTCTGGAGGAACAAAAAGACTGTGTACTTTTATATGTCGGAACAGGAGAACTGGAACAAGAAATAAAAAATTATGCAGCACAAAAAAGGGTTGCCGACAAAGTAAAATTTCTGGGAGTCAGAAAAGATGTTCGAAGACTGATGCAGGCGGCAGATTGCTTTTTGTTGCCGTCCTTTTATGAAGGTCTGCCGATTGTTGCAGTCGAAGCTCAGGCAGCAGGTCTTCCGTGTTTTCTCTCAGATCAGATCAGTGAGGAGACAAAGCTTTCAGATCTTGTGGAATTTTTGAAACTTGGCGATACTAGATTGTGGAGAAATGCAATATTGGAAAGCCGGGGAAAAGAAAGAAAATCTCGTCTGCAGGAGATCATCTGTGCGGGATATGACTTGAATCATCAGGAGAAAAAAATAGAGCAATTAAAAAAGAAATTTTAAGATATGGGGAGTATCAGTGTGAAAAAATATTGTATTGTAGAAAAGGGATTAAACGAACAGCATGCAGGTTCTAAAGCAAGAAATGACGTGGCAGATACACTGATCAAAGAAGGATGGAATCCTCTGCGCGTCAGCCCTCCGGTCGTAAAGGAGAATGTAAGTTATGCAGAGCGGATCCGGATGGGATTGGTTCTGATGAAAGACTGGAGGAAGGTTACAAGAACAGTTAAGGAAGAAGATCAGATTTTGATTCAGTATCCATTGGAGATGTATCCAAAGGTTGCAATGTTGGCGCTTAGATATATCAAACAGTTAAAAAGAAAAAAAGTAAAGATTATTATCTTGATTCATGATATAGAAAGTCTTAGGACACAAGATAAAAAGCAAAAAGAATGGTATCAGCATGCAGAAAAGTCATTTCTGTGTCTGGCAGATGATGTCATCGCTCATAACAAAAAGATGATCGGATATCTCAAAAAAATAGGGTTGTATACGAGAATACATGCTCTTGAGATATTTGATTATCTGGTGGAAGCGGAAAGTATCCAAAAAGCCGAAACAAAAGAGAATCAAAATGCAGTTATTATTGCAGGGAACTTGTCGGAAGAAAAAGCGGGATATGTGTATCAGCTGGATCAGGTGAATGCAGACTTTCGCTTATATGGCCCAAATCTGAACACAGAGGCGATTGGAACAGGCAATATTACTTACAAAGGTTCTTTCCCTCCAGATGACCTTCCTCGTGTATTGCACGGGAAATTTGGACTTGTGTGGGATGGAAAAAGTATTGACGAGTGTGGCGGAGAATTTGGGCAATATATGCAGTACAATAATCCGCATAAAACATCACTATATTTGGCAAGTAAGCTTCCGGTTATTGTATGGGAGAAAGCAGCGATAGCAGAATTTATTAGAGAGAATCACTTGGGAATACAGGTGGGGTCTCTAAGAGAGATTCCAGAGAAACTGGCTGCGTTTACCGGGGAAGCATATGACGAGATGATTCAGAACGTGTCTGCTATGGGAGAAAAATTGCGAAAAGGAGAGATGTTGCGAAAAGTTCTGAGAGAGATAGAGAACTTAGAATAGGAGGAAATAAGAACCTATGTTGATTTATTTATTATTTGGACTCTTAGTAGTCTTATATGGAATACTCTATGTAAAAGTGAATAAAGACATATTTACTCCGGCGCTGCTATTTTTGTTGGCGTACATAGTGAGTGTGGGATGTGCATTATTTAATGTAGAACGATGGGGAATTTCTATGATTCCAATGACATTTTTTGTGCTTTTAATCGGAGCAGCGGAATTTGTTGTGATTGGTGTTGCGATTGACAGGAAATATAAGAAAAGATACGAGGGTACCAGAAAAAAAATCGCAGTAAAAGAAATTGATCTTCCATGGTGGAAAATTATAGCTGCAAGTGCATTTTGTGCGGTTTATATTGCATTGTTGTATTTTAACATGATTGAAATTGCAAGCAGAAATGGAAAATTCAACACACTTTCGCAAGCACTTAATATTTTTAAAGAAGTAACTTCAGTTACTTTAAAAGAATCATTGCCATGGTGGCTTGGACAGGTAGAGCGAATCGCTATGTTATGCGCGTATATTTTCTTGTATATTTTTGTCAATAATCTTGTTGCAACAGGGAGAAGAATGACAAAAGAAAAAGCTTTAAAGTTAGGGGCGTGTCTTCTTCCGGTTTTGCTGCATCTCTGTAATGGATTTTTAGTCTCAGACAGATTACAGATGCTTCAAATTCTAGTTGGAGGAATTGTTATTTACTTTTTGATTTGGTCATACCATACCGGGAAAGCATATATCTCTATCAAAACAATAGGAATATTAGCAATTGCCGCTTGTGGAGGATTGGTTCTTTTCTATTTAAGTGCCAGCCTCGTAGGAAGAATTAACACAAAAGGATTGCTGGAGTATATTACCTTTTACTGTGGCTGTTCTATTGAGTGTTTGAATCAGTTTTTCAAACATCCACCCGCAGCTTCAGAAATCTTTGGAAAAGAAACTTTTTATAACTTAAATTTAAAATTGTATAATTTAGGCTTATTGAACTTAGATAAATTTTATCCGATTCACTTGGAATTTAGATATTATGGGGATGTCATGGTTGGAAATATTTATACAGCATACCGCAGGTGGATCTATGATTTTGGGTATATCGGAGCGATGATCCTGCAGGGAGTGATGGCAGGAACAATGAGTGTTTTTTACAACAAATTAAAATATAGAACTTTTAAGAATACGGGATTTTGGTTAGTATTGTATTCTTACATAGTTTATACGATTGTATTTCATCCAATCGATGGATACTTCTATTTGCAGGGAGTTAGCCAGACTTTTGTGACAACACTGATTTTGCTTGCACTTATGTATTGGTTTTTTGTTACAATGAAGGTGAAATTCAGAGGTGGATTCACTGTATATATTAATGAAAAATGGAAGTTTGAGAAATTTCGTTTTTCAAAGAGTAAGGAGAAAAAGAACAATAAATGAGAATCAGAACAGTAAAATTTAATTTCATTATGAATGCTATTTTGACGGTCTCGTCCATTTTATTTCCGCTGATTACATTTCCGTACATATCAAGAGTTCTTCTTGTAGAGGGAAGTGGAAAAGTGGCATTTGCGACATCCGTTGTTTCTTATTTTACAATGTTTGCAACATTGGGAATTCCGACTTATGGGATTCGCGAGTGCGCAAGAGTGAGAGATAATAAAGAAGAACTTTCACGGACAGTACAGGAACTTCTGATTATCAGCGGAATTACAACAGCAATTACGTATGGAGTTTTTTTTCTTTTTCTATTTGTAGTTCCACAGTTTAAGGGACAAAAAGAACTGCTTATTGTTATAGGAGCCAGTATTGGTCTGACGACAATTGGGGTGCAATGGTTTTATAGTGCTTTAGAGCAGTACTCTTATATTACTGTCTGTGCAGTCTTGTTTAAAATTATAGGTCTCATTCTTATGTTTTTGCTTGTTAAAAAGCCGGAAGATTATGTGATCTATGGAGCAGTCTATGTGATAGGAAGTTTTGGTTCGTACGTTCTTAATTTCCTGCGGCTGCGCAGATTTGTTACATTTAAAAAGCAGGGAAAATATAATTTACAGCGACATCGAAAAGGAATTATAACATTCTTTTTACTTTCTGTTGCGACGAGTGTGTATTTGAATTTGGATCTAGTGATGCTTGGTTTCATGAAAGGGGATGTCGAAGTTGGCTATTACAATGCAGGGATAAAAGTAAAGACAGTTCTTGTTACTTGTGTAACTTCGTTGGGAACAGTATTACTACCGAGACTTTCTTATTACATCCAACAGGAAAAGAAACAGGAATTTCAGAGGATGGTAACAAAAGCATTTCAATTTGTACTGATAGTGTCTGTGCCAATGATGGTCTACTTTATTCTGTATGCAAAAGAATCCATATTATTTCTTGCAGGTGAGTCCTTTTTGCCGGCAACAGTATCTATGATTATCTTAATGCCAACCGTGTTATTTATAGGGTTGTCAAATATAACAGGAATTCAAATTTTGACGCCTTTAGGAAGAGAGAATCATGTGGTTTGTTCAGTGACAGCAGGTGCTATTTTAGATTTTGTATTAAATTTGATATTGATTCCAAAGTTTGGAGCAGCCGGGGCTGCATTTTCAACAACAATGGCAGAAATGCTTGTGTTGATTATTCAATGTATGTATTTGAGAAAGCAGTTGTGGGAAATGGTAAAACGTATTCAAGTTTGGAAAATAGTTTTTGCAATTCTTTTTGCATCTATAGCTGGAGTGATATTTCAGAATAAAATATCGATGAGTGTGTTAGGGACATTGTGTGTGTCGGCCGTTTTATTTTTGGGAGTATATGGAGTTGTTTTGTTGGTGTTAAAAGAAGACTTTGTGTCTGACATTGTAAAAAAGCATTATTAAAAAATTTGGAGAAAGTAGGGGATGAGAAAGAAACACTATGAAAAAGAGACACTATGAGTACATTGATATCTTAAATATTGCGGCATGCCTAGGGGTTATATTTATGCATTGCAATGGCATTGTTCATTTATATGAAAACACAAGGGCGTGGAAAGAAAGTATGGTGATAGAGACACTGGCATATTGGGCAGTGCCGATTTTCTTTATGATATCAGGAGCAATGTTGTTGGGCTACAGAGAAAAATACTCTACATACATTTTTTTTATAAAAAGAATTCAAAAAACCGTAATACCATTTGTAGTATGGACGTTAATTAGTTTGGTGATTAAACTATACGAAAGGGAGATACAATGGGAATGGAATGTAGGGACGATAGTTGATTTGTTTAATAATACAAGTGCCGAAGGAGTCTATTGGTTTTTTATTCCTCTTTTTATGGTTTATCTTTCTATTCCGGTTGTATCTTTGATAAAAGATAACCGAAAGATATTAAAATATATGGCTTCAGTAGCATTCCTGATATATTCTGTGTATCCAGTATGCTGTAAATTATTAAATATTTCAATAAACGGGGAAGTTATTTTTCCGACAGCAGGGGGATATTTGTTATATGTTGTATTAGGATACTTGTTGTCTACATCAGAAATCAATAAGAAGCAAAGAATTAGAATATATATATTAGGAATTATCGGGGCTGGAATTCGTTATGGGGCAACAGTAATTTGGTCGGTAAAAAATGCATCATTAGATACTACGTTTTGGGGATATTTGAATTTTCCTACTGTTTTTTTTGCATGTGCAGTTTTTGTTTTTGTGAGGTATATACCGTGGAATGAGATAATAAAGTATGAAAAAACCAGGAGTTGGATTTCCAAGATTGCGGGAAGCGGATATGGCATATATTTGATGCACATGATTGTATATCGTAAATTAGAAAAGATAACAATGTTAGATCCATATTCTTATACATGGAGGTTCATAAGTCCTATTTGTATATATGTGATTTGCGTGATGATTGTATTGGTTATGAAGCGTATTCCAGTTGTAAAAAATACAGTACCTTAAGTGTGAGGAGGATGATGAATACTGTCTTGTTTCATGGGATGATGCATCGGGTGTATACAGAAAAGGTACATTTGTATTTTCAAATTTGTTTAAAACTGGATTTTTAAGATTATCATATTGTATTTGTGCAATGATTGGCTGATTTATAGGTGTATTGCAAGGGTAGCAAGAAGGGATGTGTTTTTTGTGTGAACTTTCTAAAACTAGTAATTTGTGTCAAAATATGCTACAATATGTTGTAATTGAATGAATAGAATAAAAGGGTATATATAAATTTTTTAAGGTATCAACTTAAGAAAAATAAGTAAGTGTACGGAGGAAAAGACTATGAAAGTTGTTATTTTAGCAGGAGGATTCGGAACACGAATCAGCGAGGAAAGTCATTTGAGACCAAAGCCGATGATTGAAATTGGGGAAAAACCAATTTTGTGGCACATTATGAAGGAATATTCTCATTATGGATTTAATGAGTTTATTATTTGTTGCGGATACAAACAACATATGATCAAAGAATATTTTGCAGATTATTATCTATATAACGGCGATGTTACATTCGATTTCGGATGCGAGAATAAGATGATTATTCACAATAATGTATCTGAGCCATGGAAAGTTACGTTGGTTGATACCGGGTTACAGACTATGACTGGCGGCCGTATCAAACGGATTCAGAAGTATGTGGGAAATGAACCATTTATGATGACATATGGGGATGGCGTGGCAGATATTGATATGAATGCACTGTTGAAGTTCCATCAGGAAAAAGGACAATTGGCTACCTTGACAGCAGTTCACGTGGGACAACGTTTTGGTGTACTTGACATTGATAAGGAAAGCAGAGATATCACTGCATTCCGCGAAAAATCTAGTGCAGACGGCAGTCGGATTAGTGCAGGATACATGGTGCTTGAGCCGGAAGTGTTTGACTACATTGAAGGAGATTCTACTGTGTTTGAGAAAGAACCATTGCAGCGACTTTCTGCTGAGGGACAGCTGAATGCCTATAAACATAATGGATTTTGGCAGTGCATGGATACACAGCGTGAAAAAGAAATGTTGGAGGAATATTGGGCATCTGGAAATGCTCCGTGGAAGGTGTGGGAGTAAATTATGAACATGGAATTTTATAGAGGTAAAAAAGTACTTGTGACAGGGCATACAGGATTTAAAGGTTCCTGGTTATGTAAGATTTTGGTAAATGCGGGAGCTGATGTTACAGGGTATTCTTTGGAACCACCAACCACTCCGAGTTTATTTGAGGTATGTGGTATAGGTAGTGAAATGCATTCCGTAATTGGGGATATCCGTGATCTCGAACATCTGAAAAAGGTCTTTACAGAGACACAACCGGAAATCGTATTACATTTGGCTGCACAACCAATCGTAAGAGATTCTTACAAAGACCCTGTGTATACCTATGAAACAAATGTCATGGGGACAGTGAATATTTGTGAATGTGTTCGACTGCACCCGTGTGTAAAGTCATTTTTAAATGTAACAACAGACAAAGTATATCACAATAAGGAATGGGAATGGGGATACAGGGAAATTGATCCACTAGATGGATATGACCCGTATTCTAATAGTAAGTCTTGTTCAGAATTGGTAACACACAGTTATATTAACTCCTTCTTCCAGGAAATGGGAGTTGCCGTGTCTACGGCAAGAGCGGGTAATGTAATTGGAGGTGGAGATTTTGCGAATGACCGGATTATTCCAGATTGTGTACGGGCAATGGAGAAGAACGAGGCAATTATTGTAAGAAATCCTCATTCTACTCGTCCATATCAACATGTGTTGGAACCGCTAAAAATGTATTTGATGATTGCACAGAAACAATATGAAGATGCTTCTTATGCCGGATTCTATAATGTGGGGCCTGATGACTGTGACTGTGTAACAACAGGACAATTGGTTAACATTTTCTGTAAGAAATGGGGCGGAAATGCTCGTTGGGAAAATAAATTTGTGGGTGGACCGCATGAAGCAAATTTCCTAAAACTGGATTGTTCAAAAGTGAAATATGTATTCGATTGGAATCCGAGGTGGCATATCGAGAAAGCAATTGAGAAAACAATTGAGTGGTCAAAAACATATCTGCAAAAAGGAAATGTTGCAGAATGCATGGACAAACAGATAAAAGACTTTTTTGAAGAAAATTAAGAACTTGGGAACAAAGGAGAAAAAATAATGTTTGAAAACAAAACAGAACAACAAGCAAAGGAAGAAATCCTCAGTCTGGTAAAAGAATATTGTGACACTTATCACAATCAGAAAAAAGTATTTGAAGAGGGAGATAGAATTTCCTATGCCTCTCGTGTATATGACAGTGCAGAGATGATAAATCTGGTAGACAGTTCTTTAGAATTCTGGCTGACTTCAGGAAGATATACAGATGAGTTTGAAAAAAAATTGGGGGAATATTTAGGTGTTCGTTATTGCTCATTAGTGAATTCAGGTTCCTCTGCAAATTTAAATGCATTTATGGCACTGACTTCTCCACTTCTCGGAGAGCGGATGGTAAAACGAGGAGATGAAGTCATTACTGTTGCAGCAGGTTTCCCGACAACAGTTACACCGATAATTCAGTATGGTGCGATTCCGGTATTTGTAGATGTAACAATTCCGCAATATAATATTGATGTGAATTTGTTGGAAGAGGCTTATTCCGAGAAAACAAAGGCAGTCATGATTGCACATACTTTAGGTAATCCGTTTGATTTGAAGAGTGTCCGTGAATTCTGTGACAGACATAATTTGTGGTTGATTGAAGATAACTGTGATGCCCTTGGCTCTAAGTACACCATTGACGGAGTGGAAAAGTTCACCGGAACAATTGGTGATATCGGAACTTCCAGTTTTTATCCGCCTCATCATATGACAATGGGAGAAGGTGGAGCTGTATACACAAACAATTCATTACTAAATAAGTGTATTCGTTCTTTCCGTGACTGGGGACGTGACTGTGTTTGTGGTTCTGGACAGGACAACCTGTGCAGACATCGTTTTGATAGACAGTATGGTGAGCTTCCGCTTGGGTATGACCACAAGTATGTATATTCCCACTTTGGCTACAATCTGAAAGCAACAGATATGCAGGCTGCTATTGGTTGTGCGCAATTAGAGAAGTTCCCTACTTTTGTAGAACGCAGAAAACAGAACTTTACACGTTTGAAAGCAGCTCTTGCAGGTGTTGAAGATAAATTGATTTTGCCAGAGGCATGTGAAAATGCTTCTCCGAGCTGGTTTGGCTTCCTGATCACATGTAAAGAAGGCATAGACAGAAACAAAGTCGTTCAGTATGTGGAAGACCGTGGAGTACAGACCAGAATGCTCTTTGCAGGGAATCTGATCAAGCATCCATGTTTTGATGAAATGCGTGCAACTGGTGAGGGATACCGTGTTGTAGGAAATTTGGAGAATACAGACCGTATTATGAATGATACATTCTGGGTAGGTGTATATCCGGGAATGACAGATGAGATGATTGACTATATGGCAAAAACAATCAAAGAGGCGATTACTCTCTAATTATAGGAGGATTACAAAATGAAACAGAGATTAGCAGATTATGTTGCAGATTTTCTTGTATCAAAAGGGATTACAGACTGCTTCATGATTACTGGTGGTGGCGCCATGCATTTGAATGATGCAATTGGTCATAAAGAAGGCATTCATTGTACATATAGTCATCACGAACAGGCAAGTGCAATTGCAGCTGAAGCTTATGGACGTATAAATAATAAAATTGCGGCACTTTGTGTAACAACAGGACCGGGAGGAACCAATGCAATTACCGGTGTAGTGGGAGGTTGGCTGGATTCCATACCTATGCTTGTTATTTCCGGGCAGGTACGTTATGACACAACCGCACGTTATATGGAACAGTTTACAGACGGGCTTCCGCTTCGCGCAGTGGGAGACCAGGAATTTGATATTACGAAATCGATTAACTGCATGTGCAAATATTCCACTATGATTGAAGACCCAAAAGATATACGTTATGCATTAGAAAAAGCATACTACATGGCAATGTCAGGAAGAAAAGGTCCTTCATGGATAGATATTCCAGTGAACTATCAGGGCTGCACAATTGAGACTGATGAATTGATTGGATTTGATCCAGAAAAAGAAATGGTTGAAGTGGCAGAAACAATTCCATCAGAAGTGATTGACGTGGTTCTTGATAAAATTTGTAATTCCAAGAGGCCAGTATTATATGCGGGAAATGGAATTCGTCTGTCAGGTGGATATGATGAATTTAGAAAAGCCGTTGAACTATTAGGAATTCCAGTTGTAACCTGCTGGGATTCGATTGATGCGATTGAATCTGCTCATCCGCTGTATGTGGGGCGTGGCGGTATTATGGGAGACCGAGCAGGAAACTTTGCTGTGCAGAATGCGGATCTTGTACTTGCAGTTGGGAACAGGCTGTCTATTCGCCAGGTCGGCTATAATTGGCAGACGTGGGCTAGAGAAGCTGAAGTTATTATGGTTGATATTGACCCGGCAGAATTGAAGAAAACCACACTTCATGTAGAATTTCCAATTTGCGGAGATGCAAAGGATTTCTTTGTACAGGTTGTGAACAAATTGGAATCTCAGAGTAATTCCCCACTTTTTATGGATGAAGTATGGATTAATGCGTGTCAAAATTGGAAAAAAAAGTATCCGGTTACCCAACCAAAACACTGGGAAGAAAACGGGAAATATGCCAATGTATATGCTTTTGTAAACTACTTAAGCAGCAGTCTTCCGGAATCTAATCTGACAGTTGTATCGAATGGAAGTGCCTGTGTAGTAGGTAGTCATAATTATGAGATTAAAAAAGACAGCCGTTTTTTGATTAACAGTGCAATTGCCAGTATGGGATATGGTTTGCCAGCGGCAATCGGTGCATGTATTGCTGCTAACAAAAAGGTGACAATTTGTCTGGAAGGTGATGGAAGTATTATGATGAATCTGCAGGAATTACAGACAATCTTGACAAATAAATTGCCGATTAAGATTTTTCTTATCAACAATCAGGGGTATCATTCTATTCGGCAGACACAGACAAATCTGTTTGGCGAACATACTAAAATTGGAATTGGACCGGAAAGTGGTGATTTGAGTTTTCCGTCCTTTGAAAAATTGGCAACAGCTTTTGGTTATCCGTATTTTGCAGCTCGCAATAACGCTGAAATGAAAGAAGCTGTTGATAAAACATTAAATACAACAGGCGCTGTTTTCTGTGAAATCTTTGTTTCACCGGAACAGTTTTTTGAGCCAAAGAGTGCAACAAAACGATTGCCGGATGGAACATTGTTTAGTCCGCCACTTGAGGACCTTGCACCGTTCTTACCAGAAGAGGAATTGCAGGAAAATATGTTTATTCCGTGCATTACAAAAAAGTAATCAGATGGGATGATAGGAATGAAACGAATTATAATAACCGGTCCTACAGGCGCAATTGGAATGGCAATCATACAACAGATGTTGGAACATAACATTGAGGTGATTGCCATATGCAATCCAAATTCGAAGCGCATTTCACAACTTCCTAAAAGTTCGATGGTTCGGATTGTGAAATGTGATTTGAGCAATTTGAAAGAGTTATCTTCTATGAACCTTCCAATGTGTGATGCATTTTATCACTTAGGATGGGCCGGGACAATTGGAAAAGGAAGAAATGACATCATTCTTCAGGAAAAAAATGTCCGCTATACTTTGGATGCGGTAGAGGTCGCTTACGCTCTTGGGTGTTCCTGCTTTATAGGTGCAGGTTCCCAAGCGGAATATGGCCGTGTGGAAGGAGTCTTACAACCGATCACACCTGCATACCCGGAGAATGGATATGGGATGGCAAAATTGTGTGCAGGAATGATGTCTTATCTGCGTTGTCATCAGTTGGAGATGAGACATGTCTGGATAAGAGTTTTAAGTATCTATGGGCCGTATGACGGACCAAATACGATGGTAATGTCAACGATTAAAAAGCTTTTGTCGAGGGAGATCCCTCAGACAACAAAAGGTGAGCAGTTTTGGGATTATCTGTTCAGCAAAGATGCGGGAAAAGCATTTTATTTAGCAGCAGAAAAAGGGAAAGACGGAGCAGTCTATTGTCTTGGAAGTGGGAAAGAATATCCGCTTTCAGAGTATATAACAACAATTCGGGATCTAATAGCACCTGAAGCTGAGATTGCTTTTGGTGCTATCCCTTATGCCGAGAATCAGGTAATGCGCTTATGTGCGGATATTACTGCTCTACAACAAGATACCGGATTTCAGCCTGAGACATCTTTTAAAGATGGAATACGGCAAACAATCGAATGGTATCAAAATGAGGTATTGGGAGAAAACAAATGAAAACTATTAGTGTAATGATACCTTGCTATAACGAAGAGGAGAATGTTGTTCCTATCAGTGAAGCTGTGGTAGATGTATTCCAAAAGGAACTTCCGGAATACGATTATGAAATTTTATTTATTGACAATTGTTCTACAGATAAAACGCGGGATTTACTGCGAATGATATGTAGTCGGAATCCAAAAATCAAAGCGATTTTGAACGTTACTAATTTCGGTCAATTTAATTCTCCATATTATGGGATCTGTCAAACAAGTGGGGATTGTACGATTTCATTGTGTTGTGATTTTCAAGATCCAGTAGAATTAATTCCGGTATTCGTAAAGGAATGGGAAAAAGGATATAAAATTGTAAGCGGAATTAAAACATCCAGTAAAGAAAATGGATTTATTTATTTCTTAAGGAGTGTTTACTATAAAATGATTCGGAAAATGTCTTCTGTAGAAATGATTGAACATTTTACCGGATTCGGTTTATATGATAAAAGTTTTGTGAAATTGCTGCGTCAGTTGGATGACCCGATTCCATTTATACGTGGTGTTGTTGCAGAGTATGGATATAAACGAAAAGAAATCGAATATGAACAACCAAGACGCCGTGCTGGAAAAACTCATAATAATTGGTATAGTTTGTATGATGCAGCAATGCTCAGTATTACTTCTTATACAAAAGTTGGATTACGGATTGCTACATTTGGTGGAATGATTGGTGCAATATTAAGCTTTATAGTAGCTATGACATATTTTGTTATGAAATTAATATGGTGGGACAAGTTTCCAGCAGGAATGATACCGGTAGTTATTGGAGTATTTGGTTTAGGATCGATTCAATTACTTTTTATTGGACTGTTAGGTGAATATGTAATGAATATTAACACCAGAGTAATGCATAAGCCATTAGTAGTTGAAGAAGAAAGAATTAATTTTGAAAGTACGGGGAGAAATATGAATGAGGGTTAAAATACATAAACGAGAATGGATTTTGTATGGGATTGCCATTTTTCTGGTAATAGCAACGGCATGTTCAATTATTATCCATCGCAATGAAATTCTTGAACATTATAATGTACGACAGCAGCATCTTCAGGAGTCACGAGAAGAAAAGAGTGTACTAAATAGTTATTTCGAAGGCGAGGGGACTTTTCGAAACCCATATCAAATATCATCTGCTGAAGACCTGCAGAATATTCAAGTTGTATGTTCTTTAGGATATTCTTGCGAGGGCTATTTTTTTAAACAGACTGAGAATATAGATTTAAATTCAATTGGTATTTGGAATGTTATAGGTAATGAGCAAAGTCAATCTGTTTTTTGCGGTACATATGATGGTGACGGACATACAATTACAAATTTAACCTTAGGAATGGACAATTCTTCTCTGTTTGGGAAAATAGGAGGAACAATCAAAAACCTTGGTTTAACAAATGTTCACTATGAAGCAAATTTCTGTGCTGGATTTGCAAATAGTATAACAGAAGGTGCGAATGCTAAGATTATTAATTGTTACATTAGTGACGTTTCTTCAATTTCTGAGGGAATTGGAAATGGACTTTTTGCAAATGATTTTTCTGGTGGCACAATCTCAAACTGTTATAGCTTAGAGGATGGATTTTGGATAACTAGTACAAATATAAACACGTGCTATTTATTTGACTGTTTCAGCGTTGGAATAATATATGATTACTTACTTGATTTAGATATTTTTGAAGATAATAACACGATTACAGAACAGTTTACTTCAAACATATTTGAACAGATCCATCAACAACTTTTTAATTTAGGTGGTCGCGATTTGTCGGGAGAATATTATTCACTAAAATTAATTGGTAATGAAATAAGATTTGATGATGAATCAACTAATATTGTAGCTCCAGAATCTCAAGAAAATTTAAAGAAATTTTTTAGAAACCTCGGAATTTATTTTGTGCTATTTGTAATTGACATTGTCATTTGTTTTTATATTTCCCAAAAAAAGGGATGGGTTTTAAAAAAATGTGTTATTTATTCACTTTTAGGATTATGTACACTTTTGACACTGGGTTATGCTTTTCTAACCAATGGCGCTTCATTTATTGCTTTGCTTTATGATGGAAAAATAGATGGCAGATTGAAAGTGTTCACTGATTTTTATGACTGTGTAAGACCAGGGTTTGCTCCTTATCATACAAATGAAAGTGGTATGACCACGATATATCCACCGTTTATAACATTAGTATTTGCCATAATAGGACGCTTCATTCCTCAAGAAGAGTTGTATAGTTCTATTGTGGCAAAAGACAGTCAAATGGGGGGCCTTTTATTTTTATATTGCTTTATGATATTAGCAATTTTTCTTTTCAATGTGGTTATGCGCTATAAAAAAGGGAAAACAGTAGAAAAGAATAGCTTTTTGTTTTTGCTAAGCATGTCGTATCCAATGATTCATTGTATTGAACGAGGCAATATAACATTATTATGTGCAATATTTATAGCAATATTTTTATACAATTATCGTTCAGAAAAGCGTACGGAAAGAACATTAGCACATATAGCATTAGCAATAGCAGCCGGAATAAAAATATATCCCGCATTTCTAGGAATTTTACTGATACGAGAAAAAAGATATAGAGATACCTTTAGCTGTATTTCATATGGAATTATTATTAATCTTTTACCAGCAGTCCTTTTTGATACAGGCTTATCGTCCGTTGCATATATGGTAATAAATGCCACTACTATGATATCAAACAACTCAGTTATTGGTGGAAAAATTGATTTATCGCATTGGATTAGATTACCTGGTGAATTATTACAATTACCATCATCGTTGGATTTAGCATCAATTTATTCATCGTTGGTAATTGTACTGTTTTGTATATGGATAATTGTAATATTGTTCAGTAAAATGGAAGATTGGAAGATTTATTCTTTGATTATCATGGGAATTATTTTGTTGGTTTCATTCAGTCCTTTTTATTATTTGTTATACCTAATAGCACCTTTTATGATGTTTTTAGATTCTGCTGAAAATAAAAAATGGAAAGATATTATATACTCCATTTTATTTGTGGGAGTTTTTATGACGTTTGCATCCCTGCATAAATATCCATTTATTTCTCTTTCTCCAAAAGAAAATATATGGAATATGACTTTTATTTCTGGTCTTATGTCTAGCATGTTAGGGCTTACTCTTTTGTTGGAGGGGAGTTTTGATTGCATAAGGCGTTTAATTAATGTTTTGAAAAGGAGTAATCATGCCAAACAAAAAAACTAGTTTGTTTATTAAACGATTTAAATCTATTGCTAATGATTCTATATGGAGTATAGCGGCACTAATATTGTTAAATGTGGTGAGCCAATTCATTATTTATCCAATATGGGCTAGAAAATATGGAGATGAAATTTACGGAAATATTATCTATGCAATTTCAATTATTAATATTTTTTCTATATCAATAGGTATAGCTACTAACTATGCTAGAATGGCTGAAAGTTCAAAACGTACAACAATAAATGGTGATTATAATCGACTAATATTTCCAATTAGTTTTGTAGCCGCAGCCCTGTGTTTTTTTATTTTATTGATTGGAGATACAAACATACATTTAGTAGATGCAGCTTTTGCTGGTGGTTTATGTTTTTTTACTATTCTGCGATATTATGCTGATGTAGAGTATCGGTTATCTCTGAATTATAAAGGATATTTTATTTATTATGCATCAATTAGTGCTGGCTACATACTCGGAATATTACTACTTTATATTTTTGATATTTGGGCATTAGTCTTATTACCAGGTGAAATTGTTGGTTTAATTTTAGTATGGAAAAAGGGAACTATATTTAAAAAAGACATATTTCATATTAGTCCTTATTTTAAAGATAATTGTCATGCAATTCTTTTGTTAATCGCCACTAATTTTATTACTCAATTTATATACAATGGTGATCGAATCTTATTACAGTCCCTTTTAGGAGGTGTTGCTGTTACGACGTATTATTTGGCATCTCTCGTAGGAAAGACAATGAGCCTTATTACAACACCTTTTAACAGTGTTATTATAGGATATTTAAGTAGATATAAGGGGAAATTTACAAAAAAAATTATCCATGTATTGTTTGGAATTACGCTGGTTGTAATTCTTGTTGGGACAATAGCAGGAGTATTAGGTTCTTATATTATTATATCTATTTTGTATCCCAAAAATATTGATTCAACAAAGCAATATTTTTTAATTGCTAATTTATCGTCCGTTTCTTATTTCGTAAGCAATATTGTTACCACAATATTGTTAAGGATTGCAGAAGTAAAATGTCAATTGAAAATTAATATTATATATGCAATTACATTTTTTGCCTTTTGTATTCCAGCTATTTTGGGGTCAGGACTATTGGGATTCAACTATGCAGTTTTAGCAACCAACATTTTAAGATATGGACTTTCAATTATTTATTGTTATAAAAGTATACGATGTGAAAATATGGTGGAGGAAAATATATGAATTTTGCAGTAATACTGTCTGGTGGAATAGGAACTAGAATGCGTACTAATGGTTATCCAAAGCAATATATTGAAGTAAACAAAAAACCAATATTAGTTTATACACTGGAACAGTTCCAAAAATGTACAGAAGTTGATTATATTGTTATTGTTGCAGCGGAACAATGGAAAAATCAAATAATAGAATGGACTAGAACATATCATATTTCTAAATTTTTAGATATTGCACCTCCGGGAGATACAAGACAAGAATCAATTCTTCATGGTCTGGAGACATGTATAGAAAAGTCAAATACGTCAACAGATGGGGTAATTATACATGATGCTGTTCGTCCTTTAGTAAGTGAACAATTAATAATTTCATGTCTGTCAGCTTTAAATGGATATGATGGATGTATGCCTGTTTTAGAAGTAAAAGATACTATTTACCAAAGTGATTCAGGAGAAGTAATATCAAATCTCTTAAAACGCAGCACATTATTTGCAGGTCAGGCTCCAGAAGCTTTTAGATTACAAAAATATACTAAAATCAATCAGGAGGCATCAAAAGAAGAGCTAGAAAATACTTGTGGAACAAGTGAAATAGCATATATGCATAATATGAATATTTGTTTGATCCCCGGTGAGGAATCTAATTTTAAACTGACTACTCCAGAGGATCTGGAACGATTTAGAAATATTGTAAGTAAAGGAGGAGTACTATGAAAGGTTATGTTTTACATGGAATTGATAAGTTAAAATATGAGGATATATCTATGCCTGATTTGAAGCCAGGATGGGCACTTGTTGAAGTTAAGGCGTCTGGAATATGCAGTTCAGATATACCACGCATTTTTAAAAAGGGAACGTATCATTTTCCCACTATTCCGGGACATGAGTTTTCTGGCATTGTCAAAGCGGTTGGTTCATCGGAAGATAAGAATTTTATTAATAAACGAGTAGGTGTTTTTCCGTTAATTCCTTGTCAGAAGTGTAGTGAGTGTAAAAATTCTCATTATGAAATGTGTGAAAATTATGATTATCTTGGATCTAGGAGAGATGGCGGATTTGCAGAATATGTTAATGTTCCTGTATGGAACTTGCTTCCTATTCCAGATAACGTATCTTATATTGAAGCTGCGATGATCGAACCGTTCGCTGTTGCGTTACATGCAGTGAACCAAGCAGATATAACACCTGAAGACAGAGTTGCAGTAATTGGAACAGGAATGATTGGTTTTGCAGCAGCACAATGGGCGAAAGTAAAGGGCGCAAAAGAAGTTTATATTGTTGGGCGAAATGATAAAAAGAATTTTATTGCAGATAAACTTGGAAATATTACATATACCGTATGTACTAATTTGAAAACAGATTTAAATGTAGATAAAGTAATTGAAGCAGTAGGTTCAGAAAGTGCAATTGAAACTGCAATTGCAACGGTTACGTCCGGTGGAACTATTGTTTTGATGGGAAATCCAAATGGTGATATTACCCTTAAACAGAACACGTATTGGCGTGTTTTACGAAAACAACTGAGAATTATTGGCACATGGAATTCCAGTTACGAATCAATGAAAAATTGTGAGTGGACGGAAGTGGTTAGTGCTCTTACAGAAAAAAAGATAAGGGCGGATTTTCTTATTTCGCATCAATATAGACAAGAAGATTTGATTACTGCCTTAAATATGATGCGCGAAACAACGACAACTTATACGAAAGTTATGGTGACTTGGAATGAACAATGATATTAAAATTACTGCCTCTATTATGTGTGCTAATTTACTAAACTTACAAGAAGATATTAGTATTCTCAAGAAAAATGGTGTTGAATATCTTCATGTAGATATTATGGATGGAAATTTTGTAGACAATATTACTCTTGGTTTTGATTGTTGTGTTCAACTTAAGACATTAGGAATTCCAAGAGATATTCATTTGCTTGTATCAGAACCACAGAAATATGTTGAAAGGTTAGAATTGCAAAAGGGTGATATTTTGCAATGTCATTTAGAAACAAAACAAGATTTTGAATCGATTGCAACTTTGGTGCATAAAAGAAATGCAAAGTTTGGATTAGTCTTGAATCCAGGAACCCAAATTGAAGATTTGAAGCCATACCTTAATCACATTGACATGATTACACTTATGATGATTCAGCCTGGATTTGCTGGACGGCCTTTAGAAGAGGGAATGATTGATAAAATTCAACAGGCAAAAAACTGGCTTATGAAAAATGGAAGAGATGATGTACTGATTTCGGTAGATGGGCATGTTAATATCAATAATGTACCATCTATGATAAAAAATGGTGCTAGTATGTTAGTTGCAGGAACTTCATCAATATTTAATAAAAGTAAGACTATTGAAGAGGGTGTCCAAATTCTTCAGAAAACCATTGAAGATACAACTTTAAACTTGGGGGGAATATAAATTGAAGGCAGTAGAATTACATAATATTTTGTTTGATATGCTATGTGAAATAGATGATGCCTGCAGAAAGGAGCACGTTTCGTATACATTAGGAGGAGGCACTATGCTAGGAGCTGTGCGCCATCAAGGATTTATCCCATGGGATGACGATGCGGATATTTGTGTTTGGTATCGGGATTATCCTTTGATGAGAGCTGCTCTGAGAAAGCACTTACCTCCTCACCTTAAATTAGTTGAGCCGGATGATGTGGCACCTTCATTTTATGACTTTGTTTATCGTGTAATAGATACCAGATATTTTTTACATGAACCAGGCGAGGAAGATGAGTTTTATAATAATATCCAAAATTATGTCAGTGTTGACATTTTTTTAGTTGCAGATGCTGCTAATACTAAGATTGGGCTTAAATTAGTTAATTTTAAACGAAAATTATTATATGGTATAGCCATGAGTCATCGATACCAAAAAAAATCTAGAATTGACACATTTACTACAAAATTATTGGTAAAAATATTATCATTTATAGGAAATAGAGTATCTGTAAATAAGATTTTGCAGTGGAGGGATAAGCTGTTTGGAAAATATTCATCCTCTTCTAAAAAATATTGCATTATGACAAATGATCTTCCCAAATATTGGAATCTTCCATATGAAAGCGAATGGTTTAATGGAGTAGAATATATGCCATTTTATTCTACTCAGTTTCCGGTACAAAAAGGTTATCATGAAAAATTAACATTACAATATGGAGATTATATGCAACCAAGGAAAGATAATACGGAATTTATTCAACATATAGAATTTGAAGAAGATTAGGTTTTTAGGAAAATTTTTTTGGGGGAATTTCTTACATATATTTATTATTATTTTTTCTATTTTTTGCAATTGGATAGATGAAGTTGTATTTTTCTATATTCATTGTAAGCTTTGTATCAAACTGTATTGATATTGTTTTATAAAATTAGGTTGCGGTAAAAAACAGTTGAATAAATTAGGAGATACGGAATTGAATAAAATAGACATTACTTATTTAAAATTACATACAGAGGGGCTACCAAATTCTTTTCGTGGCTGTCGTATTCTCCATATATCAGATTTGCATGGAAATGTACACGACAAGAGTATGGATTACCTAATACATGAAGCGCAGAGCTTGCATCCGGATTATATTTTTATTACAGGGGATTTAATTGAGCACCATAAAAATATAGTACAAGTTTGTGATTTTATAAGACTACTTAAGAAATTGGCACCAATCTATTATGTGACAGGAAATCATGAATGGGTTACACAACAGAGAGAGACTTTTTAAGTATTTAACTAAAATAGGTGTGTATATCTTACAAGATGATATTCTAATAATTTCTAGAGATTCAGATAAAATACAGCTGATGGGAATGAATGACCCCTATGTACTTCCAGGTAAAAAGACAATACAGTATCAAAGAACTTCGACAAGAGTTTTTTTAGAAAGGTTTGTCAAATTAAACCATATGAGAGAAAAAGATATATTTACTATATTATTATCCCATAGACCGGAATTGATTCATTTTTATGCAAAATCTAGAATACCTTTGATATTTTCTGGGCATGCACATGGTGGGCAATTTCGTATTATTGGAAAAAACGGATTATTAGCGCCGCACCAAGGGGGTTTTTCCGAAATATACTGCTGGAGTAATAAAAATAGAGAACACTCAGATGATTGTCAGTCGCGGATTAGGTAATAGCGGTTTTCCTTTTAGGATTAAAAATCCATATGAATTGATATTAGTTGAATTATCGTGAAACATTTGAAATGAGGATCTTGCGATGGAGAGAGGAGATTACTGAAAGTGAAAAAATGTAAAACTTCCAAAATCTTTTTAAGTATTTCTTACATATATTTATTATTACCTTTTCTGATTTTTACAATTGGATGGATGAAATTATATTTTTCGATACCGATTGTAATCTGTGTATCAATTTGTTTTATAAAAGCAATAAAAGAGTCTCCCCAATTATGGGTTCCTGAAATCAATCGTGAAAATGTCATCAAAATTTTATTTGTTATTGGTGTTATTGGCATTTGGGTTTACTATTCTGGAATTGGAAAATTTGTATTTCAAAATACAGATCACGCATATAGAAATGGTTTATTTAATATGCTTGTTGAGAATGATTGGCCAGTAATAAATGAACATGTGATTCAGAGCAAAATGCCTGGTGTATCAAAAACAGGATTAATTTATTACATCGGTTTTTGGTTACCGTCCGCTATTGTTGGAAAGATATTAGGATTACGTTGCGGATATTATGCCCAGGCCGTTTGGGCTTTATTAGGAATTTGTCTTGTATATTATTTGATTTGTGCCAAAAATAAAAAGTTAGAATTGTGGCCACTTGCAGTTTTTATTTTGTTTAGTGGGTTGGATATTATCGGGCAACATCTTATCGGTACAAATATTTTCTTAATGGACACTACAACTCATTTAGAATGGTGGGGGACTGCATATCAATATTCAAGTATGACAACGCAACTATTTTGGGTATTTAATCAAGCAATTCCTATTTGGCTCTGTACAATTGTAATTTTGATGCAAGAAAATAATAGAAATGTTGTATTCATATTAGCGTGCAGTTTAATAACCAGTACCCTTCCTTTTATAGGATTAGCTGTAATTACGATATTTCTTTGCTTGACGAGGCAATACAAAAATTGCAAAAAGGGTGTGTTTTCAAAGAATGGATATATTCAAAACGTGATAAAAGACACATTTACATTGCAAAATGTGTTGGGTGGAGGAATTATCGGGATTTTTACTGCATTATACCTTGGAACTAATACCTCTGGAGGAATGGTTAATCAGGCAGTGCTACGTCCGGAAATGCAAAACAGTTTGCCTAAATATGTTATTTTTTTAATTGTTGAAGTAGGGGTATATATTTTGGTAACATATAAATACAATCAACAGAATAAGTTATTTTATTTCATATGTTTATTACTAGCAGTTATTCCACCAATACATATAGGAACTAGTAATGATTTTTGCATGAGAGCATCTATTCCAGCATTATTTATTTTGATGCTTATTGTCATGGATACTTTGAGGAGTTCTCATTTAGCTAAAGATATATTAGTATTTAGAGCATTGGTTATTGTTTTGATGATCGGAAGTATGACTCCTTTGTTTGAATTCACGAGAACAATCTCTGAAACAAATAGACGTATTCAAAATGCGGAGGTTGTATATGAGGATGATAAAAGATTTGAAATTATTTTGAGTGAAGGAAACTTTTGTGGCGATATAGAAAATAATCTCTTTTTCAAGTATATTGCAAAACAACCTCGTTAAAATGATTAATAATATTTTCGAAAAATGAAGGAGTATGTGTTTAGATATTGTTGTTGGCAAAAAACTTAAGTAAAGAGATGGAGGATTTTTATGAAATACGATTATCTTGTAGTAGGAGCAGGATTATATGGAGCAGTGTTTGCTCACGAGGCAAAGAAAAAGGGTAAAAATTGTCTTGTAATTGACAAGCGTGATCACATTGCGGGAAATATTTATTGTGAGGAAATCGAAGGAATCAATGTGCACAAGTATGGTGCACATATTTTCCACACATCCAATAAGAAAATATGGGAATACATCAATCAGTTTGCTGAGTTTAATAATTACATTAACTCTCCGATTGCTGTATATAAGGATGAACTTTATAATTTGCCGTTCAATATGAATACTTTCAGTAAGATGTGGAATATCCGCACGCCACAGGAAGCGAAGGAAAAGATTGCTGAGCAGGTGGCAGAGACAGGTATTACTGAGCCAAAGAATCTGGAAGAGCAAGGATTATCTTTGGTCGGTAAGGATGTATTTGAGAAGTTAGTAAAGGGCTACACTGAGAAACAGTGGGGAAGAGACTGTAAGAATCTTCCGGCATTTATCATCAAGCGTCTTCCGGTTCGATTTGCTTACGACAATAATTACTTCAATGATCGCTTTCAGGGAATCCCTATGGGTGGTTATACGAAGATTGTAGAAAAGATGCTGGATGGCATTGACGTAAAGACAAATACAGATTATTTTGCGTTTATCAAGGAAAATCCGGATATTGCAGAGAAGACAGTATTTACGGGAATGATTGACGAGTATTATGATTATAGATTGGGAGCGCTGGAATATCGTTCTGTACGTTTTGAGACGGAAGTCCTGGATACAGATAACTATCAAGGAAATGCAGTTGTGAATTATACAGAGAGAGAAGTGCCATATACACGTATCATTGAGCACAAGCATTTTGAGTTCGGTACACAGGAGAAGACGGTCATTTCCAGAGAGTATTCTTCTGAGTGGAGCGTAGGAATGGAGCCATATTATCCAGTCAACAACGAGCAGAACAATACATTGTTTGAGAAATACCGCGAGTTGGCAGAGAAAGAGTCGAAGGTGATCTTTGGCGGACGTCTTGGAAACTATAAGTATTACGATATGGATAAGGTTATTGAGGCAGCGCTTGAAATGTGCGAAAAGGAATTGGGCTAAGTTCATTTTGCGATAAGTTGGAGATATTTACAAAGAAATGATAGAAGTGCTGCAAAGCAAAGATGCGGGCGAATAAGTATGGAAGAATATTCTAGAGTTATTATTGTTAGTGATTTCATGAGCTGTCACCAGATTGCTTATATCAGTTGACGCTCGTTTGATTAACTTTCTGCCATCAGTCAGTTAGGCAATACCGCCTGTTTCCAGGCGGTGCCTACTTTATAAAGTTCATTTGTGGAATTTCAGCGGATGCCTTAAGGATCTGATCTAATACCTTGTTGACCTCTTGTAGCTAAGTCTAAAAAGTTGAGTACTAAACTTTTTGGACTTTATAATGATGAGTCTATGATCTCACATAGGATGATTAAAAAAGGTACTCACTATTTTGTCTCTGTTTACATTATTTGTATGTGCTTTTTCTTTATATTTATATGGGAAATTGTAATATATTATAAAAAGGAAAAGTAGTATAAAAACCATTATAGAGAAGGTGGGTGGAACGGCTGTAAATTACTAAAATCTATAAATGGAGATTAAAGTTTTGGAATCATCAGCATATTTTACTTGGATGGTAGACCAGTTGCGAATTTTATAACGTTGAAAAATAGAAATAACCATGTAGACCTCCTGAAAATATTTATAGTTTATAGATCATTATATGTGAAAAAGTAAAGAAAAATACAGTGAAACAAGTGATAAAATAAAAATGTAAGACTAAAGAAATGTTATGGTGTATCACAAAATAGACAACTGTAGAAATGAGCGTAAAGACAAAGGGGGAATTGTTTTGAAAAGAAATGATTTGGAACATGGGAAATTAGGTAAGGAGTATAACTTAGATGACGAAAAATTGTGCGATGTTGCGGTAGGAGATAAGAATCTGTTTGATGAAATAAGGGGGAGAATTGAGAATCTTATTGGAAGAGATGAAGATTTTTCCATGATGCTCCCCGGAAGTCCAATTAATCCTGATGATTTTAAACCAGGTGATTGGATGTGTGGGAATGAATGTTGCCAACAAAAAAGGAAAGATAAATGTATCAAAGATATAAGGAAAAATGCGTCAAGTGTGGAAGAAGTAGAAAAAGAATTAAAAGAGGAAAAAATAGAAGCTATTTCTGGTGGATTACGGGACTTTGAAGGTTTGCCGATGGGAGAACTGATCGGAGAACCTATCAAGAAAAATGTTAAAGGACAAACGGAACTTACAGAGTCAATGTTAGATTTTATGAATCATTCAAAATTTCCACATTAAGAATGGGGAACAAATAGAAATGGTAAAACAACTGCTTGAATCCAATAAGGAATCGAGCAATGATAGCTGCATCAGGCTGTGTATACATAAATTGTGATAGACATTTACTCCATTTGCCTTAGCTATCTCCACCATCGTATATATACCATGGCACTGGCTTGGGCATCATGGGGTGTATCGCAGAATAGCCAGTTTTTGCGGTTATATTCTGCAGAACATAACCGCAAGAATTGGCAGATGATCGATATAATCAATGGAGCCAAGACTTTCGCAACACAGGGATTGCTCCTTTCTGGAAGTTTTTCTGACCAAGGAAGAAAATCTTCCAGCAGAGATACGCAAAGATTAAATACTGGTGGCTGCAAAGCAGCCGCCTAAATGTCAAGGGACCTTATTTGGTGTTACGATTTTCCAGAGAATAGGGGATATCAATCCACAGCATTCATGATGAATGATTTATATTGTTTACTGTCTTCTACTTTAAGAGTTTCCAGCTCAGAAATAAGCTCTTTCTCTGCTTGCATTTTCAATCGTATTGCTTTTCTTCTCTTGTGATATGGATTGGATTCATCGTCTCCGCTATTCATAAGATTAACGTCCGACTGGAAATCAACCCCGGAGGCTTTCAGCTTATACAATTCTAGTAGTTGCTTTTTATAATCAATAATTTCTTGTATAGTGACGTTGCCTAAGGAGCGTCCGATAGCATCATTTAACTCATCTTCACTGACTTTTGTATGATCGACAATAGAACGTGCATAGGTAATGGCAACAACGCTTTCCGCATGTTTAAATAGAGCTTCGTCCTGTTCTGCGCTTTTCCAAATGTAGAAGTCATATCTGATCAGTGCAGCACCTTCCATTACGACTAAGAATAAACGTTTTTCTTCTTCATCCAAGCTTGCCGATGCAAACATGGAATTGATTCCATTTTTTAAAATCTTGCAAATAATTTTCTGTGCGCTTTCACTACCAATATCCATGATGGTATCTACCAGTTCAGTTACAGCATTGCTGACATCTCCGTCGGAATAGTTTACGCGATATTCTCTGGAAAACGCTTGCAGTCTGTCGCCGATAATGGAGACTTTGGATTCAATCTCTCTGTTCTGAAACATCTGTACCAGTTTCGCTTCCAGTGTATCCAACTTTAGATTTGCCATTTTCACAAGCGTCGAAAGTTCCTTTCTTGCAGCAGCTCGTTGTTCAGTTTGTCCCGTAAGATTATCTAATACTTTTGAAATACTTGCCATTGTAGATTCTCCTTTCATTAGATCATTTGGTTGTCGAAATATTCCTTATAAGTAAAAGATACAACAAAATACATAAAAAATCCGGAAATAAATTGTGACTCTAGTGAGAATTTGTCCCCAGCATAGGAAGTCCCAGCTCATCTAGTATTAGGTTGATTTGCCAGACTAAGGGAAGTGGATTTGTGCGAGGCGGATGGGACAGATAGTATAAGATAACAATATCTGAAGGAATAGACATAGATAGCACATACCCGGCTTTTTTCATTTGAAGCTGGATGTGGTCGATGCTGTATCCTTGGGATATGGCGAGGGATAAAAGAGCAGATTTTGATGGGTGCCTTCCACTGAGAATATATCCCAGCATCCTTTCTGTGATATTGGTGTGGAGAGCCAGTTCCTTTCGGGAACAGGCGGATGACAGAATCCATTGTGTGTCAAAGGAAGGAAATCCTTTTGCAGAATCAAAATGAGTGATGGAAAGTCCCGCTTTGTTTGCAAGAAGTTCGGTTTCTTTTGGCGTCAATTCAAACAGTCGAGAACATTTTACAATCGTATCGTAACGGAGTTGTTTTTTGTCTGAGTATGATCTGGATTTTTTGCCCAGTAGGACAGAGTTTGTTTGCAAATACCAAGTTCTTTATACACTTGTTCCTGGGTTTGACATTTTGCTCTTAGTAGATAGTCGTTGACAAGCCTTTTCAGTGCAGTAATAAATGGTTCTTCCTGCACCATACCATGTGTTGTCAACCATAGATTTACCTTTTCCTGATTCATCAGAACCTCCTTGTAGGGCAATACAGAGAATGTTTGTTATTTGAGTTTAGTATAGCATTGCAGACAGGAGAAAATGTGTCTCTGTATTATCAATTTCAATGGGAATTAAGGATTTTAATTCTATTTTAATTTCATTGAGGAAATAAAAGTTTATTTTGTGGAAGACTTGCATTTCTGTGAATTTCTGTGAAACTCAAATGTATTTTTTGTTGGAAGAAGAACAAGAATATGTTATAATACCGCTTATGAT
>ENA-ORVB01000282-ORVB01000282.1-human-gut-metagenome-genome-assembly--contig:-NODE-282-length-44651-cov-3.74621_pt1 | contig 44651 bp, 40 predicted proteins | sample MGYA00242090_ERZ509231 | MGnify/ENA primary metagenome ERZ509231 (study PRJEB26280, sample SAMEA2338798) | human gut metagenome | biome: human gut; feature: human-associated habitat; material: faeces...
GCTGGTAGGAAAAATTTATATTTTTTCAATTGTCTACTTGACGGGGAGCAGTTCACTTCCGAAATTACAGTCCAATTTTTTTATTTCATTAATTGAAGGAAGAGTAGAAAAACATGATTATGAAAGGTTTTTACAGGCATATCAGGTAGATATGAAAGGACCTCTCTTTGGTTGTGTAATCTTCCACACATCGGAGAACCATGTGCCAGAAGGCATGAACCCACTGCTTTTATCTATGTCGGTAGAAAGAGAGATCAAGCAGAGACTGATGAATCAGTGGAACTGTCGAGAATTTATATATATGGGAAATACACTGCTGATTCTGGAACTGGATGCGGAAGATACGATTACCCAGATAACAGATGCCTGTGACAGATTCTGCCGGTGGGCGTACCGCATCATGGGTGCGGTTGTTACAGCGGGGATCGGAACCGTGTGTGACAGCCTGTATGAGATCAGTCTTTCCTATGAGAGGGCAAGAGAAGCAGTTTCTTACAGGGTTTTATACGGAACAAAACGGGCAATTAATATTGGAGAGATTGTTCCGAAGGAACAGATCAAACCGGTTCAGTCAGAAGAGTCAAGGATGCAGACACTATTTCGTGCAATTCGTATAGGAGATTCGGCAGAGATAGAGCGGGCAGCACATGGAGAGATGGAAAAGCTTCATAAAAATACAGAAACCATGAGTCAGTATAATCTTGCTACAATGGAGATCGTCAGTGGATTTTTTAAGTTCTGTACAGATAATTCGCTGGATTTCAATAAAATATCCGGTAATATGCAGAATATTTACGAAAAAGTATCGCAGATGGATGAAAGTACACTGACAGAATGGATTGTGCAGATGTCGGAAAGAATCAGTGAAAAGCTAAAATGTGCAAGAAACAGTTCTGCCAGACGGCTCATTGTGGAAGCACAGAACATTGTGAAAGAAAGGTATATGGAGGCGGATATATCATTGGACGAGGTATGTGCGGTTCTCGGTGTATCGAATTCTTATTTTTCTTCTGTATTTAAAAAAGAAGCGGGAAAATCGTTTATCTCTTATTTGACAGATTACAGAATGGATATTGCGGCAGAGATGATATTGAATACAGATGAGAAAAGTTATACAATAGCAGAAAAAGTAGGGTATCTCGATGCCAATTATTTTAGTTATGTATTTAAAAAGAAGTTTGGAGTTTCTCCTTCGAAGTATAGAGCATCTGTAAAGTAGAACAGTAATCCGTATGAAGGGAACAGGAAAAAGCGTGAAAAAAAGAAAAAAAGATTCGGATTTTAAAAAAAATGTTGTATTTAATATACAGTCGATCATCATGTCTGTTCTTATGGCGATTACACTTGTCACGATTGTAACTATGGGATTTCTTTTGTATCAAAGATTTAAGCTTGCGATTGATAAGATGGCAGTATCAAATACAGAGGCGACGGTGGAAAGCACGGTAGACAGGGTGAATTCGGACCTGTTAGATATCAGGCAGATTTTTAATGCAGCGAATTATAATATCGTACAGGAATTTGATATATCCAGTGAAAAATTTGTTGAACAGTTCAGCTTATTATACGAGGTGAATTCGGATAAAATCGAGAGTCTGGCATTATATGGGAACGAAGGCCGGCTGATTGCTTCGGAACCGGTTGCTGTTGAAAAAGAAAATATAGATGTAACGGGACAGGACTGGTATAAGAATGCCGAGAGTGCAATTGAAAATGTACATTTTTCCGTTCCGCATATTCAGAATTTGTATGAAGATGGTCTGTATCGTTATCATTGGGTTGTTTCACTGAGCCGTTATGTGGATATAAACGATGGGGAGATTCCGGGAAGCGGAGTCCTTCTTGCAGATATGAAATATTCGGTGATCGAAGATGTCTTAAAGCAGATTAATGATTCTTCGGAAGGAATCTATTATTATATGATCAGCCGTGACGGACAGATGATCTATCATCCGAGAAAAACAGAGATGGCCAGGGGACTGTTTGAGGAGAATAGTCTGAAGGCTTCCGGGTATGAGGAGGGCACTTATGAGATCACAACAGACGGACACAAGGAAAGTGTAGTGGTTGGCAACATTGCCTATACAGGATGGAAACTGATCGGAGTTGTACCGGAGAGCGTGCAGACTGCAAGAATTAACAATTTCAGATATTATATTTTTACAACGATCATGGTTCTTATGATGATGCTTCTGGAAGGAAACAGGCTGATTTCCAGAAAAATATCCAAACCGATCCGGAAACTGGATGAATCGGTTAAAACATATGAAGCAGGAGGGAAACCGGATATTTACATAGGAGGCTCTTCAGAAATACGACATTTGGGTTATTCCGTTCAAAGATCATATGAACGGATTGAGACGCTTATGGAGGAAATTATCCGTCAGCAGAATGAACGGAGAAAAAGTGAACTGGATGCATTACAAAGTCAGATTAATCCGCATTTTCTGTATAATACACTGGAATCTATTACCTGGATGGTCGAAGCACAGAAAAATGAAGAAGCAGTTATTATGATCTCCGAACTGGCAAAGCTTTTAAGAGTCAGTTTATCCCGCGGAAAGACGATCATTCCGGTTAAAGATGAACTTCAGCACAGCAGAAGCTATATGAATATCCAGCTTGTGCGTTATAAAGAACGTTTTCAAATGGAATTTCAGACGGATAAAGAGATAGAAGATTATTGTATTGTAAAATTAGTCATTCAGCCGATTCTCGAAAATGCAATTTATTACGGTGTGGGAAATATGGATGAGGACGATGAAGGAAAAATCACAGTCCGGGGAGAAAAGAAAGAAGACGATATTTACATTATTATAGAAGATAATGGAATGGGAATGCGAAAAGAAGTTCTGGAAAATATCCTGAAAGATAACAATAAAGTTCCAAAACATGGTTCGGGTGTTGGCGTGATCAATGTGCATTCCAGAATTCAGCTGATGTTTGGTGAGCAATATGGCCTGGAGATATATAGTGAACCGGATGAGGGGACCAGGGTTGTTATCCATATACCGGCAATTCCATATACAAAGGAGAATGCGGAACAATTGGAGATGCAGAAATATATACAGGGGAGGGATGTAGATGAAAAAGAATAAAATTACATTCCTGATACTGGAGTGTATTTTCCTGATACTGACATTATTTTTTGCATGGAAGATTTTTGACCGGGATGTGCCGGAAAAACGAGTGGCGGTGATCTTACCGGAATCAGGAGATAACCGGTGGAATTCACTGATTAAAGGGATGAAGCAGTCGGCGAAAATAAACAATCTTCATATGATTATCTGTAATACAGATGAAATTGAAAATGCAGAGATGGAAAAAGAAATTATAAAAGAGCAGAAGCACAACAATATAGATGCATTTATCATATGTCCGGCACCGGGAAGTGATACGAAAGACATGTTAAAAAAACAGTGTGCCAAGACGCCATACACACTGATCATGGAGGATGTATATTCCAAAGAAGGCGGGAATTCCGGTAATCCGGTAAGCGGACCGGATTATTATAAGATAGGTTCTGAACTTGGAAAGCAGTTGGGAAAGAAGCGGCAGAAAATCGGAGTTGTCGCAAACTGGAAAGAATCAGAGTCAGATCAGGATGCGATCCGGGGATTAAAGGATTCGCTGAAAGATACAAAAAGTCAGATTGACTGGTATTGTTACCGGAAAAAAGATCAGAATATCTGTGAAAAAGTGAGTAAAAAAGATAAAGTAGACGCGATAGTGGTTCTGGACCCACATGCATTGGAAGAACTGGGCGAGCAGTCAGATGAAGATTCATATCAGGGAGCAGACATATATGGCATTGGGAGCAGTGTAAAAGCGGTAGTGTTATTGGATAACGGAAATATACAGGGACTGGTGATCCCGGATGCCTATGAGATCGGATATAAAAGTGTCGGGGAAATGGCACGAAAGATGGAACACAGATTCTACAGGCTGAAGGGACATAAGACAGAGATAAAGGTGTTTGACAGAGATGAATTTTCATTAAATGATAATTTGGAAAGGTTCTTATATTCTTATGAGTAAAAAAGACAGAAAAAGAAGAAGTATGATAGCAGTTATCCTGCTGATCGCTTTTCTGATTGCCGGATGTGAAGACAAGAGTGTAAAGACAGATCATATCATCCGGATAGGAGTTGTAACCTATACGCAGGATGATCCATTTATCAATGCTATGACGGATCAGTTAAAAGAGAATCTGAAAAAAATGGATACAGATCATATGAAAATCATCACAACGGTAAAAAACGGCGATGATAATCAGCAGGATCAAAATGAGATCGTTGAGGAGATGATTGACGCCGGCTGTGATGTATTGTGTGTGAATCTGGTTGACAGAACGGCACCATCCCGCATTATCAGGATGGCAAAACAAGAAGATATCCCAGTCCTCTTTTTTAACAGGGAGCCGGTCAGGGAGGATCTGATGCAATGGGAGAAACTGTATTATATAGGATGTGACGCAGAGCAGTCCGGGATCATGCAGGGAGAAATTGTGGCGGATTATATTAAAAATCATCCGGAAGTTGATAAGAATCAGGATGGGAAGATTCAGTACATACTTCTGGAAGGAGAGGCCGGACATCAGGATGCCATCAGCAGAACAGACTATTCGGTTAAGATCTTGCTTGAACAGGAGATTAATCTTGAAAAATTGAGTTATCAGTTTGCGGACTGGAACCGTGGACAGGCTGAAAACAGGATGAGTCGTCTTATTGAGCAATATGGAGAGAAAATAGAACTGGTTATTTCCAATAATGATGAGATGGCACTGGGAGCAGTGGCAGCCTGTCAGAAGGCCGGATATGACTGTCAGGACTGGCCTGTCATATTTGGAATTGACGGTCTGGATGATGCGTTGGAGGCAATCAAGACAGGAAAAATGCAGGGAACCGTCTATAATGATAAAGAGGATCAGGCAATGGAACTGGCGAAATTATCGGTAGAGATTGTCTGTGGAAAAGACACAAATCGGAAACGCTTAAAGGAAGGCAGATATTATCTCTCCGAATATTGCCGTGTGGATAGCAGTAATGTAGATCGTTTTTTGAAATAATAATGAGGAAATAGAAAAATGGATAACGCATGGATAATTGCATTTTACAAAGAAACAGATCCTGTAAAAAGGCTGGAATTATTAAAAGAGAATACCGGTGCGGGAGAGTCGGAGGAAGACAAATACCGGAAACAGTTATGGATTGCAAGATATGGAAAACGAACACCCGTAAAAGATGAATTTATGAGATGTCTTATGGAAATGAAATATCTGGCAGAGGGTACGACAGTGGATCTGGGAGGAAAACGGAGAAAGCAGGGAGCGAAGATAGCTGCCACTTTGGGGCTGTCAGAATCACTGCTTCAGGAAAAAGTATATAAGGAAATTCTTTTGCAGGAGCTTCAGAATGTCTTTCTGAAATTCATTGAAGTCAGCAGGGGAGGAAGAGCATTTACGTCACTTGTATTTGGAATGGGACAGATGTCGGAAGAAGGAGTGACAAAAAAGATTGCGCAGCAGATTAGTATGATCGCTTTTCGTGCACCGCATCTGCTTCATATGGAGAAAGAATTTGCGCTGTTACAGGAGGCAGCGCTTGGGGCTTTCAGGCAGGTATATCCGAACAGGAAACATTTTCTGAAAAAATAAAGATAAAGATAGCAGGCATGTATAGCGGATGAAAAAAGAACAAATGTTCGAAAAACACTTGAAAACAAGAACGCTTGTTTGTATAATAAAACTATGAATATAGAAATCAAAAACAGTAATTATACAACACAGGAGAAATTACAGATTCTCGCTGATGCGGCAAAATATGATGTGGCATGTACGTCAAGTGGTTCCAGCCGCCGTGGAAAGAAAGGAGAACTCGGCAATACAGAGGCATGCGGCATCTGTCACAGTTTTGCAGCGGACGGAAGATGTATTTCTTTATTAAAGATTCTGATGACAAATCATTGTGCCTATGATTGTAAATATTGCATTAATCGTGCAAGTAACGATGTGAAACGGGCAACATTTACACCCGAAGAGATCTGTGAACTGACGATTGAGTTTTATAGGCGTAACTATATAGAAGGTCTTTTCTTAAGCTCCGGAGTTTTGAAAAATCCGACATACACGATGGAAAAGATGTGTGAGACTTTACTGCTGCTTCGCACAAAATATCATTTTAACGGATATATCCATGTGAAGACGATTCCGGGAGCTTCGGATGAACTTCTTGCCGCAGCGGGATATCTGGCCGACCGTATCAGTGTGAATCTGGAACTTCCGACGGAAGAGAGTCTTCGGACTCTCGCACCGAATAAGACAATGAAGACAATCCTTAATCCTATGGGAAAGGTTCAGAATACAATTGCTGCACACCGGATGGCCATCGGAAAGACAGCATATATGGAAAGAAGCAGGGGAAATCAACTGTTAAATAACGGCATTTTTTCGGAAATATCCAAAAGGAATTATCGGGAAAGCCTGGAAGAAAAAAGGAAGACAGATAGACTGTCGGATGGAAAGGACGGAACTTTGCCTTCTCAAAAAGAAATGGGGAGAGTGGATGGACTCCTTACATGGGACAATGCATATCAGTTAGCACCCCATGATATGTCTGGTTTAAAGCGTCGTTTTGCACCTGCTGGGCAGAGTACACAGATGATCATCGGTGCGATGGGGGAAAGTGACTACACATTATTGCAGACGACCCAGCAGTTGTATCAGGGCTTTGATCTGAAACGAGTGTTTTACTCAGCATATATTCCGCTGAATGAGGATGCTGCACTGCCGGGGATTGGAACACCGACACCGCTTTTGCGTGAACACCGCCTCTATCAGGCAGATTGGCTGCTTTTATGGATTCCAGGCAGGTGAATTATTGTCGGAAGAAAAGCCGGATTTCAATGAACTGATCGATCCAAAGTGTGACTGGGCATTACGCCATCTCGAACAATTTCCTGTGGAAATAGAGACTGCAAGTTATGCAAGACTGCTTCGGGTACCGGGAATCGGTCCCAAATCCGCCAGCCGGATCACACATGCAAGACGGTATGGAAGACTGGATTTTGCAAGTTTAAAGAAGATGGGTGTGGTACTTAAGCGAGCACATTATTTTATTACCTGTGGGGGAAAACAAATGTATCATACACCGGTTGAAGCATCGTATATTATGAGACAACTGGTGAGTGTAGATAAGAAAGATGTATGGAATATAGAACATTCCAATGAATCTTATGTGCAATTGTCGTTAGCAGACTTTGGGATAGGGTAGGAAATTATGAAGATATATACTTGTAAGGATCGTCTGGAGGACATTATGACCTGCATCTATGATGCCTGGTCGGAAGCTTTACGAATCGGGCATGATCAGATACAATTAAAGAAAGAACCGATATTACAGCAGACAATGTTTGATGAATATGTCCATGTAGACGGGGATAATGTGAAAGCAGAAAAAGTAATCCGTTCTGTTCGCAGGGATATTTCCGATGAAGCATATCTGGATGTATATTATGCAACCCTTTCTGCGGAGGAAGATGCGTTACAGGCAATTTATAATTTCCTGCGTGTCGGATTTGCAGTGGGAAGTAAGGTACTGGAACAGTATTCGAATCCTCATGTGATGCGCATGTTGGAACTTCGGCGGAAAGTCGGTAATGAAAGCCATCATTTTAATGAATTTGCACGATTCCAGTCGCTGGACAGAAAGGTCTATGTCAGTCATCTGGAACCCAAAAGTGATGTGATCATGCTGGTTGGCAGACATTTTGCGGACCGGATGCCATCAGAACATTGGATGATCATAGATGATAACCGGAAAACAGCATGCGTACATCCAAAAGACGGAACAAACTATCTGCGTTATCTGACGGATGACGAATTTGAGTCACTTCGTAAAACAGAACAGTATGAAGATGAATATACAGAGATGTGGAAGACGTTTTTTCAGGCGGTTGCGATCAAAGAGAGGGAGAATTATGTGTGTCAGCGGAATTTGTTCCCAATCTGGAAGAGGAAGCATGCGGTGGAATTTCGACACACTTTATAAGGTAACAGAATTGGAGAAAAGAATGTCAAATAAACATATTTCAGAAAAATATGAATTTAGAAACATAAAACAGAACGAAGCAGAAGAAGCGGCAGAGATTGAAAGAATCTGCTTTCCCCCGAATGAAGCCTGTTCTAAGAAGCATATGAAAGACCGTGTTGCCGGAATTGCAGATTTGTTTCTGGTAGCGATTGATAAAGAAAATGGAAAGATGGCAGGTTTTTTAAATGGACTTGCAACAGATGATGAGATATTAAAGGACGAGTTTTTTACAGATGCCAGTCTGCATAACACGGAAGGCAAGAATGTCATGCTTCTGGGACTGGATGTACTGCCGGAATACCGCAGTCAGGGGCTTGCAAGAGAACTGGTACGCCGGTATCTCGAAAGAGAATGGGAAAGGGGAAGAAAAGAGATTATCCTTACCTGCCTGGAATCGAAGGTAGCGATGTATGAGAAATTCGGATTTAAAGATAAAGGAATCGCGCAGTCAACCTGGGGCGGGGAAGAATGGCATGAGATGAGTGTAAGCATTTAAAAAGGAGTGGGACATTGACGTCCCACTCCTTTTGATATAAACTATTATCTATATGTCTATAGTAAAATATAGACGTTATATTATAGTTAAAAGAGTAAGGAGAGTACATACGAATGAAAAGTTTTTATGAGTGGTACAGAAAGCACATCACCGGTGCGATTTTCGTCGGACTGATCCTCGGAATCCTGACCGGACTGTTTTTGGCGGGACGGTTTAAAGTGGTTCTGACTGCAACGAGTGTACTGGGAAGCATCTATATGAGTGCATTGAATATGATGATCTTCCCACTGGTATTCTGTTCGATCGTAATGGGTATTGCAAGCATCGGAAGTGCCAGGACGACAGGTAAGATCACAGGAGCGGCAATGCTGTTCTTCCTGTGCACCACAGCATTGGCAAGTTTTGTCGGGCTGATCATTCCGAGACTGATCCGTCTTGGAAAAGGCGTCAGCTTTAAGATGGCTACATCTGATATTCAGGCAACAAAGATGGACAGTATATTAGATACAGTGAAAGGACTGATTCCTTCCAATCCGGTGTCTGCATTTGCAGAGGGTAATATGCTGCAGGTGCTGGTATTTGCACTGATCATGGGATTTACACTGATTGCGATCGGAGAAAAGGGAGAGCCATTATTAAAGATAATTGATTCCTGTAACGAAGCATGCCTGAAGATTATCAGTACGGTTATGTATTTCACACCGATCGGAGTATTCTGTACGATCGTCCCTGTCGTAGAGGCAAATGGAACAAAGACGATCATATCACTGGCTACACAGCTGATTATCTTATATGTTGCGTTCTTTGGATTTGCATTTGTTGTATATGGCGGTGCAGTAAGCATTCTTGGAAAGACAAGTCCGTTGAAGTTCTTCAAAGCGATCATGCCGGCAGCATTGAATGCATTCGGTACATGTTCAAGTTCTGCAACGATTCCTCTCAGCAAAAGTTGTGTGGAAGATGAGCTGGGCGTACCGAATCAGATATCCAGTATCACAATTCCGCTTGGAGCAACTGTTAACATGGACGCAGTATCAATCTTGATGTCGTTTATGATCATGTTTTTTGCAAATGCATGTGGCGTACATGTCAGTATTCCGATGATGATCATCATCCTTCTGGCGAATGTTCTTCTGTCAGTTGGAACACCGGGAATCCCGGGAGGAGCAATCGCATCGTTTGCGGCACTGGCAACAATGGCAGGTCTTCCGGCCGGAGTCATGGGTGTGTATATCAGCATCAATACATTATGTGACATGGGAGCAACCTGTGTGAATGTAATCGGTGATATGGCCGGATGTGTCGTACTGAAAGAGAAGATAGAGATTGAAAAATAAAATGGAAATTACAGAAAAGCAAAATAGATTAACAAGGACCTGGGTGGTTGCAGCTCTGGCGTGTGTCTGCTGCATCTTATGGGGCAGCGCAATTCCAGTGATCAAGACAGGCTATCGCATCTTATCTGTAGATTCTGCAGATACCGCAAGCCAGATCGTCTTCGCAGGTATCCGGTTTGCATTGGCTGGAATTCTGGTATTAGTATTTGCATCTATTCGTGAAAAACATATGGTTCTTCCGGATGGAAAAGTATTTCGCTATGCAATTCCTGTCTGTTTTGCACAGACTTTTGTCCAGTACTTTTTCTTCTACATCGGAGTAGCACATACCTCCGGTGTAAAAGGCGGAATTATCACAGGTCTTGGAAATTTTATCGCAATTTTAATGGCATGTCTGTTAGTAAGAAATGAAAAGATGACAGGCAGAAAACTTGCCGGCTGTATTCTCGGATTTGCAGGAGTCGTGATCATCAACATGGCAGGCGGTTCTATGGATATGGGCTTCAGACTGACGGGAGAAGGCTTTGTGCTGATCGCACAGTTGTCCTATGGAGCATCGACCGTACTGATCAATATTTTTTCCCAAAAAGTATCACCGGTTATCTTAAGCGGCTGTCAATTTTTCATGGGTGGAGTGTTGCTGTTTGTAGTAGGAATCCTCATGGGTGGACATCTGGATCATATGTCTGTTGCGGGAGCGGTATTGATCCTGTATCTGGCGATGGTATCGGCTGTAGCGTATACACTCTGGTCAGTTCTGCTGGCACATAATGAAGTGTCAAAAGTAGCAATCTTTGGATTTGTCAATCCACTTTGCAGTGTGGTGCTATCGGCACTGGTTCTTGGAGAAGTAAGCCAGGCATTTAATGCGAGAAGTCTGATTGCATTGATTCTGGTATGTGTGGGAATTTATATTGTGAATTATAAAAATAAAAAGTAGATTTCGGGAAATATCTTTTTGAAAAACAGTAATGAAATGTAAATAAAGTAAGAGGCTGAGAAGTTCTTTCTAAAAAGAATTTTTACAGCCTCTTTTGCATGTCAGCGATATAGAGTTTACAATTTCCCTTCCGGAATCTTACTGATAATCGTCTTATAAATTCTGATCAAAAATGCCATAGACACAATAAATGATATCACTTCCGCAATCGGGAAAGACCACCATACAACGTGCAGTCCGCCGATCTTAGACAGGATATAAGCAGCAGGGATCAGTACAACCAGCTGACGCATGATAGATACGATCATGCTGAATACTGCTTTGCCGAGTGCCTGGAATACGGTACCGGCAATGATACAGAACCATGCGATCAGGTAGTGGATACCGATGATACGAAGTGCCGGAACACCAATCTTCAGCATGTCAGCAGATGCATTGAACATTCCAAGCAATACCTGTGGGATACCCTCAAAACAGAGAAATCCGATAAAAGTAAGGCAGAATGCAGTCGTCAGACTGATCCTGATCGTCCGGATCATACGCTTTCTCTGTTGGGCACCGTAGTTGTAAGCAATGATCGGTGTGATACCATTGTTCAGTCCGAATACCGGCATGAAGAAGAAGCTTTGAAGCTTAAAGTATACACCGAATACAGCAGTTGCGGTAGAAGAAAACTCGATCAGGATGCGGTTCATCGAATAGGTCATGATTGATCCGATAGACTGCATAATAATAGACGGAATACCAACTGCATAAATGTGTCCGATCAGGCTTATGTCCGGACGGAATCCTTTGAAGCTTAAGGACACTTCATGGTTATATTTGTGATTGCAGGTTCCGGCTACGATGCCGGCTACGCACTGTCCGATGACGGTGGCAACAGCAGCTCCGGTTACTCCCATCTTCGGGAATCCGAGAAGTCCGAAGATCATAATCGGGTCAAGGATGATATTGGTGATAGCACCACATAACTGAGAAGTCATACTGAAGATCGTTCTTCCGGTAGAAGTCAGTAATCGTTCAAAGAAAATCTGTGTAAACAAACCAAAAGAAAAGATCATAACTGTACTCAGGTAATCAATTCCGAGATTCATGATCTCGACATCTGCATTTCCAATCTGGCTTGCATAGAACGGTTTTACAATCGTAAAGCCAAGGATTAAAAATACGATGTAACTGATGGCATAGATAAATGCTGCATTATCAGCAATCTTATTCGCCTTTTTAAAATTGCGCTCTCCAAGGGATTTGGACAGGAGTGCATTCATGCCGACACCGGTACCGGTAGCTACCGCAATCAGAAGTGTTTGAAGCGGAAAAGCTAACGAAACGGCAGTCAGCGCATTTTCTGATAATTTTGCTACGAAGATACTGTCAACGATGTTATAAAGTGCCTGTACCAACATGGAAATCATCATTGGCAGGGACATGTTAAATACTAATTTTCCGATGGGCATGGTTCCCATCTTGTTTTCTGCTATGGGAGCAGATGATTGATTTTCACTCATAAATCTCTTTCCTCCACAGTGACGCCGGCAAACCAGAGCGCCTGTTCATACAATTTCATTCTGTCTGTTATCAGACCCAAAAATATATATTAACATGAATGTGAGAAGGATTCAATCATTTGAATGCAGGATTGGACGATATTCATAGCTCGGTATAAAATCCTTCTTATCATATAATGTATCATAATATTGGAAGATACGATCCATTACTTTTGGAATCTGTGTCTCATCCGGCTCATACAGAATGAGCAGATACTGCATGGAACTGTAGCGGGTACAGATATCTACCTTACGGATTTTTTCATGAATGGCCTGTTCTATACATGCAAGGGCATATTCTCTGTTTTCCGTATATGTGACAGAGCCGGGTGCGGTGTCAATTGTGACCATTATAAGGAAACAGTGATGTTTATAACGCTCATTGAGATGGTTCATGTATTCATATATTTTTGCAAATTCCCGTTAATCAAGGTTCAGGGCACCATTGTAACGGCCGCTTTCGCTCAGAGCATGGGCAATTAATCCTAGATCTTTGCCGGTTACTTCGTCTTCGGAAAAATCCAGTTCCATCTGCTGATAGAAGAAAAATCCCTGCTTTCCGTTTTGTTTTACATGATAGAGTGCTTTATCGGCTTTGGAGTAGCAATCTTCAAAAGGTTCGCCCTTTGTACTCAGATATAATCCTGCGGAGATAGAAGCATATTGGATCTCAGGGTCTTTTGAGGTGGCATGTTCGAATTTTTCAAAAAGATCCTGAATGAATGCTGTCACTTGTTCCTTGTCTGTTTCAGGAATGAAGAGCAGGAACTCATCACCACCGAGACGGCATACGACAGAATTCTGTGAGGACTCCGTAAGAAGCGAACCAAGAACTTTCAATGCTCTGTCACCTGCTTTATGTCCATGGATATCATTGATCTTTTTCAGATTGTCCATATCTATGAAGATGAGGCATCCGCTATATTGCTGCATGAATTGTGCAGTGAGCTTTTCACCTCTGCTCCGCATCGGAAGTCCGGTGAGGAAGTCAAAGCTTTCACTGTCTTCCTGCGTCTGTAGTGTAGACATGACATTTGAAACGAAATTTTCAATCTCATTTTCAATAAATGGAAGTTCAGGATCATCCTCCGAGAATTCATAGTGTTCACAGATATGGACTCTGTCATCGCAAAGCAGATTCAGGAAGATGTCTGTAAGCTCCGGATCAAACTGAGTGCTTCTGTTATTCTCAATTTCTTTAAAGATCTTTTCCGGCGGAAGTGCATTCCGGTAGATTCTCTTGGAATTCATGGCATCGTAACAGTCGGCAATAGCCACGATGCGGGCGGAAAGAGGGATATTCTCTCCGGCAAGTCCGTCCGGATAACCTGTTCCATCATAATGTTCATGATGTGAACGGGCAACTTCGGCAACATGAGGAATCAGAGAAATGTTCTTTAGAATTTCGGCACCGATAACAGTGTGTTCTTTGATAACGGAATATTCTTCCGGTGTAAGGCGGGCAGGCTTGTTCAAGAGCATATCCGGGATACCGATTTTACCGATGTCATGTAAGTGTGCGGCATATTTCAGATTCATGATCTCTTCGGAACTCCATCCCAGTTCACCTGCGATCAGAGCGGCATATTCAGCAACGCGGTGAGAGTGCCCGCGGGCATATTCATCCTTTGCTTCAATCGTAGTAGAAAGAGTCTGGATCATCTGAAGGGATACTTTCTCCATCTGACGTTTCCGTTTGGCCAGTTCTTTTTTCTGACGCTGGAGTTCCATCATATGTATATTCCCTGCGGTGCGAAGCACATTTAAAGAGAAAAGAATTATCATACCGATTCCGACAAATATACCGGAGAGAGATACAACAAAATAAGTAGAGATCCCTTCGATCATGACAGAGATTGTAGCAGCAAGCAGTCCGGAGAATGCAAGCAGATTCCGGTGCTTTTTTTCTTTCTTTATATCCAGTGCAAATGTGAACAGCACTACAAATACCGTAAGAAGGAGGATGGTATGAGACACAAAAAGCGTCTCGATATAATCAGCAATTCCTGTAAGATGCAGAATGGTACTGATAACGAAATTAAAAATTGCAAGCCAGCCTATCGGAAGATAGAGCCTGCGGTATTTTCTATGCTGTACCTGATCGGCATAAAAGAGTACCGGAAGAGGGGAGAGCATGAGAATAATAAAGCACAGGGTGGCAAGTGCTGAGGAGTGCGGAACCAGAAGCTGGCGGAATTTTGATTCGCCGAGCATCCAGATCGATCCCATAAGCATGCACCATCCAAGATATTCCATGTCGAATTTGGTATGATAGATAAATCCGAGCATGATACTGAAGATAATGGTTATCACACTTGCAAACAACAGGAAAAATGCAATGATTGTTTCCATACCGTATTGTGTGAACAGGAATTCCCATATATCGATCTTATCACCGCAATATACCGTATTGACAACACCGGAGTATTGTTTGGTATTGGTGCGTAATTCGATACGCAGTTCTTTACCGGCATCTGCATCAGATGTCTTACAGAAAACATAACGGCTCGCAGAATTTTTGCCTGCAAGTCTGGTATCTTTGGTGTCGTATTCGGAACGAAGTTTCCCATTAATATAAAAGCGTACACTCTGTAAAGAAGAACGGACAGCTAAGGTATTACTGTCGTAATCTTCCGGTAACGTAGAGGTGATTATCATAGTATCTTCCGGTGATACGGAATATCGTCCAGGAACGGTAATTTTTTCGGAACTGCCGTCGGATTTCTGCCAGGTGAACGAACCATGGTAAACTGGCATACCGGACACTTCATTTATGTCTCTTTCGTTGGTCCCGAATGCCTGAAGGATGAGAAACCAGACGAGTATGCCGGACATAAGAAGATAAAATAAATATCGTATTTTTGTATTTTGTATGTATAGTTTTTTTGTCATGTCAGTCCTCCTGGAAGTACGATGTGGTTACAGTTCAAAAAAGTCTTTGATCTGCTTCAGAATAATGTCCATCAGTCGTATGCGCGCCTCAATGCCGGCCCATGCGATGTGTGGTGTAATTAACAATTTGCGGCTGTCTTTGATCTGAAAAAGTGGATTCTGCTCACTCATCGGCTCCTGGCATAAGACATCCAGACCGGCGGCAGCAATCTCATCCGTTATCAAAGCATCATATAAGTCCTGCTCTACAACGATCGGTCCACGTCCGAGATTCAAAAAGATGCAGGATTTTTTCATCTTTGAAAATGCATCTTTATCTAGAAGATTTTCAGTATATTCATTCAGGGGAGCATGGACAGAGATGATATCTGAAGTAGTAAGCAGTGTATCAAGATCAACCTGAGTGTATCCGTTCTGGGCAGGTTGTCCGGAAGCAGAATAATAGATTACATGAGCGCCAAACGCCTTTGCGATCTGGGCAACACGGCGTCCGATAGCACCAAGCCCGATGATGCCCCATGTCTTGCCGTTAAGTTCTGAAAAATGTTCTGAAAAATGAGTAAAACAGGTATCATTGATATAATTTCCATTTTTTACATAATCGTCATAATAACGCAGCTTTTCGAGAAGATAGAAAAGCATGGCAAATGTATGCTGGGTTACCGTTTCGGTGGAATATCCGGCAACATTGCGCCAGGAAATGCCGCAGGAAGCCAGATAGTCTTTATCCAGATTATTGGTTCCGGTAGCAGTAACACAGACAAGCTTCAAATGCGCTGCGGTATGGATTGTCTGTTCGTTAACAGGAACTTTATTGATAATCAGAACGTCTGCGTCCCTGACCCGTTCAGGTGCTTCTTCCGGTGTGGTAAAGTCGTATCTGGTGACCTCCCCAAGTGCGTCGAATCCGGAAAGATCAATATCATCACCGATTGTTTTTGCGTCTAAAAATACAATTTTCATAATAAGTTCATCCTTTCATAATGAAATCACTGCTTTACCGGATACAGATATATACCATATAGGCAGCATATAAGATAAGCATGATGATTCCTTCCTTGCGGTTGAGTTCTTTTGAAGTCCATGCGAAGAACAGAGTTATCACACTGATCACGATCAGGACAGCAATGTCGATCATGTTATCCCAGGCGAAAGCCACCGGACTGATTGCTGCGGCAACACCGAGTACAAGAAGAATGTTAAAGATATTGGAACCAATGACATTTCCGAGCGCCATATCGACTTCATCTTTTCTGGCGGCAACAATGGAAGTGACAAGTTCCGGAAGGCTTGTACCCATGGCAATAATGGTAAGTCCGATCAATGTCTGGCTGAGTCCCAGGCGGACTGCAATCGCAGAGGCTCCATCGACGACAAAATCACCGCCGTACTTGATCGCGATCATACCTCCAAGAATGAAAATGAGACATTTCCATGCCGGAAGGAGATTGATATGTGATGTAACCTGTTCAATCTCTTCTTCAGAAAGAGAGATTCTTTCTTCCTGCATAGAAGGAATAGCATCAGGTGTTGTTGTACGGCGTGCTTTTTTGACTGAGCGGATCATCCAGAGCAGATATCCGGTAAATATTATAAGAAAGAGAATTCCATCGATTCGTCCGAGTGTCATACCCAGATATCCAAGCAACAGTAAAAGTCCTGCACAGAAGATAGATAATGGGAATTCTTTCTGTAAAGTACTTTTCTGAACGGCAAGCGGAACAAATAAAGTACAGACACCGCATACTACCAGCAGATTAAAAATATTAGAGCCAACCGCATTGCTGATGGCAAGGGAATTATTGCCGGTCAGGGAAGCAGTTACACTGACTGCACATTCCGGAAGGCTGGTACCCATGGCTACGATGGTCATGCCGATAATCATGGAAGGGATCCGAAGCCGCTTTGCTACGGCAGAGCTTCCTTCTACAAAGAAGTCGGCACCTTTGATCAACAGGACAAATCCGACGATTAATATAATGAGTGATTTTAATAATTGCATGTGATTCTCCTTTTTTTATATCTTTAAATAGATATTAACGGCCGGCAAAGGCTGTCTCCTTGTAATTGTACCATAAAATCAAACAAAGAGGAAACAAGTGCCAGTGTTAATGTATATAAATTATTCTTTCCAAACGCACGGATTTACTGTATATTTATATGGAAAATAAAACAAGAAGGAGAAATACAAGTATGTTAAGTATGGTCATTGACAGCATCAGTTCATTCATGTACAGTAAATTGCTGGTCATTATGTTAATCGGAACTGGTGTGTATTTTACGATCCGGACGAAATTTCCGCAGGTGCGGCTGTTTCGCAGCGCCTGCAAAGCGGTAATGGAGAAACCGGATGATGAAGATGCAGTCTCTTCTTTTCAGGCACTGATGGTCTCCACTGCATCGAGAGTTGGAACAGGAAATATCGTAGGCGTATCGTCTGCAATCTGTATCGGGGGATTTGGAGCCGTATTCTGGATGTGGGTGATCGCAATTATTGGAAGCGCATCTGCGTTCGTGGAGAGTACATTGGCGCAGATTTATAAGAAAAAGGGTGAGGACGGAACATGTTACGGAGGACCGGCGTATTACATAGAGGCTGCACTTCGGTGCAGACCGCTGGCAATTGCATTCTGTATTGCCATGATCGCGACATATGCATTTGGATTTAATATGCTGGCATCTTATAACCTGCAGTCTACATTTGCAGGATTTTCTTTTTATCATGCAGATGTGACACCGTGGATCATCGGAGGGATTCTGGCAGTTCTGACAGGATGGTGTCTGCTGGGCGGCGGTTCACGTATTGTAAAAGTAACTTCGACGCTGGTACCGGTTATGGGTGTGGCATATATTGTGGTGGCTTTGATCGTGGTTGTGATCAATATCAGATATATTCCAGATGTGTTTGCAACGATTTTCAGGGAAGCATTTGACTTTCAGGCAATCTTTGGTGCATTTGCCGGATCTGCCATGATGCAGGGAATCCGCCGGGGATTATATTCAAATGAAGCGGGGATTGGTTCTGCACCAAATGCGGCTGCATCGGCAAATGTCACGCACCCGGTCAAGCAGGGACTGGTTCAGATGTTATCGGTGTTCATTGATACCTTATTATTATGTACGGCAACTGCTATGATGTGTATGTCATCCGGGGTAGCCCCGTCGGAAGCATTGCAGGGAGCACCATGGGTACAAGCTGCATTGCAGGAATCACTCGGAACGTTTGGTCCGGTATTTATTGCAGTGTCTATGGTATTATTTGCATTTACAACACTGCTCGGCAATTGCTTTTACTGCGACAATTTGCTGACATATATTCATAAAAGTCAGCCTGGACGACATTTCATGATGGCATTCCGTGTGGTATGTGCGCTTGTTGTATTCATGGGAGCCGGGATGGAGATGTCTATGCTATGGAATATCGCAGATGTGTTAATGGGAGTGATGGCGATGATTAATATTCCGGTGATCATCCTCTTATCCAATACGGCACTGAAAGCACTCGATGATTATGAAAAACAGCTGAAAAAGGGTATGAATCCGGTATTTAAGAGTACGGATATCGGAATGAAAGAGAAAATGGATTGCTGGGAGTAGAGGAGGTGACAGCTATGTATTATGTACCGGACGGAACAAAGGAATGCGGATATTACGAATGTAAGAAATGCGGGAATCGTTTTCTGTCCCTGCAGACGATGAAACGGATCCCGTGTCCGGACTGCGAGCAGGAGATCGATTACGAGATCGGACCGGATGAATCTCTGGAAGATGTGCTGGATACGGCAGAACTTCTGCAGAAGATCGAAGGCACAGAAGAAGTTGCGAAGATGGATGCACTTCTGAGCCTGGCGATTACTGGCGGGGATTGTAATTGGATTTAATTGGGATTTAATTTATGAACGGGGAAGCGGCCTCTCAGTCCTTGAAGGAAACAATAGATAAGGCTTCTTGTTCAGGTTCCATACCATAAGAAACACTAAGAGAGCCAGAATCTCCTAAAAGCAAAGGAACTACGCTCAAACTCGGCGTTCGCCTCAAACACGTTCGCTTCGTTCCTTTAACGGTGATTCTGACTCTCTAACTACTACTGAATTAACTCTTCCGCATGTTTAAGCGCGGCTGATATATTTGGACAGAAATTCTCACGTCCAACCAAATCTACGAATCCGGATTTTTTCATAACATTCAGAGGCTGTTTATTTACATGCGAGAATACCAGTGTAATTCCTTTATTTTCACATACCTTTGTAAGATTGAATAATGCGTTCATAGCAGTACTGTCAATTGCAGGAACGCTTCGCATACGAAGAACCAGACAGCGTGTAAAGTCTTTGACAACAATGTGTTCGATTGCATCTGCAGCGCCGAAGAATAATGGTCCGGTGATTTCGTAGACACGGATCTGCAATGGCAGTTCCTTCAGTTGTGCATCAACATCCGGGGTGTCATCATCTACATAGACCCAGCTGTCTACATGAGTTTCTTCGCTCATACGTTTGATGAAGAGGAGACATGCAAGTACCATACCGATCTCAATCGCAACCACCAGATCAAACAGGATGGTCAGAAGGAATGTGGTGAACAATACAATGATGTCGCTCTTCGGAGCGGTGCGCACCAGATGGGTGAATGTACGCCACTGGCACATATTATAGGCAACGATGAACAGGATCGCTGCAATAGTCGGCATCGGGATCATTCCGGCAAATGGCATCAGGACAACAAGTACGATGACCAGTGTGACGGAGTGGACTATTCCGGCAACGGGTGTACGTCCGCCGTTTTTGATATTGGCAGCAGTTCTTGCAATTGCACCTGTGGCAGGGATTCCTCCAAATAAAGCAGAAGCAATATTACCTGCACCCTGTGCAACCAGTTCCATGTCGGAACGGTGTTTCCTGTTGATCATTCCGTCTGCAACAACGCAGGAAAGAAGTGATTCGATGGCAGCAAGTACAGCAATGGTAAATGCATTTGGAATCGCATTCTGGACAATCTGTACATTAACCTCCGGCAGATGGAATGAAGGAAGGGAATTGCTGATCGTGTAAAGATTCCCAATCGTGGAGATCTTAAGCGGCAGGAATTGTACCATCAGGCTTCCGGCAATAACGGCGATCAGCGATCCCGGAATTCTCTTTAAGAGCATCGGTGAGATGATCAGGATCGCGAGACTTACGATTCCGACGATTAAGGCATCTGTGTTTATCGTAGAGATATTTTCTGCAAATGCTTTGAATTTTTCGGTCGTTTCGATTGGTTTTACGCCGTCGGGATAAGTTATGCCGAAGAAATCTTTCAATTGCCCGATCACGATCGTAACTGCAATTCCTGAAGTGAAGCCCGTTGTGATCGTATATGGAATGAATTTGATCAGGCTTCCAAAATGGCAGAATCCCATCAGGATCAGAAAGATACCTGCAAGGATGGTTGAAATCACAAGTCCGTCTAACCCGTCTTTTGCAACGATACCTGCAACGATAGTTGCAAATGCAGCAGTAGGTCCGGCAATCTGGACACTGCTTCCGCCAAGTGCAGAGATGACAAATCCTGCAACAATCGCAGTGAAGATTCCGGCTTCCGGTCCGACACCAGATGCAAGTGCAAGTGCTATGGACAGCGGAAGTGCAATGATTGCGACAATGATTCCTGCGGTCACATCTTTTACAAACTGGGCACGGTCGTAAGATTTCAGTGAAGTCAGTAACATTGGTTTTAATGAGTTCATGTGTTGATTTTACCCTCTCTCTCTTTTGTATTCCTCTAATCTATAAAAACAACAATTCAGTATAACATAGGAAGCAATTTGCAAAAACCGGGAACTGAGATGTTTATATTTATGTACAATTCCGGAAAAGTAAAATCTCCGGAAACATTAAGGAAAAGTATAAGGGAAAAGCTTGAAATTCATATTCTGAGCGTTTATAATATGTTGCGGGCAGTTATATGCCACACAAAATAGTTAGAAAATAAATAATAAAATTCAAAGAAAAAGGCAGGTGAACAGAATGGACGGTTGCGATAGTCATGGGCGAAGTAGCAGCATAGGATGGGAACAAAAAAGTTTATTAAGCAACAGTCGGTTCTGTTGGATGTAAGTATCGCTGCGATATACATTATAGATTTCTTTTATTTCTTATCCTATTTCCCAATGAGTATGACAAGTGAATAGTAGCAGTCGTTGATGGAGGATATGGTCGTTACATATCCTGCAGTGTATTTGTGGTGAAGAAAACCGGGCAATCTGTGCCCCGATTATATTTCACGTGAGGAAAAAGGATAGGAGGTAAAGGTATGGAAAATAAAGATTACACAGTTGAAATACTGGAAATTATCAGAAGCAATACATCACCGGGGATTATGAGAAGCAGACTGGAAGATTATCATGCGAATGACCTTGCTGAAGTATTTCCGCAGCTGAAGATCACCGAAAGAAGAAAAATCTGTAGAATTCTGGATCTGGACATGCTTTCAGATATTTTTGAGCATATTGATGAACAGGCAGCAACCGAATATCTGGACGAGATGGATATCAAGAAAGCAGCAGCAATCCTGTCTGCGATGGAGACAGATGCTGTAGTAGACGTTCTGCAGATGATGCCAAAAGAGAAGAAGAATCTTCTGATAGAATTAATGGATGACGATGCCAGAAAGGATATGGCAATCATCGCTTCCTTTGATGAGGATGAGATCGGAAGCAGAATGACGACGAACTGTATCATGATCCGTGAGAATCTGACGGTAAAACAGGCAATGAGCAGTCTGGTAGACCAGGCGGCAAAGAATGATAACATTTCTACGTTATTTATGGTAACAGAAGATAATACATTTTACGGAGCAATGGATCTGAAAGATCTGATCATTGCGAGAAGAGAATCCCCGTTGGAGGATCTGATCGCAACATCGTATCCATATGTATATGGTAATGAGCTGATCGATGACTGTATTGAGAGACTGAAAGATTATTCCGAGGATTCGATCCCGGTACTGGATAATGATAACAAGCTCCTCGGAGTCATCACATCCCAGAGCATGGTAGATCTGGTCGATGACGAGATGGGTGAAGACTATGCGAAGTTTGCTGGTCTGACCGCAGAGGAAGATTTGAAGGAGCCGTTAAAGGAGAGTATCAAGAAGAGACTTCCATGGCTGCTGGTATTATTAGGTCTTGGAATGATCGTTTCATCTGTAGTTGGTCTGTTTGAAGAAGTGGTAAGCCAGCTTACAATTATCATGTGCTTCCAGTCACTGATCCTGGATATGGCAGGTAACGTAGGTACCCAGTCACTGGCTGTAACAATCCGCGTACTGATGGATGAATCGCTGACCGGAAAGCAGAAGGCAGAGCTGGTATTTAAGGAAATGAAGATTGCATTCTCGAACGGTTCGATCCTGGGAATTCTGTCGTTTGCACTGATCGGACTTTACATTGCATTATTCAAAGGAAAGACGTTTGTATTCGCATATGCGGTATCCGGATGTATCGGAGTCTCACTGCTGCTGGCAATGGTAATCTCGGGAGCGGTCGGAACACTGATTCCACTGTTCTTCAAGAAGATCCATGTAGACCCGGCGGTAGCATCCGGACCACTTATCACAACGGTCAACGACCTTGTAGCAGTTATATCATATTATGGACTGAGCTGGATATTCCTGATCAATATGATGCATCTGGTTGGATAGAAGACACATAGCAAGAGCGAAGAGAAACGAAAATGGACATTAAAGATTTAAAAGTATTTCAGGCAATTGCAAAAGAAGAAAGCATTACAAAGGCATCCCGTATTCTCTATATGACGCCTCAGGGGATCAGTAAGATCGTAAAGAACCTAGAGGCAGAGATGGGATGCCGTCTCTTTACACGCAATAAAGCCGGTATGCTGCTTACAGAGAGTGGAAAACGTTTTCTGGAATATGCGGATAAAGATATTGCAGATTATTATCAGGTGAAGAAAGATATCCTGCATATCGAGCAGAGACAGAAGAAAGTGGTAGATCTGTTGTCTGCTTATGGAATCATCCGTATGGTGACACCGGACTGTATTGCAGAATTCTGCAGGAGATATCCGGATATAGAGTTTCATTACAGAGAATATCCGGATCTTCAGACAGAGCATCTGTTTGCAGAGAATGAAGGAAATGTAGCCTTTTCTATCGGAGAATTTGATGAAGAATTATATCATGTGGTTCCTTTGGAGTCATTTTCTGTTAAAATGTTAGTGAATGAGCAGGATCCTTTAAGTAAATGTGAAAGTGTTACGATAGAAGACCTGAAGGACAGGCCGTTGTATATAGAGAGCAGCCAGTTCACAATCTACCATATGATTATGCAGAAATGTAAAGAAGTGGGATTTCAGCCGGATATAGCATTCCAGACCAGTGGTTTCAGCCTGTGTCATAAGATGGTGAAAGCAAATAAAGGAGTATCTGTGACGGTGGATTTTGTGTTTGACGATATGAAAGAATCCGGGATGAGGTTGATTCCATTTTCCGATGGAATATATGAGTGGAAGGCATGTATGATCACCAGAAAAGAAGAGGCGGAAAATGAAGCAGTGCAGTGTTTCCGGCAGTTTATACAGGAATGGATCGAGAAAATAAAACGTGGAGAGATTGTACGATAAGATTTGAATCGGACAATCTGTGGATACAGGATAAGAAAAAAGTTGATAGAAGGAAACTAAAAGTTGAGGATAAGCCATATGTTTGACATTATTAACAGATAAACAGTGTCGAATATATGGCTTTTTTGTATAGAAATTTTGAAATATAGAGAGAATGAATAAATAACAAGTATTATAGATTATATCACTTTAACAAATAGATTACTGACAGATATAATATAAATATATGGGTATTAGGGATGCCTGAGAATTATTTGTATTAGGAGGAATTACTTATGAACATCGGAGTAACAGAAATCAGCCCAAGAGCGGTGCAGAGAGCGGCAGAGAAGAATTTTAAAAGCGGGTATTACTGCTGCGAGGCATTGATGAGCACCATCCGTGATGAATTTAAACTGGATGTACCAAAAGAAGTCATTGCAATGTCATCCGGTATGGCTGTCGGAGCAGGAAAATCGGGCTGTGTCTGTGGCGCATTCAACGGAGGTCTGCTTGCACTTGGATTGTTCTTCGGAAGAACAGAGCAGGACGGGCCAACCAATCCAAAGAGCATAAAATGTATGGAACTGGTTCACGAACTGCATGACTGGTTCAAGAAAGCGAATGGGAAGAATGCAATCTGCTGCAGAGTTCTGACAAAAGAATTCAACATGGGACAGGGTGAGCACAAAGAACAGTGTATCTTTTTCACAGGACTGTGTGCATGGAAAGTAGCACAGATTGTCTGTCGTGAACTGGGAATCAAGAACCTGGATGAAATTGATGAACCGGCAGAACGTCGTGCAATTGCAGATATCTAGGATACATAGATACAGACTAGAAAGGAAGACAAGATATTATGAAAGATGTAATCAAAAAAGTACCGATTCCAATCTGCGGAGTCATGCTTGGAGCGGCAGCCTTAGGTAATCTGCTTCAGAGCTATTCAGAAGGAATCCGTTATGTGTGTGGAGTGTTCGCAGCATTTCTGCTGATCCTGGCACTTCTGAAGCTAATTATGTTTCCGGGAGCTGTGAAGGAAGATATGAAGAATCCGATCATGGCAAGCGTATCAGGAACATTTCCGATGGCACTTATGATCTTAAGTACCTATGTAAAACCATTCATCGGACAGGCGGCTTATTATATCTGGCTGTTTGCGATCGCAATACATATCGTGCTGATCATTTGTTTTACGGTGAAATTTGTATTTAAACTTCAGATGCCAAAGGTATTCGCAAGTTATTATATCGTATATGTTGGAATTGTCGTTGCATCAGTCACGGCACCTGCTTATGAGAAACTTGCAATCGGAAGTGCAGCATTCTGGTTTGGATTTGTGACACTGATCCTGTTACTGATCCTGGTTACATACCGCTATGTGACGGTGAAAGAAGTACCGGATCCGGCAAAACCACTGATCTGTATCTATGCGGCACCGACAAGCCTCTGTATCGCAGGATATGTACAGTCTGTCATGCCGAAATCTTACGGATTCCTGATGGGAATGTTTGTAGTTGCAACGGTGATCTACATCTTTGCACTTGTAAAAGCAATCGGCTATTTGAAGATGCCATTCTTCCCAAGCTATGCGGCATTCACCTTCCCATTTGTCATCAGTGCGATCGCTTCAAAACAGACGATGGCATGTGTAATGAATATGGGACATCCGATGCCGTTCCTGAAATATGTGGTATTGATCAAGACGATTATTGCGGTTATTCTGGTTGTGTATACTTATATCCGGTTTATGGGATTTATCTTTGGTGGAAAAAAATAAATAGAATAATAAAAGGTGGCTGCTTATTGTAGGGCAGCCGCTTTTTGTGTTACACTAAACAAAGTCAATTTACAGAGACAGGGGAGAAAGGAGGAAAATGGCTATGAAATATAAATTTGATGAAATCATTGACAGAAGCAGGACAAATTCGTTTAAATGGAAAGCCAGAGAACTGAAAAATAATGGGCATGAAATATATCCAATGTGGGTGGCGGATATGGAATTTGACGCATCTCCGGCAATCCAAAAACGTTTGGCCGATAGGCTGAAAGAAGGCGTATTTGGCTATGAACTATTGTCAGAAGATTATTATAAGGCAGTACAATACTGGTTGAAAAAACGTCATGGCTGCGAAATTCCGGCAGGACAAATAGTATACTGTGCGAATATGATGAGCGGACTCAGTATCATCCTTCAGGAATATACAGAAGAACAGGATGAAGTAATGATGAATGTTCCAACATATGGAAATTTCTATCATACGATTGAGGGGTGTGGACGTGTGGTCAACGGCAGCAAGCTGAAAGAAGTGAATGGAAGATTTACATTTGATCTTGAAGATATGGAGCGGAAAGTGACGAATAGAACAAAAGCATTTTTGTTGTGTAATCCGCATAATCCGACGGGAACTGTATGGACAGAACAGGAACTGGAAGGAATCTGTCAGTTTTGTAAGGCGCATGAACTATTTATTATTTCGGATGAGGCGCATTATGATTTTGTGTTTCACGGACAGCATACAATGTTGAGAAAGATTGCTGAGAAATATAATGTATCATCAGTTACGATGATATCTCCGGGAAAGAGTTTTAATGTGGCGGGCGTACAGACAGCAGCGTTGCTTGTAGACGGAGATACGATGAAGAAGCAAATTATGAGCCGGATGAATGCAATGGCTTATCCATTTGAACACGCATTTGCAGAAGGAGTAACAGTCGGAGCATATATGGAAAGTGAAGACTGGTTTGAGGAAGTCTACCGTTATATTAAAGAAAATAAAGAAATGACAGTTCAGTATATCAGGGAAAATATTCCGCATCTTAGAGTGCCAGAATCGGCAGCCACTTATCTGTTATGGGTGGACTGTAGCGCTATGAAGATGACAGATGAAGAAATTATTGAATTCTGGAAAAATGAATGTGGTATAATGCCAAGTGGCGGCTTGGAATTTGGTGAGGCAGGAAGTCAGTATGTCAGATTGAATCTTGCCTGCCCGAAGAAAATACTGCTTAGAGTATTGGAGAATATGAAAAAAGGATTTGACGGATTGAAAAGCTAAATCCTATAAATAAAAAATAAGTGTATGAAGTATAGAAATGTTTATGCTTCATACACTTATTTTTGTTGTGGATTTTGCTGTAGTATTACTTTGTGGATGCAAGTTCAATGGCTTTGTGAAGATCAAATCTTTATTATAAGTATAATAGAATATCAGCTAAATGGCTTATAGATTAAAATGATACATCGGTTAAATTATAGAAATATCAAATTTGATAGAAGAAATTAGGTGATGGTATAATTAGTTAGAGTAGCAAAAAAGGAGGAACGGACATGACAAAATATTCATACACATTAGTTGTTGAAGATATAGAAAAATCAGTAGCATTTTACCAGCAGTATTTCAACTGGAATGCAGACAGAAAAGGGAAGAGTCGGCGTGGATAAACACAAAATCTCCACTTGTATTCAGTGTGGTTGAAAAGACTTATCTATATGATGGTCTTGGAGTTTCAGAAGAAGAATTACCAGAGCAGTCTTTCTGTACCTGGCTTTACGGATCAGAAGAAGAACTTTTGGCTGAAAAAGCGGAGCTGCTGAGAAAAGGGCTGGTACAGATTGGAGCATTAGGTCACTTCCTGAGAGATGGAAATGGAAGAATCTGGGAGTTGAGAAAAGAAGGAGATTTAATTTAATGGGAAAGCATACAGCGCATGGATATTTGGTAGAAGATGTATATAAAGAAGCGGAAAAATTTACAAAAGTGTTTGGTTTTAAACCAGCGAGGATTGATGAGACATTTGCCGGATTTCCGATGGAAGGAAAGGTGGAGTTTTTTCTGTGGCAGTGGAAACATCTGGAGGATAATCTTGGAAAGGAAGTAATGGCAAAGGTAAAATATCGGGATCAACAGGCAATTCGATGTGACACACCGGAAGAAGTGGACGAAGCATATGAACAGCTGAAAGCGGAGGGGATGGAATTTATTTCAGAACCAAAAGACTATGAGTGGAATGCCCGCTGTGTATATTTTTTGGATGCGTCAGGACATATGTGGGAAATATATTGCTGGAAAGGTGCAGTGCCGTTAGGAGATTTGGACCCGGCCAAGGAAAAGAATGGATTATAGAAATGAAGACGAAATAGTTGGATGGTGCATAGAATGATTGTAATAAAAACATAGATGATATCTATGAATAATGCAACATATAAAAACAATCAATTTGAGTTATTTGATGGAAAATGAGACAATCAAATAAGTGATTAAGAATGGAGGATTAAACAAATGAAAAGAAAAATTATAAGCACATTGTTATGTGTATCTATGTGTGCTGCATTGATGATGGGGTGCGGTCAGTCAGACAAATCGGACACAAAAGAGAACAAGAAAACAGAAGAGTCAAAAGATGAAGCAAAAGACGACAAGTTGGACCTTGGTCTGGATGTTGATTCTGTAACAGTTGCAACATCACCGGGATATGAGCCGTTTGAGTTTGAAGAGGATGGTGAACTGAAGGGTTATGATGTGGATATCTGGAATGAATTTTCTGAGAGAACAGGGATTGAAGTAAAATGGGAGTATGCTGATTTTAGCGGGCTTCTTGGATTACTTTCTTCGGGAAAGGCAGATGCAGTATCTGCGCAGATGTCCCCAACAGAAGAAAGAAAGGATTCATATTTATTCTCTGATCCGGTTGATTATTATGGTTCTACAGTGGTAGTTGGGAAAGATAATGACGAGATTAAGAGTGTAAAAGATCTGTCTGGAAAAACAGTAGGTGTTGGTTCCGGAAACTCTATGCAGCAGGCTGTAGAAGACATGTATCCAAAGGGTGATGTTAAGTTTGAAGTATATACATCTGCAACTTTGGAAGCAATGTTTGATGATATTGCTTATGGACGTATCGATGCAGTACTTGCTCAGGACATTCAGACATACATGGCTATGAAATCAAATAAGAATCTTAAAATCAAAGTTTTGGAACCATTTGCATATGATACAGCAACTATTGTATTTGCAAAGGATAATACAGAGTTGTATGATGCTATGAACAAATTTATCAAGATTATCAAAGAAGATGGTACTCTGCAGGAAATCTCTGAGAAATGGGTTGGTGCAGATATTACTACTAAGAAGGAATAACTATGACTTATTTAACAGAAACGTTTATCCCATATACAAAAGTATTGACCCCACTGCTTTTAGAAGGATTATGGATTACGATATATGTTTCGGCTTTAGCCTTTCTGCTTAGTATTATATTGGGAGCTATATTGGCAATTATCCAGCATTTTCGCGTAAAAATATTAAGTCAGCTTGCAAAAGTCTATGTATCATATTTCAGGGGTACACCGCTGTTGATTCAGTTGTTTCTGTTTTATTATGGATTACCAATGGTATTTGATGTAATGAAACGGTGCCCGAAGACATTTGCGTTGGTGCTGTGTTTGGGACTTAACAGCGCAGCGTATATATCTGAGAGTATACGTGGAGCAATTGAAAGCGTAGATAAAGGACAGTATGAAGCGAGTATTGCATTTGGACTGACACATCCGCAGATGATGCTGAAGATTATACTTCCGCAGGCAGCTGTTGCAGCAATCCCTCCAATTGTGAATTCATGTCTGGATATTATCAAAATGTCTTCTCTTGGAATGACGATTGGTATTCAGGATATTATGGGTGAAGCTCAGTTGACAGCAGCTACATATTACAAGACATTTGAGACATATATACTGGCAGCAGTATTTTACTGGATACTGGCTATTGTATTGGGAGTAGTACAGAAAAAGGTTGAAAAGATAATAAGCTCTGCTTATCAGAAATAGTTATGAGGGGGTGTGGATAACATCCCCTTATACATATAGGAGAAACATATGCTTGAAATTAAGAATTTGTCAAAAAGGTTTGGGAATCAGCAGGTACTGGATCATATTAGTCTGAAAATTGAAAAAGGAAAAGTAATTGCGGTTATTGGTCCATCGGGAACTGGTAAATCAACACTTCTTCGCTGTATTAATGTACTGGAAAGACCGGAAGAAGGAACAATCCAGCTGGATGATCAAATATTCGATTATGAAAAACTTAGCAAGGCAGATATTCAGGTGTTGCGTACACGGACATCCATGGTTTTTCAGAATTCAAATTTATACCGGAATAAAACAGCACTTGAAAATATTACCACTCCACTGACATTGGTAAAGAAGATGCCGAAAGAAGAAGCAGATAAAATTGCATTAGATTTGTTGGAAAAAGTAGGGGTACTGGAAAAGAAAGATGCATATCCAGAGACACTTTCAGGAGGAGAAAAACAGCGTGTAGGAATTGCCAGAGCACTGGCGGTTAATCCGGATATTATTTTATTTGATGAACCAACATCTGCGCTTGATCCAGAATTAGTTGCCGGAGTGTTAGATGTTATCAAAGATCTGGCAAAGCAACATACAACGATGTTGATCGTGACACATGAAATGAAATTTGCAAAAAATGTTGCAGATGAAGTTGTTTTTATGGAAGGTGGACACATTGTAGAGATGGGATTGGCGCACGAAGTGTTTGAAAATCCGAAAGAAGAAAGAACCAGACAATTCCTTTCCAAAAATAATGAATAATTTAAAAAGCGAAAAAGGAACTTAAATTTAACATTCAAGTGTTGGAAGAGATTTGAGTTCTTTTTTTGTTTTTAAAAGATGGACCTATGTCAAGATTTCTTGCATAGCCTTGAAAAAAAGGTTATACTTTATAATATGTTTTTTGTTTGACATGACAGCTAATAATAAAATGTATATGGAAGCATCGATGAACCGGAATTAGGGAATTGCAATTTGCAGGAAAGAAAATATTCGAGGTAGCAGGGTGAAATGGTAAAGATAGATCTGATCACAGGATTCTTAGGATCCGGAAAGACAACATTTATAAAAAAATATGCAAAACATCTGATCGACAGTGGGGCAAATATCGGAATACTGGAAAATGATTACGGTGCAGTCAACGTAGATATGATGCTGTTAAAAGATCTGGAAGGCGAGAACTGTGAACTGGAGATGATTGCCGGAGGATGTGATGCGGAATGCCACAGAAGACGTTTCCGCACAAAACTGATCGCAATGGGAATGTGCGGCTATGACCGTGTGATCGTAGAGCCGTCGGGTATCTATGATGTGGATGAATTTTTCGATGTATTACGGGATGATCCGATCGACAGATGGTATGAGATAGGAAACGTGATCACAGTTGTTGACGCAAAATTAGAACCGGAATTATCAGATCAAGCAGATTACCTTCTGGCATCCGAGGCTGCGAATGCAGGGTGTATCGTACTTAGCAGAAGCCAGGAAGCAGAAGATGCAGAGATAGAAAATACGGTTGCGCACCTGAATCATGCAATGGAAAAAGTACAGTGTAAGCGGAGATTTCAAAATGACATTATAATAAAAGACTGGGATACATTCGACAATACGGATTATGAAAAGCTGTTATCCTGCGGATATGTATCGGAGAATTACCGGAAAATGCATATCGAAGAGGGAGAGATATTCAAATCTCTGTATTTTATGAATTTGGATAAGACGAAAGAAGAGATTACAGAAGCAGCAGAAAAAGTCCTGGAGGACGGAGAATGCGGCAAGGTATTTCGTGTCAAAGGATTTCTGAAAGATAAAGAAGAAAAATGGCTGGAATTAAACGCAACGCATCAGGAGATAAGGACTGCTCCGATTCCGGAAGGGCAGGAGGTTGTGATCGTAATCGGAGAAGAGATGAATGAGGTGAAGATACGTGGGTATTTTTCGTGAAAATCTCAATTCGTCAGAAATACAACGAGAATGTTAATAAAATAACTAAAAATATTTGTTGAAAAGGCACAAGAATAATGCAAAATGACGAAGAAAAGTAGAGAATAATTGTGTAGATTGGCTGAAAAGGTGAAAAATGACTAAATATCATTGAAATGATTTGTGCATCATGATATAGTAAATGCAGTTGAACAAGCAAGCTGAGATAGGAGAGCGAATACAAAGTAATCAGACGATTACTTTTTAGGCGCACTCTTTTTTTTTGAAAAATAACCCAGGGTGTAATAGAATAAATGCAAAGCATAATAGTTTAGCAAAGTAGAATGAGGACAGATAAGATGAATCAGATATTTTATGATGCGGTTGGCAATAATCCGATTATTGCGGCTGTGAAGAACATGGAAGATATAGAAGTAAGTTGTACAATAGAAGAGATACAGGTGATTTTCATATTATTTGGAGATGTCTGTTCGATAGACAGGATTGTAAAACGGGTGAAAGATGCCGGAAAAGTTGCAATGGTACATGTAGATCTGATCAGCGGACTCAGCCCGAAAGAAATTTCGGTAGAATATCTGAAAGAACATACAGAAGCAGATGGAATCATATCAACAAAGCCGTCACTGATTAAGAAAGCAAAAGAACTTGGAATGTATACGGTTCTCAGATATTTTCTGCTGGACTCCATGGCATTTGAAAATATCAGACAGCAACAACATATGGTGAGACCGGATTTTATAGAAGTACTTCCGGGTGTGATGCCAAGAGTGATCAAACGGATCTGTGGTTCAGTGAAGACACCGATCATAGCAGGAGGATTGATCACAGATAAAGAAGATGTGATGGCTGCATTATCAGCCGGAGCGATTGCAGTATCATCAACCAATCATCAGGTATGGAAGATGTAATAACTGTATAAGATCAAACAGAATATTTAATTGCCTGAGGGAGCAATTTAAATAGAACGCATGCGAAAAAATAACAAGTAAAATGAAGCAAAAAATCAGGAGGAAATGAATATGGCAAAATATGTAATGGCATTGGATGCAGGAACTACCAGTAACAGATGTATTCTGTTTAATGAGAAAGGTGAGATGTGCAGTGTGGCACAGAGAGAATTCACACAGTATTTCCCAAAACCGGGCTGGGTAGAGCATGATGCAGATGAGATCTGGGCAAGTATGCTTGGTGTTGCGGTAGAAGCAATGAATATGATCAATGCAGAGGCAGAAGATATTGCAGCAATCGGTATTACAAACCAGCGTGAAACAACAATCGTCTGGGACAAAGAGACAGGAGAACCGGTACATCATGCGATCGTATGGCAGTGCCGCAGAACATCAGAGTATTGTGATTCCTTAAAAGAAAAGGGATTAACAGATAAATTCCGTGAAAAAACCGGACTGGTCATCGACGCATATTTCTCAGGAACAAAGGTAAAATGGATCCTTGATAATGTGCCGGGAGCAAGAGAAAGAGCAGAAAGAGGAGAATTATTATTTGGAACTGTTGAGACATGGCTGATCTGGAAACTGACAAAAGGTGCAGCACATGTGACAGATTATTCGAATGCATCACGTACGATGTTATTTAACATTAATACACTGGAGTGGGACGATGAGATTCTGGAAGAACTGGATATTCCAAAATGTATGTTACCGGAACCGAAACCATCAAGCTGCATCTACGGAGAGGCAGATCCGTCTTATCTTGGAGGTCCGATCCCAATCGCAGGAGCAGCAGGAGATCAGCAGTCAGCTTTATTCGGCCAGACATGTTTCAATGCCGGAGAAGCAAAGAATACATACGGAACAGGATGTTTCCTGCTGATGAATACAGGAGAAAAGCCGGTATTTTCTAAAAATGGTCTGGTTACGACCATTGCATGGGGATTAGACGGCAAAGTAAATTATGCGCTGGAAGGTTCGATCTTTGTAGCAGGAGCAGCGATCCAGTGGTTGAGAGATGAACTTCGTATTATTGATTCTGCACCGGATTCGGAATATATGGCAAAGAAAGTTAAAGATACGAATGGATGTTATGTAGTACCTGCATTTACAGGACTTGGAGCACCACACTGGGATCAGTATGCAAGAGGAACCATTGTAGGAATTACACGTGGAGTGAACAAATATCACATTATCCGCGCAACACTGGAATCACTGGCATATCAGGTAAATGATGTTCTTGTTGCAATGAAAGCAGATTCCGGAATTGATCTTGCTGCACTGAAAGTTGACGGCGGCGCAAGTGCCAACGATTTCCTGATGCAGACACAGGCGAATATCATTAACGCACCGGTAAACCGTCCGCAGTGTGTAGAGACAACGGCAATGGGGGCTGCTTATCTTGCAGGTCTTGCAGTCGGATACTGGGAAAGCAAAGAAGATGTGATCAAGAACTGGGCAATCGATCAGACATTCGAGCCTAAGATTGATGACGAGCAGAGAAACAAGATGATCAAAGGCTGGAACAAAGCTGTAAAATACGCTTACGGTTGGGCAAAAGAAGATTAAAAACTGAATAAAGACAGATAGAAAAAGGGGGAAATTTCTATGTTACCTTATATTGCTGAATTTTTAGGAACAATGATACTGATTATTCTTGGTGATGGAGTGGTTGCGAATGTAAACCTTAATAAATCAGGAATGAAAGGTGGGGGAACAGTTCAGATCACCATCGCCTGGGGACTTGCAGTTATGCTGCCGGCATGTATATTTGGGGCTGCATCCGGAGCATCCTTTAATCCGGCACTGACACTGGCGCTGGCAATCGACGGAAGTTTTGCGTGGTCTATGGTTCCGGGGTATATTGTAGCACAGTTTGCGGGAGCATTTGTGGGAGGCGCGGTTGTATATCTTCTGTTCAAAGGACAGTTTGATGCGACCGAAGACCAGGCAACCAAGCTGGGAGTATTCTGTACCGCACCATCGGTTCCGAATCTTGGTCTGAATATTTTCAGTGAGGCAGTTGGAACATTTATACTTGTATTTGCAATCAAAGGAATGGCAAATGTTCCGGAACTTACAGACGGACTTGGCAAATTTATTGTATTTGGAATCATCGTTTCTATAGGTATGTCACTCGGTGGTCTGACAGGATATGCAATCAACCCGGCAAGAGACCTTGGACCACGTCTGGCGCATGCAGTACTTCCGATCAAGGGAAAAGGAAGTTCAAACTGGGGATATGGAATCGTGACATTAATAGGTCCGGTAATAGGAGCTGTTGCTGCGGTATTGCTTTTTGGTGCTATTCCGTGGTAAAATAACAAAAAATAGAACAAGAGGCGTGAGAGAAGAGAGCCTGACAGGATAACCGCATATTCGTGATGCGTTTACTTGTCAGGCTCTTTTTTCAAAAAATCATACAGATATTAGATAAGGAGAGATAAAAATATGTATGATGTGATAATAATTGGAAGCGGAGTCTCAGGCTCTGCAGCAGCAAGGGAATTGTCCCGTTATAAAGTAAAGGTATGTGTATTAGAAAAAGAAGAAGATGTCTGCTGTGGAACGTCAAAAGCCAACAGTGGAATTGTACATGCAGGATATGATGCAAAAGAAGGATCATTGATGGCAAAGTTAAATGTCCGCGGAAATGCAATGATGGAGCAGTTATCGAAAGATCTGGATTTCCCGTTTCAGAGAGTCGGTTCGCTGGTAATCTGTCTGAGAGAAGAAGATATGGATAAATTGCAGGCATTGTATGACAGAGGAGTGGCAAATGGTGTTCCGGGACTTCAGATCCTGAACAGAGAAGAAGTGCTCGAGATGGAGCCGAATATTGTTGATAATGTATATGCGGCACTTTATGCACCATCAGCCGGAATCGTATGTCCATTTGGATTGAATATTGCGATGGCAGAAAATGCCTGTGAAAATGGTGTGGAATTCAAATTTGATACAAAAGTACAGAAATTGGAAAAAAAGGATGGTATCTGGGAAATTTACACAAATCAGGGTGTGTTCAAGACAAAATATGTGGTGAATGCGGCCGGCGTTTATGCAGACAAATTCCACAATATGGTCAGTGAAAAGAAGATACACATCACACCGAGAAGAGGTGATTATTGTCTGTTAGATAAAACAGCAGGCGCACATGTGAGCAGGACAATATTTGCTCTGCCAAATGAATTTGGAAAAGGAATTCTGGTTACACCGACTGCACACGGCAATCTGCTTCTTGGACCGACAGCAATCGATATAGAAGAAAAAGAAGGAACGAATACAACAAGAGAAGGACTGGATCAGGTACTTACAAAAGCAGGACAGAATGTAAAAGATATTCCGATGCGTCAGGTAATCACCTCATTTGCAGGACTTCGCGCACATGAAGAAGGGCATGAATTTATCATAGAAGAAGTAGAAAATGCGAAAGGATTTATTGACTGTGCAGGAATTGAATCTCCGGGACTTACCAGTAGTCCGGCAATCGGGGAGATGGTTGCGGGAATTTTGAAAGAAAAGCTTCATTTGGAAGAAAAAGAAAATTTCATTGCAACAAGAAAAGGAATCCTGGATCCGAACACTCTGACTAAAGAAGAAAGAGTGACATTGATCAAAGAGAAACCGGCATATGGTAATATTATCTGCCGATGTGAGATGATCACAGAAGGTGAGATTATCGATGCAATCCATAGACCACTTGGAGCAAAGTCATTAGACGGCGTAAAGCGCAGAACCAGAGCAGGTATGGGGCGGTGCCAGGCCGGTTTCTGTTCCCCTAGAACGATGGAGATACTGGCAAGAGAACTGGATATTCCGATGTCAGAGATCACGAAATCCGGCGGAAAATCCCAAATTATCACAGGAACGAATAAGGATCAGCTGTAATAGAAAAAGGAAGATAGATTATGAAAACATACGATATAGTAATTATTGGCGGCCGTATCAGCAAGAGAAAATGGGATTCAGGATATTCTGATCCTGGAAAGAGATAAAGAACTGGGTGGAATTCTGAATCAGTGTATTCATAATGGTTTCGGTCTTCATACATTTAAAGAGGAACTAACAGGACCGGAATATGCCGGAAGATTCATCAAACAGGTAATGGATCTTGGAATCGAATACAAATTACATACGATGGTTATGGACATCAGCTCAGATAAAATTGTAACAGCGATGAACCGGGAAGAAGGATTATTTGAAATACAGGCGGGTGCAGTCATCCTGGCTATGGGATGCCGTGAGCGTTCCAGAGGTGCATTGAACATTCCGGGGTATCGTCCGGCAGGCATTTATTCAGCAGGAACAGCGCAGCGACTGGTCAATATGGAAGGGTATATGCCGGGAAGAGAAGTTGTAATCTTAGGCTCTGGCGATATCGGGCTGATCATGGCAAGACGTATGACACTGGAAGGTGCAAAGGTCAAAGTTGTAGCAGAACTGATGCCATATTCCGGTGGTTTAAAGCGTAATATTGTACAGTGCCTGAATGACTATGATATTCCTTTGAAATTAAGCCACACGGTTGTAGATATCAAAGGAAAAGAAAGAGTTGAAGGAATCACACTGGCAGAAGTGGACGGTAAAGGAAAGCCGATTCCGGGAACAGAAGAAGAATACACTTGTGATACGTTATTACTTTCCTGCGGACTGATTCCGGAAAATGAGATATCCAGAGGTATGGGCGTAGATATGAATCCTGTGACATCCGGACCGAAAGTCAATGAAAGCCTGGAGACTAATATCGAAGGTGTATTTGCATGTGGAAATGTACTGCATGTACATGACCTGGTGGATTTTGTGTCGGAAGAAGCGAAGACTGCGGGAAGAAATGCAGCAGAATATGTGAAGAACTTACAGGCAGATACCGATGATAGAGATAAGCATAGTAGGGAAGAGGCAGCGGAGATTGTATTGAATCCGGTAGAAGGCGTGCGTTATACAGTTCCAAGTACCATTAATCCGGTTCATATGGATGAGAATCTTACGGTGCGCTTCCGTGTGGGCGGTGTATACAAGAACTGTTATGTAAGTGTATATTTTGATGAAGAACGTGTGATACATAAGAAACGTCCGGTTGTTGCACCGGGAGAGATGGAGCAGATTAAACTTACGAAAGAACAGCTTATGAAGTATCCGGGTCTGAAGACAATTACAGTAAAGATAGAGGAGGCGTAGAGGATGGGAACAGTAACAACGAGAGAACTGACATGTATCGGCTGTCCGATGGGCTGCCCTCTGATCGTGACAATGGAAGCCGGCGAAGTGATCAGCGTAACAGGAAATACCTGCAAACGCGGAGACGTATATGCAAGAAAAGAAGTGACCGATCCGACCAGAATCGTAACTTCTACGGTAAGAGTATCCGGCGGTGATGCGGATATGGTATCGGTGAAGACAAAGGAAGATATTCCGAAAGGAAAAATCTTCGAATGTGTGAAAGCACTGAAGAGTGTGGAAGTTCCGGCACCGGTACATATCGGAGATGTGCTAGTGAAGGATGTGGCCGGTACCGGTGTGGATATTGTGGCGACGAAAAACGTAGAATCTGCATAGAATTTACAACCGGCACAAATACATAGAAATATACAAAATATGTAAAAATTTGCTATAATGGGTTCAGATTAAAAAATAAAAATGGAGAGATGATCGTGGAACCATATTATTACAGCAAGATGAACAAAGTACAGCAGACAGCATATCATGCAATTCGGCAGGGACTGCTTGAAATCTCAGATTCAATACAGATTCCAGGAATGGAGGCGGAGGAACTTTATAATGTATTCTTCCGCCTGCGTCTGGATCATCCGGAAATCTTCTGGGCAACCGGGTATAAGTACAAGTATTATCCGGATTCGCCCAATTTCATTTTTATCCCGGAATATTTATTTGATAAAAACAAAATAAAGGAACATCAAAAAGCACTGAAGTCCAGAGTAGAAAAGCTCGTAAGACCGGTAAAAGATAAATCCGAATGGGAAAAGGAAAAATATGTACATGATTTCATCTGTGAAAATGTACACTATGATAAATTAAAAAAGTCATATTCCCATGAGATCATCGGACCGCTCGGACAGGGTGTCGGGGTCTGTGAAGGAATTGCAAAATCAGTGAAAGTGCTGTGCGATGCACTCGGGATCTGGTCTATGATCGCAGTCTGCGGTAACAATCCGGAGAAAGGGATCAAATACCGTCATACTTGGAACATTGTGAGAATTGGTGGAAATTATTATCATCTGGATGCGACATTTGATAATACACTCGGAAATGACAAAAAAGAAATCCGCTACGACTATTTCAACCTGGATGATAAAAGTATTTTCAGAGATCATGAGCCGCTGATCGCTCCGGCACCAAAGTGCGAAGAAGGGGACCATTTCTATTATAAAGAGAAGAAACTGTCGTTTACAAAGACAGAAGATGTATATAGAAGAGCATTACAGACCGCAAAAAAAGGAAGAGTATTTACGTTTCACTGGCGGGGCGGTTATCTGACGAAAGCTGTTTTGGAAGAACTTCTGGAGCTGATTCAGAAAGCCGGAAAAGAAAAGCAGAAGAATGCAAGGATCAGTTTGAACTGGCCGCAGGCGGTATTACGATTTGATTATGTAGAAGATCATGGGGAAGCGGAACCGGAAGTTGTGGTTGAAGAGGCAAATGAAGGAGAGAAAGAATAGTGGATGCATTTGTAATGTTGCAAGAGCTTCTGGAACAGGAACAGTTTGAGCTGATTTTTCCGGAGCGATCAATTTCAGGGCAACCGGATATCCGACTGGTATATCTGATGAATGATGCGGTGGAAAGCTTTCTTGTATTTCACAATGCCAGAATGACAGGGGAATACAGACCGGACTATGAAGGAGAGATATCGACATCGATAAGCTTTGAAGATACGGAGTACATTCTTGTGGTTCATCAGGGAGATTCTGTCGTCACGATATTTTTCGAAGATCTGCTGACAGATGTCCATCTGTATGATTATGGTGAGATTGGACATTTCTGGAAGAAGAATTATGAATATCTGCGGCAGCTGGAATATCGTCTGGCTATTATGAGAGACAAGTATGACTATCTGGGTGAGGAATACTGTACACCAGAGGAACGAAAGCTTGCGATGCTGGTGGATTTTCCGCCGCTTAATTACTGCTGTTATCCTGCAGTGCCGGAACAATACATCGTCCCAAGAGTAGAGCCATGGGTGCCGACAGAAGAAGCAATTGCAGTGATGGAGAAACTGGCCGCAGAGGCGGATGATAAAGGATTGCTGAAGATATTAAAGAACTACCGGAAACATCCAAAGCCATATATTGCAAAGAAAATTGCAGCAATGCTTCACCGGAATGCACATGCAAAAGTGGTTGATCTGTTGGATGAAAAGTTGAGAAAAACAGTTTCAGGCTACAAGAAACGTTCATTTGGAGAAGAGATGGATGTAAGATGTCAGCAACTGATGCACAAGGTGGAAGACAGAAGACAGCAATTGCAAAAGGAAGGAAAAGATTCTGTTATTTTAAGAGAAGAACCATTCGAGATTGCAAAAGACAGTGTCGGTTATCAGATTCATCTGATGATCTGGGAGAAGGGAATCTTAAACAGGAAAGTGAAAATAGAGAGTTATTCGCTGGAAAAGAATAAAGAATAGCAAATGCTTGTCCGTATGCCAGTATTAAAAATGGGCATCCACACCGGATGCCCAAAAGGAAAAAAGTTATGAAAAAGAAAAATGATATATATAAACTCGGTTGTTGTCTTTTATTAAATAACCGAAGGATTTTTTAGGCGAAGCCAGACCAGATAAAAGTTGCTTCATATTTCTGATACCTGAGTGACTTCTTTGTTGTTGATGATTATATAATACATGGTAAATGTTTCTAATTTGTGTTATAGAGCTAAAGAAAATATGAAAAATCTTAAGATAATCTATAGGAAATCTAAAGTGAGTAATAAGACTTCCGATAGAAGAGGTTGAGAAAGTGTTAGCACAGTAAAATCAAAAAAATTATCCCTGTGTAACTGCTGTTCTGCTGAGTTTATTCAGCTTTCTGATAGATCAGGCGGCTATCACCGCTTTTCAATGTAGTATGCCCACAGCATGTGAAGCCTAATTTGGCGAGCAGATGCTGCATCGGGATATTATCATCGTGTGTATCAATCTTAATATTCGGAAACTGTTCATAAGCCCAGTTCAGGCAGAACGTGGCAATGCCTTTCGTGTCCGGTGCTGTGGCAACTCTGTGAACAACGGCATAAGGGCAGGAATTCAACCAGGAACCGTCAATGTTCAGATAATCGGGATCTTCTTCCGGATGAAAATAGAATACACCGCCAATCCGTTCCCGGTCATTTGCCCGGATGATACAGACATGTAAGCAGCCGGAACGGATGTCCTGTGTAGTCAGTTCTAACGGAGGATAGTTGTCCTTCCACTGGTCAGGGTTTCCATGTTCTTTCATATATTCCCGGGCATAGGCATAGATTGCAAGGATATCCGGGAGGTCATTCATTGTCGCTTTTCTGATCTGCATAAAAATCTCCTTTATATATAAAGCGTTCGTTTATTTTCGTAATTGTGGGAATATCTCGATACTCCGCTCCAGAATTCCCTTCATGTATGCAATCGCAGTGCCATAATTTGTGATCGGGATATCTGCATCATCGGCACATTTCAGGCGGTATTTCATCTCACGCTCGTTCAGCATACATCCACCACAATGGATGATCATCTTATATCGGGTCAGATCCAGAGGAAATTCGGTTCCGCTGGTAAATTCAAAGGACACGTCTTTTCCGGTATATTCGCATACCCAGCGAGGAAGTTTGACAGTACCGATATCGTCACACTGACGATGGTGGGTGCAGCCTTCACTGATCAGAATGGTATCTCCGTCTTCCAGTGTGTCTAATGCACGTGCGCCTCTGACAACTGTTTCCAGATTCCCCTTGTATCTTGCAAAAAGGATAGAAAATGAAGTTAAAAGGATATCAGAAGGTGTATCTTTGTCAACTTCTTTAAATGCCTGACTGTCGGTGATCACAAGCGCAGGTTTTTTGCCCAGTGAGTCCAGAGTACTCTTAAGTTCCGTCTCTTTTACCACAATGGCAGTTGTACCGGCATCGAGAAGATCACGGATCGTCTGCTGTTGCGGAAGAATCAGTCTTCCCTTTGGTGCCGCCGAGTCGATCGGAACCACCAGCACGACAAAATCCCCGGGTTTTACAAGATCACGCACAATGAATCTGGAAGAATCCTCAGAAGGAACCAGAGATCCGAGCCGTTCCTTCAGTTCATGAATATGAAGATGTTCTGTGGTATTGGTCCACAGAATATTTTCCAGAGGAATCTTATATTTCAGGTGTGTGGATACGATCATTTCCTGGTGTACATGTTCGGATACCAGATCAGCTTTATTGAGGACGAGCAGGAGAGGAATTTTTTTATCCTGTATACGTGTAAGAATTGCATTGTCCTGTGGGGTGATTCCGGTGGTTCCATCAACTACAAGTACAGCAATATCTGTCTTGTTCAAGACCTGATAGGCTTTCTGGATACGAAGTTTTCCGAGTTCTCCTGTGTCATCGAGACCTGGAGTGTCAATCATGACAACCGGACCAAGCGGAAGTAGTTCCATGGCTTTGAACACCGGATCGGTCGTGGTTCCGCGTACATCGGATACGATTGCCAGATTCTGTCCGGTAAGTGCATTGATCAGGCTTGATTTTCCGGCATTACGCCTGCCAAAGATTCCGATATGTGTACGTTCTGAAGAGGGTGTGCTGTTTAAACTCATGATGTATTCCTCGCTTTCTGACAGCTATGTGTAAAGCTGACCATATAAAAATGTTAAAACTGTATGAATCTGCGGTATCGTTTCAATGATTAAATATTCAGGGAATCTCCACGGTCTGTTACAACCTGATATCCAACGGATTTCATCCGCATTTCCAGACAATGTCTGCACTGGGCGGATTCATCTCCGGTACAGATCTTATTATCATATAGAAGATAATCTTTCCGGACTTCCGTCGGTGAGAGATTTGGCATTACGACATTGGCTCCGGCAAGGATTCCGAGTTCACGTCCTTTCGGATGGATGGTTCCAAGTGCAGTTGTGGCCGGAAGCAGAACCTTTGGAATCATCAGACGAATCAGACCAAGCATATATAAGGTAAGCTCCAGTGTTCCCGCAGCTTCTCCGGCAAATGGGGTATCATGGTGTGGGATGAACGGACCGATTCCAATCATGTGTGGATTCAGTTCTTTCATGAAAAGCATATCTTCCGCCAGATATTCCGGTGTCTGATAAGGCGATCCCACCATGAATCCGCAGCCGACCTGATAACCGATGTCCTTTAAGTTACGCAGACACTGCTGTCTGTGGCCGGGACTAAGGTTTGATGGATGAAGCTGTCTGTAATGTTCGTGATTATAAGTTTCATGACGCAGAAGATAACGGTCGGCGCCTGCATCGAAGTAAGCCTGGTAACTTTCTTTTGATTTTTCACCGATGGAGAGGGTGATGGCGCAGTCGGGATATTGCTCTTTGATCATCCGGATCAGATGGATGATACGTTCATCTGTATAATATCCGTCTTCTCCACCCTGCAAGACAAAGGTACGGAAGCCAAGGTCATATCCTTCTTTACAACAATTCAGGATGTCTTCTTCTGACAGACGATACCGGTGTGCGTTTCCATTGCTTTTCCGTATGCCGCAGTAGAGACAATCATTTTTACAATAGTTGGTAAATTCGATCAGTCCGCGCACGTAGACGTCGTGTCCGTAATAGCGGTGGCGCTCTTTGCGTGCCAGGGAAAAGAGATATTCGGAAAGTTCCGGAGTACGTCCCTCGATCAGTGTGATCCATTCTTCTTTGGTAAGTGTATGTTCCTTGTGTAATTTATCAATGAAACTTTTTTGATTTTGGTTATCTGTATTCATTTATAGTTGTCCTTTAATTGCTGGTTGTTGATAATCATCTCCATATAGTATATCATACTAATTAATAAGAGTAGACAATAAATTATTGGAAACTTTGGAATGTAGTGTGGCAGCATAAATAAAAAGGAAAGGAAACAAATTATGGGAATTGGCAAAAGAATATTAAATGTACTGATCGGGCTGTTGTTTATCATAAGTGTAACGGTATTGGGATCAAGTTTTCTGGCGAAAAAGGTATTGGTGGATGCAATCAGTCAGGCAGGAGTCGATACTGCAATTTCACACCGGATGATGGATGCGGTATTCGGTTATGCAGGAGCGGATGATACGGAATGGATCGCAAAGATACAGAACAAGATCGAGAAAAACGGAGAAGTACAGGCAATTACACAAAAGGTCATGAACGAGATAACAGAGGATCTTTCCAGCGGAAAAGCGTACAAAGACGTAGATGTAACAAAAGAACTGAATCGGATTCTGGATGACAGTATGCAGGAAATTAAGGATACGAATCCGGAATTAAATGACGATATGCTGGCAATGATGAAACAGCAGTTGAAAGAAGAACTGGTTGATGTGCAGGATGTGCTGAACAGCTATGCTTCAAACCTGTATAATAATATGAACGATACCAGTACGGTGCAAGGAAAAGTTGCAAAGCTTTATACCATATTATTGTCTATGCCGTGCCGTGTGGCAGCGGGAGCAGCAATCCTGATTCTTGCGGTTCTGACGATTCTACTGGGCTATCCAAGATACAGAGGTCTCTTTTCGCTTGGTGTAGAAGGTCTGATCTGCGGTATTATCTTTGCTCCGGGAATCGGACTTATGGGAAATAAGGTACTCAGCTTACTGACGGACAGAATACTTGGACGTACGATTGATGTGAATTTGAAGGCATTCCTTTGGATGGGATGTATCTCTGCCGGAGCAGGAGTGGTATTCCTGCTTGCAGGGCTGATCGTGAGCTGGAAAGATGACAGATAAAAATCCAAAATTCAAGGTTGAGAAAGAAGGTGACAGTGGATGTTAAAGGCATATAAATATAGAATATATCCAAATAATGAG
>ENA-ORVB01000287-ORVB01000287.1-human-gut-metagenome-genome-assembly--contig:-NODE-287-length-44320-cov-3.01468_pt1 | contig 44320 bp, 40 predicted proteins | sample MGYA00242090_ERZ509231 | MGnify/ENA primary metagenome ERZ509231 (study PRJEB26280, sample SAMEA2338798) | human gut metagenome | biome: human gut; feature: human-associated habitat; material: faeces...
TCGGCCAGAAGCCGCTCGAGATTGCCGCTGCCGCCATCGACCATGCCCGACGCAAGTTCTTCGACGTGCTCATCGTCGACACGGCCGGCCGTCTGGCCATCGACGAGGCGATGATGCAGGAGGTTGCCGAGCTCAACACCTTCCTCAAGCCCGTTGAAACGCTCTTCGTGATCGACGCCATGCTCGGCCAGGACGCCGTCAACACGGCCAAGGCCTTCAACGAGCGCCTCCCGCTCACCGGCGTGGTCCTCACCAAGATCGACGGCGACAGCCGCGGCGGTGCGGCGCTCTCCGTGCGTCACGTCACCGGCAAGCCGATTAAGTTCGTCGGCACCGCCGAGAAGCTCACGGGCTTCGACGCCTTCGATCCCGAGGCGATGGCCTCCCGCATTCTCGGCATGGGCGACATCGTCGGCCTCGTCAAGGACGTTCAGAAGTCGATCAACATCACCGAAGCCGAAAAGCTTGCGCAGAAGATCAGTCAGGGCGACAAGTTCGACCTCAACGACTTCCGCGCCCAGCTCTCCCAGATGAACAACATGGAGAGCTTCTCCTCCATTCTCGAGAAGCTCCCCGCGCAATTCCAGGAGGCCGCCTCCAAGGTCAACGACGAAGAGGCCAAGAAGTCCGTCCGCCGCACGATGGGCATCATCGACAGCATGACGCCCTTCGAGCGCCGCAAGCCCGACCTCATCAAGGCCAGCCGCAAGAAGCGCATCGCCGCCGGTGCGGGCGTCCCCGTGCAGGAGGTCAACCGTCTTCTCAAGCAGTTCGAGCAGACGCAGGACATGATGAAGCGCATGAAGCGTGGCGGTCTCGGCAAGATGATGCGCGCGCTCGGCCAGTTCGGCCGCGGCGGCTTCCCCGGCATGGGCAGCTTCGGCCGCTGAGCTTCACGATGCGCATCCTCGGCCTCGACCCCGGTCTCAATCGCACGGGCTGGGGCGTCATCGACGCCGCCAGCGGACGGTTCGTCCGCGTCGACAGCGGCATGATCCGCGTCCCCGAGGGCGAGCTCTCGGCCAGACTCGGGCACATCGTACGCGAGCTTTCGAAGGTGATCGAACGAACGAAACCCGACCTCGCCTCCGCCGAGCGGGTCTTCGTCAACGTGAACCCGCAGAGCACGCTGCGCCTCGGCCAAGCCAGAGGCGCGGCGCTCGTCGCCGCTGACCTTGCCGGCCTGCCCGTCGAGGAGTTCACGCCAAGCGAAATCAAGGAGGCCGTTTGCGCCACCGGACGCGCCGACAAACCCATGGTGCAGCGCATGATCGGCATGCTGCTCGGCATCGAAGGCGACATTCAGGCCGACGAGGCCGACGCGCTCGCCTGCGCGGTATGCTGCGCCAACTCGATTCGCATGCGCGCCTTTGAAAAGGCGGGCAGCACGACTCGCACCTATGCGACGCCCCGTCGCGGCCGCAGCGCCGCAGGTGCGCGCAGCGCCTGGACGGCGCTTTTCACAAAGGAAGGGAAAACATCATGATCGGACGGCTGCACGGCAAGCTCATTGAAAAGACCCCGCCTCAGGTCCTCGTTGACGTCGGCGGCGTCGGCTACGAAGTCGACGTTCCGATGTCGACCTTCTGCAACCTGCCCGCCGAAGGCTCCGAGATCACGCTCCTCACCCACTTCATCGTGCGCGAGGATGCCCAGCTTCTCTACGGCTTTGCAACCGCGGCGGAACGCCAGACCTTCAGGGCTCTCATCCGCATTTCAGGCGTCGGCCCGCGCATTGCGCTCGCCGTGCTTTCAGGCATGAGCACTCAGGATCTCGCAGACGCCGTCGAGCAGGGCAACGCCACGCTTCTCACCCGCGTGCCAGGCATCGGCAAGAAAACGGCCGACCGTCTGGTCCTCGAGCTCAAGGGCAAGCTCGCCGGCAACGCCTTCGCGCCTGCGGGCGGAGCCGCATCCGCAGCCCAGGCCGACATTCTGAGCGCCCTGATGGCGCTCGGCTATTCCGAACGCGAGGCTCAGGCGAGCGTGCGCGCGCTCCCCGCCGAAGTGACGGTGAGCGAAGGCATCCGTCTCGCCCTCAAGGCGCTTGCACGCTGAACGAGGTCATGAATGCTTGAGGAAGAACGCATCATCGACGGCCGCACGGCCAGTCCCAACGAAGAGAACGTCGACCGCGCGCTGCGCCCGTCGCTTCTCAACGAATATGTCGGGCAGGAGGCCATCCGCGAGCAGCTCCAGATCTTCATTGCCGCCGCCAAGCGCCGCGGTGAGCCGCTCGACCACCTTCTGCTCTTCGGCCCTCCCGGCCTGGGCAAGACGACGCTAGCCCACATCGTCGCGCACGAAATGGGCGTCAATCTCCGCCAGACCTCGGGGCCCGTTCTCGAGCGTCCCGGCGATCTGGCGGCCATGCTCACCAACCTCGAGCCGCACGACATCCTCTTCATCGACGAAATCCACCGTCTCTCGCCTGTGGTTGAGGAAATCCTCTACCCCGCACTCGAGGACTACCAGATCGACATCATGATCGGCGAGGGTCCTGCCGCGCGTTCGATCAAGATCGACCTGCCGCCCTTCACGCTCATCGGTGCCACGACGCGCGCAGGCTCGCTCACAAATCCCCTGCGCGCCCGCTTCGGCATCGTCAACCAGCTGCAGTTCTACACGCCCGAGGAGCTCTCCCGCATCGTGCGCCGCTCGGCGGGCCTGCTCAACGTCGGCATCGACGAGACGGGCGCGTTCGAAATCGCCCGTCGCAGCCGCGGCACGCCCCGCGTCGCCAACAGACTTCTGAGGCGCGTGCGCGATTATGCCGAAGTGAAGCACGACGGCCGCATCACGAAGGAAGTGGCCGCGGCCGCCCTCAAGATGCTCAACGTCGACCCCGAAGGCCTCGACATGATCGACACTCACTTTCTCAGGACGATCATCGAGAAGTTCTCGGGCGGTCCCGTCGGCATCGAGAACCTCGCCGCCTCCGTCGGCGAAGACCGCGATACGCTCGAGGACGTCGTGGAGCCCTACCTCATTCAGCAGGGCTTCGTGCAGCGCACGCCGCGCGGCCGAGTCGCCACGCCGCTCGCCTGGCAGCACTTCCGCCTGGCGCCGCCCACGCCCGTCGCGCGTGATCTTTTCGGCTCCTACTGACCTCCGCCATGCCCTTTTCCCCGATTCTCTCCGTTCTCGTCTGCCTCACCTCAGCCGCCGTGTTCGCCGCCTGCGTGCTCTTCATCCGAAGCGCACGCCACCGCGCCATCCTTCATGAGCTACTCGCTCACCCGGCCCGTCAGGCGCTCGCCGTCTTTGCGGCCGCCACGCTCGGAGCAGCCCTTCTGAGCGCCATGCCCATCGATCGGGACGGCAGGACCGACACTCTGCTGCAGGCCACCATCGAGGCCACGGGTGCAGGTCTTCCCGAAATGAGCGCCAGCGCCCCCTTTGCCGTCGTCGACGACCACGGCAGGCAGCTCATGCACGCAGGCGAAAGGCTCTCCTCCGAGACGCCTCCGCTCATCCACATCATCAAGTACACGCTCGTCGCCCTGATCGCAGGCGGCGTCACGAGCTTTACATCGATTCTCTTCACGGCCGCCATCATCGGCGCGCGCAAAGGCCAAAATCTCGCAACGGGCATCACAATGCTCTCGAGCTTCTACTGGCGTCCCGGGATGCTCACGGGGACCGCGCTCTGGATGATTCTCACGTGGCTCCTGCTGCTCTGGCCCGACTGGCACGTGCTGGGCACCACGGCTGCGGGCACGGACGTCATGGCGATGGTCGCTGGACTTCTTCCTTGGGGCACCTGCGCGGCCTTCTGGTACCTTGTCTTCGCCTACTGGCGCAACATCAGGGCCTAAGCGGACGCATAAGCATCCGTTTGCAAAATCGACCTCCGCTCGTCTCCCGAACACGCCGCGAGTCCCTATACTAGTTTCTTTCCGGTGCCTGACGGCACCCCGATGCACAACCAACACTCGTCATGAACCACATCAGATTTCCCGTCCGCGTCTACTGGGAGGACACTGATGCCGGCGGCATCGTCTACCATGCCAACTACCTGAAGTTCATGGAGCGCGCCCGCAGCGACATGCTTCGACGGATCGGCTTTGGTCAGAACGATCAGCGCGGCCGTGAGGACGGCGTTCTCTTCGTCGTCGCCTCACTCAACATCGCCTATCACCGCGCCGCGGTGCTTGACGACGACCTGGAGGTGATCACGAGCATTGAGAAGCTCGGGCGCGCCTCGCTCATCTTCGAGCAACGCATCGTGCGCGGCGACGAGCCCATCGCCACGGGCAAGGTTCGTGTCGGCGTCATCGGCGCAAGGAGCTTCGTTCCGACTCCCCTGCCCGACGACCTCTACGAAACGATCAAAGCCTTCATGGCAGAGGAAGCCTGAGCGCCCCTCGCCGAACACTCTTTCATTCAACGCCATTCAAAAAGCGGTTATCTAAAATGCAGCCCACTGCCGATTTGTCGATTCTGACCCTTGTCGCCAACGCCAGCCTCGTGGTGAAGTGCGTATTGGCCATTCTCGTCTTCCTCTCGCTCGCTAGCTGGACGGTCATCTTCCAGAAATACTTCACAATCTCCCGCGCCGCGCGACAGGTCGAGGAGTTCGAGGCCCGCTTCTGGAGCGGCACGGAGCTCAATCAGCTTCTTGAAACCGCCAAGCGCAATCACGACACCGCAGGCATCGAAGAGCGCATCTTCAGCGCGGGCATGACCGAATACCTCAAGCAGAGCCGTCAGGATCCGAACGCCCTCAACAGCGTCTCCCGCGCCATGCGTGCCGTCTACAATCGCGAGATGGACCATCTCGAGCGCAGCCTGCCCCTGCTCGCCTCGATCGGCTCCACCTCTCCCTACATCGGCCTCTTCGGCACGGTCTGGGGCATCATGAACGCCTTCACGGGCCTCTCCACCCTCGACAACGTGAGCCTCGCCGTCGTTGCTCCCGGCATCGCCGAAGCACTGGTCGCCACCGCCATCGGCCTCTTCGCCGCCATCCCTGCGGTCGCCGCCTACAACTACTACAACAACCGCGTCGGCCGCCTCACGGTCCGCCTCGAAGGCTTCAGCGAAGAGTTCCTCAACATTCTTCAGCGCCAGCACGCCCGGAGTTAAGCCATGTCCCTGCGTGGAAATACCAAGCGCCGCGGCATGATGGCCGAGATGAACGTCGTGCCGTACATCGACGTCATGCTCGTGCTCGTCGTGATCCTGATGGTCGCCGCGCCCTTCGTGAATCCGAGCGTCGTCAACCTGCCGTCGGTCAACAAGGCCTCCAAGGCCCCCGAGCAGGTGATCGAGGTCATCGTCTATCCCGACAGCCGCCTTTCGATCCGTCAGGGCAAGGACATGAAGCCTGTCGACATTCCCGGCCTCGTTGCCGCCGTCAAGACGGCTCAGGGCGAGAAAAGCAACATTCCCGTGGTGATTGCCGCCGACAAGGACGTCCCGACGGAGGACGTCGTCAATGTCCTCAAGCTCCTTCAGAGCACCGACGTGCCCCGAGTCGGTCTCGCCCTTCGCATCGAGCGAAGCGCCGAAGCCCGCTAACCCATTACGCAACCCAATTTCGTCATGAACGACAGAGAGACCAACGACCGCTTCCGAAAAGAGGACCGCAGGGACATGGTGCCCGCCGCCGTCCTCTCGGGCTGCGTGCACGTCATCCTTTTCGTCGGACTCTTCTCCGTTTTCCAGTGGACGACCGATTCCGAAACCGTCTACGCGGAGCTCTGGGCTCCCGAGCCGGTCTCGGGCGGCAACGACCCCAAGGGCGTCGCCGTCAAGCCGCCCGAAGCGCCTGAACCCAAGCCCAACGAGATCGACGAGCAACGCGAGTCTCAGGAGGCTCAGGAAGCCGCCGAACGCGAGGCTGCCGCTCAGCAGGCCCGCATGCAGGAGGAGGCGGCGCAGCGTGAGGCACAGCGTCAGGAGGCGCTTGCCGCCGCCGAGCGTGAACGTGTCGAGGCCGAGAAGGCCGCCGAGGAGGCGCGTGAGGCTGAAGAGGCCCGCCGCGCGGAGGAAGCTCGCGTCGCAGCCGAGCGTGCCGAGGCCGAACGTATCGAGAAGGCCCGTCAGGACGCCATTGAGGCGGAGCGACGTGCCGAAGAGAAGCGCGCCCAGCAGGAAGCCGAGCGTCTTGCTCAGGAAAAGCTTGCTCAGGAGCGCAAGGCCGCAGAGGAAGCCAGACTTCAGGCTGAAGCCCGTCGTCAGGAAGAAGCTCGCCTCGCAGAGGAAAAGCGCCTGGCCGAAGCCAAGCGCGCTGAAGAGGCGCGAATTGCCGAAGAAAAGCGTCAGGCTGAAATCCAGCGTGTCGCCGCCGAGAAGAAGGCTGCGGAAGAGCGTGAACGCGAGCGAATCCGCCAGGCCATCCGACAGCAGGAACTCGCACGACTCAACGCCAAGATCGATCCGGACAGCCAGCGTTCGGGCACGCCCTCGGGCGACAAGCGCAACCAGAGACAGAACCTCACGGGGTCGGCTCTGGCCAGCTACAACGCCCGCATCATCGCCTGCGTGCGTCCGAACATTTCGATCGACGTGCCCAGCTCCACCCGCCGCGGACAGTTCATCGCCGAATTCGTCGTCAGGCCGATGCCCAACGGCGAACTTGCCGGCGCTCCCGTCTACGCGAAGAAGTCAGGCTGGGATGCCTACGACTCGGCCGTACGCAACGCCATCCTGAAGTGCAAGCCCTTCCCCGTTCCGGAAAAGGGCTACAACATTCCGAAGGAAGTGCGCCTGCGCTTCGACCCCGTCGACGACAGGCACTGAGCGCCGTCATCGTCCGCACGCAAAAAGAGGAGGTCTCCGGACCTCCTCTTTTTTTGTCATTCGTCTGGGTGCTCCGCAACGGAGCACCCGTGCAGTCAGGCTCAGCGCTTGATCTGCTTCGTCACGAACTCGACGGCTTCCTCCGTCTTCACCATCACCTTTTCGGCAAGGTTGCGACGGTTGGCGTATTCGACCTCGCCGTTCTTGAGGCCGCGGTCGCCGATGACGACGCGGTGCGGCACGCCGATGAGCTCCCAGTCGGCGAACATCACGCCGGGACGCATGTCGCGGTCGTCGAGGATGACGTCGACGCCCTGAGCCTTGAGCTCTTCATAGAGACGGTCGGCGGCTTCGCGCACGGCTTCGCTCTTCGAGTAGTTCATCGGGCAGATCACCACTTCGAACGGGGCGATGGAGTCCGGCCAGATGATGCCGCGCTCGTCGTGACTCTGCTCGATGGCAGCGCCGGCGAGACGGGTCACGCCGATGCCGTAGCAGCCCATCTCGAGAACCTTCGGCTGGCCGTTTTCATCGAGATAGGTGGCGTTGAGGGCTTCGGAGTACTTCGTGCCAAGGTAGAAGACGTGACCGACTTCAATGCCGCGCTGCAGGCGGAGCATGCCCTTGCCGTCGGGAGAGGCGTCGCCCTCGACGACGTTGCGCAGGTCGGCAACCTTGGGTTCGGGCAGGTCGCGGCCGAAGTTCACGCCGGTGTAGTGATAGCCCTCTTCATTGGCGCCGCAGCAGAAGTCGGACATGTTGGCGACGGTCAGGTCTGCATAGACGGCAACGTCTTCCTTGATGCCGACAGGGCCGAGATAGCCGGGCTTGGAACCGAAGTTCTCGAGGATCTCGGCGTCGGTCGCAAAGCGGAAGCCGTCCTTGAGCTCAGGCAGATGACCGGCCTTGACTTCGTTGAGGTCGTGGTCGGCACGGAGCAGGATGAGGACGATCTTGGCGGGAAGCGGATTGCCCTTTTCGTCAGTGCGGTCGGCGGCAAGCACGACGCTCTTGACGGACTTTTCAAAGGGAATGCCTAGGAATTCAGCCACGTCGTGGCACTTTTCCTTACCCGGGGTCGGACGCTTCACCATCTCTTCAGCAGCGGCGGCGCGAACGTCAATGAGCGAACGGGCCTCGGCCAGCTCGATGTTGGCGGCGTAGTCGCTGTCGGGGCAGTAGGCGATGACGTCTTCACCGGCATTGGCGATGACCTGGAACTCGTGGGAGCGGCTGCCGATCGCGCCGGTGTCGGCGCGCACGGCGCGGAACATGAGGCCGAGGCGCGTGAAGATGCGCTGATAGGCCTGGTACATCTTGTCGTAGGAAACGGCGGCGCCCTCGGCGTCACGGTCGAAGGAGTAGGCATCCTTCATCGTGAACTCGCGGCCGCGCATGACGCCGAAGCGGGGGCGACGCTCGTCGCGGAACTTCGTCTGGATGTGGTAGAAGTTCACGGGAAGCTGACGCCAGCTCTTGATTTCCTGACGGGCGATGTCAGTGACGACTTCTTCGGAAGTCGGCTGAATCACAAAGTCGCGGTCATGACGGTCCTTGAAGCGGAGAAGTTCGGCACCGTACTTTTCCCAGCGGCCCGACTCCTGCCAGAGCTCGGCAGGCTGCACGAGCGGCATCAGGAGTTCGATCGCGCCCGCACGGTCCATTTCCTCGCGGATGATCTTCTCGATCTTGCGGATCGTGCGCAGGCCGACCGGCATGTAGGTGTAAACGCCGGCGGCAAGCTTCTTGATCATGCCGGCACGGATCATGTACTGCTGGCTGATCACATCAGCATCGGCAGGCGCTTCTTTCAGCGTGGAAAGGAAATAGGAACGGGCGCGCATTTTTTCTTAACGTGTGTCTGTTGAAAATAACGGCGGCTTCCGTCAGACGTCGGGAAGCCGCTTGAATAAAGGCAATCTGTTTATTTTAACCGCCAGCCCCTCTGAACGCTAACCCGAAAGGCGCGTTTTGAGGCCGCAGCGGCCATGCGGGCGAGGTCATTCGCCTGCGAGCACCACCATGTTGTCACGATGAATCATCTCGGGCTGTTCCATGTAGCCGAGGCGCTCCTCGATCTCCTCCGTGTGTGCGCGCAGAATACGGGACGCATCGTCGCTCGAATAGTTCACGAGACCGCGGGCGATTTCACATCCGTCCTCGGTGAGACACGAGACGACCTCGCCACGCACGAACTCGCCCTTGACGCCGATGACGCCCACGGGCAGGAGCGAGGTGTGCTTGGCAACGAGGGCCTTGGCCGCCCCTTCGTCAAGCACAAGGCTGCCGGAGGCGCGGAGATGGTCTGCAATCCACTGCTTGCGGGCATGCAGGACGGTGGAGGAGGGACGAAGATGGGTGCCGATGAGCTCGCCTCTGGCCAGACGGGTGAGCACGTCCGTCTCACGACCCGATGCGATGATCGTGCCCGCACCGGATCGAGCGGCGCGCTTGGCCGCGAGAATCTTCGTGATCATGCCGCCCTTGGAAAGGGAGCTGGCTGCACCGCCCGCCATCTTTTCAAGCACGGGATCGCCGGCAGTCGCGACGCTGACGAACATCGCCTCGGGATCCTTGCGCGGATCGGCCGTGTAAAGCCCCTGCTGGTCGGTGAGAATGACGAGCACGTCTGCTTCAACGAGGTTGGTCACGAGGGCGCCGAGCGTGTCGTTGTCGCCCACCTTGATTTCACTCGTCACAACGGTGTCGTTCTCGTTGATGACGGGCACGATGCCGAGTCTCAGGAGTTCCCTGATCGTCATTCGTGCATTGAGATACTGCTCGCGGTCCGTCAGATTCTGGTGCGTCAGAAGCACCTGGGCGGTGCCGATGCCATGATTGCGGAAATGCCGTTCATAGGCTTCGACCAAGCCCATCTGACCGACGGCCGCAGCCGCCTGCAGCTGGTGGACATGCGAAGGACGCTTTTCCCAGCCAAGGCGCAGGACTCCTTCAGCAATGGCGCCCGAACTCACGAGGATGACCTCGCGGCCCATCTTCTGCAGTTCCGCAATCTGGGTTGCCCAGCGTTCGATGGCCTGAATGTCGAGACCGCGACCGTCGTTGGTGACGAGCGCGCTGCCGACCTTGACGACGACCCGGTGCGCGTTCTTGAGAAGTGATTCCATGGATAAAGCCTTTGGAAAGGATTGAACGGGATCTTTGAGCATAGCGCAAAGCAAGAAATTCTGCCGTGTCCTCTCCTTCACCGCCCCCTCCCGCCCGTTGCATCCAACCTCATGCAGACCGCTCCTTTCGAGTCCGAACATCCGAGTTCGAGCGAACGGAATCCTCGCCTGCGGCAAGGGAACTTGAGGGGATTCTTGCCATGAGTATGCAGAGAGGCCCGTGAATTAAGCAATTCACGGGCCTCTCCCATCCTCATGCCGAAGGGCGTCCGTCAGGACCGGATCGCATCTGGCAAAGGCGTGGATTTGTCCCAAGGGGACGACTGATCGGGATCAGGTTCTCATGATGAAGTTCGCTACAAAGCAGGCGGAGATCAGGTACATGAAGGGCGTGACCTCGCGCCAGCGACCCATCAGCACGTGGATGACCGTGTAGCTCACAAAGCCGAAGCCGAAGCCCGTGGCGATGTTGAACGTGAAGGGCATCGTCATGATGGTCAGGAAGGCGGGAATCGCGATTTCAAGCCTTTCGAAGCGGATGTGCACGACCTCCTGCATCATGAGAGCACCCACGATGATGAGGATCGGAGCGGTCGCATATGCGGGCACGACGCCCACAAGCGGAATGAAGAAGAGCGCAAGCACGAAGCAGCCGGCCGTCGTGACGGCGGTCAGGCCCGTACGGCCGCCCGCAGCGACGCCCGAAGCGCTTTCGAGGTAGGAGGTGGCGGTCGTCGTGCCCATGCAGGCGGAGAACATCGTGCCGATGGAATCGGTGATGAACGCCTTGTCGAGGTTGCGGATCTCACCATCGGGCCTCATGAAGCCGCACTTGCGGGCCAGACCGATCAGCACGCCCATGTTGTCGAAGAGGTCGACCATCGTCAGCGTGAAGATGATGCTGAGAAGGCCATGGGAAAGCGCGCCCTGAAGGTCCATCTGCATGAAGACGGCGGAGATGTCGGGAAGCGTGAGGCTCACCCAGGCGCCCTTCGGAAGCTCCGTCACGCCAAGAATGACGCCGAGCGCCGTCGTCGCAAGAATGCCGATGAGCATGGCGGCCCTGAAACCCTTCACCATCAGCGCAGCCGTGAGGAAGAAGCAGAAGACGGAGAGCTGAACCTCGGGCTGAGTCACGTTGCCGAGCGCCACGAAGGTACTCGGGTCGGCAATGACCAGACCGGCGCTCTTCATACCGATGAGCGCAATGAAGGCACCGATGCCCACCACGATGGAGAGCTTGAGGTCGATCGGCACGGCGTTCACGATGAACTGGCGGATGCGCGTCACCGTGAGCAGGAAGAAGACGAGGCCGGAAATGAACACCGCACCAAGACCCGCCTGCCAGGTGAAGCCGGCGGGACCGCAGACATAGTAGGCGAAGAACGCCGTAATGCCGAGGCCGGGGGCCACGCCCACGGGGTATCGGGCCCACAGGCCCATCAACAGGGTCACCGCGACCGTGACGAGAATCACGCTGCTCGTGGCCGCATCGCGGGGAATGCCGCCGTCGGCGAGCATGGAGGGAATGACGAATATGAGATAGCTCATCGCCATGAAGGTGGTGACGCCGGCAGAGACTTCCTGAGAAACCGAAGTGCCGTTCTCCTTGAGGCTGAAGAGACGTTCAACGACTGATGCTTGCATGATGTTCGATCAGTGAATTGAGAGGAAACCGCCCGCCGTATCCGGCCTGCGGGAAAAACAAAGAGACCCGGCCCGCAGCAGCGGACGAGTCTCTTCCGGAAATGAGCCGTTTCTTAGTGTTCGGCAGGATCGAAGCGGGTGTCGTCGGCGAACGCGACCTCTTCGCGGCGATCGTCATCGATGCGCTGTGCGAGAGCCTTCACAAGCTCTTCGCAGCCCTGACGGGTCGCAGCGGAGATGACGAAGATGGGTTCGCCGTTGGCGGCCAGCTCGGAACGGTAGCGCTCGATGAGGGCGTCGCGGTCAGCCTCCTCGACGAGGTCGATCTTGTTGAGCACGATCCAGCGGGGCTTTGCGGCGAGCGCCGGATCATACTTTTCAAGCTCCAGCACCAGAGCCTTGGCTTCCTGAACGGGATCCGTCTCCTCATTGAAGGGAGCGGCGTCGATCATGTGAAGCAGAATCTTCGTGCGGGAAAGATGACGGAGGAACAGATGACCGAGACCTGCGCCTTCGGCAGCACCTTCGATGAGGCCGGGCACGTCGGCGAGCACGAAGCTCTGCTCGGGACCGACACGAACCACGCCGAGATGCGGATGGAGAACGGATAGTCGGCGATCTTGGGACGGGCGTTGGAGACGGCCGTAATGAAGGTCGACTTGCCTGCGTTGGGCATGCCGAGAAGACCGACGTCGGCGAGCACCTGAAGCTCAAGCTCGAGCGAACGGTACTGACCGGGTTCGCCCGGAGTCGCCTGCTTGGGCGCACGATTGATCGAGCTCTTGAAGTGAAGGTTGCCGAGACCACCCTTGCCGCCCGCAGCGAGCAGCTGGCGAGCGCCGTGAACGTTCAGGTCGGCAATCACCTCGCCGGTATCCGTGTCGCGCACAAGAGTGCCCACGGGCATGCGCAGAACGATGTCGTCGCCGCCTGCGCCATAGCAGTCCGCGCCGCGGCCGTTCTCGCCGTTGGGAGCGAAGAACTTGCGCGTGTAGCGATAGTCCACGAGGGTATTGATGTTGCGGTCGGCAACCGCGTAGACGGAGCCGCCTCGGCCGCCATCACCGCCGTCGGGACCACCCTTCGGAATGAACTTTTCGCGGCGGAAGCTTGCCGCACCGTTGCCGCCCTTGCCGCCCTGGACTTCAATTTTTGCTTCATCAACAAACTTCACGAGTACACCTTCTGAAGTTGAGTCTCTGCGAACACTCCCTGTTGCGCAGAGGATATTTTGACAACAGAACCAATGGAAGAGGTTCCTGCAGTTTCGGAATGCCGTGCTTTCGCATTCGCACTTGCGCGAGTGCCACAATAGCAGATCGGCAGGCTCGAATGCGCATGCGAAGGCGCGTTTCTGGATATTTACGCAGCCGATGCTTCAGACAACAAGAAAGCCCAGCCGGAGGATCCGCACTGGGCTTTTCTTCTGTCGTCCGCGTCCCTGAGGACGCCTGCCCTCAATTAGGCAGCGATGGGTTCAACCTTCACGTACTGACGGTTGAAAGCACCCTTGACTTCGAACTTCACGACGCCGTCAACGAGGGCGTAGAGCGTGTGGTCCTTGCCCATGCCGACGTTGTTGCCAGCGTGGAACTTCGTGCCACGCTGACGAATGATGATGCCGCCAGCGTTGACAGCAGCGTCACCGAAAACCTTCACGCCAAGACGCTTGGCCTTGGAGTCACGACCGTTGCGGGTAGAGCCGCCACCTTTCTTGTGTGCCATTTTAGTACTTCTCTATAAAAAGTCGGTTGCAAATTAAGCCGCGATCGCTTCGATCTTGAGCTCGGTGTAGTTCTGACGATGGCCGGCAGACTTCATGGAGTGCTTGCGGCGGCGGAACTTGAAGATGCGGACCTTTTCGCCACGGCCGTGGGAAAGGACGGTCGCGGTGACCGTAGCGCCTTCGATCGTCGGATTGCCGACCTTGAGGCCTTCTTCGCCGCTGACGGCGAGAACTTCGGTGAGGGTCACCTGAGCGCCGGCTTCAACAGCAAGGGTTTCAACCTTGAGCTTGTCGCCGACGGAAACGCGGTACTGCTTACCGCCAGTCTTGATAATAGCGTACATGTAATAAACCTCGCCCGTTCCGCTTCGCCGTCCGCCTGATGCGGCCGGATTCTGCAGAACCTTTTTGTAATCGCGTGAGCGCGCTTGAGGAGACATTCCCCAAATGACGCCAACTCACGTTTGGTTGCGTGGAAATCTCGTGATTATTGCATGCTCCTTCCATTCAGTCAAGCAAAAGCAGCGATTTTCTTCTCGCCCCTGCGGGAACGGGGGCTGAAGGCCGCTTCCGGCCGATCTTCCGCCTTCTTCGGAAGGCTTTCCGCTTGGCTATACTTCCAGAATCAGCACTCAACTGCTTTTTCAAGACAGATGTCCGATATGCAAAACCAACAGGATCCCAAGGCCCTCATCAAGAAGGTTCTCGCCCCCATCGCCGAAGACATGGCCGCCGTCGATGCGGTCATTCGCAGCGAACTGGCCAGCGACGTGCCCCGCATGAAGGAAATCAGCGAATACATCACGAGTGCGGGCGGCAAGCGCATGCGCCCCGCCCTTCTGATGCTCATCTGCCGTGCGCTCGGCTACGAGGGCACGCTGCACCAGTATCTCGGCGCCACGATCGAGCTTCTGCATACGGCAACCCTGATGCACGACGACGTCGTGGATGAAAGCGACATGCGCCGCGGCCGCCCGACGGCCAACAGCCGCTGGGGCCACGGCGCGGCCGTGCTCGTGGGCGACTTCCTCTACACCCGCTCCTTCCAGATGATGGTGAAGGCTGGAAACCTGCGCGTCATGGAGGCTCTTTCCGACGCCGCCAACCGCCTGAGCGAAGGCGAAGTGGTGCAGATGGTCAATGCACACGACCCCAGCGTGGACGAAACCCGCTACTTCCGCGTCATTGAGCGCAAGACCGCCTGCCTTTTCGAAGCGGGCGCACGCATGGCCGCCGCCATTGCGGACTGCGGTCCTGAAAAGGAAGAGGCCGTCGCCGAATATGCGCTCGCCCTCGGCAACGCCTTCCAGATCGCCGACGACGTGCTCGACTACCGCGGCAACGCCGTCGACACGGGCAAGAACCTCGGTGCCGACCTGCGCGAGGGCAAGGTGACCCTGCCCATCATCTACGCCCGCGAATCCTGCACGCCCGAGGAGCGCGCCATGATCGACGAAGCCATCCGCCTCGGCGACGGCGACTTCCCGACGATCGCCGCCATCGTGCTGAAGTCCGATGCGCTTGAGAAGTGCCGCCTGCGCGCCGAGAAGGAGCTCGACAGGGGGCGCGCAGCGCTTGAAAATCTCGCCCCTTCCATTTTCAGGGATTCTCTGCTAGAATTGCTCGCCTTCACGGTTCAGCGTGATCGTTGATTTGTGAGGAAAGTCGGGGTGTAGCTCAGCCTGGTAGAGTACTACGTTCGGGACGTAGGAGTCGGAGGTTCGAATCCTCTCACCCCGACCAGGTTTCCACAGAAAGGCACTGTCTTCGGACGGTGCCTTTTTGCTTTTCGGCGAGATCATCCCATGTCACTCATCATCGGACTCACCGGCGGCATCGGCGCGGGAAAAAGCACCGCATCCGCACACCTTCGCGCATCGGGCCTCCCCGTCGTCGACGCGGACGCCATCTCCCGCGCGCTCACAGGCCCGGGTGCAGCAGGCTCGCTCGCCGTCGCGGAAGCCTTCGGTCCGGAATTTCTCACCCCCGAGGGCGCCATGGACAGGCGCCGCATGCGTGAACTTGCCTTTCGGGACGCAGGCGCACTCAAGCGCCTCGAGGCCTGCCTCCATCCCCTCATCGGCGCTGCCGTTACACGCGAGTTCGAGTCCCTCTCTGCGTCTCCAATCGTCATCTACGACTGCCCGCTTCTCTGGCGCGACGACTTCCGCCATCCTGCCGTCAGCCGCGTTCTGGTCATCGACGCCTCGGACGACGTTCGTCTCTCACGCATCGTCTCCCGTCCCGGACTCACGGAGGAGACCGCCCGCCTGATGATGAAGGCTCAGCCTCCGCGAAGCCGGATTCTGCAGTGCGCCGACGACCTCATCGTCAACGAGGACGACGAAGCGGCGCTCCGCAAGCGCCTTGACGCACTCAGCCGCATCTGGATGGCAATTACCCGATGAACGAGGACCGCAGTCCGAAGGGCTGTGGTATTTTTAGGGTCAGCGTCCACCTTCTTGGAGCGTAAGCAGACATGTCCACGGCCGAGCATCTTCTCTACGAATTCCCCTGCAATGAGAAAATCCGCACGTATCTCCGGTTGGAGGCGCTCTTCCAGCGCTTCGACTGGTTTTGCGAGCAGACGAGCGCCATTGCGCATCAGGCCGGCATATCCGCCCTCTTCGACCTGCTTGACGCCACCGCCCGCTCGGACCTGCGCCACGAACTCATTCAGGAGCTCGAACGCCAGCGCCAGCGCCTCATTGCCAAGAACGCCTCGGCGGATCCCGACATGGCCGCTCATCTCGCCGAGATCGGCGCAGCCATTCAGGCCGTTTCGGATTCTGTCGGACGCACGACGCAGAGCGTGCGTGAAAACCAATGGTTGCAGATCATCCGCACGCGCCAGAGCATTGCAGGCGGCACCTGCGAATTCGACCTGCCGCAGATGCACCTCTGGATGAACACGGCTCCCGAAATCCGTCGCAGGGAGCTGCAGAGCTACGTGAGCACGCTGGAACCCATCCGCACGGGCACGATGCTCCTTCTGCGCATCTTCCGCGCCAACTCGCACTGCCAGAGCCTTACAGCCGTCAACGGCACGTACCAGTTCTCGATGAACCGCAATCAGAACTGCGCCCTCGTCCAGATCTGGCTTCCCGCCGACAGCACGGTTGTTCCCGAGGTGAGCGCCAACAAGTACATGCTCTGGATCCGCTTCTCGCGCCCTGACGAAAACCACAAGCTGCATCTGGCCCGCACGGAGGAGATTCCGTTCCGTCTCGGGCTCTGCACGCCTTCCTGATCGAAAAACATCATGAAAGTCAAATGCCCCACCTGCGGCAAGGAGATCGAATACTCCTCCGCCAATCCCTGGCGTCCCTTCTGCTCGGAACGCTGCAAGCTCATTGACCTCGGCGAATGGGCCTCAGACGGCTATGTGATCGAAGGCGATCCCGGCTCCGCTGACCGCATGACGCCCGAAGAGCTTGAGAGCGTCGCCCGCTACACCGCCGAACGCGAGGAGCGCAAGGGCGGCAGACGTCGCTGAGAACGCCTCTTCCTGCAGGAACGCCCGCCGACAAAAAAGCCTGTTCAGCACTGAACAGGCTTTTCTTTCATTTTCGAAGCCTCGGAAGGCGAATCGTCAGGGCTTGACGCCGTGCGCACCACGGTCCTGCCAGAGACGCAGGTCGGAGGCGGGCACGTCTTCAACATAGGTCGGAAGACGAGGCTCGCCCTTCCAGAGTGTGGCCTCAAAGACCTCGGGCTTGACGATCACGAAGTCGAAGTCCATGGCGACGGCCTTCATCACGTCGTCAAGATTGCCGCAGCGGGCTCCGACGAAGCGATACTTGCGGTCGCGAACCACAGTGGCGTGAAGCGCGTTTTCGGAAAGCGTCAGCACGGCCGTGCTGTCCTCCCAGACATCGGGAAGATCGACTCGGTTGAGAATGTTCTGGTCGATCGGAAGAAGAACGCCCGGCGTGCGCTCGTTGGCCGCATAAAAGCCGAAGTCCTGTCCTTCCTTGGAAAGCGCCTCGCCGAAGAAGTCGCGCGAACGGCGGAAGTGAAGGCGCACGTGGGCATGCTCGTAGCGATGCTCCTTCACAAACCAGGGGAAGGAATCGGCCAGACGCACGCCAAGCTCCTCGTCGAGCTCGCGCACAAGCGCCTGATGCACCGTTTCGCCATCCTCAAGCTTGCCGCCGGGGAACTCCCAGTATCCAGCCCAGGGTTTGCCTTCGGGGCGGGAGGCGAGAAGCACTCGGCCGTCTTCGCGAATCAGCACGCCGACGGCAACATCCACAACCTTGTCTTCACTCACGATGCTTTTCCTTTATCTTTCTGACCGCCCCCCAAACGAGGCGCACAGAGAAAATCTTAACTCCTTCTCCAGACGTTTCGCTACACGCAAAATGTCGTAGAAAGATTGCCCCGAGCCATGAAAAGCGTGATGGCCGCCCTGCCTTCCTGCAGATTCGAAAGCTCCTGAGCCGACGCAAGCGACAGGGCGTCGGCGCACTCGCCCAGCCGCACGGCAAATCCCGAAGCCTCAAGTCCCGGAAGAGCGCTGCTCGAGCGCGGCCCGAAGCACTAGGGAGACCTCCCGAGGTGTTCCCGCTCCCCTCAGCCATCCGCCGACGCCCGCAAGGGCCGCGATCAGATGCTCCGCCTCCTCTTCGTCCCGCAGTCCCTCGAGCCGCACGCGGATGTTCCTCCCCAGCGCCCCCGCCCATGCCTCCGACACGCGTCCGACGGCGAGTTCAAGAGCTCTGGCAAGCATTTCCGCAGCAGGATCATCGATTGACGCCACAGGCCTTCGACCCGCCGCCGACACGACCATGACGACATCGGCGGCAGACAGCACGCCAACAGCCCTGAGCCACGCAAAGAGGGGACCGGCCGCTCTGTCGGCGATCCGCTGCAGGATCACCTCCCGCACAGGGACGTCGGTCGCAAGCAGCAGGACGCGGTTTTCCGTCGGGACCGCACCGCCTGCCGAAAGTGCTCCGACCCTCATCACGCCGTCCTGCGTCATGAAGGGCATTTCGAATCCCGTCCACCCTTCCGGGAGCAGTGCCTCGCCCCCTGCTCTTTTCCAGGCTTCGGTGCATCGCTCGACAAGCCCTCCGACCGGCGTCAGCTCCCTGCGGGTTCCCTGAAGCAGGAGGGCGAGCGCATCCTCGGGAAGCTCCAGACGTCTGAGCGCCTCATGCCTGAACGCGCTCAACCCCGCATCAGAGAGACCGCCCGCGCCGAACATCGGATATCCCCTGCTCATCAGAATGCAGCACGTCCGCGACCCCGACATCCTGCGCATCCTCAGAGCCTGCGCCGTGCCGTCCCCAAGCGCAGCCTGCGGAAGCGACAGAACCGTGCGCGCAGCCGCAGGAACAGCGACCGCCGCAACGCCCCCATCAACGGAAAAGCCCAGTAGAAGGCCGGGGAGCGAAATTGATCGTTCATTCCTCATGTCCGAATCTCCAGCATTGACATTGGCGACCGCCAAGGAAAAGCCCGCCTTCACGAAACGCGAAGACGGGCTCTGAAAGTCATTCAGGACTATTCGTCAGCCTCTCAGGAGAGACGGCCGTGACAGTCCTTGAATCGGCGGCCGGAGCCGCACGGGCACGGATCATTGCGGCCGACGTGCGCGAAGAGCGCGGGATCGAGCTCCTCCTTGGGCATGTTCTCGAGCGCGCTGCCTGTCGCCTCGGCGGGAGCAGGTTCCTCGACAGGCTGCTGCTGGGCGGGCTCTTCGGCGGGCTTCACGTTGATCTGAACCTGCATGAGCACGCGCACGAGGGTCTCGCGGATCTGGTCGAGCAGCTGCTCGAACATGTTGAAGGCCTCGCGCTTGTATTCCTGCTTGGGCTGCTTCTGAGCATAGCCGCGCAAGTAGATGCCCTGACGAAGGGCCTCAAGCGCGGAAATGTGCTGGCGCCACAGCTGGTCGAGAATCTGAAGGAGAATGGAGCGGGCAAAACCCGTGAAGGCCTCGTGACCGACCATCTGCTCCTTCTCGACGTACTGGGCCTCGGCCTGCTTGAGAAGCGCCTCGAGCAGGTCGTCGTCCGTGAACTGGTCGTTCGAGTCAAGAAGCTGCTTGAAGTCGATCACAATGCCGAACTCGCCGGCAAGCTTCGTCTGAAGACCGTCGAGATCCCACTGCTCCTCAACGGTCTCGGCCGGCACATAGGCGCGGAAGAGGTCCGTAAAGAGGCCTTCGCGCAGGTTCTTGACGAGCTCGGAGATGTCCTCGCTCTCAAGGATCTGATTGCGCAGGCCGTAGATTTCGTGACGCTGGTCGTTCTGGACGTCGTCGAACTCAAGCAGCTGCTTGCGGATGTCGTAGTTGCGGCCTTCGACCTTGCGCTGGGCGGACTCGATCATGCGGGTGAGCATCTTGGACTCGATGGCCTCGCCTTCTTCAAGGCGGAGCTTATCGGCGATGGCACGCATGCGGTCGCCGCCGAAGATGCGCAGGAGCTGGTCTTCCATCGAGAGATAGAAGCAGGAGCTACCCGGGTCGCCCTGACGGCCTGCACGGCCGCGGAGCTGGTTGTCGATGCGGCGGGACTCGTGACGTTCGGAACCGATGATGCGCAGGCCGCCGGCCTCCACGACGATGTCGTGAAGCTTCTGCCATTCGGCCTTCACTTCGGCGATCTTCGCCTCGCGCTGCTCTTCAGTAAGCGTCTCGTCGGCACGAATGGCGTCGACAGCCTTGTTGATGCCGCCGCCGAGCACGATGTCGGTGCCTCGGCCGGCCATGTTCGTGGCGATCGTCACGACGCCGGGACGGCCTGCTTCGAGAACGATCTGAGCTTCCCTGTCATGCTGCTTGGCATTGAGCACGTTGTGCGGAATGCCTTCCTTCGTGAGCATGGAGGAGAGAAGCTCGGAGTTTTCGATCGAGGTCGTGCCGAGAAGTACCGGCTGACGGCGTTCGTAGCAGGCCTTCACGTCGTCGATGATCGCGCGGTACTTTTCGTTGACCGTGCGGTAGACCTTGTCCTGCTCGTCGATGCGGACCATCTTGCGATGCGTCGGCACGACGACCGTTTCAAGGCCGTAGATGTCTTGGAATTCGTAGGCTTCGGTGTCGGCCGTGCCGGTCATGCCGGAGAGCTTCCCGTACATGCGGAAGAAGTTCTGGAACGTGATCGACGCCATCGTCTGGTTTTCCTGCTGGATCTTCACGCCTTCCTTGGCCTCGACGGCCTGGTGAAGACCTTCGCTCCAGCGGCGGCCTGGCATCAGGCGGCCCGTGAACTCGTCGACGATGACGATCTCGCCGTTCTGCACGACGTAGTGCTGGTCGCGGTGGAAGAGCGTGTGCGCACGCAGGGCGGCGTTGAGGTGGTGCATCAGGATGATGTTCTTCGGCGCATAGAGCGACTCGCCCTGCTGCACGAGACCGCGCTCGGAGAGAATCTGCTCGAGATGCTCGTGACCGGCCTCGGAGAGGTAGACCTGATGGGCCTTCTCATCGACCCAATAGTCGCCCTCGCCCTTTTCCTCAGCCTGGCGGGTAAGGAGCGGCGGAATGTCGTTGACGGCACGATAGAGTTCCGTGTTGTCGTCGGCGGGGCCGGAGATGATGAGCGGCGTGCGGGCCTCGTCAATGAGAATCGAGTCCACTTCGTCGACGATCGCATAGTAGAGCGGACGCTGGCGGCGAGCGGCGACGTCGTACTCCATGTTGTCACGCAGGTAGTCGAAGCCGAATTCGTTGTTCGTGCCGTACGTGATGTCGGAGGCATAGGCGGCGCGCTTTTCCTCGTTGTTCTGATTCGAGAGGATCTTGCCGACCGAAAGACCGAGCCAGTTGTAGAGGCGGCCCATCCAGTCCGCGTCGCGGGAGGCAAGGTAATCGTTGACGGTCACGACGTGGCAGCCCTTGCCGGGAAGGGCGTTGAGGTACACGGCGAGCGTGGCGGTGAGTGTCTTGCCTTCGCCCGTGCGCATTTCAGCGATCTTGCCGTCGTTGAGAACCATTGCGCCGATGAGCTGCACGTCGAAGTGGCGCATGCCGAGCACGCGCACGGAGGCTTCACGAACCACGGCAAAAGCTTCGGGGAGGAGCTCGTCGGTCGTCGCGCCCTTGGCGATGCGGTCGCGGAATTCCTGCGTCTTGGCCTTCAACTCTTCGTCCGAGAGCGCCTGCATGGCGGGCTCGAGCTTGTTGATGGCATCGCACTTGCGGCGATATTGCTTGATCAGGCGGTCGTTGCGACTACCGAAGATTTTTGTCAGAAGTTCGTCAAACATTGTGTGTAACCAGAATGGATCTGAGGGCACGGACGGAACCATATGCGGCATGGCCGCGCCGCTCACGCCGGCGCTGTTCCGTGCTACCCTGTTTTCGGTTGCGCCGGAGCCTCCTCCCTGTTGGAAAGGCGTGCGTAGCGCCCCTCCGCAGGCCCCGACCTGCATAGCTGTTGGATTATCGCACAGAATTCCGCCACCTGATTTGTACCTACGGGCTATTCTGTAGGCGTTTTCCTTCTCTTACAACAAGGTCGCAATGTGACACAAGACTTCATCCGCCGAAGAATCGGACGACAGACGATCGACAGCTGCCTCGCCCGCGACGAGCTGCAGCCGCTGATGGCCTCCTACGCGCTTTCAAAGCGCGCAGGCGCAGTCGCAGCCCACGTGCTTCGCCCCTTCAGGATGAGCATCGACTTCACAGATCCCGCCTACTGCCGCGTCGAGGGGCACACGCTCGTGCTTCTGGCTGAAAGCGCCGTCCAACAAAACAGAATCAGACAGCTCACCCCCAGACTGGCCGCCGCCGCAGCAGCGGCGGGTCTTCCCGTCCCCGCCGTCGACGCCCGCATCATTCCGAAGCGCCCCGCACCCCAGGCGGGCGTTCCTATTCCGCGGATCGAGCGCGCGCCGTCCGCAGTGGGTGCCGCCGCCATCTCGGGCATTCTTGACGACATCGAGGATCCCGCCCTCAAGGCCACGATGGAAAGACTTCGCAACGTGATCAAGCCCGGCGAGGAAAACCGCCGGCGTCTTCTCGAGGAGCGTCTCGGCAGGGAATCGATCGACCTGAGCACCGAGCGCACCTGACGCACGGCATCAACGCCGCGATCATCCCCACCGAGGAGGAGGCCAGAGACTATCCGAGACTTGAGGCCGAGCGCGAGCGAAAGCTTGAGCTTCTGGCCGAACAGAAGGACCGCAGGCTTGTCGCCGTGCACAGGCTCGAGCGAATCGACGCCAGACTCGACGCCATCAACCGCGCGCTTGAGCTTCTGCCCTCGGACGCGCAGGCCGCCGAGGCCGCTCTCGTCGCACCCGAAGACGAGGAAGCCCCTCAGGCGCCGCCCGCCGCACCGCGCGTTTCCGCCGCTGCAGCGGCCGCCATCGCGTCGCTCGCGCGCGAAACGCCGTCCCCGCGCATGCGCAAGGCCCTGATGAGCCACATTCCAACCCTCGCTCCCGATGAGGCCCACTACCCCGAGGCCCTTCACGCCGACATCCGCAGAGAGGCCGAACGCCTTTCCATGCTGGAGAATCCGACGCCTGAAAACACGAAGCGCCTTGCGCAGCTTCTGGAAGCCGCCAAGGCGCTGTCGGAGCGTCCGCAGGACGCGCGTGCGATTGCAGAGGGACTTTACGGTCTGACCTGATCGGTCTTCTGCGTCCAGAAGTCGACGGGACAGTCCTCGGCCTTGTCGAACGTCGCCCACTCCCAGGCCGTCTCGTCTGCAAGAAGAGCGCGCAGGAGCTGGTTGTTGAGGCCGTGACCCGACTTGTGCGCAACGTAATGCGCCAGAAGCGGATGACCAAGCACGTAGAGGTCGCCCATTGCGTCCAGAATCTTGTGCTTGACGAACTCGTCGTTCTCGCGCAGGCCGCCCGGATTGAGAATGCGGAACTCGTCCATCACGATGGCGTTCTCGAGCGAACCGCCCTGAGCGAGCCCCATGCGGCGAAGCATCTCCACGTCCTGCACGAAACCGAACGTGCGGGCGCGAGAGACCGCCTGCTCGTACGTGACGCGCGAGAAGTCGACGTCCGCCTTCTGCTCCGTGCGGTCGATCGCAGGATGACCGAAGGCGATGGTGAACGTGAGACGAAAGCCCTCGTGCGGCTCAAGCCTTGCGAGCTTGTCGCCCTCGCGAACCTCGACGGGCTTGAGCACCCGCACGAAGCGCTTGGGCGCGTCCTGCTCGACGATGCCCGCCTGGTGAAGCAGGAAGACGAAGCTCGCCCCCGAGCCATCCATGATCGGAATCTCGGCGGAGTCAACCTCGATGATCACATTGTCGATGCCGAGACCGTTGAAGGCGCTCATCAGATGCTCTATGGTCGCCACGGCGGCCTTGCCGACGTTGACCGTCGTGGCCATGCGCGTGTCGTTCACGTTGAGGGGATGAGCGGGAATCTCGACGGCGGGACGAATGTCCACGCGCCTGTAGAGAATGCCCGTGTCGGGTTCCGCGGGGCGAAGCACGAGGTGCACCTTGCGGCCGCTGTGAAGCCCGATCCCGACGGTCTCGACGGACTGCCTGAGCGTGCGCTGCTTGAACATGAGTGATCTCCGTACGAAAACCGGCGCTTAACGCGCCGGCTTCCTTCTGGGTCCCCGAACGGGCCGTGCCCGACGGAGCGGCTTACTTCAGATAGGTCGGAATGACGAACTTGGACACGTCAACCGCGGCATCCCCCTGCTGAGCGGCGGGTTCGGGCGCAGGGGCCTCCAGCGTCTGGCCGAAGACCGGGGTCTGAAGGCCAGCGGGGGCTTCGGACGAGGCGTTGAAGACTGCGGGAGCCTGAACGCCCGAGCCGGGTTCGTTCGCATCGAGCGGACGGTCGAGGCCGGTCGCCACGAGGGTCACGCGGATCTCGTCGCCCATCTCCTCGGAGATGGCGGAGCCGAAGATCACGATGGCGCTCTTGTGGACGAAGGTGTTGAGCACCGCCATGGCCTCCTTGATTTCGGCAAGCGTGACCGACTCGTTGCCCGTGAAGTAGGCGAGCAGGCCGCGGGCGCCCTGGAGGTTCGCACCTTCGAGAAGCGGACAGGCGATGGCCTTTTCCGCAGCCACGCGGGCGCGGTCCGGACCGGAGGCGGACGCCAGACCGATGATGGCCGTGCCGCGTTCGCTCATGACCGTCTTCAGGTCCTCGAAGTCGACGTTGATGGTGCCAGGCGTGTGGATGATTTCCGCAATGCCCACGCATGCCTTGTAGAGCACTTCGTTGCTCATTTCAAAGCATTCCTTCATCGTGGCGTTCGGGGGGCATTCGCTCTCGAGCTTCTCGTTGAGAATCACGATCATCGAGTCGACCTTGTCCTTGAGGTTCTCGATGCCCTTTTCCGCGCAACGCATGCGACGGCCGCCTTCGAAGCTGAAGGGCTTCGTGACGACGGCAACCGTGAGGATGCCCATTTCCTTGGCGATCTCGGCGATGACGGGAGCAGCGCCCGTTCCCGTGCCGCCGCCCATGCCAGCGGTGATGAAGAGCAGATGCGCGCCGCGGATGGCCTCGGCCACCTGCTCGCGCTTTTCCTGAGCTGCGGCCGCGCCGACTTCAGGCCTGGCACCAGCGCCGAGGCCCGTGGAGCCGAGCTGGATGTTCACGTGCGCACGCGAACGAGACAGGGCCTGATGGTCCGTGTTCGCGGCGATAAATTCGATGCCCTTCGCACCATGCGTGATCATGTGCTCGACGGCATTGCCACCGCCGCCGCCCACGCCGATCACCTTGATGACGGTGTTCAGAGGATCAAGTTCCTGCAGGATCTCAAAAGGCATTTTCTACCCCAAAATGTCGAATTTTTTAATTATGGCGGACTTTTGGCTTTTCTGCTTGCCGGAGCCGCCTCGAACAGCTTCGGCAGGCGGGCTCAGTAGTCCCCGAAAAACACGGTTCTTATCCTTCCCGAAAGGTTCAGGAGAGACGGCGTTCTGTAGCTTCGGCTGTCGCCTGCGGCCCTCGTCTTGTCGGCCGCCATCAACAGGCCTGCGGCAACGCTGGCGTTCGGCCTCATGGAGAGAGCATTCTTCTCATCAAAGCAGAGCGGCGCACCAATGCGCACGGGAACTCCAAACACGTCTCGCGCAACTTCGTCGATGGCGCGAAGGTTCGCGCCTCCGCCCGTGATGATCACGGCATGGACCTTGTCGAGATGGCCCGCCTTCTCGATGACGTCGCGATAGATGCGGAAGAACTCCTTCGCGCGCTCGTACAGGGTCTGCACGATCAGGCTTCGCGAGCAGAGCGGCGTGCCGCGCACATCCTCCAGCGAGGGGCGGACGCTTTCGCCCGGCAGCACGCCGTCCATGCTGCAGCTTCCGAAGCGGATCTTGAGCTCTTCGGCTTGGTCGAGCGACACGCCGAAGATCGTGCTCAGGTCGCGCGTGAAGAATTCCGACCCGAAGGGACGGACGGCCGTCAGAAGCGTCCTGTGCTCGTACACCAGCGTCATCGACGTCGTCTCTGCCCCCATGTCGAGGACGAGCGTGCCGTTGTAGCGGTCGCTTTCCGTACTCACCGCAAGCGCGGCGGCGATCGGATGAGGCTCATATCCCGCAAGTTCGATGCCGGAACGCAGCAAGCTGCGCTTCATGTTCTCGGCGTTCTTCACGGAGCCGTAAACGGCATGATAGTAGGCCGTCACCTTGTCGCCCACCAGACCGACCGGCGTCTGCGAAAACGTATCGCCGCACGAATAGCCCTGCGGGATCATCTTGATGAGCTGCTTGCCCTGACGCAGGCTGTGCTCGCGCGCATTGTTTTCCGCCGCCTCGACGTCCGCGGGCTTCACCTCATTGCCTCGCACGACGGCCGTACCCAGGCAGTTCTCGCTCGTGAGCGAGGAGCCGCCGATGGCGACCCAAGCATTCGAAAGCTCGGGAAGATTGCCTGCGGAGCGCGCCTCGCGCACCGCCGCCTTGATGTCGTCGACGGCGGCATTGAGATCCGTCACGATGCCGTTTCGAACGCCGTGCGAATCCCTGAAGCTGTAGCCGCAGATGCGGTAGAGCCCCTCGCCCTTGGGCGACGGGAGCGCAACGACGCACAGCACCTTGTGGGAGCCGATGTCGAGACCGACAAGATAATCATTCGGGTTGTTCATCGTGCTGTGCGCTCCCAGGCTCTTCGTCCGGGACATCCGTATCCGTTCTCTGTTCGGCTTCCCGCAGTTTTCGAATGGCTTCGCGGTCGGGAAGCGTGGCCGCAAACGCCCTGTCATAGCGCAGGTCGATGGAGGCGGGCGGTCCGTCCATCAGCTCGACGACCCTCGGGTAGGCCGCCGCCAGATCGGCAACCTTCGCCACGATGTTCGTGCCTGCGTCCTCCCTGCCGAGTTCCACGCGCGTTGCGGGAATGTCGCCCGAAGCCATCACGAGGCTCCAGCCGCCGCGATCGCTGCAGGCGACGTCCGTCACCGTCGCGCCGATGGAGCTCAACGCGCGGGAGAACTCCCTGTAGTATCGGGCGATCTGAGCGGTCTGTCCTGCAGGACCGTAGAAGTTGGGCAGCGGATCGGACGGGTTGTCGCGCTCGTCGGGATTGGCGGAAAAGAGCACGCCGTCTGGATCGACAAGACGACCGTCCTCATAGACCGCGAAGGCGCTGTAGGTTTCGACGGCAATGCGAAGGCCGTCGGGCCAGACTCTCCTCACCACGGCACGCTTCACCCAAGGCACCGTCTCGGCCGCCCTGCGGACCTCGTCGAGATCCTCGGTGAAGAAGTTGCCCCGAATGACGGGCTCCACCGCCTGCTTCACGCGCTCGACGGGCACGCGCGCAACATCCCCCTCGACCTCCAGAGTCGAGAAGTCGAAGACGGGCAGATGCATCACCGCATCGGCCGCACGGCCTGCGCCAAGCACAACGACGGCCGCCGCAGCCAGACCGCAGACCGTCTTCGTCCAGAAGCGCAGGCTTGCGCGGCGGGCCTCGCGGGCCTCCTCCTGCGCACGCGCCAGAGCACGCCGCTCGATCGCCTCTTCAGGCGTGACGGCCTCCGCGGGGTTTTCGGGACTCTCAGCCTTCATCCTGCGAAACTCCGTCTGTCATCCGCTCCCGCGCTCAGTCGCAGCGGGCGAGCGACAGAACCTTGAGGCACAGGTCGGCATAATCCATGCCGACCGCACGGGCCGCCATCGGCACGAGCGAATGAGGCGTCATGCCGGGCGACGTATTGATCTCGAGCAGCGCGAAGGAGCCGTCGGCGCGCTGCAGCGCGTCGATGCGGGACCAGCCGCGTGCGCCTACGGCGGCAAACGCACGTTCGCAGAGCGAGCCGAGCGTCGCGGCCGCTTCGTCTTCGAGCTTCGCGGGGCAGTCGTAGTGCACTGCGTCGCCGAAGTACTTGTTGTTGAAGTCGTAGTCGCCTTCAGGAGCGCGGATCTCAATCACGGGAAGCGCACGACCGTCAAGCACGGCGACCGTGAACTCCCTGCCGTGGATGTACTCCTCGACAAGCACCTCGTCGCCGCGGACGCCCGCAGCGTCCTCAAGCGCCTTTCTGAGGGCGGCGACGGTCGGCTCGGCGAGCTTGGTGACGCCGATCGAGGAACCGTCGTGAGCGGGCTTGACCACGAGACCCGTCGCGCCGAGACACGCAATGGCCTCTTCAAGCACGGCGTCGTCCGCCTTCGGATCAATCATGACGCCCTCGGGCACGGGAATGCCCGCACTGCGCCACACGCGCTTCGTCAGATCCTTGTCGATGGCCATGGCGCTCGCCGTAACGCCCGGCCCCGTATACGGGATGCCGAGATAGTTGAGCACGCCCTGAATGGTGCCGTCCTCGCCGAGACGGCCGTGCAGCGCGATGAACGCGCGGTCGAAGCCACCCTTTTCAAGCGTCTCAAGGCTGTCCGTCTTCGGGTCGAACTTGAGGACGTCAACGCCCTTCGACACGAGCGCCTTGTGGACGCCTTCGCCGGACATCAGAGAGACCTCGCGCTCGGAGGAAACGCCGCCCATCAGCAGCACGACACGACCTAAGTTTTCCATCTTCACTAATCCTTTCCGTTCAATTCATTCGATTCAATTCAAAGTTCCCGCGTCACTTCGCGCCGTCGGCGATCGCAGGCGCGACCCTACCGATGGAGCCTGCGCCCATGGTGATGACGACGTCGCCGTCGCGCACCATGCCCGCGATCGCATCGGCCACGCCCTCGACGGGCACGACGACGGGTCGGTGGAAGCCCTTGGCGGCAATGGCTGCGGCAAGATGCTCGCTGTCCGCCCCTTCGATCAGAGCTTCGCCCGCAGAGTAGACCTCGGCGAGCACTAGCCCGTCGATGTCCTCGAGCACGTCGACGAACTGCTCGAAGCAGTCGCGGGTGCGCGTGTAGCGATGCGGCTGGAAAGCGACGATGACGCGCTTTTCGGGCCAGACGCCGCGCACGGCGGCAAGCGTCGCCGCCATTTCATGGGGATGATGACCGTAGTCGTCGATGAGCTTGTAGTGGCCCGTCACACTTCCGTCGGCGGCACGCACGGGAATGTCGCCGTATTGCGTGAAGCGGCGGCCCACGCCGCGGAATTCCGAGAGGCCACGAACAATGGCCTCGTCGGAGACGCCCACCACGGTGGCGATCGCCACGGCGGCCAGAGCATTCCTCACGTTGTGGATGCCTGGCAGGTTGAGTACGACGGGAAGCGGCGGATGATCGGGCCTCAGGATCGTGAAGGCCATCTGCGTGCCGACGGCGCGCACGTCGATCGCGCGCACCTGAGCGTCGGCCGACAGACCGTAGAGAATCACGGGCTTGGTCACGCGCGGACGAATCTCGAGCACATGCTCGTCATCGGCGCAGAGCACGGCCACGCCGTAAAACGGGAGCCTCTCGAGGAAGTCGACGAAGGCGGACTTCAGGTTCTCGAAGCTGTGGCCGTACGTGTCCATGTGATCTTCGTCGATGTTGGTGACGGCGGAAATCACGGGTGTGAGGTTGAGGAATGACGCGTCCGACTCATCCGCCTCGGCGACGAGGAATTCGCCCGTGCCGAGCCTGGCGTTCGCACCCGCGCTGTTGAGACGGCCGCCGATCACGAAGGTCGGATCAAGATCGCCTGCGGCGAGCAGCGACGCAGTGAGCGACGTGGTCGTAGTCTTTCCGTGGGCGCCCGCAATTGCGATTCCGCGGCGAAGACGCATCAGTTCGGCGAGCATCACGGCGCGCGGCACGACGGGAATGCCGAGCTCACGGGCGGCGACGACCTCCGGGTTGTCCTCATGCACCGCCGACGAAATCACCACGGCGTCCGCGCCGCGGATGTGCTTTTTGTCGTGGCCACAGAAGACGCGCGCACCGAGCGACTGCAGGCGCTCGGTGACGGCGCTCTTCGAGAGGTCCGAGCCGCTCACGACGTAGCCGAGATTGAGCATCACCTCTGCGATGCCGCTCATGCCCGCACCGCCGATGCCGACGAAATGCAGATGGTTGACCAAAAACTTCACGCTTGAATCTCCTCAGAGGGCGGGAAAGGGATCCCGCCCGTCAATCCTTTACTTGGCGTCCTGCGCTCCCGTCCTGCGGGCGACGGTTTCGACGATGAGGTTCGCCACGGCCTCGGCGGCCTGCGGACGCGCCGTCGCACGGGCGTTCTTCGCAAGCTCAAGCAGATGGTCGCGGGTGAGCCCCGAGATGAGTTCGGCCATGCGCTCGACCGTAAACTCGGGCTGCGGCACCATGATCGCGGCATGACGCTCGACCATGTACTTCGCGTTGCCCGTCTGATGCGCCGTCGTCTTGGCGACGAACGGAACGAGAATGCTCGCCACGCCCGCCGCGCAAAGCTCGGAGACGCTCGTCGCGCCCGCGCGGCAGATCACCACGTCGCAGTCCTCGTATCGGGCCGCCATGTCGTTGATGAAGGGAACGACCTCGGCCTTGACGCCGAGCTTTTCATAGGCCTCGCGCACGGGCGCGTCGCGGTCCTTGCCCGTCTGATGAACGATGATCGGACGCTGCTCCTGCGGAATGGCCGCAAAGACGGCGGGCATGTTGTCGTTGAAGACCTGGGCGCCGAGGCTGCCGCCGAAGATGAAGACGCGCAGCGGCCCCGTGCGGTTCGCCATGCGGTCCTGCGGGGGTGAGACGGCGACGATCTCCTCACGAACGGGGTTGCCCGTCGTGCGGCCCTTTTCCTTCGCAAACGTCCTCGCGCCGCCGGCAAAGCCGCAGGCGAGCGCGTCGCAGAAGGGAAGTAGCGTATTGGTGGACATCAGCAGGTCCGCATCGCAGTTCATCATCACGAGCGGAAGCTTCCTGCGGTGAGCGGCAAAGCCGAACGGCACGGCGACGTAGCCGCCCGTCGAGAAGACGGCGTCGGGCTTTAGCTCATTGAGAAGCTTCATCGACGCGAAGAATGCGCCGATCAGCTTGAAGCCGCCCTTGATCGCGCCGAGCGGACCGCGGCCGCGCACGCCCTGAAAGTCGAGTGCGTGGAACGGAATGCCGTGGCGCTCCACGAGCCCGCGCTCCATGCCTGCGACCGTGCCGACCCAGGAGATCTTCCATCCCCTGCTGGCCATGACCTTCGCCACGGCAAGGCCGGGCATCACGTGACCGCCCGTACCGGCCGCAAGAATCACCAAATGTTTCGAATCCGTGCTCACACCTGACCTCCGCGCATCAGCATTCTGTTTTCCTTGTCAACGCGCAGCAGCAGGCCGATGGCGATGAGGCCCGAGAGCAAGGCGCTGCCCCCGAAGCTCACGAAGGGAAGCGTCAGACCCTTGGTCGGCAGTAGCCCCGAGGCCACGCCCACGTTAATGAAGACCTGCACGCCGAACCATACGCCGATGCCCTGCGCAAGAAGACCCTGAAAGAATCTTTCCAATTTGATCGACACGCGTCCGATCTCGAACGCATGCCTAATAAGCCAATAGTAAATGAAGAGAACGAGGCAGACGCCCACGAAGCCCGTCTCCTCGGCGATCACCGCCATGATGAAGTCGGTGTGCGCCTCGGGAAGGTAGTAGAGCTTCTCGACCGAGCCGCCGAGGCCCACGCCGAAGAGTTCTCCGCGTCCGAATGCGATCAGGGAGTGCGACAGCTGGTAAGCCTTGTCGAGCACGTGCTCGGGAGCCCAAGGATCCCAGTATGCAAAGATTCTGCCCAAGCGCCACGGCGTGTCGATGATCATCCAGAAGACGAAGCCCACGACGACCGAGATCACAAAAGTGAAGATTTTAAAGGAGAGGCCGCCTAAAAACAGCACGCCCATGATTTCGGCGACGATGACCACCATGGCCCCGAGGTCGGGCTGCTGAATGATGAGGGCCGCAATGGCCACCATGGCGAACGCCATCGGGATGAAGCCCTTCTGGAAGGAATGCATGTATTCCTGCCTCATCACGGCGAACCATGCAGCCATGATCAGAGCCGCGACCTTCATGATTTCCGAGACCTGTAGGTTCATCACGCCCAGACTGATCCAGCGCTTCGCGCCGTTGACGGTTTTGCCGACGCCCGGCAGCAACACGCACACCAGCAGGATGAGCGCCCCGAAGAACACCCAGAGCGCGTAGCGCTGCCAGAAGCTCATCGGAATCTTCGTGACGATCCAGCCCGCGCAGACACCGACGACGATGCTCTGCAGATGCTTCATGACGAAGTAGAGCGCGTCGACGCCGTAACGGGAGTTGTCGGCAAAGACGGACGTGGCGGAGTACACCATGACGGTGCCGATGCCGAGCAGTGCGGCCACGCAGATGATCACCTCAAGGCTCGCGTTCGCACGCTCCTTGAGCGTCGCGACGGCGCGCCCCTGCGTCTGCCAGTCCTCCTTCTTCTTTTTCCGTCCGAAGCTCAGCACGCCTGCTCCTCGGCCGCAATCGCGCGGGCACAGGCAATGAATCGGGCGCTTCGCTCGGCATAGTCCCTGAACATGTCCCAGGAGGCGCAGGCGGGCGAGAGAAGAAGCACGTCTCCCTGCGCATGCCTTGCCCAGAGCCAGTACACGGCTTCCTCAAGCGTCGTCTGACGCGCCATGGGAATGCCCGTAGCGGAAAGCGCCTCCTCGATCAGGGGCGCGTCGCGCCCGATGAGGGCGACGGCGCCAGCCGTGCCTTTCAGGGCTTCGACCAGAGGCGAGAAATCCTGCCCCTTGCCGTCTCCGCCGAGAATGATGAGGATGCGGCGGCCCTGAGCTGCGAAGCCCTTAACGGCAGCGGCCACAGCGCCCACGTTGGTGCCCTTCGAGTCGTCGATGAAGGTAACGCCGTCACAATCGAGCACGCGCTCGACTCGATGCGGCTCGCCCCCGTACGCGGCAAGCGCGGCGAGCGCAGGTCCGACGGGCAGGCCTGCAGCCTCGATGAGGGCGAGCGCGGCAAGTGCGTTCATCGCGTTGTGGCGGCCGGCAATGAGAAGCGACTTTTCAGGGCAGAAGAGCGTGGGCTCAGACGCGCCCTCATCAAGCCTGGAAAGCCACAGCAGGCCGTCAGCCCCTCTGGCGAGGCCGTATTCGCCCGCCTTGACGGGCTCACCGCCGCCGAACGTGCGCACGGGACCTCCCTGTGCAAGACGGAGCGTCTCGGCGTCCTCGCGATTGACGACGCGAACGGTGTCCTGCTTGAAGATGCGCCCCTTCGCCTCGGCGTAGGCCTTCATGTCGCCGTGCCAATCAAGGTGGTCCTCGGTGACGTTCAGAACAGCTGCGGATACGCACTTGAGGCTCGACGTCGTGTCGAGCTGAAAGCTCGAGAGCTCAAGCACCCAGACCTCGGGCAGAACGCCTGCATCGAGCGCCTTGTCGAGCTCGGTCACGGCGTTGGGGCCGATGTTGCCCGCAGCCGTCGCACGACGGCCGCCCTCGGCGGCCATCTTCGTGACCAGCGTCGTCGTGGTCGTCTTGCCGTTCGTGCCGGTCACGCCGATTACGACGGGGCGGTAACCCGTGCGGGCCTCAAGGTCTGCGAGCGCTCTGGCGAAGAGTTCGATCTCGCCCACGACCTCAATGTCGCGGGCCCTGGCGCTCGCGACAAGCGGTGCAGCCGCACCGAAGCGGGTGGAAAGCCCGGGGGACATCACGACGAGCGAAACGCCGTCGAGGAGCGATTCGGGCAGGCCGCCCGTGCGGATTTCCGCATCGGGCATCTCGGCCCCGAGCCTTTGCGCACCGGCGGGCGCCTCGCGCGTGTCGGCCGCGCGGATTTTCCATCCGCGGCGACCGAGATGATGCGCACAGGCGAGCCCAGAGGCGCCGAGCCCAACGATGAGGGCGGTCTTCTTGTCAACTTCCTGCTTCATGATCAAACTGTCCTTTTCAAACCCCGCGGAACGCCCTGCCCGTCAGCGGATCTTGAGCGTCGAAAGGCCGATGAGCACGAGGATCATCGTGATGATCCAGAAGCGCGTGACGACCTGGGTCTCCTTCCAGCCCTTGAGCTCGAAGTGATGATGGACGGGAGCCATCAGGAAGATGCGCTTGCCGTGGGAGAGGCGGAAGTAGACCGTCTGAATCATGACGGAGAGCGTCTCCACGACGAAGATGCCGCCCATGACGGCGAGCACGAGTTCCTGACGGGTGATGACGGCCATGGTGCCGAGGCAGCCGCCGAGCGCCAGCGCGCCCACGTCGCCCATGAAGACCTGGGCGGGATGGGCGTTGTACCAGAGGAACGCGAGACCTGCGCCGAGCAGGCCCCCTGCGATCACGACGAGTTCGCCCGCCCCCGGAATGTAGGGAAAGATCAGATAGCCCGCATAGTCGGGACGTCCCACGACGTAGGCGAAGATGCCCAGCGCACCGCCCACCATGACGCTCGGAAGGATGGCAAGACCGTCGAGGCCGTCGGTGAGGTTCACGGCGTTGGAGCTGCCGACGATCACCACATACGTGAAGACCATGAAGCCCACCAGGCCGAGCGGAAGGGCGATGTCCTTGAAGCACGGGATGAGAAGGTGAAGGTTGCTCGAGATGTCGAGCGGGAAGCCAGCCTCGACCCAACCCGCAATCGTCTCGGTGAGCGTTCCGCCCGCAGGAACGGAAAGCGCAAATACAAGGTAGAAGGCTGCGGCAAGGCCGATCACGGACTGCCACGAGAACTTCTCCCTCGCGCTCATGCCCTTGGGATTGTGGTGCACGACCTTGCGGTAGTCGTCGATCCAGCCGATGGAGCCGTAGCCGAGCGTCACGAAGAGCACGACCCAGATGAAGCGGTTGGAGAGATCGGCCCAGAGCAGAGTCGAAACCGTGATGGCGAAGAGAATGAGCGCGCCGCCCATCGTCGGCGTGCCGTCCTTGACGAGATGGGTCTTGGGCCCGTCGGTGCGCACGGCCTGTCCGAAATGCAGGTTCTTAAGGCGGGCGATCATCCAGGGACCGAGCGCAAACCCGATCCCCATGGAGGTGAGCGCGGCAAGCACCGCGCGCAGCGTCAGGTAGTTGAAGACGTTGAGGGCCGGGAAACCGTCGGCCAGAGAGCGGAAAAGTTCTAGAAGCATGTTGCAAAGCCTGAAGGCTCAGGCTCTCTTTGTTCTTGGATTGCTGGGTTTATTCTTCGTTGTCCTGCAGGGCGCGCACGACGGCCGCAAAGCCCATGAAGTGGCTCGCCTTGACGGTCGCCGTCCCCCTGAGACCCTTGAGTGCCTCGATGAGGGCGTCTCTGGTCTCGAACCAGCGGCCGCCTTCGCCGAAGGCCTCCGCCGCATGACGGGAAAGCGGACCGCAGGCGTAGAGGGCGTCGATGCCGAGCGATCTGGCGTACTCGCCGGCCTCGCGGTGGGCTTCTTCGGCGCTGTCGCCGATCTCGCCCATGTCGCCCAGGATGAAGGTCCTCGGGCCCGCCTCGCCCGCAAGGACGTTCATGGCGGCGCGCACGCTGTCGGGATTGGCATTGTATGCCTCGTCGATCACAACAAGGTGCTTTCCGACGAAACGCGTGCCGCGTCCGGGAACAGGCTCGAAGGCGCCGAGCCCCGCCGCAACGGCCTCGGGGCCGATGCCCATGGCAAAAGCCGCAGCCGCAGCGCCCGTGGCGTTGTGCACGTTGTGGCTTCCCGTAATGCGAAGCTTCGTGCGCACCACGTCGCCTTCGTCCGTCGAGATCACGAGCTCTCCGTTCTCGACTCGGCCCATGACGTCGGCCTCGACGTCGGGATCAGTCGAATAGGTCAGCTCGTCGACGCCGCGCGCGAGCGCGAGGTCGGCCCAGATGTCCGCGCATGCGTCGTCGGCGGGATAGACCGCCGTGCCGCTCTCGGGGAGGGCGGCGATCACGAGTCCGTTTTCACGGGCCGTCTCCTCGACGCCCCTGAGGAACTCCTGATGCTCGCGCTGCGCGTTGGTAAGCAGCGCCACGGTCGGACGCGTCCAGTCGGCGAGCCTCGCCATTTCGCCCCTGTGGTTCATGCCGCACTCGATCACCGCACCGCGGTGCTCGAAGGCAAGCTTCAGAAGCATCTTGGGCACGCCGACCTCGTTGTTGAAGTTGCCTTCGGTCGCGCACATGCGCTCGGCGCCCCATCGCACGAGGAGGATCGATGCAAGCATCTGGGTCGTCGTGGTCTTGCCGTTGCTGCCGGCGACGACAGCGAGCGGAAGCGCAAAGCGTCCGCGCCAGGCCTTGGCCGCAAGCCCGAAGGCCAGCCCCGAGTCCGTGACGACGATCTGGGTGATGGCGGCGTCCACCTTGCGTTCGACGATGGCGCACACGGCGCCCGCCTCGGCCGCTCCGACAACAAAGTCGTGCCCGTCAAAACGCTCGCCCGAAAGCGCAACGAAGACATTTCCCGCCTTCACCGTGCGGGTGTCCGTCGAAAAGCCCTCGTAGGACTGCGAAAAGTCTCCGGCCGCCGCAACGACAACCGGCTCGAGCGCTTCAAGAAGCTGCTGCAGGCATTCCATGATCAGACTCCCTCAACCGCGCGCAGCATCTGCACGCGTCGTTCGTTGAAGGCCTCGCGCACGACTTCGGAATCGCTGAAGTGGTGCTTAACGCCGTTGATTTCCTGATAATCCTCATGGCCCTTGCCGGCGATGAGCACAACGTCGGCTCCGTCGGCCTCGGCAACGGCGTGATGAATCGCCTCGGCCCTGTCCGTCACGACTCGGGCGCCGGGTGCGCCCGCCGAAATGTCGGCGATGATCGCGTCGGGATCCTCCGTGCGCGGATTGTCGCTCGTGACGACGACCTCGTCGGCGAGCCTGACGGCGATGCCGCCCATGACGGGACGCTTGCCTGCGTCACGGTCGCCGCCGCAGCCAAAGACCGCCCAGAGGCGACCGCCGCGGGCCTGTGCCACAGGCCTCAGGCTCTCAAGCGCCTTTTCAAGCGCATCGGGCGTATGGCTGTAGTCGACCACCGCAAGAGGCGCGCCCTCGGCGCGCATGAGCTGCATGCGGCCCGGAGGCGACGCAAGCGACTCGGCCCAGGCCGCGAGCCTGTCTGCTTCGCAGCCCTTTGCAAGCAGCACGGTGGCCGCCTGAATGAAGTTCGAGACGTTGAAGCCGCCCACCTGCGCAAGGTGCACAGACGTCGCAGCTCCGTCCACCTTCATCAGGAAACGCGTGCCCGCCTCGGTGGCCTCGATGTCCGAGGCCTCGACGACATGGTCGGCCGCAAAAGGCACGACGCCCGTCAGGGTCGTCGCCCAGACGGCCGCGCCGTTCTTCCTCGCCGTCTCGGCCATGAGTCCCGCATAAGGGTCGTCGACATTGACGACCGCGGTCCTGAGGCCGGGCCAGGCGAAAAGAATGGCCTTGGCTTCGGCATAGGCGTCCATGGTAACGTGGTAGTCAAGATGATCGCGCGTCAGATTTGTGAAGACGGCCGTGTCGAAATGGGATCCCGTCATGCGGCCCTGCTCAAGCCCGATCGAACTTGCCTCGACGGCAAAGGCCTTCGCGCCAGCCTTTTCAAGGTCGGCGTAGACGCCCTGAAGGCTCACGGCGTCGGGCGTCGTGAGCGCGGGCATGTCGAAGGACTCGCCCGCGAACCTGCAGCCCACCGTGCCCATGACGGCGCAGGGCGTGCCGAAGTTCGTCAGAAGCGCGGCGATCCAGTGCGTGGTCGTCGTCTTGCCGTTCGTGCCCGTCACGGCGACGCCCGTCATCCTCGAGGACGGATCGCCGTAGAAGGCGGCCGCCACCTCTCCTAGGTGCTTCGAGAGGTCGTCGACGGAAAGGCTGGCGATCGGGAAGCGCTCGGCGTCGGGCGCATCGTTGCGCGTCTCCATCAGCACGCCCGCCGCGCCTCGCGCGGCCGCCACGCGGATGAATGCGCGGCCATCGGCCTTGAGGCCGGGAACGGCGACGAAGACGTCGCCCGGCTTCACGCTGCGGCTGTCGAGCCGCAGATGGGCGCCGTCATGCACAAGGGCCTTGAGCCAGGCCGTCACTTCGTTCATCGACTTGTTCATCTTGTGTTCAATCCATTGCGTTGTCAGTGTCTAACCTTCGCGAGAAGCCCGCCGCCCGCAGGCGCCGTCTTGTCGTCGGGCGAAACCATCAGGGTGCGCAGCGCACCCGTGGCCACCTCGTTGAAGACGGGGGCGGCCACCAGACCGCCGAAGCGGCCTTTCTTGGGCTCGTCGACCATCACGGCGACGATGAAGCGGGGCTGGGTCGCGGGCACGATGCCCACGAAGCTCGCCACCACGTCCCTCGTGTACTGTCCGTTCTTCACCTTGTTGGCCGTGCCCGTCTTGCCCGCGACCGAGTAGCCCGCCACATTGACGTTGGAGGCCGTGCCGCCGCGCTTGACGGTCGCCATCATCATGGCCCTCATGCGGCGTGCGGTTTCAGGCTTGAAGACCTGCGTGCCTGCGGCAGTCTCGCCAGGCATTCGCTTGAAGAGCGTGAGGTCGATGACGTCGCCGTTTCTCGCAAGCGCCGTGTACGCCTTGACAAGCTGCATGAGGGAGACGGTCACGCCGTGTCCGTAGGAAATCGTCGCCTGCTCGACGGGGCGCCAGGTCTTGCCTGGACGCAGTCTGCCCGAGGTCGCGCCGGGGAAGCCGATCTTGGGCGCATTGCCGAAGCCGAGCTCCGAATACGTCTCATAGAGCGTCTGTGGCGAGATTTCGAGGGCGATCTTCGCCGTGCCGATGTTGGAGGACTTGGCCACGACCTCGGCCACCGTCAGAAGGCCGTAGTCGTGCGTATCGCCGATCGTGCGGTCGCCGATCGTGAGCTTGCCGGGCGACGTCTGGATGGTCGTGAGCGGATCCACAAGCCCCATGTCAAGCGCCTTAGCAATGGCAAACGGCTTCATCGTAGAGCCGGGCTCGAACTGGTCGGTGAGCACGCGGTTGCGCACGCGCTCGAAAAGCACCGTGGAACGATCGTTCGGATCGTACGTGGGCTCGTTGGCCAGCGCGATGATCTCGCCCGTGTTGACGTCCGCCACCACGACGGCGCCCGCCTTAGCCTGATGTCGCTCGATGGCGGCCCTGAGCGCCTCGTAGGCGATGAACTGGACTCTGGAGTCGATCGCAAGGGTCACGTCGGTGCCCGCCTCGCTTTCCTTGGCCCAGACGTCGTCGACGATGCGGCCGTGACGGTCGCGGATCACGCGCCTCGAGCCCGCGCGCCCTGCCAGCACATGGTCGCGGGCAAGTTCGACGCCTTCCTGTCCGTGATCGTCCGCACCCGTGTATCCCACGATGTGAGCCATGGCGGGACCGTCGGGATAGCGGCGGCGCATTTCGGGCGACATACCGATGCCGGGGATCCTGAGGGCACCGACGGCCTCGGCCAGGCCGAGATCGCGGTTGCGGGCCAGATAGACGAAGTTGGGCGACGAGCTGTGGTCAAGCTTCTTGAGCAGCTCCGAGTACTTGATGCCGAGCAGCTTCGCAAGCTCGCGCAGCTGCTGCTTCTCCTCCTTCGTGCTGCGGGGCACGAGCGCAGGGTCCGCCCAGACGCTACGGCAGGGCTGGCTCGACGCGAGCACGATGCCGTTGCGGTCGAGGATCTCGCCTCGGGGCCCCTGGATCGTGATCGTGCGCGCAAAGCGCTTTTCGCCCTCGTTCTGCAGGAAGTCATTGTTGAAGACCTGCAGATAAAAGGTTCTGCCCGCAAGAATGAAGAAAAGCATCAGGATTCCGAAAAACGCAAGGTAGGTGCGGTTCTTCGGAATGGGAATGATGATGAGGGGGTCGGCGGCATGCTCGGGCGCAGCCTTTCTGGCCTCACGGTCCTTTGCGAGGAAGTCCGCGATCTTCTCCCAGACGGCGAGCACGGAACGCTCGATCCATTCGAGAAGCGACAGCTTCATGGACGGCCTCCTCTGGAGCCCTCGGAGGCCCCCGCCTTGCCATCGGCCGCCGCAGCCTGAGCTGCGGCCGTGTCGGGCGCAAACGTGACCCTGTGATGTTCGTCTACCACCAGGTTCACCGTATTCTCGCCTCTGGCCACCTCGAGTCCGAGCGCACCCGCGCCGTCAGCGATGCTTCCGGGAAGCGACGCCTTGCGGACCTTGAGAAGAAGGTGGGCCTCGTCGTCGGCGAGCCTGCGGCCCACGTCGACGGCGCGCTCATGCTCCACGAAGAGCGTGCGCGCCCTGTACTGGACGTTGACGAGCGTGATGGCAAGCGCAAAGAGGACGAGACCCAGCACGGCCACGACGACCAGGTCCATCTTGCTTACCTGGCGCATGCCCCGTCCTCCGGACGCCAGGGCGACACGGTTCGCACGCCGACGCGGAGAATCGCCGAACGCGCGCGCGGATTCGCCTCGCACTCGGCCTCGGACGGCTTGATGCGCTCAATGTTGTCGAAGAGCGGCTTGGGCAGCATGTCGTTCGTGAGAGGAAGCCTCGGATCGAGCCCGCGCTCGGGGTGGGCCGCCCTGTCGAAGAAGTGCTTGACGATGCGGTCCTCGAGCGAGTGGAAGGTGATGACGGCAAGACGCCCCTCGGGCTTCAGAAGCCCTCCAGCGGCGTCAAGCGCCTGCTTGAGCTCGTCGAGCTCATGGTTCACCTCGATGCGCACGGCCTGAAAGGTGCGCGTGGCGGGATGCTGGCCCATGTCCTTGCGGTTGCGAGGCACGACGCCTGCAACCAGATCCGCAAGCTCGCGGGTCGTCTCCAGGGGCTTCGTCTTCCTGCGTGCGACGATCGCACGCGCAATCGGTCCCGCAAAGCGCTCCTCGCCGTAAAGGCTGATCACGTGGCGGAGGTCGCGCTCCTCGGCCTGCGCCAGCCACTCGGCCGCCGTCATGCCGCGCGTGGTGTCCATACGCATGTCGAGCGGACCGTCAAAGCGGAAGGAGAAGCCGCGCGCAGCGTCGTCGATCTGGGGGGACGAGACGCCGATGTCGAGAAAGATGCCGTCGGCCTGATGAACGCCGATCGCGGCAAGAGACTCCGTCATCGTCGAGAAGGGCTCGTGAATGATCGTGAACCTCGGATCCGTCCAGCTTCTGGCAACCTCGACCGCCTGGGGATCGCGATCGAACGCAATGAGCCGTCCCTTCGGGGACAGCTTTTCAAGAATGCGACGCGAATGACCTCCGCGCCCGAATGTTCCGTCGACGTACAGTCCGTCAGGGTCTCCCACAAGCGCCTCCGGCGCCTCCTCGCCCAAAACCGACAGATGAATGAATGCCTCGCTCACGCCCGCAACTCACAAACGATGGAGGCGGAACCAACCGCTCCGCCCCGAAAATTCTTCACAATCAGAACGAGAAGTCCGCCGCATCAAGCTCGGCCGCGAGCGCCTCGCGTTCACGCGCCTCAAGCGTGCTTCTGTCCCACAACTCGAAGTGCTCGCCCATGCCGATCAGCGCAACCTCCCTGTCGAGGCCGCACATCTGCCTGAGTTCGGAGGGAATCAGAATCCTGCCTGCACGGTCCGGCTCCAGATCGACGGCGCTGCCGAGAACATAGCGCACGAAGGCGCGCGCCGAATACGGCAGCTTCGCCAGCGCCCTGCGCTTCTCCTCCCAGACGGGCGCCGGATACAACACCAGACAACCGTCGGGATGCCTCGTCACCGTGACTTTTCCCGCGCACGAAACGGCAAGAGCCTCCCGATGCCTTGCAGGCATCGACAGGCGTCCCTTCTGATCCAATGACAAGAGCGAAGTGCCTTGAAACACCCTCGGTCCTCCCGCAACCAGCCGTTTCGTTCGCCGCACGAGCCTGCGGCCCGCGGCGGATCTCCCCCACTTTTTCCCACTTCTGCAGTCTCACTTTAGCGTCAAGGCGTCCGACGGTCAAGGCAGGCAACATCTTTTTTCGAGGCCCCGCATCCGCTCCCGCGCGGGACTCCGGACTAGATAATTCGCCTTAGCCCGCACAGCAAGCCGTCCGTCATGTGATAGGCTTGATGGATTGCCTCTCCGAAAGCGCCGTACAGTCTCATCCTCACGCGTTTTCACCGAGAGAGGCCCCCTCGAACCCACCCTTCGATCTGACACGACTTATGAACATCCTCGACAAGATCATGAAGCCCCGCTCGATCGCGGTCGTCGGCGCCTCCACCAAGCAGCACACCATCGGCTCGGACATCATGAAGCGCCTGCGTGAATACGGCTACGCCGGCCCCGTCTATCCTGTCAACCCGAAGGGCGGCGTCATCGAAGGCCTACCCGCCTATGCGACGGTGCTCGACATTCCCGGCGAAGTGGACCTTGCCGTCATCATCGTGAACGCACGCTTCGTGCTTCAGACGATCGACCAGTGCCACGAAAAGGGCATCAAGGGCCTGTGCGTGATCTCCGCAGGCTTCAAGGAAACGGGGACTGAAGGCGCCCGGCTCGAGGCCGAGCTTCTCGAACGCGTCCGCCGCTACGGCATGCGCTGCGTGGGGCCGAACTGTCTCGGCGTCGTCAACACGCATCCCGCCGTGCGCATGGACGCCTGCTTTGCCGAAGCGCTGCCCGAGCGCGGCAACATCGGCTTCGTCTCCCAATCCGGTGCGCTCGGTGGGGGCATCCTCAACATTCTCCGCGACCTCAACCTCGGCTTCGCGCAGTTCATTTCGATCGGCAACCAGGCCGACGTGAACGCCGAGACCGCGCTTGAATACTGGGAGGGAGACAAAGACGTCAGGCAGATCCTTCTCTACATGGAGTCCATCCAGAATCCCGTAAACTTCCGCCGCATCGCCTCGCGCCTCTCCAAGAAGAAGCCCGTGCTCGCACTCAAGGCGGGCCGCTCGGCCGCAGGCGCCTCCGCCGCATCCTCCCACACGGGCAGTCTTGCAGGCGCCGACCTCGCCGCCGACGCGCTCCTGCGCCAGTCGGGCGTCATCCGCGAGTTCTCCCTCAAGAATCTCTTCGCAACCGCCAAGGTCTTCGCCAACTGCCCGATTCCGAAGGGCGACAGGGTCGCCATCGTCACGAACTCCGGCGGCCCCGGCATCATGGGCACCGACGCCATCTGCGAAAAGGGCATGAAGATGGCCGAGCTCACGGACGAAACGAAGGCGAAGCTCCGGAGCTTCCTGCCTGCCGCCGCCTCCGTCAGGAATCCCGTCGACATGATCGCCTCCGCTCCGATCGAGCACTATCGCCAGACGCTCGAAACGGTGCTCGCCGATCCGAACGTCGACATGGTCATCACGATCTACCTGCCGTTCCTCGGCCTCAAGGACACCGACGTCGCCCGCGCGATCATGGAGATCAAGGCCGCACATCCCGAAAAGCCCGTCGTCGGCGTCTTCATGACGAAGAGCGAGTTCTTCACGGCATTCTCCGCCGCCGACGTCAACGTGCCCTTCTTCATGTACGTCGAGGAGGCGGTCGAGGGCCTAGCGCGCCTCAACGAGCAGCGCCTCTGGATCGAGCGCCCCGAGGGCGTGCTTCCCGACTTCAAGGTTGACGGCGAACGCGCCCGCAACATCATCCGCACGGCGCTTGCCGACGGCCGCGACCAGCTTACGACGCGCGAGAGCATCGACGTTCTCGACGCCTACGGCGTGCGCGTGTGCAGGGCCGGCTTTGCCGCAGACGAGGACGCAGCGGTCGCCGTCGCCGACCGCATCGGCTACCCCGTCGTCATGAAGATGACCTCCAAGACCACGTCCCACAAGACGGACGTGGGCGGCGTGCGCGTCAACATCGGCTCAGCCGAGGCGCTTCGCGCCGAATACCGCGACCTCGTCGCCAAGCTCGACGAGCGCGGCCTGCTCGACGGGCTTGAAGGCGTCATCATTCAGGAAATGGTCAAAGGCTCCCGCGAAATGGTCTGCGGCATCGCCACCGACCCGCAGTACGGCCCGATGCTGATGTTCGGCCTCGGCGGCGTCTTTGTCGAGGTCATGAAGGACGTCGCCTTCCGCATCGCACCCGTCACGGACACCGACGCTCGCGACATGGTCCGCTCGGTCAAGGCCTACAAGCTTCTTCAGGGCGCCCGCGGCACGACGCCCGCCGACATCGCCAAGGTTGAGGAGACGCTCCTGCGTCTCTCCCAGCTCGTGACCGACCTTCCCTTCATCGACGAACTTGACATCAATCCGCTCATGATCTCGGAAAAGACTGGTGAGCCGATCGCCGTCGACGGCCGCATCAAGGTGCGCCGCTGCGAGGCCGAATCGGCTCTCGCCTGATCGATCTGACGATTGCAAATAAACGAAGAGGGGTTCGGCTTGTGCCGAACCCCTCTTCTGTTGTCTGATGACCGGAAACTCTCCCGATAAGCCGGATTATGTTCCGCGCCCGAGGGCGCAGTGACGATCATTCGTCTAGGACGGCGCTCGCGCGACGCCTCAAGCCATCTACCCGCAACCGGTCCGGGCCGAACCATAGGCTGCCTATTTGATGTTGCTCCCCGTAGAGATTGCCCGTTTCAACCGACCCCAACGCCGGCTCGTCTCTGTTGCTCTGATCCTCGCCTCGCGGCGGACAGCCGTTAGCTGCTACGGTGCCCTGCGGAGTCCGGACTTTCCTCCCGCGGATTGCTCCGCCGACGATCGTCTGGAAAAGTTTCGCAGTCAGGGGACGCACTCTACCCGCTTTGGCGCATTTTTTCAACTCGCTCGACGAGTTTTCCCGCTTTTTTGACGCCCGCCTCGATGCCTTGTGCGACAATGACGGGTTCTGCGGACCCCGTCGCCTGGACGCGGCATCTCCGCTCCCGATTCAGACAACTTACAAGAAGGCCGCCCCGCCTGATGCGGGCGGCCGCAAAGCCATGAACATCAAAATAAAGACGCTTGCCGCCGCGACGGCG
>ENA-ORVB01000291-ORVB01000291.1-human-gut-metagenome-genome-assembly--contig:-NODE-291-length-43926-cov-4.04408_pt1 | contig 43926 bp, 41 predicted proteins | sample MGYA00242090_ERZ509231 | MGnify/ENA primary metagenome ERZ509231 (study PRJEB26280, sample SAMEA2338798) | human gut metagenome | biome: human gut; feature: human-associated habitat; material: faeces...
AAATCAAGCAGTTACCTACAGGACTACATTAGTACCAACATAGGTGAATGTTTTAGTTAATAGCTAAAGATAAAACATGATCAAGATCACGTTCCTTAATAAAATGCAGTGCCATGTAAGTGCGCAATTTGTATTTTCAAAGACAGCTACAAACAATCCGTTTTAACGGATGCGGAGATAAAAAATGGAAAAAATAACCTTCTTCGGTACTCACTCCTATGATCGCCATACCTTTGCGGAGGTAAATAAGGATTTCGGCTTTGAAATTGTCAATCACCGCAGCTTCCTAGATGCTGCAAACGCCACTATGACCATGGGGGCTAAGGCCGTATGCATATTTGTAAATGATACTGCCGACAGAAAGGTTATCGAGATCCTGGCTAAGCAGGGCGTTAAGCTCATAGCTTTACGCTGTGCCGGCTTCAACAACGTCGATGTCAATGCGGCCAAGGACAACGGTATACGTGTGGTCAGAGTGCCGGCCTATTCTCCGCATGCCATCGCCGAGCATGTGGTGGCGCTCATCATGACCTTAAATCGCCGCACCAATCGTGCTTACGTAAGAACTCGCGACGGTAATTTCTCATTAAACGGTCTTATGGGCTTTGATATGTACGGAAAGACCGTCGGTGTAGTCGGCACCGGACGTATTGCCAGATGCCTTATTTCCATTTTGAAGGGCTTCGGGATGAACGTGCTCGCATACGATATTTACCCTGACGAAAAATATGCACAGGAGGCCGGCATTCGCTATGTTGATCTTGACGAGCTGTTTGCAGAATCCGATGTGATCTCCTTAAACTGCCCGCTTACTCCGCAGAACCGTCACCTGATCAATCGCGATTCCATCTCCAAGATGAAGCGCGGAGTGATGATCATCAATACCGGTCGCGGTCCGCTTATTTCCACCGAGGACCTGATAGAGGGGTTGCGCTCCGGACAGGTAGGCTATGCCGGACTTGATGTGTACGAGGAGGAGCGTAACTATTTCTATCAGGATAAGTCCTCAAGCGTGATCACCGATGACAATTTAGCCAGACTTTTAAGCTACTCCAACGTAATGGTCACCTCGCACCAGGCGTTCTTTACCAATGAGGCCATGGAGAACATTGCTCATACCACGCTTGAAAACTGCCGTGCCTTCTTTAGCGGAGAAGAGCTTGTAAACGAGGTTAAAGGGAAATAACCGCACCTGAGCGCAAAAAGCCGCAGCTATTCGGTCTATAGGAGAGCCCCGCTGTGCGGGGCTTTCGGCTTTTTTACAATTGCTCCTACCAAGCCTTAAATACGCAAAAGCGGGTGGTCTTTTGCATGCATTTGACGTTTTCGAAGCTCTGCTTTAAAGGCTCCTCATAGCCTAGGAAGGAATTTCCAACCAGCATCATAAAGCCGCCTTCATTTAAATGATCGGGAGCCTCTCTGATCATGTTCAAAGCAGCCTGACGCTCAACGGAGGATCCCTGATGAAAGGGCGGATTGACGGCAATGAGATCGAAGGATCCCAGATCCTGCAACATGTTGGCACAGCTTGTTTGCAGTGAAATACCGTTTAGGGCGGCATTCTTTTGTGTAAGCTGAAGGGCGGTGGCACTAACATCGGTTGAAAGCACCCTCTCAACTCCCAGCTTTTGCAAATAAATGCCGATCACACCGCAACCGCAGCCCAAATCGAGAGCCTCCTTGGCTTTGATATGGGCCTTGGAGAGAGCATCCAGCAGCATGGCCGATCCTTCATCTATACGTCCCTTTGAGAATACGGCTTCATCCTGAAGCAGCTGCATCTGCGTTCCTTTGACCGTGTACTCGATAGGTGGCAACGGAGAGTATGGCGAGCCCTCATGCTCAAATTCGACTCCGAAAAGGGTGCATTTACGCTTGATCCCCATTTTACGCGGAGAGCCGAATTCTTTAAGCAGGGTGTCGGCACTGCGTCCGCCCTCGTCGTTGGCCCCGGCGGTGAAAATGAGAGCTCCTTTGCAAAGCTTTGTAGAAAGAAGGCGCAGGGCCTTGAGATTCTGGCTCTTACTTTTATCTATAAGAACAAGCAGGCAATCGGCCTCCGAGATCTTCTCCAAGGCCCTCTCCACGGAACAAAAATGCACGCTTAAATGCTTGTAGCTGAAGCTTTGCTCCGCATCGTGCGTAAAAGAATTTCCCGTCATTGCGGCCAAACGACCGGCAGTATTGTAGTTGTCGACTATGATGTCGGTCTTTTGCGTATCGGCGGCAAGCTTTAAGATCCTCTCATCAAATACCGTGCCGGCAATAATGAGCCTGCGTTTTGCAAAAAATTCACGGGATGGCTCTATAAGATCGTAAAGAGGAGCATTCATTATTAAAGGGCCTCCGTAATTTTCTTGTCGCGTAGCGCCTTGGCAAGGCGGGTATAGGTTTCCACGCTGAGGTTCTCAGCACGGGCGTTTAAGGGAACCTGCAAGTCCTCAAGCTCCTTTACGGAGAAGAGCTTTGAGAGGGCATTGCGTACGGTTTTGCGGCGGGCGGAGAAGGCTGTGACCGTCACCGTATTGAGAATTGGAGCTAAGGCGCGCTCCTCATCACTGAGATCACGCGGTATGAGTCGAACCACGGCGGAGGTAACCTTAGGCTTTGGGAAAAAGGCGGTATTGGGAACCACCAGCATGGGGATCACGCGGGCATGAAACTGAGCCATGACCGTCAGGCGGCCGTAATCCTTGGAGTCGGGACCTGCAGCCAATCTTTCCACCACCTCCTTTTGCAACATGAAATGCATGTCCTTAATTCCCTTTTGAGAAAGTAGGTGGAAGATGATGGGAGAGGTGATGTTGTATGGTAAATTGCCGAAAACGCGCAGATCTCCGGCTCCCGGCAAGGCCTCGTAATCCACCTTCAGCGCATCGCCCTCTATGAGCGTAAGTCCTTTTAGAAATGGATCGTGTCGCAGCATTTCGACCAGATCTCGATCGAGCTCGATGGCGGTAAGTGCTCCGGCTTTCTCCAGCACCGGCCTTGTGAGTGCTGCGTGTCCGGGACCTATTTCAATTAAATGATCACCTGGTTTCGGACCTATGGCATCCACAATTTGGGAAATTATGTAATCGTCGGTAAGAAAGTTTTGGCCGAAACGTTTTCGGGCTTGAATATGATGAGGGGGCAGAGCCATTTGTCACTCCGTGATTGGTTTAAAAGGCCCGCTCATGCGGGCCTGCAAACTTAATGAGACGCTCTCTTAGAGAGAAGGGGTATTTTCCTGACGGTGTTCCATATTTATACCGGCCTCAAGCAACTGCGGATCGGTGATATGGACGAAAGCGCTGTCACGCAGCTGCTGCTCCCAAAGCCCCGATTGCTCTCTGAAGGCGCGCTCGTAAAGGATCTCGCGGGCGCGGGATTTGTAAGCCTGATCGGATCCGGTATCTACCTTGACGTCCTTTAGCAATATGAGATGCCAGCCGAAGCTTGAGCGTATCGGATCGGATATTTGTCCTTTTTTGAGAGCCACCATGGCACGGGCGAATTGGGGGTCGAAGATCCCGGGAACCTGATAGCCCAGATCACCGCCTGAGGAGGCCGAGCCGCCGTCCTCGGAATATTTACGGGCGGCATCGGCAAAGGAATACTGACCGTTTTCAATGTCGCGCTTGATCCTCTCAAGCTGGGCCTTGGCGGCCTCGTCGGAGAGAATGATGGAGGTCTTGAGCAGAATGTGCGAGGCATCATAGGTCTTGACGGGATCGACGGCATCGTTGGAAACGTCAAAGAGTTTCATAAAGTGCAGTCCTATGGGCGAGCGCACGGGGCCTATTAGATCTCCGCTCTTGGCCTTAACTACCGCCGGCAGGAAAGCCATGGGGACACGGGTTTCCGGTATATAGCCGAGATCTCCGCCGTTGGCGGCGGATGCATCGGCAGAGAAGCGCGCAGCTACGCTTGCAAAGGATGTTCCGGCCTTAAGCTCTTTTTTTACCTCGGCAGCCTGAGCCTGAGCCTGATTGTACTGAGCCTCCGTAGGATTGGCGGCAAGCGGGATCACAATAAGTCCCAAATGATATCTGGGCTCTATGCTGCCGCGATCCTTTAATTGCTTGGCCAGTGAATTGATTTCGGCATCGGAGATCACGATGCGTGAGCGTACTCCCGAGCGCCTAAATTCGTTGACCATGAATTCGTTGCGAAAGCTTTCTCTCTGTGCAGCCGGAGAGGCGCCCGGAGCAACGTCGTTTAAGATCTTCTCCGGAGTGGTTTGATTTTTAGCCGCAGTTTCCTGCAGAGCCTGATCAAGTTGCATATCGGTCAAATCGACGCCGCGCTCCTTGGCAAGTTGCAATACCAGTGTGTTGGTAATAAGGTGCTCCATGGCTGCTTTACGTGCGGCGATGGGTTCCAAGGCAACCTTTTGTCTTGAGGCATTGGTCAAAACCTGCTTCGTGGCCGCATTGAGTTCACTTTCTAAAATGATGTCGTTGTTGACTACGGCGGCGGTACGGTCCAATACCACAGGAGTGGCATGAGCTGCTGCGGCGACGGCCACGGCTACAGCCGAGATTAAAAGTTTCTTGATGATCATAGTGTCTTTTCCTCTGTCATCAGCGGTTCAGGTTCGTGGGATCCACGAACGGCATGTAATGAGTATCGGGGGACATGGGTTTATCCACGCCGTCGATCTTGATTGTATAGAAGTTCTTAAGTTCGAACTGTATTCCGATCACACGATCGCGAGTGTGCTCACGCTTGTTCCAATCCATTTTGGTGTAGTCTTCAAAGAATAAAGCTACGGCCGAGCAACAGTCCTCACGACGTAAGGCCAATTTACGGTTGATATTGAATTTTTGCTCAAGATCACGGTAGATGGCGGCCGTCAGGCGATAGTTGCGGTTCAGAGCATAGGTCATGCCCAGTCCCGCCTGCTTCAAATCGCGAGCACCTCCCGTTTCCAGATCGTAATTGCCGTCGCGTATGAAGCGGTAATTGGCGGTTACGGAGGCGCTGTCGGTTCTGTAGGAGGCAGATATGTTGTAGCTTCTGAATTCCGAGTTTTGCGTGTCATAAGCCAGTGCTGAATGCATATTGATGCGATCAAACAATCTGGCGTCCACATTGCCTGCAAGCACCGAGCGCGGATAGGTTGAATGAGCGTCATTGCTGTAGAGCGTTACGCGGGTAGGCTCGAAGCTGTAGGTTTGAGCCAGGCCCACACGCAGGATCTCGCGATCATGCGGATCGAGCAGTCTTGAGGTAACGCCTGCGGTCAGGGAGTTGACGTCGGCGATGCGATCAATACCGGCAAAGCGTCTGAACGAATACAGCGAATAATAGTCGTCTACATGATCGGTGGTATCGTACAGGGCGATGGAGTTTTGATCCTTGTACGGAATGTATTGGTATTTGATCTCGGGCTCTACGGTCTGAGTATGGCGCATGTCCAGCACCTTACGCTCGAAGGTGGTACGACCGCGTACCTCCAGCTCATAAAGGAAGCGGTTTACATCGTCATCAAGGCGCTCAAAGCCGAAATAGCCGTTGGCGCTTTTACCGTATTTTTCAAGATTTCCCTGATCGTAGTGAGTTAAAAATCCGCGTACCCCCACGTCCAAAGTAGTGCCGCGCATGTCGAACACATGATAGGTGGCATAGGGCTCGGCATGGGCTCTTATGCTGTGCTCGGACTCGTAGTTGCCAAAGCCCTCGAGCTCGAATCTGGTAAGCTCGCCGTAAAAGCCCGTTTGGAATTTTCCTACGGTATTTCCGGCCGTTCCCGAAAGCTTGGGAAGCATGGAAAAAGGACGATTGTATACTGAAGATCTGTTGCTTGGAAGCAAGGACTGATAGCGTCTCAATTCCGTATGCAATGTGTAAAAGGGTCTTATATAGGAGGCACCCAACTGCTGCAACAGATGATCGTCGGTGATGGCGGCGTCGGGCTGAGCCAAATCCGAAAGATAGGAGTAGTCATTGGGACGCACGCGCTGATAATTTAAAAATCCCAATAGATCGCCGTTTAGAAAGCTGGCGCGCGTGGTCAAATGCATGTACCAGCGCTTGCGACTGTCGTCACTGACGGCGGGAGTCCACTCGGCATCATTGGGCAAATAGTTAAACAGCAATTGTCCAGAGACGTTTTCCCAAGGCATGAAACGAAATTCATTTAGGAACTGCCAGCGGTGTTCTCCGAGCCATGACGGGGTAAAGGTCCAGTCATAGTTGGGGGCCAAATTAAAGTAAATGGGCTGGGTAAATTTAACGTGCTCCGAGCCTATGCTGAACGAGGGATATAAAAGTCCCGTGCGTCGCTCCGAGGTGATGGGGAAGTTTATGTACGGCATATAAAACACAGGTACATTCCCCGCCCACAGGGCAGCATTCCAGGCCTCGCCGAAGGCCTCGTCCCGATCGATCTCCACGGAGCTTGCGCTTATGTGCCACGTGCCGTCGTCAGTCGGGCAGGTGGTCAGGGTACCGGATTTGATGCTCTGGCTGTTTTCAACGTTGTCGACCACGTGCTCCTGTGCCGAACCGCGCAGCACCGAGCCGTTGAAATAGAACTGGGTGTTCTTAAGTCTGGCTATCTTATCCTTTAAGCCGTAGCTTACGGTTTCATCGGTACGTACGGTATATTCGCCGTTCTTAAGCACACTGTTGCCGCTTGTAGAAAAGATATCGTTTGTCGAATCATAGTGAGCGGTATCGGTATCGATGGAGCGATCCTTTTGCGCAATGACAACCCTTCCCGAATAGATAAGATCGTTGTTTTTTTTGTTCAGATCGCCCTTGACCTCATCGGCCTCTACGGTTACGGGAGTCTTATGAATGTCAAAAACCAGCGGCTTGCTGTAGGAGGGAACATCGGTATAGCAGCTCATATCCCGAGCTGGAACCGGCAGGAACGGGGCGGTGCGAAAGGTGCGGTTGCGCATGACCGACACCAAGCGCGATGCAAACAGCGAGCTGTCGGCAAGTCTTTGATTGGAAAGATATCTAAGAGAGGCCGAGGTGCTCATGACGCTGAGGCTTTTGGTGGCAAAGGATGTAACCTTGTCGATCCTTTGCGGAGCATTGCTGTTTATATGTCCGGTTGTAACCTTGAATTCACCGTTGGCAGCATATGCAGAGGCGGCCAAGGCTACGGCCGCGGCCAAGACGGTCACGGAGCATGAACGGCACAAGCAATTTACGTTTAATAATGAATATTGCTTTTGGGCTTTAACAAGCTGTGAAAAAAAATCGTATTTCATGAGTGACGAGCACCGTCTTCTTCATCGAATCCGCTCAATCCCGAGGCGTATTCGGCATCATCGTCTTCAATGAGCGACGGTCCTTCAATTTTCATTTCGTCCGAGGCCCAAGCTCCCAAATCCAAGATCTTGCAGCGCTGTGAGCAAAAGGGTCTGAATTCGTCCTGCGTGCGGTACAGATGCATTTTCCCGCAGTGCGGACAAGGGATCATCAAGCCCTCGTCGGTTACCTCTGGGGGATCAGATTTTTTATGTACGCTTTCTTCAAGCTCCTCATAGCATCCATCGGGTAAAAGATCTTTGAGACTCATTTGAGATCCCCGTGAATAAAGGTGATGCGAAAAGGAATATCCCCCACCGGAGCTCCCTTGTCATAGGGAAGAAAACGAACGTTTATGCGGGACTGAAACCCAGAAACCACGGGATACCCGCGAATGGCCTGCTCGTCATAACTGACACCGAGCAGATCGCAATTACAGGCATTTTCCTGTAAAAAACCCGCACGGGCAAGACGATCCTGAGGATCGGAGCATAATCTCCACAGATATAAAACCGTGGTGATGGGAACTCTTAAGCATTCGAGCTCGTGCAACCATACGGCTACCGTTTGACGTCTTTCCTCAAGCGGCAGATGTAACCAAAACTCAAACAGCGGCGTGTCGAAGCAGTTGATGCCCGAGGGGGTTCGAAAACGGGGTTTGACGGTTTCCAATATAGGATCGTCGCGCAGTACCGTGCGCTGACGGGTGAAGCCGTCGAGAACGTCGCGAGATCTTGCGATCTGTGCACGCAGATCCTTGACAAATTCTGTATCGACCTCAGGATTTTTCATCCATTCGCGCAATCTGGAGTCGCATTTTTCCAGATCCTTTAAGATGTCGATTTTGATGGAACCGGTTCCGTCTACCAAATCAATGAAATCCACAATGCAGCGCAGAAGGCTGAAGGTTTCCTGTACGGTATTTATGCCGCAGTTTTCTGAAGCGGCATTGAAAATTTTTTCGAATTTGAGATAGGTTCTCGCCTTGGAACTCAGGGGAAAATCGTAATAAAGCATAATAACGCCGCAGAACCTGTACGAATCGGGTTCAGTCTTTTTTAAAAAGTGACAGATAAAATTTATGTAATTTTATCACGGCTTGCTTTATTTCATGCAGATCTCCGTCATCCGTTTCGATTAAATCGTCGGCCTTTTCACGTCTTAGAGCTCTTGGTACCTGTGATGCCACCATTTTGCGGGCCGTTTCCTCATCCATGTTGTCGCGATCCATCAGTCTTTGCAGCTGTGTCTTTTCGTTAACGTCGATCACAAGCACGCGATCGGCCACAGCCTGATTGCGTCCCTCAAAAAAAAGCGGGATCACTGCGATCGCATACGGGGCATTTGCGCCGGATATGCGTCTTTTCAGTTCGCTCATGATGGCAGGATGAGTGAGGGCGTTTAAATCCTTAAGCGCTTTTTCGTCGTTAAACACCTTAAGACGCAGAGCTCTGCGATTAAGCTCGCCGTCAGTATTTAGGATCTCAGCGCCGAATCGTTGTGCAAGCAGTGAGAGCAGAGGTTGTCCCTTGGCAGTAAGCTCACGAGAGATTATGTCCGTATCGAATATAGGAACTCCCAATTCCTTAAAAAAATTCGTGATCACGGTTTTTCCGCAGGCGATCCCGCCGGTTACGACCACGCATTTTGCGCCTCTGTTTTCGGGCACGTCGGGATTGCTTATGGCATTCATAAAATCCTTTCCCTTCTCTTAAGTTATCGCAGGCAAATTAGGACCTCGAGGATTTTTCAAAGAAAAAGTCTGGTCCCAAGCACCTTATGTACTTTGTTTGCCCAGTAGTATTAGCATAGTTCAAAAACATACGAAGGTGGAGCGTTGTACACCGCAATATCGGTCAGTTTTCCTGATTGCGGTGTAAAGCGCCGAAATGGAGGCAAAGTCTGGGACAATAGACGCTATAATTTCCTATTATGGAATGGAACTGTATTTTTTTAAGGGAAAGACATGAAAATCAATAAATTGCATAGAATGATTATTTTATGCTTGACGGGAATGTCATTACTCAGCGCCTGCGGATCGACACCGCAGGAGGTCAAATCCGTTGCTACGGAGCATGCTTTGTATTTGCGCGGAGATATGAATGATTATTCCGTATCCGAAACCTACCGTTTAAAAAGCTCGGCTCAGGGACTGTGCACCGAGGCGGCATTACATGCCGATTGGTCGCCGTATCATTTTAAATTTGCCGATCCGGATTGGACCTCTGGAAGCAATTACGGCTATGCCATGCCGCCCGGAGTTTTGGAAATGCATTCCCGCGACGTGAAATTAAATCCCGACTCCAGATTTGAGGATCTTACGCTTAAGATCAGAAGCGACGGGATCTACCGTTTTTGCCTTATCAAAAAGAGTGACGGATATTATGCCTCCGTGTCGAAGGTAGCCGACGGTGATGAAAAAAACTTTGCGACTAATTTGAAATAAGATCTTTGACTGCAAGGGTGAAAACAATGGATCCTGCGGCGGTGCTCATCAGATTTCGCGATTATCTGATGCTGGAAAGAGGCTTGGCGGAGGCTACGGTTGCGGCTTATTCCTCCGACGTGAGGATATTTCTGAACTATGCAGAAAAAACAAGCGGTCATACGGCGGAGGATTTTACCGGCGAGGATATAGAAAACAGCCTTATTGAATGCGGAGACAACGAATCCGGATCGGCGGCGCGTTTTTTATGTTCCATGCGCTCGTTTTGTGCTTTTTTAAGGGATGAAACGATACGAGAGGACGATCCCTGTGCTCGTATAGAAAATCCCAAAATTGTACGAGCCCTGCCAACCGTTATGAGTGAGGAGTGCGTCGAGTCCTTCTTAAACGCACCTGATCTCAATACGCATACGGGACTTCGTGATCGGGCCATGCTTGAGACCGTGTACGGTTCCGGCTTGCGTGTCAGCGAGCTGGTGGGACTGCGCTTTGAAAACCTGAACCTCACCGACGGTTTTTTACTGATCCGCGGAAAAGGCGGAAAGGAGCGCATGATCCCGCTTGATGAAAACGCATGTTATTGGATTGATACCTACATCAACACCCTGAGGGCACAAAGAGATCCCAAGCACGTATGTCCCTTTGTATTTCTGTCTGCAAAATATGCGCAGGGGCCGAGACCCATGACGCGCATTGCCTTTTGGTATAGGATCAAAGCCTATGCTACGGAGCTTGGGATCCTTCAGGACATAACCCCGCATACCTTCAGACACGCGTTTGCAACCCATCTTTTAAATCATGACGCCGATCTGCGTACGGTTCAAATGTTGCTCGGACACTCCAATCTCACTACCACGCAGATCTACACTCATGTAGCTACCAAGCGTATGCATGAAATCTATGATCGCTGTCATCCTCGCGCCTGAGGATCGGAGATTTGTTACATGCGCCTATCCTATCGTACGCTGTTTAAAACTCCCTCGGGGCTTGAATATCTACATTTGCAGGGCGGCGGTAAGGATATTCTGAGCGTACAAGGGGCGGTCTCTGCGGAGGGGCGGATTCGCCGCGTTTATGCCTGCGGGATGAGATTGCTTCAGGCCTCTCCTGATTCGTCACTAAATCCGGTCGCCTGTGTCGGCAACGCAGACGGTTTTAATGCCGTATTTGAGGGGGTATTGGGCGGTCCTCTGCGCGAATTTCTAAGACACGCTCCCGCCTCTTTGCAGTATGCGCAGGGAAAAAGGACGGGACGACTTTTACGGGCTTTTCATTCGGGGCCGCTTTCGGTTCGGCAAAGGAAAAAGGCTTCGGATCGGCAGAGCAAATTACTTGAGCGTTTGGCTCTGTATATATCGAGTATGCCGCATTTTAATGGAGATGAGGCGGCCGTAAAGCTCATATCCTCAAGATTCGGACATTACGACTGCAATCGTCCCTGCATGCGTTTTGGACAGCTGCGCCATGATCGTATTTACGTTAAGGGCGATCTCTCGATAGTGTTTCTGCCTTCGTCTACCTTAGGTCCCGGGGATGCCAGTGAGGATTTTGCACTTATGGAATGCATGAGTGCCGGTATTTTCCCGATCTTTTGTGCAGGTGTTGTCGACGGATATTTCCAAGGAGAGATCCCCGCAGATTTCTTTAGTGATTTAGCCCTGCAAAGTGCTCTGTATGCGCTGTGGAAATGCGGAAAATATGCATCGGCAAGTCCCAAGGCCTTCAAGCTGATGCAACGAGAGTTCGATCGTATCGCTGCGGATTTTTCTCTATTTAAGGAAAGCATCCCTTTGTGGTACGTTGCCGGGGCTACTCAAAAGGCTCGGCAGGAGGCGTTGCGCTCGGGCCTTTAAAAAGTAAAAGCAGCTTTGAGAGTGAAGATGACGATCAGGAATTTTGGTACCAGCGATCGGATATAAGATCGGCCACACGTTGAAGCTTAAGTTTGTATTCCTCATATATTTCGTCGGGAAAGCGCGGAGCGGGACCCTTGAGACAAATCGCCCCCAGCAGACCGTGGATAGGGTTTAATACCGGTACGGCTATTCCCTTGATCCCGTATTCGTATTCCATGTTATCTACGGCATATCCGTTTTTTCTTACCCTTGTGATCTCCTCGCACAGCATTTCTGGATCGGTGATGGTGTTTTCGGTATATTTTTTAAGGTTCGAGCGACAAACGCACTCGAGCTCATCATCAGGCGAGTAGGCAAGCAAAACCTTCCCGAGCACGTCGCAATGAGGGCTTAGGGTAAGACCCACCACGGGCTTTGCAGCTATTGCACTTGAGGGAAAGGCTCCGCACAAATAAAGAACCTTATCTTGATACAGGGTTGCAAAATAGGACAGCTCGCCGCTGCTTTCGCTTAATTGACGTAAAACGGTTCCGAGCATGTCGTTGAAACCGAAGCGCTGACGTACGTGATGAGAAAGCTGCACGAATTTGAGCGATAAAGCGTATTTTTTGGTTTCCGGATCCTGCTCGACGTAACCGAAATTTTCACAGGTTGCCAGAAGATTGTGAATATTGCTTTTGAACATTCCAAGCCCCTCGGCAAGCTCGGATACCCCGTACCAGTTTTTCTCTCCCGACATGTATTCGATTAATTGGAATGCCTTGGCCACGGTGGAAACAATTTTAGCCGCCATCTGTAATACCTAATTTTCCTTTTTTCTTTGAGCTTTTTTTATTGATCTTTGCATACAAGCAATTAACGCACTTTGAAGATCCGAAAGTTTTTGAAAGATCTTTAAGTGACATTTCAGAACTGTGAAAAAGATCACATCCTAAAAGAGCTCGGTTTTTTATATTGATTATAAATAATAAAACAGCGTTCTAAATTATAGAACAAAGAAATAGCGGATCAATACCGTTCTCATTTGGAAAATCGGAGTTAAAAAATGGGATTCGAATTTAAAGCAAATTATGATGTGATTGTTGTGGGTGGCGGCCCGGCCGGTATTATGGCGGCCTTAGCTTCTGCCAAGGCCGGCGCTAAGACTTTGCTGGTGGAAAGATTGGGCTTTTTAGGCGGTACCGCTACTAATTCCGTGATCGGTCCCATCTCTCCCTTTCATTTCGGTGACGAGCAGGTGATCAACGGTATTCCGCAGAACTTTATGGACGAGCTGATGGTCTCAGGCGGTAGCCCCGGCCACTTGAAAACTCTTGATCCCTACGGTTCGGGAGCCTCGCTCGGATTCTATGATCGCGAAAAATACAAATATGTCGCACAGGAAATGATGGTGAAGGCCGGCGTGGATATTTTGTTCCACACCTTTGTGCGCAGCGTGGTTAAATCCGGCAATACCGTCACCGGATTGGTGGTTTCCTCACGTGAGAAGGACTTTACCTTCTCCTGCAAGCAGGTTGTGGATTGCACTGGCGACGGAGACGTAGCAGTCAAAGCCGGAGAAGAGTTCGTTTTCGGTGATGAGGTTACTCACAAGGCTCAGCCCGGTTCCTCCATGTTTGAGATGGCGGACGTGGACGTCGAGAAGACCTATAACTATATAGTAAACAATCCCGAGGACTTCGAATTTAAGACCGATTGCGTTCCTCTTAAGCCCTACAGTGATCGTCTGAAGCAGCATTATTTCGTGGCTCAGGGCTTTAAAAAGCTGGTGAAAAAGGCCATAGAAAATCATGATCTGAGCTTCGGTCGCGACAGTGTGATCATTTTAAACGGCGTGCACCCGGGCTCCATCCACTTCAATGCCACCCGCGTTACCGGCTATGATCTTGCCGATACCGAGCAACGTGCTTGGGCTGAAATCGACGGACGTCGTCAGATAGAATCCGTATCCGAGTTTATGATCAAGTACGTTCCGGGCTTTGAGAATGCCTGGGTCAACGATACCTCCAATGAGGTAGGAGCCCGTGAAACCCGTCATATCAAGGGCGTCTATACCTTAACTGCCGATGACTGCCTCAACGGCCGTAAGTTTGAGGATGTGGTTTCCAGAGGTTATTTCCCTATGGACGTACACAATCCCGACGGTGCAGCCGGTTACAGAACCGACGGCCACGGCGGGAGCTGGACCGATCTGAAGGATACCTACGATATTCCTCTGCGTTGTTTGGTTCCTGCCCATATTGACGGCTTGGTGTTGAGCGGGCGCAGCATTTCCGGACAATCTCAGGCAGCCGGATCCTACAGAACTCAGGGAGGCATCATGGGCATAGGTCAGGCCTCGGGTGTAGTGGCGGCGGTTGCGGCACTCACCGGTGTTCAGCCCAGAGCCTTGGATGTTAAGAGGGTTCAGGACAAGCTTGTATCCTTCGGAGCCTCGGTTTGGCGCGATGAAGAGCGTAAGGCCAAAGAGGAGGCACATGCCAGGGCCTGTGTTAAGGAATACATGAAGACCCGCAGCAAGTGGATCACGGACCCCGAAATTTTGAAAAGCTATCAGGATTAATCAAAGTTGGGAGGGAGATTAAGAAATCTCCCCTCCATAAAACAAGGTTCACAAACAAACTTATACTAAGGTGATAAATATGAATAAGTTCACAAAATCAATGTTAGCCGTAAGCGTAGCCGCCATAGCCTTTGCCGCATCCTCCGCGGCCATGGGATCTGAGATCAATCTTACTTTGGCCCATGCTCTTAACGAGACCCACTCGGCACACGTTGCCATGAAGGAAATGGCAGATCTCATCAATAAGAATTCCGACGGTCGCATTGAGGTACAGATATTCCCCAACGGTCAGATGGGTACTGCCGCAGAAACTCTGGAGATGTGCATGACCGGCGATCTGTCCATGGTGCATGTCGGAGCTCCGCAGCTTGGAACCTATGATGATGCCTATCACGTGTTCGGTCTGCCTTATCTGTTTAAGGATAAGGACGAGTATTACAAGGTGATGCAGTCAAAAGCTATGCAGGATTTCTTCTACTCGACTGCAGATAAAGGCTTTGTTACCTTGAATTTCCTCTCCTCAGGCGATCGCAATTTCTACACCCCTAAAAAGGCCATTAAAGCTCCTGCCGATCTTAAGGGCATGAAGATCCGTGTTCAGGATATGAAGACCCAAATCGACATGGTCAAGGCTATGGGCGGTACCCCCGTCGCCATGGGCTACGGTGAAGTGTATACAGCCTTGCAAACGGGCGTGATCGACGGAACCGAGAATAATGTTCTGTCGCTTACCGAGGCCAATCACGGAGAGATTTGCAAGGTATATTCCATGGACGGTCATGCCATGATCCCCGATGCCATCGTCATGAACGGAGAGGCCTGGAAGTCTCTGTCTGAGGCTGATCAGAAGATCATTCGTGACGCCGCCACCGAGGCTATGCAGCACCAGCTCGTAGCTTGGGACAAGGCTACCGACGAAGCCATTGCCAAGGCCAAGACCATGGGAGTTGAATTCGTAACCGGTATCGATAAGAAGCCCTTTATAGATGCGACCGAGTCGGTACGCGCCAAATATGCAGAAGAGTTCCCTGGCGTGAAGAAGATGCTGGAGCTTATCGCAAGCGCCAAATAATTACAAAGTACTGAGCTCATACAGTACCCCTGAGACGGCATAGCCTGTTGATTTTCAGGTTATGCCGTTGTAAGTACAAACGAGGTTGTCATGTTGGAAAAGATGATTGAGCTGAGACACAAAATGTCGGCATTATGCGGCTATATTGCGGCATTGCTATTGCTGACCATGTGCCTTTTAGTTTTATATCAAGTGTTTACGCGATATGTGTTAAACGATCCCGCCGCCTTTACGGAGGAGATCGTTCGCTACATGCTTATTTGGACCGGCTTCGTCGGTGCTGCCGCCGCTTTCGGATCCAGACAGCATATGGCGCTAATGTATGTAGTTGAAAGCGTAAGTCCGCGCAAAAAAGTTTTTATGATGGTGTTTACGGATGCGATCGTGTTGTTCATCGCCGTCTTCGTAATGCTTATAGGTGGCGTACAAAATGCTCTCGGAGCTGCCAACGCCTTCTCTCCTCTGCTCGGTATATCAAGAGCTTTTGTTTATTCTGTAGCTCCGGTTTCGGCTTTATTCGTGATCGTCATTCAGGTGATCAATATTTTTGAAGATCTGCATCTTAACGATACTAAGGAGAGTGAAAAATGAGTATCGGACTTGCCATATTGCTGTTATTCGGCTTGTTTTTTGTCCTGCTTTTCTTAGGATGCCCGATCTCCGTCGGCTTGGTAGCGGCCTCTCTTTTCACCGCTTTAACCGTTCAGCCTTGGGGTTCCATATGTCCGCTCATTATGAAAAAAATGAACGGAGGTGTGGAAAACTTTTCCCTATTGGCCTTCCCTCTCTTTATTCTGGCCGGTAATTTGATGAACAACGGCGGGATTGCCAATCGTTTGGTTGCCTTTGCCAAGCTGTTCGTAGGTAGAATTCCCGGATCTCTTGCTCACGCCAACGTGGTCGGAAACATGCTGTTCGGATCGTTGTCAGGTTCCTCAGTTGCGGCCTGCTCGGCCATGGGCGGATGCATTTACCCCATTCAAAAACGTGAGGGCTATGATCCGGCGTTTGCCGCCTCGGTAAATATAGCCTCGGCCCCGTCCGGAATGCTGATCCCGCCCTCAAACGGCTTCATTATCTATGCAACCGTAGTCGGAGGTACCTCCATCTCAGCCCTGTTCATGGCCGGCTATGTGCCTGGGATCCTGATGGGACTCGGTACCATGCTCGTAGCTTACATATATGCCAAAAGACATAATTACAAGGTATCGGGCGGTCAGTCCCTGAGCATTTGGATCAAGACTTCGTTGGAGGCTATTCCAAGCCTGCTCATGATTGTCGTGGTCATAGGCGGTATTGTGGGAGGTATCTTCACGGCCACGGAGGCTGCCGGAGTAAGCGTTTTATACTGCTTCATACTCTCTCTGCTCTATCGCAGTATTTCGGTCAAATCCTTTATCAGGATCCTCGTGGAAAGTGCCGTGATCAGTGCGGTAATTCTTTTCCTCATCTCCGCCTCGACGGCCATGTCCTATGTGATGGTGCGTACGGGAATTCCGGGGGCCATCAGCAAGGCCATATTGTCCGTAAGTGACAATATGATAGTAATTCTGTTGCTTATCAACGTGCTGCTCTTGGTGATCGGAATGTTTATGGACATGACTCCGGCCATTTTGATCTTCGTGCCCATATTTTGGCCCATAGTACATTCCTTCGGCATGACCTCCATTCAATTCGGAACCATGCTGATTTACAACCTGTGTATAGGAGCAATGACCCCGCCCGTAGGTTCGGTTCTGTTCGTCGGCTGCGGAATAACCAAGCTCAAGATAGAGCAGGTCTCCAAGATGTTGCTTCCTTATTTCCTGATGCTCATCTTGATATTGCTTCTCATTACCTACATCCCGGCCTTGTCCGAGGCTCTGCCCAGAGCACTGGGGCTTATGGGATAGCAGCTGAATTGTCAATTTAATCCTCCTTGTTTGTTATGTAGGCGGTCTTTCGGGATCGCCTTTTTTTGCGAATAAAAAAGATCAAAAAAATCTTCAGTGATCTTTAAGTATTTTTATGATATGAGCTTAAAAAAGGCCTGCGCCTGCGTCCGCAATTTATTAAACGACGATGCCAGTATCGAGCTTTACTGCAAGGAAGAGAGCCGCAGAAACAGAAGTATGATGCCGGTGTATGGATTGCAAGTGTGAGGTTTGACCTGATTTTATAAAAGTAAAATCCCCGCTTGGAGCGGGGATTTCGGAAAATATTTAACGTCGGACTACTTTTGGGCGGAGGACTCGGCCTTCTTTTCCTCGACCTTCTGAGCATCCTCAAGCTTGTGCTCGAGGTAGTGAATGCTCACGCCACCCTTGATCTCGGCAGGATCCTTCAGTAATTCCTTATGCAAGGGAATATTGGTTTTGATCCCGTCCAAAACCAGCTCATCCAAGGCCTCAAGGGCACGCAATCTGGCCAGCTCGCGATCATCGTCGTGAATGATCAGCTTACCCACGAGTGAATCGTAAAAGGGTGGAACCTTATAGCCCTGATAAACATGCGAATCCCAACGTACGCCCGGACCGCCCGGAACATGCAGCCAAGAGATGGTTCCCGGTGAAGGGATGAAGGTTTTAGGATCCTCGGCGTTGATACGGCATTCGAAGGCATGACCGTGGATCTTGACATCGCTTTGTTTGATGGATAGCGGTTTGCCGGAGCATACCGAGATCATTTCGCGTACTATATCGACGCCGGTGATCATTTCCGTGACCGGATGCTCCACCTGAACACGCGTATTCATTTCGATGAAGAAGAATTCACCGTTCTCATACAGGAATTCAAAGGTACCGGCTCCGCGATAGCCAATTTCCTCGCAGGCCTTGGCACAGCGGGTTCCTATGTGCTTACGCTGCTCCTCGGTAATGAAGGGGGCGGGAGCCTCCTCCAAAACCTTTTGATTGCGACGCTGCATGGAGCAGTCACGCTCGCCTAAATATACGGCATGTCCCATACCGTCGGAGAGTACCTGGAATTCCACGTGGCGCGGATTCTCCAGGAACTTTTCCATATATACGGAGGGGTTGTTGAAGAACATGTCTGCTTCACGGCGGGTAAGGGCGATGGACTCCTCCAAATCGGCCTCGTTGCGTACGACACGCATACCGCGCCGCCACCGGCTGCCTTAATGATAATGGGGTAGCCTATTTTGGCCGCAAGCTTCTTGTTTTCCTCAATATCGTCGCCCAGAGCTCCGGCAGACCCCGGAACACAGGGGACTCCGGCACGCTGCATGGCCTTTTTAGCCGAAACCTTGTCGCCCATGAGACGAATGGTATCGGCGGAGGGGCCTATGAAGATGAAGCCCGACTTCTCCACCATTTCGGCAAAGTCCGCACTTTCTGACAGAAAGCCGTAGCCGGGATGAATGGCGCTGGCACCGCAGGATTCTGCGGCGGCAATCAGCGACGGGATGTTCAAATAGGAGTCCTTGGGGGCGGCAGGACCGATGCAGATCGATTCATCGGCCAGCTTCACGTGCATAAGATCACGATCGGCAGTCGAATGAACGGCTACGGTTTTAAGACCCAACTGACGGCAGGCTCTTAAAATACGTAATGCAATCTCGCCGCGGTTGGCAATAAGTACTTTTTCAATCTTCATGAAAAAAGTCTCCGCAGCTTATTCAAACTCAAACAAGGGCTGATCGAATTCGACGGTAGAACCGTTGTCGACAAGAACCTTTTTGATAACTCCCGCACGATCGGCCTGAACCTGGTTCATCATCTTCATAGCCTCGATAATGCACAGGGTATCGCCTTCCTTGACGGACTGCCCCTCGGTGACGAAGGGATCGGCGGTAGGGCTGGAGGAGCGATAGAAGGTACCGACCATGGGTGACTTCATAAGCTTGGCTCCGTCAGCAGCAGCGGGCACAGCTGCAGTGGCAGCGGCCGGTGCGGATGCAGGAGCGGCCTGCGGAACGGCCGCAGGAACAGGAGTGGGAGCGGCGGCAAGCGGAGCCTGGATCACGGTTTGAACGGGAGCAGCGGCTACGGCGTGCTCGCGGGTGATCTTGAGTTCCTCCTCACCCTGCTTGAGGTTGATTTCGGAAATATCGGATTTGGAGACGATCTCGATGAGTTTTGAAATCTTATGGATATCAATCTGCATAGACGTTTACCTTTTGTTATTGATCCGGTTAATTCTGAGCGCGCAGATATGAAGCCGCGCTGTCCAGGGCATACAGGTAGCCTGCAAGCCCAAAGCCGACGATCACGCCCTTGGCGATCGCGCTTAGATAAGAGTGGTGTCTGAATTCCTCGCGGCCGTGAACATTGGAAATGTGGATCTCATAAAAGGGGATCTCCACACCGGACAATGCGTCGCGAATGGCAACGGAAGTATGGGTATAGGCTCCGGCATTTAGCAATATGAAGCCGAATTTACCGCGTGCTTCCTGAATCTTGTCGACAATGGCCCCCTCGTGATTGGATTGGAAACACTCGATCTGTACTCCGAGCTCGTCGGCTTTTACAGCAAGCATTTTTTCCAAATCCTGCAGGGTTTCGCTGCCGTAAATTTTAGGTTCGCGAGTCCCGAGCAGATTTAAGTTGGGTCCGTTGATGATCAGAATGGATGATTTTTGCAAAAGCTTTTCCTTCTTCAACCGCAGTTATCCGTAATCACGTTTTGCTAAAAACAAAATTTTTATGAAGTTTTGCTTATAACAATACAATTCCGCGAAAACGGACTGCAGGCGATTTTAAGCTAAATTTAGCCGAAAACAAGAAAAAATACTCGAAAAAATGCAATTTTTTAGAAAAAAACGTTAATTTCCCGAGAATTGTTTTCGATCTTTCATTTCACCCTGCGTGAGTTTGAACGCTCTTGCAGACTATTTTTTCTTTTTATTGCCGATCCGAGTACTACATTTTTGCATGTAATAGACAGGGTAATGCGATCACTTTAGTGATTCAGCTCTAATTTTCAAAAAAATGCCTCCGAAAATGCTAAAATTCTCACATATTTTTTCAGCTTTCGGCACATCCATAGAGGAAATCCAAATGAGCTTCATCAACAAAGCTAAATCAATTGCAGAATTTGACCCCGAGCTGTGGGCTTCAATGGCCGCTGAGAATCAGCGTCAGGAAGATCATATCGAGCTCATCGCTTCGGAAAACTATGCATCAAAATGCGTGATGGAGGCTCAGGGTTCCCAGCTTACCAATAAGTATGCCGAGGGTTACCCCAACAAACGCTACTACGGCGGCTGTGAGTACGTCGATCAGGTTGAGCAGCTGGCCATAGATCGCGCCTGCAAGGTGTTCCATTGCGACTTTGCCAACGTCCAGCCTCACGCCGGCTCTCAGGCCAATGCCTGCGCTTATGCCGCCATGTGTAAGCCCGGCGATACCATTTTGGGCTTGTCTTTAGCCTCGGGCGGTCATCTGACCCACGGCTACAAGGTCAATTTCTCCGGTAAGGTATACAATTCTTTAAATTACGACGTCAATGCCGAAGGTGAGATCGACTACGATCAGGTACGCCGTCTTGCTCATGAGCACAAGCCCCAGGTCATAGTTGCCGGCTTCTCCGCCTACTCCGGGATCGTCGATTGGAAACTCATGCGTGAAATTGCCGATGAGGTCGGTGCCTATCTCATGGTAGATATGGCTCACGTAGCCGGCTTGATTGCCGCCGGAGTTTATCCCTCTCCCATCGATTACGCTCACGTGGTAACCTCCACTACTCACAAATCCTTAGGCGGTCCCCGTTCGGGCTTCATTCTATCCAATTGCCACGACGAGGCTCTTTACAAGCGTATAAATTCCGCCGTTTTCCCGGGCAATCAGGGCGGTCCTCTCATGCATATCATTGCGGCCAAGGCCGTGCTCTTTAAGGAGTGCATGGAGCCTTGGTACGTTGATTATCAAAAGCAGATTTTGAAGAATGCTCAGCTTTTGGCCGAGGAAGTACAAAAGCGCGGCTATAAGGTCGTATCAGGCGGTACCCATAATCACCTCTTCCTGATGGATTTCAGCGATCTCGAGATGACCGGTAAGGATGCAGAGGAGGCTTTGGGTCGCGCCAATATCACCGTGAACAAGAATACCGTTCCCGGAGAGAAGCGTTCACCCTTCGTTACCTCCGGTCTGCGCATTGGAACTCCTGCATGCACCCGTCGCGGCTTTAAGGAGAACGAGATCAAGGAATTGGCCGCAATTATTTGCGACGTTCTTGACAACTACAAGGATGAAGCCGTCATTGAGCAGTGCAGGCAGCGTTCCGTAGCCCTGTGCCAACGTTTCCCCGTCTATAAGGATTAATCGTTCGTGATGATCCCGATCAAGGAGTCGGATCGTCGGTACATGATGCGGGCTTTAAGGCTCGCATCCTTCGGACTTTACACAACCTATCCCAATCCGGCGGTAGGTTGTGTTTTTGTACGCGACGATCGGATCATAGGCGCAGGCTGGCATCATCGGGCCGGAGAGCCCCATGCAGAGATCATGGCCATAGACAATGCCGGAGGCGATGTCAGCGGAGCCACGGCCTACGTTACGCTTGAGCCCTGCTCGCATTACGGAAGAACACCGCCCTGTGCTGCACGTCTTGTGTCGGAGGGGGTTTCTCGTGTGGTTATTGCCGCAGGAGATCCCAATCCCAAGGTGTCGGGGCGGGGAGTTAGGATCCTGCGTGAGGCCGGAATTGAGGTTGTCGAGCACGTGCTTGAAAAGGAGGCTTGGTTTCTAAATCGAGCCTTCATGAAGTCCATAACCGGCAAAACTCCTTTCGTTACTTTGAAGACGGCCATGAGCCTTGATGCCTCCACTGCCCTTAAGGACGGACAAAGCAAGTGGATCACGGATGCAAGATCCCGCAGTGACGTTCAGGATCTGCGTGCCCAATGTGACGTGATTGTGACCTCCTGGAGTACCGTAAAGGCCGACAATCCCAAGCTTAACGTGCGCTATGACGAGTTGCCCCAGTCAGCACGCATGATGGTAAGGAAGGAGGATCTGCGTCAGCCCGTGAAGGTTGTGATCGACTCCGCAGGCAGATTTTCTGCAGGCGGATCCTTAAAGCGCAGTGACTTTGAAATATTTAAGCAGGGCAGGGTGCTTTTATGCCTAGCGGATGCAGTCGATGGCCCCGTTGCAAGAGAGCTTGACGAGCATGTAACCGAGGTGTTGTTGCCGCAGGCGGGCGATCATGTAAGCCTTAAGGCTTTGCTTGAATATTTGGGGGGCATGCAATATCGTCGCGTGATGGTCGAGGCCGGCGCGGGACTTTGCGGAGCCTTCATACAACAGGAGCTTTACGATGAGCTTTATGTATATGTGGCGCCCAAGATCCTCGGAAACAGCTCCCGCCGTGCCTTTGATTGCCCCTCCCCCATTATGCTTAAGGACTGCAGTGAGGCGGTACTCCATGCCGCCGACAAATTAGATCATGATGTTCGACTGCACTACCTAAGCCCTCGTCTTAACGAGGCGCTTAAGGCCTTTGAGGAGAAATAATGTTCACCGGAATAGTTGCTCAAACGGGAGTTTTGCTCGACGTCGAACGCAGGGGGGCGGGGGCCTCAATTAAGGTTGAGACTGCAGGGGATTTTCTGATACGGGAAAATGTAAGACTCGGAGACTCAATAGCCTGTAACGGCGTATGCCTTACGGTTACTTCCTTAAACGGCAACGTTTTTTCCGCCGATGTATCCTATGAAACCATGGAGCATACCTGCTTTGGGGACTATACCCGCGGTACCGTGCTTAATTTGGAGGCGGCGGTTACGCCCGCAACCCACTTAGGCGGACATATAGTACAGGGCCATGTCGATGCCGTGGGGGTAATTGCCTCCGTGGTCAAAAGCTCCGAGGCTGTGGATGTTACCGTAAGCGCTCCGCACGAGCTTATGCGTTATATTGCCTATAAAGGGTCCGTCACTGTCGACGGGATCTCGCTTACGGTAAACGACGTGCTTGAGGATGCCTTTCGTCTGACCCTGATCCCGCATACCCGAGGCAGGACCAATTTTGACAGCTGGAAGGCGGGGCATCGAGTCAATCTTGAGGCGGATGTATTAGCTCGCTATCTTGAACGTCTGATGTCGTTTTCCGAAAAGGAAAAAAGCAAAGAGAGCGGCGTGCTTAGTCTTAAGACGCTGATTGAAAACGGATTTTAAAAAGAGGAAAAAATCATGTCCATTAACAAGATTGAAGGCGGTCTGCCTTGCAGAGACGGTAAATTCGCCATCGTGGTATCCCGTTTCAACAGCTTTGTCTGCGAGCGTCTTGCAGAGGGAGCGTTGGACGTTTTAAAACGCCAGGGAGAAGTGCCCGATGAGAATATAACCCTGATCCACGTGCCGGGCGCCATCGAGATCCCGTTGGTGTGTAAAAAGCTGGCTCAATCGGGCAAATATGATGCCGTGATCACCTGCGGTTGCGTGATCCGCGGTTCCACCTATCATTTTGAGATCGTATCCAATGAGTGTGCCAAGGGGCTTACCCAGGTAACGTTGGAGACCGGCGTGGTGATCTCAAACGGAGTTTTGACCACCGACAATCTCGATCAGGCCGTGCAGCGTGCAGGATCCAAGATGGGCAACAAGGGCGCCGAGGCTGCCGCAGCCGCTTTAGAGCTTGTAAACGTGGTAAGACAGATTTAATGCATATGCCGACGGGAATTTTTTCCTGTTTGTGTGCATTTAGGTATAGTCGCCCCCAGGCGGCACATGAATTTAAAAACATACAAAGGTTTAAACATGGATGCGACCGAAGGCTCGGTGACCCCGAGCATGCGCCATAAGGCGCGTCACTTCGCCTTGCAGGCTGTATATCAGTGGCAGATGACCCAGTACAGCGCTGCGGAAATTGAAAAGCAGTTTATTGAGGAGCAGCCCGTACGCGGCGCCGATTTGGATTATTTCCATGATCTGGTCTCGGGTGTGATCGCCAATGTCGATCATCTCGATGAAACTTTTGAGCCCTATATCAGTCGTCCTCTCAAGGATCTCGATGAGGTCGACAAGGCCATTTTGCGTTTGTCCACCTTTGAGCTGCTCTACCGTCAGGACGTTCCTTATCGCGTGGTTATCAACGAAGGGATCATGCTGGCAAAGGACTTTGCCGAGCAGGATTCCCACAAGTTCGTCAACGGTGTACTCGATAAGGTGGTGCGGGCCATTCGCAATCCCGCCGCTTCAAGCAAAGAATGATAGGCGAATTCGACCTTATAAAAAAATACTTCAGCGCCTGCGATCAGGAGGCGCACGTGGAGCTTGGGATTGGGGATGATTGTGCGCTCATGCGTTTTAAGCCGCAGGAGCGAGTGGCAATCACCACCGATACCATGAACGAGGGCGTTCATTTTTTTAAGGGTACGGATCCTTATTTACTAGGATATAAGGCCTTGTTGGTCAATTTGTCCGATCTGGCGGCGATGGGAGCATGTCCCTGTGCTTTTACCCTTTCAGTCAATATGCCTCAGGCGGATGAAGGCTTCCTGGCACAATTTTCCCGCGGGCTTTTTGAGCTTGCAAAACAGGAGCATGTGGCTCTCATAGGCGGAAATACCTCCTCAGGTCCTCTGTCAGTATCGATCACCGCCTTCGGGATCCTCGGGGAGAACGCTCTGTTACGATCGGGGGCCAAGCCCAGGGACGGTATTTACGTTACCGGATCGCTGGGGCTTTCGGCTTTGTATGTTGAAGCAGGCTACGGGCGTATAAAAGTTGATAAGTCTAAGCTAAGCGAGCTTTGCTATAAATCCATGCATCCTGAGTGCAGATGTGCCTTGGCAGAGGATTTGGCAAAGCTGGGACTGTCACATTGCGCCTTGGATATTTCCGACGGGGTGACGGGGGATCTCGGTCATATACTTCAGCAATCGGGCGTCGGCGCCGATTTGCAGCTTGAAAAGCTGCCTCTTGCATCCGAGCTCGACTTTGCGGTGTCCGATCCTATGCAACGCATACGGCTTGCGGCCTCAGGCGGCGGTGATTATGAGCTGCTCTTTACAGTTCCATGCGGGAAGAGCGCGGAATTTGAGCTTTTTAAGCAAAGATCATCCGTGCCGATCACCAGAATAGGTACAATTACCGATCACGGTAAATTGCGCATTTTGTATAATGATAAAATCTTTACGCCCTCGATGAAATCATTCGAGCATTTCTGAGCGGCTTTGATTTTTGGAGTTTTATTTTGAATAAGTTTGTAAAGAAGGCGGCGGTTATTTCTATGTTGGCCGCTGCTGTTTTTGCCGTATCGGCTTGCGGTGAGAAAAAGAATGTCAGCATCACCGAAAAAAGCAGCTTTGAGCAGAAATCAGCATACTCTATAGGTGCCTCGGTGGGCATGTATATCAAAAACATGCTGGATCAGCAGGCCGAGCTCATTGATCCTATGGATCAGGAGATTGTACTTAAGGGTGTAGCCGATGCCTTAAAGGGCGGCAATGCGCTTAAGAATAAGGATATGGAGGATACCCTCCATGCTTTGGATCAGAAGCTCAAGGAGGCCATGCAGGCCAAGCAGGCCGCTCTTGCCAAGAAGAATCTTGAAGAGGGTGAGAAGTTCTTAAACGAGAACAAAACCAAGGAAGGTGTTCAGGTAACCCCCTCCGGATTACAGTACAAGATCATTACCAAGGGTGACGGTGAGACTGCCAAGAAGGGCGATACTGTGACCGTAACCTATAAGGGAACCACCATAGACGGAAAGATCTTCGACGAGCAGCGTGAGGGCGTGGATTTCCCGCTTGACAATATGATCCCTGGCTGGATAGAGGGCATCGAGCTCATGACCGAGGGTTCGGAGTACGAGTTCTATATTCCTGCCAACCTCGCATACGGCGAAGCCGGTGCCGGTGATGCCATTGCGCCTAACAGTGTGCTGATCTTTGATGTTAAGCTCTCCTCCGTAAAGAAGGCCGCACCCAAGGCTGAGGCCGGCAGTGCTCCTGAGGCTGCCAATGAGCAGGCAGCACCTGAGGCCGCAGAGAAGTGATCCTCTTAGTAATATGAATATATGATCCCTTCCCGATCGAGGTCGGAAAGGGATTTTTTTTAACTTGGGATTGAGCCTAACGGGCGGTATATTCCTTTAAAAACTCTTTTGTTTCCATAAGATCATGATATCCGTCCAAGCGCTTTACTACCCTTCCGTTGTCAATGATCAAAGCTGCGGGAACTCCTTTAATGAAATATAGTTCCGCCGCCTCCGTAACCTCCTTTTTCTGCGGATCGCTCATGTCAAGACGTAGCGCCGCCATACCGGCATCGTTTAAATCCTGCTTGAAGGAGTCGTCGGCATATACCTTGTCATCCATAACATGACAGTTGCCGCACCAAGAGGCTGAAAAGGAAAGGTATATGGGACGCCCCTGATAGCTTTTAAGATCGTCAATAGAGCTTATGGCAGTAAAGGGAAGCCTTCCTGTGGCAGCGGTGAGTATATGTGCGGAACAAAAGGCAACACAAAGACCGTAGAGCACGGCACTTATGAGCCCCGGCCCTTTGTGGATGCGGGCGGAGGAGGAATTTAGGATCATAACCGTAAGTATGGTAATGAGTCCTGCAAATACAATCTGTGCCGTGCGATCGTAGCTCCACAGGGGCTGCATGATCATGAAGGCGGCAAAAAGCAGGGGGACGGACATGAGACGTCGTATGATCACGGCGGCGCCTCCGGACTTAGGCAAGAGCTTGGTGCCGAAAAGCCCGACGAGGCATAGAGGCAACCCCATACCCAAACCGATGGCCGCAAACATGAGCGTTCCCTTTAGCATATCTCCTTCCTTTGCTATGTAGAGCAAAGCGCCCGCAAGCGGGGCCGAGGTGCAGGGGGTGGTCAGTAGTCCTGAAAAGGCTCCGAATATGAAGGCTGACGGGATACGCCCGCGTTTTTGGGAGGAAAGCCTTTGATTAATGAGATTATTAAAGAGCTTAGGCGGCTTTAAGGTAATGAGATTTAAGCAGTCGGCGGCAAGCACGATGAAGATCCCGCCTGCGATCACGGTGAAAAGCGCAGACGAGAGAAATACGTGAGCATACATGCCGAGGGATGAAAAGATCCATCCTAAGCCTGTGTATACGAGGGTAAGTCCGCAAAGGTAGGAGAGGTTTAAGGCCAAGGAGCGTTTTAGGCTTAAGGCGCCCTGTCCCATGATCATGGCCGAGAAAATACCTAAAAGCGGTAATACGCAGGGAGTGAGATCAAGTCCTGCACCTAATAGCAAAAAGAGCAGGATGGTTGCGACGGTTCCGCCCGTTGCAAAAACAGAGGCATTGTCGCTTTCGTTTTGCTGTTGCTCAAAAAGACTGTAAGCGGCGGAATTCCTATCGGAGCTGCGGTCCTCAATCCTGCCTGAGGTCTTTTTTATATCGGGGGAGATCGCCGCTTCAAACTTAGGCAGGGTTACGGAGTATTCCTCTGGCGGGTAGCATATCCCGCTTTCGTCACAGCCGCGAAAGCTCAGCGTTACGATCGAGCCCGTATCGCTCTTAGTAACCTGAGCATATATATCGACATTTTCAGTATATACGTACACTAAGCCGTTTATGTCGTTATGCTCTGAGGCCGCGGGTAAAGGCTTAAGCTCGGCTTGGCTTTGTGCGTCGGCTCGTAGGTTTAAAGAATCCTTATAGACATAAGCGCCTTTGTCGGCTTTAATTGTGAAATGAATGATCCCCGTTTTTGAGTCGAAGGAGGCTGCGGCCCTAAAGGGTGTGTGTGCCGCCGCAGGTGCGGATACGTCCGCATCCAGTGCAAAAAGATCGGCCGGTACGGCCTGAAGATGCTGAAAGGGGAGCGCTGAAAGAAAAAGGATGCAAAGCAGTTTTTTGGACATATGGCTTTAGAGGACTTTCGTCCTTTCTTAAGTGTAAGATCTTTTTTGGAAATAATGATAGCGTAAATTAAGATAGGCTTTTTGATTTGTTGCGGAGTTTAAATGGGACGTTTTTTACTGGCCTTAGTCGTGCTCTTCGTTTTGGAGCTCATAGTGATCATCAAGGTAGGATCTCATATAGGAGCCTTTGCTACCTTGACCGTACTGTTTTGCTTTATGGTGCTGGGAGCCGTGCTGGTTAAATTAAGGTTTCGGCAGGCCCTGCTTGAATTACAGAACAATCAGATCCCCTCCATGCATATTTTATGGTTGCCGCTGAGCGGCTTCTTTTTCATTTTTCCGGGATTTATTTCCGATATATTTGCCGTAATGCTGTTGTTGCCTCCGGTACAGAAATTTCTTGCCGCCTTTATTAAAAAGTATTTTCGCATAGCCGGAATGTCGGCAACGCGGGGAGGTTTTTCCTACGAGGCGCATACAAAGACGCATGGAGGTCGTACCATAGATGCCACCTATGTTGAGGTTCCTGAAGAGGAAAACAATCCCCAAATAGAGCATAAAAAAGATCAATAGGTCAATCCGAGGTATTTCAGAAGGTGCTTATGTCCAAAGCTAAGTACTATGCGGTATTGGTTTTAACTTGTGTGATCTGGGGCGCGACCCCCGCCTGCGGCAAGGTGCTGGCCATGAAGGTGTCGCCCGTATTTTTGACGGGCATGCGTTTTATGTGCATGGCTTTGGTATTGTTTGCACTGATTGTGCTTATGGGAAAAAGCCGTGAGCTTAAGCCCGCGCGGCGTGATTTTTTCATCATGGCGCTTATGGGTATGTTCGGGGTTTTTCTGCATAACTCGCTTTTGATGACTGGGGTTCGATATACCACGGCCTCCAATACGGCCATGATCGAAAGCATAGGTCCCACCGTAACCTGCGTACTGGCTTTTTTAATCGTAGGCGAGCGTTTGTCGCTTAAGGGCTGGTTTGGGATCATTCTGTCCTGCCTGGGAGCTTTATCCATCGTATCTCACGGATCATTGCAGATCTTTTTGAATATGAGCTTCAACCGCGGCGATCTCATCATCGTGCTTTGCGAGGCCATGTGGTCCTGCTATACGGTTACGGGATGGTTTTTATCCGCCCGCTCGTCAGCACTTACGGCCACGGCATGGTCAAGTCTTACGGGCGCACTCATGTGCTTTGGGCTGTGCTTTGCAAGCGGTGAGTATGAGGTACAAGATCTTGTTCTCATCGACTATTTTGCCTTTGCATATTTGGTTTTGGCCTCGGGAGTCATAGCCTTTTTGGGCTGGAATTGGGCTGCGGTGCGCGTTGGCGTGAGCAAGGCCGGAACCTTCGTCTACGTGGTGCCCTTCGCCGGAGCCGTTACGGGATTTTTACTGCTCGGAGAGCAGCTCTATATCTCGCAGTTTGCAGGCGGGCTGGTGGTGATCCTCGGGATGATCATAACCTCACGTTCAAAGCTTGATATGAAAAAACATAACGCATCCAAGGATATTCCTCTAAAAAAGGAGCAGGCCTGATCCCACAGGAGCCGCCTTAACGATTTCTAAGGCGGATAGAAAAAATAAATTATGTTTTATATCAATTGGATATAAAAAATTTTCTGCTTTATTCTTGAATACCTGCAAAGCATCCCCACTTAACAACTGTACAAAGTAAGACGTTTAAACGTCAGGCGGTTGGACGGGCCAATAACCGTCCGCATGAAAAATATTTAAGCGGTGTCCTATGAAATTAGTTCCCTTATATGATCGCGTTATCGTCAAGCCCTTTGAGGAAGAAACCAAGTCCTCAGGCGGAATCTTGTTAGGCAGTCAGGCTGAAAAATCTACCCGCGGTAAGGTAGTTGCCGTCGGTGCCGGTCGTCTGCTCGACAACGGTGAAACCGCTAAGATGGCCGTCAAGGCCGGTGATACCGTAATCTATAACGAAGGTTACGGTTCCAAGAAAGAGAAGCTGGACGGCGAGGATGTGATCATCCTGTCCGAGAGCGACATCATGGCGATCGTTGAAGACTAATCTACAGATCTACAGATTTAATAACCAGGAAGACTTAAGAATATGTCAGCAAAACAGGTATTTTTCGGAAACGAAGCCCGTGCCCAGATGCTTGAGGGCGTAAACGTATTGGCCAATGCCGTAAAGGTGACCTTAGGCCCTAAGGGACGCAATGTAGTATTGGATCGTTCCTACGGTGCTCCTCTCATCACCAAGGACGGTGTGAGCGTTGCCAAGGAGATCGAGCTTGAGGGTAAGTTCCAGAACATGGGCGCCCAGATGGTAAGAGAAGTTGCCTCCAAGGCTAACGATGCTGCAGGTGACGGTACCACCACCGCTACCGTTTTGGCTCAGGCTATTGTTAACGAGGGCTTGAAGTCCGTAGCTGCCGGCATGAATCCTATGGATTTGAAGCGCGGTATCGATAAGGCCGTTGCCGCCGCCATCGCAGAGCTCAAGAAGCTTTCCGTTAAGTGCGAGGATGAAAAGGCCATCGCTCAGGTGGGTACCATTTCCGCCAACTCCGACACCACCGTCGGCAACCTGATTGCCGAGGCCATGGAGAAGGTAGGTCATGACGGCGTGATCACCATTGAGGACGGTCAGGGCTTTGAGGATCAGCTGGATGTCGTCGAGGGCATGCAGTTCGACCGCGGCTACCTCTCTCCTTATTTCGTGAACAAGCCCGATACCTCCACCGTTGAGCTTGATGATCCTTACATTTTGCTCTGCGACAAGAAGATCTCCAATATCCGCGACATTCTGCCCGTGCTCGAGTCCGTAGCTAAGTCCGGCAAGGCTCTGTTGCTCATCGCCGAGGATGTCGAGAGCGAGGCTCTGGCTACTTTGGTGGTCAACAATATGCGCGGTATCGTCAAGGTTGCAGCCGTTAAGGCTCCCGGCTTCGGCGATCGTCGTAAGGCCATGTTGCAGGATATCGCCATTTTGACCGGCGGTACCGTCATTTCCTCAGAGCTCGGCATGGAGCTTGATAAGGCTACCATCGATGATCTCGGTCAGGCTAAGAAGATCGTGATCACCAAGGATGACACCACCATCGTTAAGGGTGCCGGTGACAAGGGTGCAATTGCTGATCGTGTGGCTCAGATCCGTAAGCAGGTTGAGGAATCCACCTCCGACTACGATCGTGAGAAGCTTCAGGAGCGTGTTGCCAAGCTTGCCGGCGGCGTAGCCGTCATCAAGGTCGGTGCTGCTACCGAGGTTGCCATGAAGGAAAAGAAGGCTCGTGTCGAAGACGCCATGCACGCTACCCGTGCAGCCGTTGAGGAAGGTGTGGTCGCAGGCGGCGGTGTTGCTTTGTTGCACGTTGCCCAGAAGATTGCAGGTCTGACCGGTGACAACCAGGATCAGAACGTCGGTATCAAGGTTGCCCTGACCGCTATGGAAGCTCCTTTACGTCAGATCGTTTCCAACGCCGGCGAGGAAGCCTCCGTCATTGCCAACAAGGTTCGTGACGGCAATGATACCTTCGGCTATAACGCTGCTACCGGTGAGTACGGCGATATGATCGAGATGGGTATTTTGGATCCTACCAAGGTTACTCGTTCCGCTTTGGAATATGCAGCCTCCATCGCAGGTCTCATGATCACCACCGAGTGCATGGTTGCCGATGCTCCTAAGAAGGAAGCCGATATGCCTGCAGCCGGTGCTCCCGGCATGGGTGGCATGGGCGGAATGGGCGGCATGATGTAATTGCCCCAGTACGCTGCGGGATCTGAGTAATTCCGCAAACAAACCCGTTGGTCTTGGTGATCAACGGGTTTTTTAATTTTTAGGAACGCTCGCCCTTATGCGTTTGCAGGGATAGCCGTTCATTTGCTCGCATGCATAAAATTTGCGCTGAAGTAGTACCGCTAAGTATTAGCTTTGTCGTGTAAAATATATTGTTTCAATAAATGCAATAAGATCCCTTTAAATAAATAAGGGGCAGATGCGAGCTTTTCCCTAGTGATCCCGGTATTGCGGCGCGTCGTTAATGATTTTATTTTAAAAGTCGCGTAGTGCATGTTCCTGCCTGCAGGATCCGGACATGGGAAAGATGTTGTTTTCGGAGAAGAATGTGATTTTTCGTATTGTGCGTAACACGCTGTGGGCAGGACTTTTTCTGGGGGCGGTTTCCTCCGCCGCCGCAGCCGGTCTTTACTACAATGCCTTAGGATCTCTGCCCGATGTATCCGAGCTTAAAACCGTGTCCTTTGAGATCCCCATGCAGATCTTTACCAAGGACGGCAAGCTTATAGGAGAATTCGGTGAGGCCAAGCGTATTCCCGTACCTTTAAATGAAATTCCTCTGAAGTTGCGTCAGGCTTTTTTGGCCATCGAGGACAGCCGCTTTTATGAGCACAGCGGTATCGATCCCATTGGTATTGCCAGAGCGGCCTTCGTCGCCTTAGCCAATGCCGGTAATGCCAAGCAGGGAGCCTCCACCATCACGCAGCAGGTGGCAAGAAACTTTTTCTTAACGCGGAAGAAAACCCTCAAGCGTAAGGTACGTGAGGTTTTCATTTCCCTGCGTATCGAGCAGGTTTTGACCAAGGATGAGATCTTTGAGCTGTATTTGAACAAAATAGCTTTAGGTCATAACTCATACGGGGTTGCGGCAGCCGCACAGGTTTATTACGGCAAGGAATTAAAGGATCTTACTTTGGCCGAAATGGCCACCATCGCCGGCCTGCCCAAGGCTCCTTCAAGTTTAAATCCGGTATCCAATCCGGAGCGCTCGCGCGATCGCCGCAATACTGTTTTGGGGCGTATGCTCAGCTTGGGATACATTACCAAGGCCGAATTTGAGGAGGCCAGTCATGCCCCGTATCGCACATTCGTGCACGGAGCTCCGCTTGAGGCCTATGCTCCTTATGTGGCTGAGAATGCCCGTCAGTTTGCCATCGACCAATACGGAGACAAGGCCTATACGGAAGGCTTTAAGGTATATACCACGGTCGACTCCAAGATCCAGACGGATGCGCATTATGCCGTATTCAAGGGCGTTACCGCCTATGACACCCGTCACGGTTATCGCGGTCCCGTGGCTCGCTTATCCGAGCTTCCGGATTACCGCGATACCGAAATAGAAAGAGAAAAGCTGTTACGCTCCTACGACAAATATCACTTTATAGCGCCGGCAATAGTCGAGAGCACGGATGATCATAAGAAAACGGCCGCGATCCTTATGCGCGGTAATGCGCACGAAACGCTCCTTTGGGAGGCCATGAAGTGGGCCGCTCCCTTCCGATCGGATCGCAGTCGCGGTCCCGCGCCCAAAAAGCCGTCTGAGATCTTGAAAAAGGGAGACATAGTTTATGTTTATCGTGATGAGCAAAGGGTATTGCAGCTTACGCAGCTGCCGCAGGTTGAGTCCGCATTGGTTGCCATAAATCCCTATACCGGAGGCATTGAAGCCTTGGTGGGAGGCTACGATTTTGAAAAGAGTAAATTCGATCGTACCACCATGGCCAAGCGTCAGGTGGGATCAAATTTCAAGCCCTTCCTCTATTCATCGGCAATTGCTCGCGGGCTCTCCATCAATTCGCTGTTTATGGATGAGCCGCTCAAGACCTGGGATCCGGGATCAAGAACTTGGTGGGAGCCTAAAAACACCCCCAACCGTTATGATGGGATCATGACATTGCGTGAGGCTCTGGCCCGATCCAAAAACGTGGTTTCCGTACGTCTGATAAGACAGATCGGCGTACCCAATGCCGTAACCCACGTGCAGAAATTCGGCTTTGAGATCCCGCGCTCGCAGCAGGTGGAATCCATGGCCTTAGGATCGGTAGAGGTTACTCCGCTTGAGCTTTGTACCGGCTATGCGGTGTTTGCCAACGGCGGTTATAAGCTGTTGCCGCATCTTATTTCCAGAATTGAAAGGAACGGAGAGGTAGTGTACGCGGCCGATGTCAGAAAAGCCGATCCTAACGCACCGGATCGGGTGATCAACGATATAGAGCTTAAATTTGATGAGGAAATACCTGAGGATCCGCATATGGCTCCGCAGGTTTTGTCTCACGGCAATGCCTTTATCGTGGCCGATATGATGCGCTCTGTGATCTACGGCGGTGAGGGTATGACCGGTCCATATTGGGGCACCGGCGGTCGTGCTCAGGCCATAACGGGTCGTAAGGATCTGCACGGAAAGACCGGCACCACCAACGATGTTCATGATGCTTGGTTCTCGGGCTTTAACGCCTCGGTGGTGGCCACGGCCTGGATGGGCTTTGATACCGATCGCGATCTGGGCTATTCCGCACAGGGTCCGGAGGGCGGTGCATATTCGGCTCTGCCCGTATGGGGAGAATTCATAAAACGCTCGCAAAAAGGCGTGGCGCAGGACGATTTACCTAAGCCTGCCGATGTATTCAAATGCTCAAACGAAGGAATAAGCGATTATTGCTTAAAGGGAGCAAGTGCGGTGACTCAGGTGCCTCAGGGAGAACTTGAAGAGGGGGCGAGCAATGACGCTACTCAGAATAATGAGGCAGGATCAGCCTCTTCCGACGGTAAGGAGGAGCCGGTAAATTCAGCCCCTGGCGAGGATCCTGAGGATATTTTCTGATAGCCGATGACTTTTTATATACGGCATATAGGATTTTCCCATATGCCGTTTTTGATCGTGTTAAGTCTTAGGCAGGGGTCGGATGAGGATCAAAATTTGATCGTTTCTTCGGCTCTTTGCATACGCATGAGTATGCAGGCAGAATGATGTATGCTAATAGCCGATAAATAATGAAATAAGGAATTTTAATGAAAGCTTTGAGCAAGCGGATCTTTCTTATAGGACCTATGGGTGCGGGAAAAAGCACGCTGGGGAAGGCTCTGGCTTTATTGATGAATAAAGCTTTTTTGGATCTTGACGAGTTGATTGTTAAAAATGCCGGGATGAGCATTCCGGATATTTTTGCCAAGGAAGAGGAAAGGGGCTTTAGAAAACGCGAAACGGAAGCCTTGCGTGAAAGTTTGCACTATGAGGCCGTGATCGCAACCGGCGGCGGGATCGTGGTTATCCCTGAAAATCTTGATATATTGAAGCAAAACGGCGTTGTTATCTATCTGCGTCCCGATGTTGAAACTCAGTTTCAGCGTACTAAAAGGGATGACGGGCGCCCTATGCTGTATGCCGAGGATCGTCGGGCGCGATTGCAGGAAATTTTTGAATATCGCGATCCCCTGTATAAAAGTATTGCCGATCTTTGTGTGGACAGCGGCAAAAATGACGTGCGCAGCTGTGTAGAGCAAATAAAAGCCGCATTGAAAGAGGTTTAATCATGCGTGACATTATCGTAGGTCTTGGAAATCGTTCATACCATATAAACATAGGTACGGCGTTAAATTACGCAGATCTGGCCAAAAGGGGAATGCCCCACGTGCGCGATTTATTGGTGGTATCCAATGAAACCGTAGCGCCCTTGTATTTGGATAAGGTAAAGGGCGCACTTGAGGCGCAGGGCTTTAACGTACGCTCCTGTATTTTGAAGGACGGAGAATGCTATAAAACCGTTGAGTCATGGATGCAGATCGAGACCTGTCTGCTTGAAAACTCCTTCGGACGCGACGGTGCCGTCGTGGCTTTGGGAGGAGGAGTGGTAGGCGATATGGCCGGATTTGCCGCCGCCTGCTATCAGCGCGGGATCCCCGTCATGCAGATCCCGACTACGCTTTTGGCCATGGTAGATTCCTCGGTAGGGGGCAAGACCGCCGTCAATCACCCTTTGGGAAAGAATATGATAGGTGCTTTCCATCAGCCCGTGGCTGTTGCCGCCGACATAGGGGCTTTAAAAACTCTCCCTGATCGTGAGCTTGCCTGCGGCATGGGAGAGGTGGTTAAAACTGCCGTGATCTATGACAATGAGTTCTTTTGCTATCTGGAGGAGCATGCCGAGGACGTATTCAAGCACGACGAGGATGTGCTCTCCCATATAGTACAGCGTTGCTGTGAAGTTAAGGCCGAGGTTGTCGGTAAGGATGAGGAGGAGCACGGACTGCGTGCCATTTTGAATTTCGGTCATACCTTCGGCCATGCGGTGGAGGCCTTTTTAGGCTTCGGAACCTGGTTGCACGGAGAAGGGGTAGGATTGGGCATGGTGATCGCATCAAAATTGGCGGAAAATCGCGGTTATATTTCCAAGGATGACTTTGCGCGCATAGAAAGCCTTATAGTGCGTTGTCGCCTGCCTAAGACCATTCCGGATGCCATGCAGGCTTCCGATTTTATTCGTCTTATGCACCATGACAAAAAGGTCAGAGGCGGAAAAATTCGCTATGTATTGCCCGAGAAAATTGGAAAGGTCGGACTTTATAACGACGTATCCGACGATGAGGTAGCGGCCCTTATAGCTTCGATGAAGGCCGCCTCGTGAAAAAGACGGGACGCATAGTAAACACGCGCCTTAGGATCACGCAGCAACTGCTGAGCCTTTTTAAGGAGCCTGGGGCCTTCGTGATCTTCTCGGGGGATTCCGGTAGCGGCAGAACCGGAGTGCTTGAGGCGTTGATCTCGGAGCTTGAAGCCAAATATCAGGTGATCTTCGTGCCCTGCGGCGGTGACGACACCCCGCAGGATCTGCGTCGCCTTTTTATGACTCAGCTTCTGCCCGAGGCCAAATGGGATCCCACGCTTAACATCGCCGACACCCTGCTTAAAAATCCAATCCCCGGAAGGCGCAAAATACTGGTGATTGCAGATGACGTCGACAGGGCTCAGGCCGGTTTCTTTGAAGAGTTGAAAGCCTTATACTTTCAAACCTTAGGAGGCGGACGTTTTGCTTTTCTGGTAACATCTCATCCGTTGTGGGCCCAGACGGTCAGACGCATGAGTGATGCCAAGCAATTACAGGAGATCCCCATGCCCCCGCTCTCAACCTCCGAGAGCATGGCCGTGGCAGCCTCCTATTTCAAGGCCGCAGGTAAAGAACGCGAATTTGAAGAGATTTCTCAACAGCTTCCGCAGTATTTGGAGGCTTGTAAGGGTAATATAAGCAAAGTTATCAGACAGACGGAGCTTCTTATGGATGATCCTAAACTTGCTCAGAACGGCAGACCGCCTGAGAATGAAGCGCAACTGCGCGAATTTAATAAGAAAAAAGGTCACGGCGAAGCCGGGATCTTTATTACGGTAATATGCTTGGTTATTGCCGCCCTATGTCTCGTTCCCCTGTTCTTGGGAGGATCCCTGTTCGGCGGTGACGATGATGAAAGATCAGCTCAGGGCGGATCCGGGGCACCGGTGATCATTCCCATGAGCTCATCGGGTAATGCTTTAAAGGAAAGCGGCAGTGATCCGCTTGAAAATGCCGGGATCACCCGTGAGGATGTCAAGCGGGCTCAAACTGAAACTAAGGATGAGCCCATAGCGGACAATGCCTCGCAGGATCCTTTGGCTCCTCCGCAAAAATCCGATCAGTTTGCCGAGCGTCAGGATCCTAAAGCCGATTTTGGCGATCATGGTAATGCCGACAAGCCTAAACAGGATGACGGCGGCCTGCTCCCCAATTTGGACGACGGTATAGAGGCCAGCACTCCTAAATCCGATACCAAGAATTCCGTAACACTCAAAGGTGAAACTCTTGAAGCCATCGAAAAGAGCGGGGCCGCGTCAGAAAAAGACGCGGGATTACCCCGGCGAAGCCTGGACGGATCTTTAAACAAAAATACTGAAGGTAAAGAAAAGGCCGATGCCGACATCCTAACTCGTGAGGACAATGCCCTGCATGAGGCTGAAATAAAGGCGGAGGACGAGGCTCGGGCAAAGGCTCAGCTTTTGGCCGAGGAAGCGGCAAGAAAGGATGCGGCGGTGGAAAATAATATAGTCCCCGCTAATGCTAAGGGCGATCCCAAGTCAGTCCCTGATCAGGGGGTCGTTTCTGCAAACAATAAACGCAGCACTGCGACAGCGACACCGCGCAGAGAGAGAAGATCGTCCCGCGGCTTTGCTTACTATAACGGAGCAGCTACCGGAAGGGCGGTGCCAGGAGCGGTATCCGAGCTTTGGAGCATGGATCCCAATCACTATGCGTTGCAGGTGATCGCAGGGCGCAATAAGCAGGCGGTGATCAATGCATCTGCAGCGCTTGAAGGGCGTTATTGGATATATGAAACCACCAGGGAGCGTCGCCCTTGGTATGTATTGGTAACGGGGGATTACGCCTCCCCGAATGAGGCTCTGCGTCAGGGACGCCGTCTGCCTGCTTCGTTACGTGCAGGCGGACCCTTTGCCAAAACCTTTGATCGTATTCAAACCGAAATGAGGCTCAGTGCAGCAAATGGACAGCCATAAGAGATTTCAAATAGCCGGCTCGATTTTATCGGCCGATCTGCTCAATCTTGAAAAGGACGTGGGAGAGGCCCTGGAGCAGGGAGTAGATATCATTCATTTTGACGTGATGGACTACCATTTCGTGCCGAACATGACTTTCGGTCCCATGTTTTTAAAACGCATGCATGATCGTTTTCCTAAGGCGGTATTCGACGTACATTTGATGGTGGATCCGGTTACCGAGAAAATAGTGGATGATTATGCGGATGCAGGGGCGGCATGGATCTCCTTCCACCCCGAGGCCTGTATTCATACCGAGCGTATGCTGGCTCATATACGTGAGCGCGGAATAAAAGCCGGTTTGGCCCTAAATCCCGGCACCGGCACGGAGATGTTGCACTATTTGTGGCACGTGCTGGATTTCGTGCTGGTTATGACCGTAAATCCCGGCTACGGCGGACAAAAGCTGTTGGCCTCTTGTCTTGGCAAATGTGCCGAGATCAGGAACATGGCCGTAAAGGACGGGTATGCAGGGATGACGCTCGAGGTTGACGGCGGCGTCAAGGCCTCCAATATAGCCCAAATTGCAAAATACGGAGTCGACGTGTTCGTGGTCGGCTCGGCCTTCTTCGGTGAAAGCAACAAGGGTGAGGCCTTAAAGGCCCTGCGTCAGGCGTTGCAGGAACAAATATAATCTCCCATGAAGATCACTAAGCGCCCTCAGGGGATCATCTTTGATTTGGACGGAACCTTGGCCGATACTCTGCCGCAGCTGGCACTGGCGGCTAGGCAGGCCTGTATGGAGGTGGGGCTTATGGCTCCCGATACGGAGCAGGCCAAATCCTATGTCGGAAACGGCGTCACGTTGCTTTTAAGCCGAGCTGCCTGTGGCGGTAAAAGGGTGCGTGAGCATGATGCTCCCTTTGATCTTGAGCATTTGACCCAAGGTGCGGCTTTGCCTGCAGACGTAGAGCAAAGTCACGAGGTCACCCCCGAGGATATAGATCCGTCCTTGTTAAAGAAATTACGTATTGAGTTCAATCGTTTTTATTCGGCGGGCTTACACGAGAATTTCAAGCTTTATCCAGGGGTCAAGGAAGGTCTTTCCTTCTTTAAGCAGCAGGGGATCAAGCTTGCGGTATGTACCAACAAGCCGCAGATGTTTGCTGTGCCGCTTTTAAGGTTCATGGGCATTTACGATTGCTTTGATTTCATTTTGGGCGGCGAGGTTTTAGCCCAGCGCAAGCCAGATCCGGGCCCCGTACTCTATGTATGCGGTCGTCTGGGGCTGTACCCTCAGCAATGTGTGATGGTAGGTGACAGTGAAAATGATGTCTTTGCAGGGCAACGTGCGCTAATGCCGAGCGTTTTTTTTACCTACGGTTATTTTACGGGTGATCCTGCTACAATCAGCCCCGATCACGAATTTGATGATTTCAGGGATTTTAAAAACCTGATCTCCGATTTAAGAAATTAAGAGACGAGTACTCATGTCAAAAAAGATTATTTTCAGCGGCATTCAGCCCTCAGGTGAGCTTTCCATAGGAAACTATATAGGTTCACTGCGCAATTGGGTGAAGCTTCAGGAGGAGTATGACTGCGTTTACTGTGTAGTAAATGAGCATGCCATTACCGTAAGACAGGATCCCAAGCAGCTTGAAACCCGTTCCTTGGACGTGCTTGCCATCTTCATGGCCGCAGGCATAGATCCAGAAAAAAGCGTTCTGTTCCTGCAGTCTCATGTACCCGCTCACTGTCAGCTTTCATGGGTATTAAATTGCTACACCCAGTTCGGTGAGCTTTCGCGCATGACCCAGTTTAAGGATAAGTCTGCACGTTACGGTGCAGGCAATGTCACGGCTGGACTTTATGATTATCCCGTACTCATGGCTGCCGACATTTTGCTGTATCAGGCCGATTTAGTACCGGTGGGAGATGATCAAAAGCAGCATATCGAAATTACACGCGACATAGCTGAGCGCTTTAACGGCTTATACGGTCAGACCTTCAAGTTGCCCGAGGGTTTTTTCCCTAAGGCCGGCGGTCGTGTCATGAGTCTGCAGGATCCCTCCAAGAAGATGTCCAAGTCGGATGATAACCCCAACAACGTGATACGTCTTTTGGAGGAGCCCTCATCCGTATTGAAGAAGCTCAAGCGTGCGGTTACCGATTCGGATAATCCGCCCGTAGTAGCCTATGATTGGGATAAGAAGCCCGGTGTTTCCAATCTGCTGGAGCTTATGTCCGCCTCTACCGGCAAGGAGATCCCCGAGCTTGTTGAGCATTTTAAGGGGCAAATGTACGGAACCTTCAAGAGTGAGGTGGGTGAGGCCGTAGTCGCCATGATCGAACCCATTCAGAAGCGTTACAAGGAATTGCGCGCCGATGAAGGCTATCTGAAGGAGATCTTAAAGCACGGTGCCGACAAGGCATCGGAGCGTGCACAAAAGACCTTGGATGATGTATATCGCAAGGTAGGCTTCGTGCTTCTGCACTAAACGCATCACCTTTAGGAGCGCCGCCTCAGGCGGCGTTTCTTTTCGTCGCTTTTTCCTATCTTTGCAACGTTTCAACTGCGGCCTTTACGACGGCCTTTTTCCCGTGACAGGCGATGCCGTAGGTAATGATCTTTGCTACCGGGTAGTCGGCAAAAACACGGCGGTAGTTTTTCTCATCAGCCTGTTTTAAGGCCGAAAGCGCCAGGCTTTCAAGCTCCGTATCCCCACGAGCTTTTTTGAATTCCAAAATTATGCCTATGCTCTTGTTTATCATGAAGGTCACATCGGCAAATCCGTCTCCGGCCTCAGGCTCAGAGCGTAGCTTGGAGTTCGCACCTAGTACCTGAGAGAGCACCCCGACAAAGAAAAGATGATATGCAATTTCAAAACCGGTATTTCTGACACTTATGAAACGGGACAAAAGCAAATTCAAACGATCCTCAACGGGACCTGAGAAGCCCTCTGCCATAAGCTTCGGTAGCTCGGCGGCACAGGCGTGGTAGAGAGTATCGGAGGAGCGGTAAAAATCCGTTACAAGCTCTTTAAAAAGATCCATGATCTCCAGATTCGGGATCTTAAGCTCGTACTCACCGTTATTTACGTATACGGCCGTAAGATAACCCGATGAATAAAGAATGCTGAACAACTGCACTGAGCTGTGTTCTTTTTCAAGATCCGGGTAAACAAGCTGCTCATCGATCCTGATCTTTACGCTTTCACCGTTAAGCAGACTTTGCATTTTTTCAAGGGAGTTGGGATCGGCATGATCCATAAATTCCCGAATGATCTCGTTTGAGCTTGTATTTGCCCAATAGTTAACGGGCTTTGCAGTGGGATCATTTATGAGATCGTAGCAATAATTGGTCACGTCCCAGGGGTTGTAAATGCCAGTACCGCCGAAGCTGTATCCGTCATACCAATTCTTTACGATAGCTTTTTTTAAAGTCAGGGCATAGTACTCAAGCAGTGCATCCACCTCAGCTTGGGTAAAACCGAATACATCGGAGTACATCCTGTCGGAAATGGAATAGACAAGCGCATTATTCATACCGGTAAAAATGCTTTCTCTTGAAATGCGATTGCAACCGGTAATGACGCATTTTTCAACAAGTGCTTGATCATCCTTGACGATTTTATACAGCATGCCCCTGACAAGAGGCAGAATTTGCTCATAAAAGCCGCGGCTGTGCGCCTTGTTTACAGGAACATCGTATTCGTCAATAAGGACGATGATTTTTCTTCCGTAAACTTTTTTTAGGATCGCACACAAAAATTCTAGGCTGGAGGTGATGAGATTGTCGGTAAGCTCCTCTGAACCCTCAAGTCCGGTATTTAGGTAACGATCGAAGGAATTTATGTAGTAGCGGTCAAGATCTTTTTGTTTAAGAAAGAGAAAAGAGCTGAAAAGAGTACGAACAAGGCGGGCAAGCTCGGTGCGCATCCCTTCGTATGAGGGCTGCTCAACACCTTTTAGGGAAATAAAAATGACGGGATGTTGTCCCATGTGCCGTTTGCAGAATTCGACATCCTTCGAGATTTCAAGATCGCAGAACAGCGCACTTTGCTTTTCTTCAAAAGCAGGATCGTTTTCGTAGTTCATGCACAAAAAATCATGAAGCATGCTCTGAGTCAGAGTTTTTCCGAATCTGCGCGGGCGGGTAAAGAGAAAGGACTTGATATTCTCATTCATTATCTCCTTAATAAAGGCCGTCTTGTCGACATAGTAGCTGTTACTCTCCCTTAATTCAGAGAAGTTCATAAGTCCGAGCCCGATCTTTTTTTTCATGTTACTGTACGCTGTCATCGTAAAATCATGCCTTTGATTATATCCCACGGGCGTAGTAAACATACGTTAGCGACGAGAACCGGCGTTTGGTTTTAGGGATGTATAAAGGGCGGAATATTGGCAAAAGCCCGTCTCATGCGGTGTTTTATGCTTTAAGTAATGATTGTCGTTTGCAAAAAACATCGTGGAAGTTTAGGAATTTGGGTGTAGCAATTGTAAATTTTAAAAATCCATTAAAATGGCTTGGTAATAAGGATTAATACCAGATTTTTGGCAAAATATCCGGCAAACATTTGCTATGGGAGTACAGGCAATTTATTTACCGATTGGGATCTGCTCCCATGTTCGCACATAGGAAAAGCGCGCCTCCGTTTGATAACGGCGTGATTTTGAGAGATCATAAACAGACTGGATTAAAGCGTTAAGGATTGAACAGGCTATGTCATGGTTTAAAAAGCTGAAGCTATTTATACGTATTTTGCGGGGACAGTTGCATATGCAAATTGGCAACGGAGACTGCCCGCAGGGTTTGGAAAGAGGCGTTCTTGCTGTTTTTAAGGTAATATTTTTTGGTCACAACAGCTTTGAGATAGAAGGCAAGGAAAACCTGATCACCATAGGTACTGAGAATATCATGGGTTTTAAGCTCGTGATCAAGGGCTCATATAACAGGATCAATTTGAGTTGTCGTTATCTTATTGACAGTCATATTCGCATCCGAGGCGATCATAACCGTCTGTGCATGGATGACGGATCGCGACTTGAAAGAGCCTTCATCGCTGTGGAAAAAGATCGTAGTCGAGTGCTTTTGGGCAAGGGGCTTTTTATTTTTAAAAGTGAAATCAGGATTAAAGGCAACAGATCCTTTTTGAGTATAGGCCCTACCGAACCAGCTATCGAGGAGGCAAAGATTTTTGTTTCCGCAGGCTCATTACTGTCCATAGGTAAAAATTGCCATATGGGGACTTGTGACTTGTCTTTTGTGTCTACACAGTCTTATTTAAGAAAACATTGGATCAAGATAGGCGATAACGTGCTATTTGCCCACGGATGTGTGGTTAGAAACTCAGACGGTCATAGCATATTGAACGAGCATGGAGAAGTCGCCGGAGACAGTGAGCCTGCCAATATCATAATTGAGGATGATGTATGGCTTATGACCAGATGCATTATTTTAAAGGGAACGAGACTTAAAAGGGGCACGGCGGTGGCAGCAAATTCCTTGGTCAACAAATCCTTTGACGAGGAGCATATCCTGATTGGGGGAACCCCTGCTCGTATTCTCAAACACAACTTTTTTTGGGATAGCAGACACTACGATGTCATAACCCTAAGATCTCGATCAGAGTTCTTACACTATATTTCTGAACAGGTTAAATCTTA
>ENA-ORVB01000301-ORVB01000301.1-human-gut-metagenome-genome-assembly--contig:-NODE-301-length-43136-cov-3.18435_pt1 | contig 43136 bp, 37 predicted proteins | sample MGYA00242090_ERZ509231 | MGnify/ENA primary metagenome ERZ509231 (study PRJEB26280, sample SAMEA2338798) | human gut metagenome | biome: human gut; feature: human-associated habitat; material: faeces...
TACGTCGAAAACCTGTCCGCATTGCAATGCCATCGGAACACGGCACAAGCACCGATTTGTTTGCAAGAACTGTGGTTACAGAGCGCACAGCGACCTCAATGGAGGTCGAAATCTGCAACGTCTGGGTTGTCTGCTGATAACCCGGGGGCTGGTGTAAACAAGCCTTATGTTGAGCCTGCTTTAGCAGGTGACAATAAAGCTTTCGACTTTAATCGAGAGTTGTTTACCGTCTTGAATTCAATTTATCAAGTCCCAGCGTGAGCATGCCCGATACTATATCCTCACGTATGGCATCACAGATCTCGATGCGCGGAAGCAAAGCCTCCTCAGCGGCTGTGGGGAGTGATTTCTTTAACCTTTCCACCAGATTCGGCTTAAGGCTCTCCGTATATACGGCCACATATCCCGGGTTCATTACGCACATAACGGCCCTTAGGGTTCTTACCGCCAGATCGTCGGCCTGTATCTTTTCAAGCGGCAATACCCCCTGATCGTTATACATGGGGAAATAGCGTATCTCCCCTGCCATGCCGTCCTTGCCACGCAAAAGCTGACCTGAGTAGCAAAAGCCGCAGGCCGGAGCACGTCCCGGAACCAAAACCAGTCCTGCGACGCATTCCTGATCACTTAAGCGTTTGCTACAGCCCAATGCAGCCGCATTAATATCGGTTTCAAAAAAAACCGGAGTTTGAAAACGCAATTCAAGATGATGGGCCAGACGCTTGGATTGAGGATCGTGACGTATGGCCGAGCCTACACGTCCGCCTACGCTGTCGGATGGCATGGACAAACCGATCATGGCAATACGCGGATAATTCTCAAGATAATGCTCAATACCAATTGTAAATTCGTCGGTATGGATCACAGCAGTATCGGATAAAAGCTCCTCACGTCTTTCTATGCACTCCCCGAAGAGATCATGTACCGAATAGCCTACATATTCATTACCGCCGCGACGATAACAGGAAAGGATCAATATCAGCTCGAAATTTGCATTGAAGCAATAGGTGGTGGCCGGACGCCCACCTCCCTGAGTAGATGGCTCTCCCTCATAAACCTCGCCCTTTCTTACAAGCTCCGACACCAATTTATTAATGGTAACCACCGACAATCCCGTTTTTTCCTTAAGCAAGGAAACCGTCGCAATCTGCTCCTTGTGGAGGATCTCTCGGACCTTTTGTAAATTGCGCTCGCGAATTTGATGACCCGCATATATATCAGATTGTGACGTCGTTAACATAAAAGACCTACTTATTAAAACACCTTAATAAAGTTAGTTAAATAATATCAGAGAATTTTCATTTTTAATAAGATTTTCATTTTTTATGACATAAGTTAGCAAACGATAACGCCTTAAAAACATGTGGTAGCAATGCTTTTATTTATTTTTATTAAAAATAGTATCTTTTTTATACTTATATGAAAAATAGACATAAAATTTTCTAAAATTTTACATATAAACTGTTTTTAAAATTTTTAATTATGATTTAAGATCATTGTATTAAGTATCGGTTAACAAGAGTTTTTTTCATGTTTTTCTATGAAATTCCACTACATTATCAAAATTAACAAAAATTTTGGTAAAAATTACTTTTTACTTAAAATCGACCCCGAAGCATGGATTGCATCAGGCAATTTCATGTTTTCTCAAATTAACACTTGCAAATGAAGAGGAGCTAACTTTGCTTCAAGTCAGATTACACGGCCGCGGAGGCCAGGGCGCTGTAACTACAGCTGAAATGCTGTCCTTAGCAGCCTTCCTGGAAGGCCACTTTGCACAGGCTTTCCCGAGTTTCGGTTCCGAGCGTACCGGCGCTCCGGTCGTCGCATACGCACGTATCGATGAAAAAGAAGTTCGTACCCACGAGCCCATTTTGGAACCCGATGTTGTATTAGTACAGGATCGTACCCTTTTGAGCGTGGTCGACGTATTCTCCGGAATTTCTCCCAACGGATACGCCATCATCAATACTGAAGAGACTCCCGAGCAGGTTGCTCCCGAGCTCTGCAAGAAGCTGCCCAGGGGCCATGTCTTGACCTTCCCTGCTACCAAGTTCGCTATTCAGGCTATGAAGATGAACAAGCCGGGTGCCCCTATGCTGGCCTCCTTAGCTGCCGCCACCAAGGTGCTCAAGCTCGAGTCGGTGCAGAAGTCATTCCAGACCCGCTATCCGGGCAAGGTCGGCGACGCCAATGCCGAGGCTGCCGCACTTTCTTATAACTATCTGATTGAAAAAATGAAGGAAGCTGAATAATGAGCGAGCAGATTGAAGGTTCCTTGGGCGTAGCCAAGGCAGTTGCCCTTTGTCGTCCCGGCGTTGTTTGCGCTTACCCTATCAGCCCGCAAACCCACATCGTCGAAAACTTAGGCAAAATGGTTAAATCCGGCAAATTGCAGGACTGCGATTATTTAAACGTAGAATCCGAATTTGCTGCCATTTCCGTATCATTAGGCTCCGAAGCTGGCGGCGCACGTACCTATACCGCCACCGCCTCTCAGGGCTTACTGTTCATGACTGAGGGCGTATATTCCGCCTCCGGTCTGGGCCTTCCCATCGTAATGACCGTGGCCTCTCGTGCCATCGGCGGCCCCATCAACATTTGGAACGACCACTCCGATTCACTCTCCCAGCGTGATTCCGGCTGGCTCCAGCTCTTCTGCGAGTCCAACCAGGATGCAGTCGACACCCACATCATGGCCTTCAAGATCGCCGAAAAGGTCGGTCTGCCCGTGATGGTATGTATGGACGGCTTCGTTTTAACCCACGCCTTCGAGCGTATGGACCTGCCCACTCAGGAGCAGGTTGATGCCTTCCTGCCTGCCTATGAGCCGCGTGAATTCCTTACCCCCAAGGAGCCCATCTCCATGGGTGCCATGGTCGGTCCCGAGGCCTTCACCGAGGTTCGTTTCCTCCAGCAGCGTAAGATGGAAAAAGCCCTCAAGATCATCGAAGAGGTCTCCAAGGAATACCGTGAAATGACCGGTCGCAACACCGGCGGTCTACTTGACTGCTACAAGTGCGACGACGCCGATGTCAAGCTCGTGATCATGGGCTCCTCCGTCGGTACTGCCAAGGATGAGGTTGATCGTCTGAGAGAACAGGGGATCAAGGCCGGCATCATTTCCCTTAAGTCCTTCCGTCCTTTCCCGTACGAGGCAATGCGCGAGGCCATCGGCAATTGCAAGAAGGTTGTCTGCGTTGAAAGAGCCTTCTCCTTCGGTGCCCGCGGTATCGTTACCCCTGAGGTCAAGCGTGCCATGGAAGGTACCGACTGCGACGTCAAGTGCGCTGTTTGCGGCTTGGGCGGACGCGCCATTGTCGGTCCTACCATCGGCGGCATAATCAAGACCGCTCTTGAAGGCAAATTCAAGGACGAAATGACCTGGTTCGATATCGACAGCGCCGTACTCAACAGCTACACCAGGGACGGAGAGGGTGTAACCTTCCCCGAAGGTCCGCTTTCGGACTCCGATCTCAAGGCCTCTGTAAAGTAAGCGCAATCTCGGAGATATAGAAATGTTAGAAAAAATTAAGTTTTATCAGACCGGTTCCAAGACTGTAGGTAACCGTCTGTTAAACCCTTCAATGCGCTCCAATCAGGCTTCCGTTGATCGTCCCAACTCCCTGATCTCAGGTCACCGTGCCTGCCAGGGCTGCGGTGAAGCTTTGGGCGCCCGTTATGCCATCGATGCCGCCATGCGCGCCACCGGCGGTCAGGTTATGATCTCCAACGCCACCGGCTGCTTGGAAGTTTTCTCCACCCCTTATCCTGAATCTGCCTGGCGTTTGCCTTGGATCCATACCCTCTTTGGTAACGCTGCTGCTGTCGGCTCAGGTTTGGCCGCTGCTGCTCAGGTTCGTGCCAAGAGAAACGGCGACAAGGTCGTTCCCCGCGTAATTGCTCAGGGCGGTGACGGCGGTACCACCGATATCGGTATGGGCTGCCTCTCCGGTATGTTCGATCGTAACGATGATGTTTTATACATCTGCTACGACAACGAAGCATATATGAACACCGGTGTTCAGCGTTCCTCCGCAACTCCTCCTTCCGCCCGTACCGCCACCACCATGCCGGTTGGCGAGAAGCCGGGTGCAGACTGGGGTCGCGGTAAAGACGTTCCTCTGATCGCCATGGCTCACGGTATTCCCTATGTAGCCACCGCCACCATCGCCGATCTGCGCGACTTGGAGGCTAAGGTTGCAAAGGCCATGACCTTCCACGGCGCACGCTACATCAACATTCTCGTTCCCTGCCCTCTCGGCTGGGGTCTCAAGAGCTCCGCTCTGACCGTGACCGCCGCCCGTCTGGCCATGGAAACCGGTTTCTTCCCTGTGTTCGAGGCTGAATACGGTAAGATCACCTCCGTTCGCAAGATCCAGCAGAAGCAGCCCGTTGAGAACTATCTCAAGATCCAGAAGCGTTATGCTCACGTAGTCAAGAAGGGTGCTGATCCCAACACCTTGGCTCGTCTGCAGGCTCTTTGTGACACCAACATCAAGAACTTCGGTCTCTTAGGCGATGATGAGCCTCAGCTCAATCCGACCGCTGTTGTAGCCTACGAGCGCTCTGAGAGCATCTGAGAGAAGGAGTTAAATTAAAATGTTGAAAAAATCATTTGCAGTTACCCTTGATCCCGCATCATCCCTCGAGAACCATACCGGTTCTTGGCGTACTTTGCGTCCGGTCAACGTATTCAAGCTCCCTCCCTGCAATAAGCAGTGCCCTGCCGGCGAAAACATCCAGCAGTGGCTGTACTATGCAGCCGAGGGTGACTATGAGCACGCATGGCGTGTTCTGACCGAGGAGAATCCCATGCCCGCATGCATGGGCCGTGTCTGCTACCACACCTGCGAAGGCAAGTGCAACCGCGGCTTCCTCGATGAGTCAGTCGGCATCAACTCCGTCGAGCGTTTCTTAGGCGACTACGCTCTCGAGCACAAGCTGGCCTTTAAGAAACCTGCTCGTGAAACCGGTAAGAAGATCCTCGTGATCGGTGCCGGTCCTGCAGGCTTGTCCGCAGCCTATCACCTCCGTCGCTTCGGCCACACCGTTCACATCGTTGAGCAGGCCAAGGAAACCGGCGGTATGATGCGCTATGGTATTCCTACCTATCGTTTGCCCCGTAATATCCTTGATGCCGAAGTAAAGCGCATCACCGATATGGGTGTAACCATTGAGTTGGGCCGTAAGATCGAGGACATTGAGGCCGAGAAGAAGAACGGCGGCTATGATGCTGTTGTTTTAGGTCTTGGTGCTACCATTTCCTCCAACGTTGACATCCCTCAGGGTGACACCAACCACGTGTTGAACGCCTTGAAGGTTTTGGGTCAGATCGAAACCACCGGTGACATTCAGGTTGCCAAGAAAGTTGCCGTTTACGGCGGCGGTAACACCGCAGTTGACGTTGCACGTTCACTGCGCCGCTTCGGTGCCGAGCCCATCATCGTCTATCGCCGTGATCGTGCGAAGATGAGAGCCTCTGAGGAAGAAATGGATGCGGCTATTGCCGAGGGCGTACAGGTTAAGTGGTTGTCCACCATTACCGGTGCCTCCAAGAATTCACTCAAGATTGAGAAGATGGCTCTCGACGAGAAGGGCTACCCTCAGCCTACCGGTGAATTCGAGGATCTGCCTGCCGATGCCGTAGTCTTGGCCTTGGGTCAGAACGTTGACACCGTAGCCATTGATAAGCTCGAAGGCCTAAAGATGGAGAAGGATGCCTTGGTCGTTGATTCCGAGACCTTGGAAACCTCCGTCAAGGGTATCTTCGCAGCCGGTGACTGCGCCACCAACGATCGTACCGTTACCCACGCCATCGGTATGGGTAAGCACGCAGCTCGCGCCGTAAACAGCTTCTTGAAGGGTGCCGTTTACAAGAAGGCAGAGAAGCACGAGGACGCTAAGTTCGAGGATATGCATCCTTGGTACTACTCCGAGGCTCCTAAGTCAGTGCGTCCTGAGCTCGAGGTTGCCCGTCGTACCAGCACCTTCGATGAGGTCCAGCACGGTCTCACCGAAGAGAACGCCATCTTCGAGGCACGTCGTTGCTTATCCTGCGGTAACTGCATGGAGTGCGACAACTGCTACGGTGTCTGCCCCGACAGCGCTATCGTCAAACTCGGACCGGGTAAGGGCTATGAGTTCAATTACGACTACTGCAAGGGTTGCGGTGTCTGTGCTCAGGAGTGTCCTTGCGGTCACATCGCCATGGTTCCTGAAAAGATCTAATCTTTTAGCGGAATTCTAATAGAACGGGGCTTAAGGCCCCGTTCTTTTTTTGCCCCTAACTCGTCTATAATATTCAAGGCTCAAAACAAACATGGGAATTAAAGCGTGACTGACGAAAATAAGAGCTTAAAAGCTGCCGCCATAAATTATGATGAGAAGAAAACTGCCCCTGTGATCGAGGCCTTGGGAGAGGCGGAAAGAGCCGAGGCCATCATCGCCATGGCCAAGCATGAGGGCATATATATTCATAAGGACAAGCGCCTCATGGACGAGCTTTGCGCACTTAAAGAGGGTGATGCCGTCCCTAAGGAGCTTTTTGACATCATTGCCGCAATATTATCCTTCAGCTATCTGCTGCAGGGCAAAACTCCTGAACGTTATACCGATCCCGAGGGAAATGTCAGGATCAACACCGAGATCTAAATTTTACACAAAGATCACAATTCTCAATTTTATTAAGTCGCAGATCTGGCTTTTTTAAGCCTTTTCAATGCGTTAATAGTTAAAATCCCACAAATTCCTTATTGCAATCTCTTGACGCTTTTGCTATTTTATTAATGGGTAATGAATTGCCCCGAAGTATCTCCTAGGGTGTGATCCGGCTGTTTTCACCCTGAGCCGATAATACAGTAGACTTGGTGTCTTACGTTAACCAGTGTGCTTGATTCGCTTAGTCCGAATTACCTTAAGGTTTTCGCTGATGCCAAACTTGAACGCCTTGGTTCAAGGAGTCGTATACGGCAGATTCATCTGCGGAGTACTTTGTCAGTTCTAGCTTTCCCTTCTCTTTACTTCTGTAATAACTAAGAAATATATCACTGGTGTTCTCAGAACGGTAAAACTACATGAGAACACGAGAGCTTATGTGCCCAACAAAGATCTCAAAACGACTTCATGTAATTTTCTGACATAGAAAACGGCCCATACCTTAAATACGATATGAGCCGTCTTGGATCTAAATAAAGATCAGGATCTTATCTAAGCATTAAATATACTTAAAATTGATCTCTTTAATCTTTTCGGACCAAACCTTAGGACCTATATGGTGAATGCTGTTGCCCTCCGAATCAACGGCAACGGTAACCGGCATATCAACCACCTTATATTCGCGTACCGCTTCCATACCCAGATCCTCAAAGGCCAATACCTTTGCAGCCTTGATGGCCTTGGAAACAAGATATGCGGCACCGCCGGTAGCCATGAGGTATACGGCCTTGTGCTTCTTAATGGAGGCGATGGCCTCAGGACCACGCTCAGACTTGCCGATCATGCCGTAAAGGCCGGTCTTGGAGAGCATAGTCTCAACGAATTTATCCATACGGGTTGAGGTGGTGGGACCTGCAGGACCTACGACCTCATCACCTACGGCCGGCACGGGTCCTACGTAGTAAATGAACTTCTTGTGGAAATCAACGCCGTCAGGCAGAGGCTTGCCCTCGTTGATAAGATCGCAAATGCGCTTGTGGGCGGCATCACGGCCGGTCAGAATGGTACCTGACAACAGCAAGGTCTCACCCATCTTCCAAGTAGCCATCTCTTCCTTGGTAAGGGTATCAAGATTGACACGCTTTACGGAGGCATCGGAGCCGCCGATCTCAATATCAGGATAGCTGTCGATTGAAGGGGGAACGAATTCGGCAGGACCGGATCCGTCCAAAACGAAATCGATGTGACGGGTTGCAGCACAGTTGGGGATGATGGTGGTGGCCTTGGATACGGCATGGCAAGGATAAGTCTTAACCTTGACGTCCAAAACGGTGGTAAGACCGCCCAGACCCTGAGCGCCTATACCCAAACGATTGATCTTGTCGTAAAGCTCGACGCGCAACTTCTCTTCTGCAGTTTCAGGTCCGCGGGCTATAAGCTCCTGAATGTCGATAGGATCGTTCAAGGCCTCTTTAGCTAAAATTGCAGACTTCTCGGGGGTACCGCCGATCCCGATGCCGAGGATGCCGGGAGGACACCAGCCTGCACCCATGTGCGGGATCTCAGAGAGAATGTAATCCACGACGGAATCGGAGGGATTAAGCATCTTCATATGGGTCTTGTTCTCGGAGCCGCCGCCCTTTGAGGCAATTGCAACCTCAACGGTATTACCGTGAACCATCTCGATATGAACCACGGTAGGCGTATTATCCTTGGTGTTTATACGTTTGCCGATAGGATCCATCAGGATGGATTTACGTAAAGGATTGGTTTTTGAGCAATAGGCACGACGGGTACCCTCATCCACCATTTCCTGAACGGTCATATCACCCTCGAAACGAACGTCCATACCTATCTTCACAAAGCAGGTAACGGCACCGGTGTCCTGACACAAAGGGCGATGACCGATTGCACACATCTTGGAATTTACCAAAATCTGCGCAATGGCGTTCTTCGCAGCCGGATTTTGCTCTATATCGTAAGCATGTTTCATTGCCTTCAGGAAATCCTGAGGATGATAGTAAGAGATAAACTGGATAGCATCCTCGACGGACTGAATGAAATCCTTTGTCTTAATCAGAGTTGTCATGTGTGTCTTCCTAACTTTGTTTTTGCAATGTGTCATTCGGGCAAACCGAACTTATTCATCGACTTCGCCTTGTTTGCAAGTATTTGTCCTGCAAGGCGCATGACTTATTTTATCATCAATCGCCGGTGAATTTTGCCGTGCGTCTTTGTATAAGTGATCAAAGAACACATGCATCTATTCCAAAAGACTACGATCCCCCGCCCTTTTTATTCCTTCCTGTCCTAAAAAATCCCCTGCTTGTACGGCCAATCTTTTGATTTTTTTTAAGAAAGTTTTTTATTAGTCTGCCTTTTAATACTGGTACAATAAAGGTAATAATCCTTAAATTACTTAATTGATTACAGAACCGTTGCTATGCTTATTACTTTGGCCGTGATATTCATCGTTTTGGCAACCTTCGCCTTAATTGTCGTGAATATGATCAGTGATTACACATCCAGGCGTGATCAGGATTACAGGACCATGGTCAATCACGCCAGAAACATTATTTCCGATACCGAGGAGCTTTTGCTCAATCAGGCCCAGATCTCCATGTCCAAGGTGCTTTTGCTGGTATTGCACAACCGAATTCTACGTTGTCTTGAAAAGATGAGCGGCCTTCAAAGGGAAGGTATAAGCAATGCCAATGTCAAGGAGAGGCTCCTTAACGAGAAAAAAATCATTGCTGAAATAAAAAGCAGCTTTCATGACGAACTGGCCTTCAGACCGCCCGAAACCGACGGTCTGGCCTTAGCTCAGCTGCGTTGCATCAGACGCCTTCGCACCATACTGCACAATGAAATGAAAATAGGCACCATTGTCAGTACCTCCGAGATTCAAGCCGAGGATCGCAGACTTTATCTGCTGGTATTAAAGGTAAATATCTCAAATCTCATCTCCAGGACTTTGGAGCTCAAAAGATTAAAACAGATTGGATCCTGTCGCGTGCTTGTACAAAAGGGACTTGACGTGATCAGAAAATCAAATATCAAGGACGAATGGATCAATGAAAAGGCCGATCTTCTCATGCAACTTGAAAGCGGCCTCAACGAGGAAAAGCGCGACAAGCTGAAGGAGCTGGCCTTAGATGCAGGACGCCAGGCGGAGGCCAAAAAAGATATGGATGAGCTCTTCGGCGATAAAAAGAAGTGGTGATCGTAAATTTGGAACCGCAACGAAAAAACGGGCCTTTTGAACGCGCCCGTTTTTTTGTACCTCAGACCGGGATCACGAACTCGGCAGGCGGAACATTGCCGCATTGAGCCTTATGCATGAGTGCCGCATCAAGTAGGCACAAAGCCGTCATGGCCTCGGCTATGGGAACGGCTCTGATGCCTACGCAGGGATCATGACGACCGCGGGTGACTATGCTTATTTCGTTACCGTGACGATCGACACTGCGTCCGGGAGTAGTAATGCTCGAGGTAGGCTTTAAGGCCAGACGGGCTATTATTTCTTGCCCAGATGAGATCCCGCCTAAAATACCGCCGGCATGATTGGAGAGAAAACCTGCGCTCGTGATCTCGTCACGGGCCTGCGTTCCGCGCATGGCTGCCATGTCAAAGCCGTCGCCAATTTCCACTCCCTTAACGGCATTTATGCCCATGAGTGCATAGGCCAGTACGGCATCAAGTCTGTCAAATACAGGATCTCCGAGGCCCGTGGGTACTCCTCGTGCTCTGATCTCAACCTCAGCGCCCACGGAATCCTGAGACTGCGCCAAATCCTTAAAGAGCTCGCGTAAGGCCGGAATAAGCGTCGGATCGGCAAAGTTGAATTCGTTTTCACGGGCCTTTACATAGTCTATACTCTGAGCTCTTATATTGCCGATGGCGGTAACACACCCTGCCACCTCAATTCCGAACATTTCGCACAAAACCTTTTTGGCAACCGCTCCCGCAGCCACCCGCATAGCGGTTTCACGAGCAGAAGCCCGTCCGCCGCCGCGATAATCGCGAATGCCGTATTTCATCAAATAGGTGTAATCAGCATGTCCCGGGCGAAATGAGTCCTTGATCTGCGAATAATCCCCCGAGCGTTGCGAGGTGTTCTCAATCACAAGTCCTATAGGAGTACCCGTGGTTTTTCCCTCGAATACCCCCGAAATGATCCTCACCTTATCAGGCTCGTTGCGCGGAGTTCCGTAACGGGTTGATCCCGGACGTCTTCTGTCCAAATCATATTGCAGATCCTGCTCACAAAGCTCGATTAAAGGAGGACAGCCGTCTATGATGCAGGCCAAGGCTGCCCCGTGGCTCTCTCCGCAGGTGGTAACTGTAAACAGCTTCCCGAAGGTGTTGCCGGCCATTATTGAGCCTCCGCTACCGATTTGGCAAAAACGTCGTGATAGGCCTCAAGCTGTTCCTTAGACAGCACGAAAACACCGGAACCGCCCTTTTTCAGATCAACAAAATGGAAAGGCACACTGGGGAAGGCATCGACCAGATGCTCCTCTGAATTTCCGACCTCCATAACCAAAATACCGTCATCATTTAAGAAGGCGGCGGCATCTGAGAGGATCCTGCGCGCACAATCGAGACCGTCATTACCAGAACCCAACGCACGATCAGGCTCACAACGATACTCCTCGGGCATATTCTCCAGATCGTCTTTATCCACATAAGGGGGATTGGCTACTATGAGATCATATTTATCTCCCTTGGGGAGGGCGTTGAAGAGATCGCTCTTTATAGGGGTTACCACATCCTCAAGCCCGTAACCGCGAATATTAATTGCGGCCACCTCAAGTGCCTCATCGTCTATATCCACGGCATCCACATAGGCATCACCGTCAAAATGTAAGGCCATGGCTACGGCGATGCAACCCGATCCCGTGCACATATCCAAGATACGTTGCGGCTCACGATCCAAGAAAGGATCAAAGCCGTTTTCAATAAGCTCGGCAATGGGAGAGCGCGGCACGATCACGCGGGAATCGACATAAAATTCGCGTCCGCAGAAAAATGCGCGATGGGTAAGATAAGGGGTAGGAATGCGCTCTATGATACGCATGCGGGCAATTTTGGCAATGAGCGTACGCTCTTCACGTGTAAGCCTTGAGGTAAGAGTGGAATCGTCACAGGGAGGTTGCAGATGCATCACGGCCTGCACTATTTCCAAGGCCTCATCCCAATAATTATCAGTACCGTGACCTACGTAGATCTCATGGCCGGCAAAGCATGACACAAGATAGCGGACTACATCCTGAACAGTTGAAAGCTCCTCTATTATGGCCGCCTCCATTTCGCGGGAGGTGGGAGGATCGTCAAGAAGCTTGTAAATGGATACTATATCGGGATTATCGGAAAGTTTAGACATATAACCTTAAAATAAAAAAACACCGAAAGCGTCGCATTATTTTTACCCTCGGAATTTCACCTAAAATGAATGTACCCAGGCAAACATAATGATCTTCGGAGCATTCCCGTTGTCGCTTAAATAAAAAGCGAGCTTCGGACCTTACGGGCTTTACGCCCTATGTTTGTAACAGATGCAGTATATCATTAATTGAGCAACTTCCTCCCCGCCAAGATTTTGAGGATTTTATGGGGCAAAAAAAATTTATACGCTCCACGATCAGGGAGAGAAATAACGCTCCCTTCAATTGCTACATTACCCTTATACAACGCTTTAAAAGCCTTAAATTGATTAGTCTCCCGCCCTGCCCCCAAGCTACGCAGGTGATCATAAAATAAAAAATACGTTAATAACGACAACTATCTCTAGAAAATTCCTCTCAAAATTGCCTCTCCAAATTGCAAAATTACTTCTTCATGTTCTAAGTTCGAAACTTAAAACAATAAAAAAGAATAAATGAGAAATAAATGCCGTAAGAAATATGATACCCACATACATTCGTATTAATGCTTGTGGAACTACTATAATCGAACCCGCTATACAATGCTTTAAATCTCTTAAATCTGCATATAGTTATTATTTTAAAAAAAAGAAATACTGAGTAATAAAAACACATCTTGAGCATGAATTTAAAGTTCTTTCGCATTCTCAATATAAAAACAATAATAACCGAAATAGTTGTTACGGATTTAATTTTGAAGTTTTTTCTGAATTAATGGAAAAATTCAAAAAACAAATTAGAATAGAGAAAAGTAAGATTATTAATAATTATTCCAATTCACAAAACGATGAGATCATATAACTCATTGCCGGCATTCAATTATTAATACTATCAACTAATAATCCGAGGGTACGGTTTTGCGTGCCTCGTATCATTTTCAAGCTTAAATTAACTCATATACGACCTATTTATTCGGACGTATTTTAGTAAGGAAAATTTATGATCGATATAGATGATTTGGGCAAAATCAGAACCGTAAGATCTGCTTTTGTCGATGCCAGCGTTGGGCAATTAAATACTGCTATCGCCGTCTTAACAAGATTTCGTGATGAAATTTTGCAGGCCGAGGAGGAGAAAAACAAAATTGCGCTGCAACGTCTCGAGCACAAAAAAGAGATCTTAAAAAAGATGCGCGAGTACAATCTCACCTCTGCCGATTTAGTAGATACGAGCGACGTCGCACCAAGTACAGTCAACCGTCGCGGTCCCAGAGGTCCCGTCGAGCCTAAATATGAGTACCGCGATGAGAACGGAGAGCTTTGTACCTGGACTGGGCGCGGCAGAACCCCCGTTTCCTTTGTCAAGATGCTGGAAAAAACCGGCAAAAAGGCCGAGGACTTTCTTATCAAAAAATAAGCCCTTTACGGCTTATATGGTCAAAACGGGGATCTTTATCCCCGTTTTATATTTCTCTAAAGAGCCTTGGATATTTCTTCGTTTATGATCTCAAGGGCTTTTACGGGATCTTCTGCTTTGGTTACGGGACGACCTATTACCAGATAATCGGAGCCTGCCCTTACCGCCTCAGCAGGTGTCATGACACGCTTTTGATCATCTAAATTGGCACTTTGCGGACGAATTCCGGGGGTTACACACAAAAAATCCCTACCGCATATTTCCTTGATCATGCTGACCTCGCGGGCGCTGGATACCACCCCGTCAAGACCGCTGTCACAGGCAAGACGTGCCAATCTCCTCACCTGTTCACAAGGCTCCAGATCAAGGCCTATGCCCGAAAGCTGCTTGCGATCCATTGAGGTCAGCACCGTCACGGCAATAAGCTTGGGGCGATGATCGTATTTTAAAAGGGTCTCCGCCGCCTTACGCATCATAAGCTCGCCGCCTGAGGCATGAACGTTCACAAGCCAAACCCCCAACTTAGCCGCTGCCTCACAGGCCTTGGCTACGGTGTTGGGAATATCATGAAATTTTAAATCTAAAAAAATTCCAAAACCCTTATCGCATAATTCTCTGACCAAGGAGGGACCGGCGGTGGTAAAAAGCTCGTTACCAATCTTAAGACGACAATCCGAGGGCGATACCTTGGAGGCAAAGGAAAGCGCCTCATCGGCGCTGTTATAATCAAGAGCTACGATAACTTTGGGATCAGTCATTGATCAGTCTCCGTCAATACCGTTTTTAGTTTTCATTGTTTCCCAGCCTCTGCAGGAGGGACATTGCCAGAACATAACCGAGGATTCAAAGCCGCATTTGCGACAGGAGAACCGCGGGCTCTGCACTATCTGAGCATCTATAAGGCTCTTTAGCTGCATCAGGGCCTCGTTTTCCTGCGCATCCAAACAGTGACTGCGCAGTTCCATCAAGGCAGAAAAAAGCTTTAAATTGGGCTTATCATGCAAAAACTTAAGCAGCATGGCTTCAGCATCGTTCGTGCCCGAGCTTTGCTCCGTGCAACGAACCAGCTCGGCCATAGCCTGCGCAGAAGAGGTGCGGTGAACTAAATCCTCAAGTGCAAATCTGTAATCGGGATCGGCTTTATTGGCAAAGCAACGCTGCAAAAGCTCCAGGCAAAGCAAGGAACAAGAGGGATCAACTGCATAAGCCTCCTTGATAAGCACAAGAGCCTCGCTGTTACGGGATCGACGCAACATGAGCTCGGCCGTTTCCAAGCGGGCGCGCACACAAGAGCCATCGCAGGAAAGAGCCTTTCTAAAGCAACTCTCAGCCTCGGCGACATCCCCCTTGTTAGCGGATCGTACCCCCAGCTCACACCAGTATTCGGCCATACGTCCTTTGATAAAGTCACCGATCTCTTCCTTATGCTCGTCGGCAACGGCCAAGGCCTGTTTGTAATCCCCCTCGCGCTCGTAAAGCTTAAGCAACAATTTTGCACTTTGCACTCTTTGACGCGGAATGGTTACAAGCTGAGTAAGAAGCTCCTCAGCCTTGTTAAACACGCCTGCATTTAGGAAATCCTTAGCCAATTCCAAAAGCGCCAGCTCTCTTTCTATTTCATCGACCTCCCTATCCTCCACCATCTTTTCATGCAGAGCTATGGCACGATCGAATTCACCGCGCTGACGCAATAAATTTCCTAAGGCCAAACGAGTTTCAACGGTAGGATCGGAGGCATTAAGATAGGCGATAAAATTATCTACCGCCTTGTCCTGATCATTGGATAAAAGATATTCGACGCCCCTCAGATAGGTGGAGCTGTGACGGTTCTTGGAGCTTAGCTTTTTGGCCCGAAGCGAAGATCGCCCCATATAATAGCCGTATACTGCGGCCAGAGGCAAAAGAAGGAACAGCAACTCCAGCATGTGAGATCACTGCTCCGCGTGAGCTTCGGACTTGCTGCTTAATTCTTTTTCAAGGCGCCGTACCTGAGCTTTGGCAACACGAGCCTGACGCCAATACTTAAAGCTCGCCCACAACGAAATGTATAAGCCCGCAATTAGTCCGAAGATCATACCTATGATCAGGACCGTACCGAGACTGACTTCTTTTTTTACAAATAAAAAGTCAAAAGAGACGGAGGCATCGTTTGCAGCCCCCACGGCTAAACCGATCCCGAATAAGACGATCATGAACAGACCGTAAATCCATCTCTTAATCATTAAAGATCCCTGTTTTCTGCTTGAACCGACGTTTTTTATGCCGATAAGTATAGCATTTGTCGTAGAAAAACGATAAACCTGAAGAAAAACCGTCTCTTTTAGAGCGTGGGTGCAGGCCCCTCCGCTTCCAAGCTCAAGCCCAAAAGCTTTTTTGCCGCACCTTTAAAAAATTAAATTACGGTTTCATCAGCCGCGCTTATTCATCTTTGTTTTCACGCAAATGATAATCGACACGCTCACGCAACTCGACTCCCGGCTTGAAATGAACGACACGACGACGGTTTAAGGACACCTGCTCACCGGTTTTGGGATTATGGGCAATACGGGGCTCACGAACACGGATTTCAAAAGATCCGAAGCCGCGGATCTCAATTCTTTCACCGCAGGAGAGCGTTTCGATCATGATCTCAAAGATCTCTCTGACCGCTGAATCAACACTCTTCGGATTATACTGATAATACTTATGAGACAGCATTTCAATCAGATCTGCTCGTGTCATTTGATAACTCCTAGCTGTAGTGTGCTTAAGTTCCGGATACGGATATGAGAGCAACGCACTCTTAACTCCATTCCAGGGCAACGTTTTATCATTTGCATTGATTTTAAGCAACTTTTCTTATTTAAAGAAATACCATTGGTTCAAAATGTGCGGTGACGCGCCTTTTTGTAAGTTTTTTTAGCTTTTTTTGTACAATAAAGGACAGCTGTACTTTTTTTTTCAAAGGCTTAAATAAAATTTTTAAGCGTTTTAAAAAGTCCCGAAGAAGTACTTAATAAACAACGGCGTTTGAGGACATACATGGATAATCCCTTTAAGGCAAACCTGGAGCGATTGACGAAATTTGCCCCTGATCTTGTGGCTTTCCTACGTAAAAAAGCCGCAAATGCCAAAGCACATGGCATCGAACTCATATCAGGCAAGGACGTTACCTTAGCCGTCGACGGTATTCAGCTGACCTCACGACACAATCGTACTGAGGCATCTCAAATCACCTGCTCACATCTTAATTTTAATGAGGACGTTCATCTCTACGGCTTGGGTCTTGGAGATGAGGCCCGCCTCATTCTTAAAAAGCTCTCACCCCACTGCAGACTGTTTATTCATGTGCTCTGTCCGGTGCTTTTTTACGAGCTTTTAAATACCGATGATGAAATAACCTCTTTTTTATGCCCGCGGTTAAATTTTATCTACGACGAGGATCCTGCAGAAATAAATAATAATGCGGCAATAGTATTAAGCGAATTAGTTTTGGAGCCTGATTTTGGTGGCGAAATTAAATCGAGACTTATCAATTTAATCGACAGAGATTATGCCGCCTTAAGATTTGAAAAAACCGTAGGACTTGCAATTAAAAACTCTCTTCTTGCCAACAGCAAATATTTAGCCCATGAAAAAGGTCTTGATCTCGCATCACTTAAAAGCATAAATAAAGCGCTGGTGTTAGGCTCAGGACCTTCACTGCAAACCGATTTGCAAAAAATAATTGCCCTTAAGCGACAGGGATATTGTCTCATCGCCGTCGATACTGCCATGCATTATCTTGAGGAGCATGGCGTAGTTCCCGATTTTATTGTTTCAATTGATGAAAAAGTCGGCAAACATGCAGGGATCAGATTTTTAAAAGATCTGCAAATTTATCGTCATACAATATTAATATTTGCCCCTTGGTCAAACCCTAAGCTCTATTTAAACTACCCGGGACCGCGCTTTTATATAAGAGAGGATCGCGCCGAAAAAATACTGCCCGGAATTACAACCAATGCCGATCGTTTATGGCATTCAGGCTCGGTAAGTCACGCTGCTGTATCGCTTGCCGTCAAGCTTAATGCCACCGAGATCGTTTTCTCAGGAATGGATCTGTGCTTTTACGGGGATCACGCACATGCTGGGGTAAAAATGCAAGAGGATCCCTATCTTGCCTACGCAGATAAGCTTTACGTACAGTGTAATGATCACAAAAGAAGGCTTACTCAAAAGAATTTCAATCTCTATCGCGAGGAGCTTGAGGATTATATTGCCGTTCACAGAAAAATAAAATTTAAGACTCTGTCCGAGCATGCGGCCGTGATCAGAGGTTGCAGCTTGTTTTAGCATGGATGCGGTCTTAAAGATATAGCGCTTAGCAGCATTCTGTGCATTCTTAGGTGCAGGAGCGTTTATAAAAAATTTTAAACCCCTTTTTGAATGAACAAAAAGGGGTTTTTAAGTAAGCTCAGAGCTTACTACCGCAAAGAGAGGAAATTATTCCTTCTTACCGGCAGCTGCGAAAGCGGCGGCCATAGCGGTGGTGGTAGGCTCAGTAGCCTGCTGGTTGATGGACTCGAGAGCCTCCTTTTCCTCGGCCTCATCCTTAGCACGGATGGACAGAGAGATCTGGTGGGTCTTACGATCAACGCTCATGAACTTAGCCTCAACGGTATCACCGACCTTAAGGACGGTAGATACGTCGTCGATACGATCGCGGGAAACATCGGAAGCTCTGATGTAACCGACGATGTTATCAGCCAAGGTGACGGTAGCACCGCGAGCATCAACCTCGATAACGGTACCGGTGACGATGGAGCCCTTACGGTGCTCACCGACATACTCGGCAAAAGGATCGGAGGAGATCTGCTTGAGCCCCAAGGAGATACGCTCACGCTCAGGATCTACCTGCAATACTACAGCGGTAAGCTCGTCACCCTTGGAGAAGTTGCGAACTGCCTCTTCACCGTTCTGCTGCCAGGAAATGTCAGAGAGGTGAACCAAGCCGTCGATACCGCCGTCCAAGCCGATGAAGATACCGAAATCGGTAATGGACTTGACCTTACCGGTAACACGCTCGCCCTTGGAGTGCTTCTCAGCGAACTCGATCCAAGGATTTACGCGGCACTGCTTAAGACCCAAGGAGATGCGACGACGCTCCTCATCGATATCAAGAACCTTAACCTTAACGTTCTCACCGACGGAAACAACCTTTGAAGGAGGGATGTTCTTGTTGGTCCAATCCATCTCGGAGATGTGAACAAGACCCTCAACACCGTCGGCGATCTCAACGAAGCAGCCGTAATCGGTGATGTTGGTAACCTTACCCTCGATCTCAGCGCCCTTAGGGAAGCGACCTGCAACATCAGCCCAAGGATCTGAGCCTAACTGCTTGAGACCCAGGGAAACACGCTGACGCTCGCGGTCGAACTTGAGAACCTTAACCTCGATCTCCTGACCGACCTGAACGATCTCGGAAGGATGCTTAACGCGCTTCCAAGCCATGTCGGTGATGTGGAGCAGACCGTCTACGCCGCCCAAATCAACGAAGGCACCGTAATCGGTAAGATTCTTAACGATACCCTTGACGACCTGACCCTCAGCCAGAGTGGACAGAACCTTCTCGCGATCGGTGGAGTGCTCGGCCTCGATGACGGCACGACGGGAAACTACCACGTTGTTGCGCTTCTGATCAAGCTTGATGACCTTGAACTGAAGTTCCTTATCCTCAAGAGGAGCGGTGTCGCGTACAGGACGGGTGTCGACGAGAGAGCCGGGGAGGAAGGCACGGATGCCACCCAACTGAACGGTGAAGCCGCCCTTGACCTTACCGTCAATAATACCGGTAACGATTTCCTTATTGTTAAAGGCGTCCTCAAGCTTCTTCCAAGCCTCATTGCGCTTGGCCTTCTCACGGGACAACATGGTTGCGCCGTCGCCGGACTCGACAGACTCCAAAGCTACGTCGACTTCATCACCGACCTTAACCTCAAGCTCGCCCTGAGCGTTCTTGAACTGCTCCTCAGGAATGGCGGACTCGGACTTAAGACCTGCGTCAACGATAACATAGCCGTTGTCGATAGCTACAACTTTGCCCTTAACCATTGAACCGGGACGGGTTTCAACATTCTTTAAGGACTCTTCAAAAAGTTCTGCAAATGATTCCATTTAAGGTTTTTCTCTAAGTTCCCTTTCGCATCATGCTACGGGGTGTTGTTAAAAAGCGCCCGCATCCATGCAGACGCACTGGTCTTGCGACCTCATTTAATGACCGAGCTTTTCGGCTATGATCCTCATAGCCTCCTGATAAACCTCGGCAATATCCATTTTTGATGAGTCGATCACGACTGCATCCGCCGCAGGTCTGAGCGGAGCTACAGGACGATTGCGATCGCGATCGTCTCTTTCCTTGATCTCAGCTAAAACCTGCGCATAGTCCGCTTTTTTTCCGGCGAGCTGCAATTGTTTGACCCGGCGCTTGGCACGCACTTCGGCATCGGCATCCAAAAAAATCTTGACCTGAGCATCGGGGAACACCACGGTCCCCATATCACGACCGTCGGCAACGAGTCCCTCGTCACCTCTGAAATCACGCTGGCGCTGCAAGAGAGCCCTTCTTACGGACTCAAATTGAGCTACCTTACTGGCATTGACCCCCGCTTCCTCAGTTCTGATGGCAGCGGTTACGTCCTCACCGTTTAGCATCACGTGCACGCCGTCGCCCTTAACCTCAAACGACAGATTCATTACCGCCGCTTCCTGACAGAGCGAATCCTCGTCAAAAAGAGCCAAGCCGGCCTTACGTGCCGCGTAGGCGAGCACTCGGTAAATCGCACCCGAATCAAGCAAAGCATAAGACAGGGAGGATGCAAGACGTCTTGTCAGCTCTCCCTTTCCGGCACCGCCAGGTCCGTCAACTGCGATCACAATTCCATTGCTCATGTATAAGTCTTCCTTATTTTGACGGCGCATTATAACAGCATTTTTTAGCTTCTTCCACTAATTTTGCCGATTTATACGCCGATTTAAGGCGTTTTTTCGTATCTACCGCCGCCTTGATTGCGCTGTTTTTAAATTTCCACCGCGACCTTGGTTCTCTTGGCCAAAATCACCCGATTACGCCCGAGGCTCTTGGCCTCATACAGTGCCATGTCAGCCTGAGATATTAAGGAAGTCACCGATTCTGATGAATCGCCCGTGGTCACCGTTGAACAGCCTATGGAAACGGTCAGAAAACCGCTGTCATTGGCAAAATTGGGGATCTGAAGCGCTCTTACGCGCTCGCACAGTCTTTCGGCTATGGGCTTGCGCATGCGTGATTCAATGCTCTGAACCATGATCACGAACTCCTCTCCTCCGAAACGGAACACACGATCGTTGCTCTTTTCGGACAAAGAATTCATAAGGGTGGCGGCGATAAGCTTTAATATATAGTCACCGTATTGATGTCCGCGCTCATCATTAAAATGCTTGAAGTGATCAATATCCACCATCATTACGCAAAGTCCCGACGGGATCATGGCATTGCGCGAGATGAAGTTCTCAAGAGCCCTGCGATTTAGGGTTCCCGTAAGCTCATCTCGCAACGACACGTCAAGTAGCTTAAGATAATTCTTATTGGACTGCTTAACCTCATCCTGAGATTGATAGAGGTTATCAAAGGTTTTCTCAAGCATGCCGAAGATCTCGTTAAATTCCGTAACCCGCGACGACTTGGGGAAATTCTTGGGCTTATGTTGACGCGACATGGCAATTCGCATGAGTCGCACTATCAAATTCATGGGATTTAGTAATACCCCCTTTACGAGCTGATAGATAACCAGCTGCAGGAGAATAAGCACAATGATGCAGACGACGGCCACAATCTCCGCCCTCTCTGAGAATTGCTGCTTTTCATTTAGATATGAGGATATGGATTTATTCTCATAGGAGGAGGCCTCCAGGATCATGTTATTGAGCTGTCCTCTCAGATAGTCGTAGATCACATTGAATTCAATAAGATTTTCCTGGATCTCGCTTCCGGTGATGGAGATCTTGCGAAAACTCTCCTCAAAGCGTTTGCAGGGCTTTTCAAGGCCGCGCTCCCTGCCGTCAAAGCGACAGCGCGTGGTAACTGCTGATCCCATACGCCTTATTGCGGAGATCTCCTCCTCCGTAATAATGCTGGCATTACCAAAGCCCATGGTCATATTACGCAGGCGCTCCAAAAAGAAGGCTCTGCTCCGCTCGTTATTTTCCCCGGTGCTTATTTCCAGTCCAGAAATTACGATTTCGGACAAATCGTCCATATAACGGCTGCGCAAGCCCTCAAGACGCAAACGCTTATACCAAAACATCTGCAGCTGACGCTGCAACTCCGAGCGATCCGATGCAGTCATTGCCCCAGAACTACGTCCCATGTCGATTAAAATGGTCTGCGCACTGTAGAAGGCATTGCGGGCGGCGGTATATTTGGTGGATTCGCGTATTTCGGCCATCAAAAAACGCAGGTTATCGATATTTATGAAGGCCTTCTGTGCCTTTAAAATATAAGGCACGAGTTCCTCGGTCGTTTTCTCGGCATTCTTCGATACATTATGAAATTCAAAGAAAAAATACCCGAACATAGGCGTTAGGATCAAGGTCAAAAAAGACAGGATCCCGATCACTAGCGCACGTATTTTTAATGGATGGCGCGTCTTTGTATTTATCTTGTCAAGTTCGTAAGGCATAGTCGTATAGCTATAGTCCGTTGCTGATGTTCTGCATGTATTTCATCGAGATCCTTTTTAGGGCCTTATCTTTTTTCATGTCCCTAAGGATAGCGTTAACCTTATTTAATAAATCCTTTCTTTGGGGTGAGATCGCAAGACAAATATCGGCATAGGTATTTTTTAGATCATATTTATCAGGCGACAGAAAAAGCTGTATTTTTTCATGTTCTAACATGCTGTAGGCCGAAATATTGTCCGTATAAAGGGCATCCACCTCGCCTCTTTTTAAGGCCTTAAGCATTTCCGAGTGCGTTCCGTAAATGGTATAGAAGGCCACGCGGGATTGCAGGCGCTCGTGCTCCATGATCTGCTGCTCAAGAGAATCAGCCCGCACCCCGAAATTATAGGAGCGCAGATCCTCGGCTGATGAAAACACCACGCTGTAATCGGAGGAAATGATCACGGGATAGGATTTTATATAGTAATCGCTGTAGGGCAAATGTCCCATGTCATCATGCTCAAGTCTTACAAAATTTCCGACGGCAAAATCCAAGTTCCCCTGCCAAAGCCCGCTTTCTATATTTACATAATCATCAAATACCAAAGTGCATTTAGCCTGCATACGCTTGCATATTTCCATTGCCACGTCATAGGCGAGCCCTCTATATTCATCTAAATATTTTGAATAGTATGAAAAAGGTCGGTAATTTTTCTGAAGCCCCACGCGTAGCTTTTCATGCAGGGCCTCGTCATAGGAGTCGGCATGTAGTGGACCTGCATAGAAAGCTAATAAGACGGCCGTCACACAAAGCTTAAAAAAAATTGTTGCGACACCACCTCTCAAGGTGCCGAAAAAATCGCATCTCATTAAACTCCTAGCCTCATACCAAAAACTTAATTGTCGTCCCAGCTATATATTTATGCACTCAAAGGCTTTATTGCATCTGTGCAGATCGGCACAAAAGATTTTAAACCTGCTTAAACAATCAAAAAACGTAATATAAAAAGTATACCATCAGCCTTAATGACTTCATCAGACATACAATCTTTTATATCGTATGCTCCCGCCCTTTTTTTAATCTCTACCTAAAAACATTTACTGGTGAGTGCAAAATCACTGCGCTTTTGCCTCATGTGCACTCACAAAGAGAACTTGCTTAATATCAAAATCACCTAAGACAAAATAGGAGAGCTTGACCGAACAAAAAGAAACAAGCGATGACTATGTTGTATAATCATTTGTTAAGAATTGATTTTTAGGGATCCGCACCGATCATAAAGCATATTTTATGCGGCTTTCGGTTCTCATAAAAAAGCCGTTTGCATGCGATAAAAAGCATCCTTTTTAAATAATTAAGTTTTAAGGGTGCTTATTTTCCCCGGCAAAGCCTTAAGCGCTGTCAAAGGCTCACGGCATATTTACAGGACAAAAAAGTGACTGAAGATAAGATCGTGGTACAAAAAGCCACTTTAAAATTGGTTCAGGGACCCATCGCCGATCTGCCCACCAAGTACGGCAAATTCAAGATCACGGTTTTTCGTGAAAATGATCGTCTCGATCATGCGATGATCTTCACAGGTGATCTGACCTCAGGCGATCCCGTGCTGTGCCGTATTCACTCCGAGTGTCTTACAGGCGACGTATTCGGCTCCCTTCGCTGTGACTGCGGCTTTCAATTGGCAGCCGCACTGCAGGCCATTCACAAGGAAGGACGCGGTGCGTTGCTGTACATGCGTCAGGAGGGCCGCGGCATCGGTCTTTTTAACAAGATCCGCGCCTATGAGCTGCAGGATCAGGGGCTCGATACCGTCGACGCCAATTTAAAGCTCGGCTTTAAAGCCGATCAGAGACATTACGGTGTATGCGGGCATATGATGCGCGCCATGGGCTTTGATCATGTGATCCTCATGACCAATAACCCCGCCAAAATAGACTCCATCACCCGTCATCGCATCATCGTAACCGATCGCCGTCCGCTTGAGTACGGTCGCAATGAGTTCAACGAGGAATACCTCGAAACCAAGGCCGAGCGCATGGGACATCTGTTGCACCATCAGGATTGATCCCTTTTTTTAGTTTAAGGACGGTATGGACCGTCCTTTTCTTTTTAACCTTTCCGGCAACTAATATAGGAGTGAAAAGTGAACAACGGCAGAACCGAAAAAAGCGCCTGGCTTTCCTACAAGGATGAGGAAGTAAATGCTTTAAACGCCCTTTGCGAGGATTACAAGGATTTCATCTCCGAGTGCAAAACCGAACGTGAAAGCGTAGCCTACGCCGTAGATGAAGCACGTAAGCTCGGCTACGTCGATCTTAATACCGTGATCAAGGAAGGTCGTACCGTCAAGGCAGGCGATAAGCTTTATGCCTGCAATATGCATAAGGCCGTCGTTTTCTTCAATATAGGAAGCGATGCGCTTGAGGACGGACTTAACATTCTGGGAGCCCATATCGACAGCTGCCGTCTGGACGTTAAACAAAATCCTCTCTATGAAAGCGCAGGATCTGCCTACTTAGACACCCATTATTACGGCGGGATCAAGAAATACCAGTGGGTCACCGTCCCGCTGGCTCTGCACGGCACCGTAGTTAAAAAGGACGGTAGCAAGGTCGATTTTAATTTGGGCGAGGCTGAAAACGATCCCGTATTCTGCGTCACCGATCTCCTCATCCATTTGTCCCAGGAGCAACTTAAGAAAAATGCCGCCGTCGTCGTCGAGGGCGAGGATCTCGATATTTTGATCGGCAACAAGCCGCTTGCAGGCAAAGATAAAGAGGCCGTACGCGAGGCCGTATTAAAGCTTTTAAAGGACAATTACGATCTTGAGCAGGATGACTTTTTATCCGCCGAGCTCTGTCTGGTGCCTGCAGGTAAGGCCCGCGATTTAGGCCTGGATCGCAGCATGATCCTAGGCTACGGCCACGATGATCGGGTGTGTGCATATACCTCGCTTAAGGCCATGCTCGAGATAAGCGAGGTCAAACGCAGCTCCTGCCTGCTGCTTGTTGATAAGGAAGAAATAGGCTCAGTAGGCGCCACCGGCATGCATTCCCGTTTCTTTGAAAACGTATGCGCCGAGCTTTTAAATGCCCAAGGACACGATTCGCATTTAAGCCTAAGACGTATGTTGCAACGCTCACGCATGCTGTCATCGGATGTGAGCTCGGCCTTCGATGCCCTGTATCAAAGTGCCTTTGATAAAAAGAACGTCGCCTATCTCTCGCGCGGCATGGTCTTCAATAAATTCACCGGCGCCCGCGGTAAATCAGGATCAAACGATGCCAACGCCGAATTCGTAGCCTTCATGCGCAAAATACTCGATGAAGAAGGCGTCAACTATCAATTCTCAGAATTGGGTAAGGTTGATTTGGGCGGCGGCGGTACCATTGCCTACATCATGAGTCTGTACGGCATGCAGATCATAGACTGCGGAGTACCGGTATTGTCCATGCACGCCCCCTTTGAGGCGGTAAGCAAGGCCGACGTATTTGAAACCTACAGAGGCTATAAGGCCTTCCTTAAAAATTAAGCGTCTAAACAGAATGGGGGGCTACGCCCCCCTTTTTTTCACCATATCTTGGCTATTTTTTAAAATCCGTCACGGGATTTTTAAGCGAGATCAGAAAATCCTCATCATCAATGTAGGCCTTACCGCCCTTCACCTTCACGACGACGCTTTCCTCTCCACCTAAAAGCGACGAGGCCTTCGTAAATTTATCGACCTCGGCATTATGCCAAGGCGAGATCCTACAAAGAGCCGTGGTAAATTTCACCTTGTAATGCTCAGCATCGATTTTCTCTATTCCCTCGATACGGCCTACCCCGCTGTAGCCTACGCGCAGCAATACGCGACCGTCCACGGGAGTTACCGCCACATAGGGCTTCATTTCAGGCTTAAGCTCCATAAGCACCCCCGTGTATTTGAAACGACGATTGTAAAAATCGTCCTCAAAGAAGGTACCGTGCTTGATCTTGAGCACTCCCTGCTTTTCAAGAGCCTCACCGTAGGCGATCATATTTTTCCAACCGTTTCTTTCGGCAGGATGATACTTCTTCTGCGCGTTTTCCGGAGCATCGGGATCCTCAGCCGCTAAGGCCATTTCATGCAACTTGGAGGGCAATCCCGGGGCCGTCACGAAAACTCTTTGCTTATTTAAAGCCTCATTTAGCAAGGCGGCGGCCGCCTCCTCATTCAAGCCCTGCTCACTGCCCTGATACAAGGCATGATGCCATCCCTCGTCATGAGCGAACGATGCTTGCACAGAGCAAAGACCAAGTCCTGCCAAGGCGGCGATCAGAGTTATTTTTTTTAAAATTTTCATTGCTTTTCTCCAAAGGGATTGGTCATCATGCGATCTAAAATCAAGATCCCGTCCTTAACGTGTCCCACTCCCAAAAAACAGTCACGTCCCCACAATGAGCACTTGACCTCATCCTCTCCTGCCCCCTCGCCCTTAAACACGCAATCGTCAAGATCACGCTGACGCATACCGTGCATGAGCGTCTCCAATCTTGCTGCGGGCAATTCTATACGCGGCAGACGTCCCATAAGCTCACCTGTGGACAGAAGGTGAGCATCAAGCGAGGCATAATCGCCTTTTTGGACGGCCTCATCGGCCAGGCTCTGCAGGGAGTCTATGCTCATCATCTCCTGCGGCAAGCCCTCAACGTAGGTACGATGCAGATATGACACGAAGGCACCGCAGCCCAAATAAGCCCCGATGTCGGCTATCAGGGTGCGTATATAGGTTCCCTTGGAGCAAAAAACCTCGATCTTGAATTTTTGCTCCGAACGTTCAAGCACCTTAATGGAATAGATCTCAACCTCCCGCGACGGGATCTCAACCTCTCGTCCCGAGCGGGCATACTTGTAAAGCGGCTTGCCTGCCACCTTTACCGCAGAATAAATAGGAGGAACCTGCGTGATCCGCCCCGTAAATTTGCTTACGGCCTCATCAAGAGCGGCAATTTTGCCCGCATAGTCGCAACGCTCTACGATCTCACCCTCGGCATCGCAGGTCGTGGTGGTGATCCCCAAGATACCCTCGGCTATGTATTTCTTTTTCCCCTCAAGAAAAAAAGAGGCAAATTTGGCACTTTCTCCCAAAAGCACCGGCAACAGCCCCGAGGCCAAGGGATCAAGTGCCCCCGCATGCCCGCCCTTTACGGCCCGAAATATTCCGCGTACACGTGCCAAGGCCGAGGCCGACGACAATCCGGAGGGCTTGTTTAAAAGAAAAACTCCGCTCACATCCCTTTTGGGCATGCGGCTTTGTACATGACGATATCCGTCCTTCTTTCCATCCTGCAAAACCACAGCTTCCCGCCTTAAAAATTTTAGCAATCTAAAGTAATCAAATGTCGGTATTTTAACAAAGCTCAACCGGAATGGAAAAACCATCGCCGCACTCTCTTGTAAAAGACGGTCACATCACCCCACCAAACCGCAAGCTTCTCGACATATTTTTCTACTCACTTTTTTTATATTGAAAAAGAATGTCTTTTTTAATAAAATATTTTGCATTCGACGGGGGTTGTCAGTCTCCGCGTACTCTTTACCGCTTTAATTGGTCAGGTTCGGAAGGAAGCAGCCGGGGGCGAATAACGAGGTACCGCGGTCAGGTTGACGCCCCCTACCCATATGCGGAGCTTTCCTCATGAGCAATACCTCCGGCTTCTACTCCGATCTTCACGAGCTTATTATTTCTGACTATTTGCGAGTTGAGAAATCGCACATTTTCTATGAGCTCATGAATGAAATGGAACAGGTACCGTCTCTGGCCTCCCCTAATATTTTTATGATGATACGCCCGCGCGGCTTCGGTCTGTCCCTATGCAGCGAGGCTTTATACAGCGTGCTTGAGCGTACGCGTGATTTTACCTCGGCCTTAAGAGACGACGAGGCTCGGGAAAAATCCGAGTCCTTACCTCGCCATCACGTGCTGATGCTCAATTTAAAAAAGGTCAGCTCCCGCAATACCGCGGAATTTCGCGAGCAGCTTCTGCTCATGTTGCAGCAGCTCTACTGGGAGCATCACCTGCACGGAGCCATCACCAATTACACCACCCCGCGCCGTTATTTTGCCGATCTCATCAACGAGCTCTCCGAGCGCCATAATGAAAAGATCGTCGTGCTCATCGATAACTACGACATTCCCCTCATCATGGCCTCTATGATGCACGAGGAGCAACGCAGCGAATGTACGGCCCTGTACCTAGAAATGCTTAACGTGCTCAAGCATGCAAAGGATAAGGTGCAATACGTATTTTTAACGGGACATATCAAATTCCGTCTGGCCTCCATATTGTCCGAGGGACTGCCGCTGGTGCGTGATATCTCGGCCTCGGATAAATACGACACGCTGTTTGGCTTTACCCACGACGAGTTAGTGAGCGTTTTTGGGAAACAGCTCGAACGCGTGGCCGTTAAGCACGATCTGCCCAAGGAGGCGGGAGTTGCACTCATAGAGAAATTCTACGGAAACTTTGCTTTCTCGGATCAGCTTTTACATGTGACCTGCCCCGTATGTGTAAATCACGTGCTCTCCAACGACTGCCGGCTTTATCCTTACAGTTCTGGCGGAGATTATGCCTTTTTGCGCAGATCCCTCTTAGGAAGCACTGACGATCTGTCATGGCTTTTTGGAAAGGACGGTCAGGATCCCTTGTTTGCAAGCGCCATAGATTTCATTCCCGCAGGTAAGGATCTCGGAACGTTGCTTTTACAATTGGGCTTTGCCACCCGCGAGCGTGTCACCGAGCACAAACAGGATTTCTTCTCCACCTGGCGCTATCGCTATATTTGCCCGAACGAGGACATGCGCCGCAGCCTGGAAATTGTACGCGGCAATCAGGATCCCTCTTATGCCCTGCAGGAAATGGATATTACAGAGGAATTTAAAGCTGAGCTTGAGGATGAGATCCACAAGAACGCCTAACGACGGGCGTTTTCCTTCTTCGCACAATAGCTTTTGCCGTCCAACGCACATTGATTGACGCGACGACGTTGCCACCACCTTCTCTTGGATCCGACGAGGCTTAGGGCCTTATCATCGTCTACGGTATAAATACGCGGATTTTTGCGATTTATAAAAACCCGAGCAGGCCTTTCGGGACAAAACTCATAGCGGTAGCCGCGAATGAGGGGGCCTGAAAAAAAACGCGGCTTTAAAGATCCAGTCTCCTTATACAGCACGGCCGAGCGGTATGCTCCCGGCGCATATTTTGAACGCTCATCATCAAAGATCACCACCGCATAGGCCTCACAGGGTATGGGATTGGGATCCCGACGCAGCGCCCTGCGCTGATATAGACACCAAATAAGTCTCAAGAGATAAAAGGCAAGGTAGAAAACACAGAGCAAGGACAGCAGATAAAAGCTGTGGCCTGGGAAAACACTTGTTAAATCGAAGATCATACAGTGCCATAGCAAGATCCCGCCTGCGGCACATAGGGAAAAGCTAAGCCCTAAGCCTCGACACACCACCGTATCGATCAAGTTCTTGGTAAAGCGTATACCGCCGCGTTTTAAATCCGAGCTTAGATATACGTCGGAGGGAAGCCGTATATGTTTTTTCAATGCCGTAGCTCTCTTAAATTGTTACTCTTCTCAAAATTAAAAGGGGCTACCGTCAATATAGCACGGTAACCCCGAGAAAATGAAAGGAAAACGCAGGCTTAACTAAAATATCAGCGCTCCTTTACCTCCTGCCAGAATTTGTTTTCAAGGCTGTCAAAAAGCTCTCCCAAGCCGTCCTTGGCATCGTGGGTCAAAAGCGAAACGATCACGATGGCAAGGGCTGAGAAAATGAAGCCCGGTACCAAGGAATAGAGACCGAAGAGGTTTAAATTCTCCTGCACTATCACCACGACGGCACCCGTGATCATGCCGGCAAGGCAACCCTTTAAATTCATCCCCCTCCAGAAGAGAGAGAGCACCACGGCAGGGCCGAAGGAGGCGCCGAATCCGGCCCAGGCATAGGAAACCAAGCTTAGGATCACCGAATTGGGATCGGAGGCGATGAAGAAAGCGATGAGTGCAACTAAGAGCAACATGAAGCGTCCGCACCACACCAGCTCCGTCTGCGAGGCATGCGGTCTTAAGAGGCGACGATAAAAATCGGCGGTTAAGGTAGTGGAGGCCACCAAAAGCTGGCAGGAGAGAGTACTCATGATCGCAGCCAGAATTGCCGACAGCAAAATACCGGCAAGCCACGGAGTAAACAGGGTTTGGGTGATGATCACGAAGATCTGCTCGGGATTATCGATGGTTATCTCAGGATGCAGTACCGAGAAGGCATTGCCGAAAACACCTATCACCACGGCTCCGGCAAGACAAAGTATCATCCAGGTAATGGAGATGCGACGGGCTCCGCCCATGCCGCGCACGCTCTTGGCGGCCATGAAGCGCACCAAAATATGCGGCTGTCCCACATAGCCTAAGCCCCAACCGGCAAAGGACACGATGGCGATCCAGGATACTCCCTTCATAAATGAAAAGAGCTCGGGATTGCGCTCGTCGACAAGCAGCGTCGCGGCATTAAAGCCTCCCGCCTCGGTGAAGATGAATATGGGCGTAAGAATAAGCGCGAACAGCATGAGCGAGGCCTGCACCGTATCGGTCCAGGACACGGCAATAAAGCCGCCTATGCATACGTACAAAATGGTGGAGGCCGCACCTACCAAGAGAGCATTTTGATAGTCCATGCCGAAGGTCTGCTCGAAAAGACGGGCTCCCGACACCATACCCGAGGAGCAGTAGATCACAAAGAAGATCAAAATGATCACCGCTGCCGATACCGAGGTAATGCGATATTTGTCCTTAAAGCGGGCGGCAAAATAGTCAGGAAGAGTGAGAGCATCGGCGGCATTGGCCGTAAAGGAGCGCAGGCGGGCGGCTACGAATTTGAAATTGCACCATTGCCCCACGGTAAGTCCGACTGCGATCCACGCCGCCGAAATACCGCTTAAATACAAGGCTCCCGGAAGTCCCATCAAAAGCCAGCCCGACATATCGGAGGCTCCTGCTGACAAGGCGGTAACAAATTTTCCGAGACGACGTCCGCCCAAAACATAATCGCTTAGGGAGGAGGTGGAGCGGGCGGCGATGATGCCTATGACCAGCATACCGAAAATATAAACAATAAAGGTTGTTGTGGTTGTAAACATGAATATAGCTCGTGTGTAGTACGTTCTTCCGGCCTAAAAGGTGCAGGAAAGCGTACGTATGATTATAGGAATGAGTCGATTGTATCAGAAACGGTGCATATGCGTATTTTCTCCGCTTTTATGCCTAATAACGGAGCAAAAAAGACTTAAATGTCGCAGAACAAAATAAAAACGGAGGATCAGCCTTAGTATCCTCCGTTTTAGGATCTTGATTAAGCTAAAAAGTAACGCTTAAGTAAGATCCTTTAAAAGCCCCCTGAAGCCGTCTGACAAAACAGGGAAAACGAATCCGCTCTTGGCGTTCAAATCGTTTTTTTCTATATGGAAGGTCAAAGCCGAGCGCTCGCGCTTCCACTGGGCCTGAGATAGACGTCTGTAATAGCGTATGACGAATTCCTTGAGCTCATGACGCGAAAAGTTGCCAAATTCGCTCTCTAAGGTATCGAGTATGCGCTTTGGAGCAAGCAAAGATCCCTGCTGCAGCTCATGGATGCGATCCAAAATGGTATAAGGCATAAGATCGCGCTCGTCGGTTTGTCCGGGCTTCAATTCGGCAGTAGGTGCCTGACAGGCAATATATGACATCTGCGGCAATTGCATGCGCAGCTCGTCATCGATGATGAGTCCCTCCTTGGCAATATAGGAGTTGATCTTAAGTATGCGGCTCTTTGAAATGTCCCCGATGGGAGCTAAGCCGCCTGCAGTGTCACCGTCCATGGTGCAGTAGCCTACGGCATCCTCCGAGGCATTGCAGGTGGTGAGCAGAAGCTTGTTGTAGCGATTGGCAATCATCCAAATGCCGGGTGCACGACTGCGGGCCTGAATGTTCTGCAACGTAAGATCGTCCCGCTCCCAATTAAGGGGATCTTCGGGGGTGGTGGTATTTACAACGGAGGTATAATCGGCAATAAGCTTTGATACCGACCATTCATAATGACGGGCGCCAATGCCTGCTGAAAGCTCGCGCGCGGCAGTACGGGTCACATCTCCGGATACATCAGAGCCCTGATATACGGTGATAAGAGCCTGAGGCATGATCTCCTTTTTAATATAGGATGCAACGTCGCCTGTAAAATCCGGGCATTTGAAATTAAGCGCCTCAAGCTCGGCTCTGAAGGTCTCAAAGCCCTGCTCCTTCAAGGCAGCCGTCAACGCATAGCATACAGCGGTAGCACACAGCCCTGAATCGGCACCACCTGACAGTGACAGCGCAAAGCCGTGCGCTTTGGTCTTACGCATCCAATCAAAGAGTCCCAAGGCCACGGCACGCACAATGCAGTCATATTCGGGCAACTCGGCATTTAAGCCCTCGTCACAGGTAAAAAGTCTTTCCCTTGCAAAGGACAGGCTCTTTGAGGAGGCCAAAAGCGAGCCCTTCTCTGCCACCAACGACAAGCCGTCATATATATTGGATCCGCCCTCACAGCCCAAAAGCGAGGTGGTAAGCACTACGGTATTTAAAACCAGAGACAATGCGGCGGCTGCGACCTCACGACGATTGCGGCCGAAAAGCTCAAAGCGCTCGACAGCCGGAGAGATCGCCAAATCCACCCCCTGCAGGGAGGGGATATCGGCGGGGGTAAAGTACACTCCCACCTTAACACCGTCGACCTCAACTATATTCGATGACACGAAGGTCTCGGCACCTAAAATGAAGCGCTCGCCATAGGCGGCGGTGGTGAGATTGCGCACGCGCTGATCACGCGAATCGTTAAAGGAGCTCACCGCCGAGATCCCCAAAATCTTACCGCGCTTTAAAATCACATAGGCATCATAGGCACGACCGTCGGATCCGGGCAACACGGCACCTACGCCTGCCGTTACCCCCTCGGGCAGTGAGTACTTAAGGCTGAGCACCGCACGGGCGGATTCGGACATAAAGGCAGGAACATTAAAGAAATCTCCGCAGTCATAGCCCGTCAAAACCAGCTCGGGAAAAGCCACGAGCTTGATCCCGCGCTCACGTGCACGGCGGCACACCTCCAAAACGCGCTCGCAATTGCCATCAAGATCAAGCGAGACGGTGTTTACCTGTCCCGCCGCAAAAAAAGAGTGATCCATATTCAGGATTAGACCTCACTAACAATACTGACCTCACAAAAATAACACAGTCCCGTGCATTAATGCCGTAATGCCCTAAAATAGATGCAATACATGCCCGCTTTGACACGTTTTTTCCCCAAAAAAGCATCTTAACGGCGCAGTCCTGACCACAAAAGGACCGTGGCATCGGCTCATAAGAAAATATCTTGTTCCGATCTGCCCCGTTGATTATAATTTGCGCTTTTTGACGCAAAATACTGATAAGGATAATGGTGAGTACATGCATGTGATCTCCGCTGGACATTCCCGTCATCTGGGACCCTCCATCGAGCAGGACGGAGTAAACTTTTGTATTTGGTGGCCGGATGCCGACTCCGTCGAATTATTGCTTTTTAAATGCGACGATGACGACGATCCCGAGATCTTCATTCTCGAATCGGATATATTCCGCTCCAACTACTATTGGCATGTCAAGGTATTGGGTATAGGAGAGGGACAAATCTTTGCTTGGCGTATACGCCAGTCTAGCGCCAGAGGTGCCGACGATACGTTGATGAAAGGCGCAATACTCATCGATCCCTATGCCAAGCGCGTGGTATATCCCAAGGGCTTTACCCGCTATCAGGATCTGCAAAGTCCCAAGCAAAATTTTAAAACCTGTGCCAAAAGCGCCGTCATCGATGTCGACAACTATGATTGGGGTGTAGACATACGACCGAGCATCAGCATGCGTAAGAGCGTTATCTACGAAATGCATGTCAAGGGCTTTACCGCCTCAAGCTCATCGGGTCTTGCGGACAATATTCGCGGTACCTACAGAGGACTTATTGAAAAGATCCCCTATCTGCGCGAGCTTGGTATTACCGCAGTCGAGCTTCTGCCCGTCTATCAATTCGACGATCAGGATGCCATGCCTGGACACCCCAATTATTGGGGCTATTCTCCGGTTTCGTTCTTTGCCCCGCACGAGCAGTATTCCTCGGATAAAAGCTTAAACGGCCCTCTAAATGAATTTCGTGACATGGTAAAGGCCCTGCACCGCAACAATATCGAGGTAATATTGGATGTGGTCTACAACCATACCTCCGAGGGTGACGAGCACGGCCCCTGCTATTGCTTCAAGGGCTTTGACCGCGAGGGCTATTACATCCTCAATGAGGAGGGGCGCTTTACCAACTACACCGGCTGCGGCAACACCTTCAACGGCAACTCCCCCGTGGTACGGGCACTTATTTTGGATTCCCTCATCTTTTGGAAGGATAAGATGCACGTTGACGGCTTCCGCTTCGATCTTGCCGCTATTTTGTCACGTGATCAGCAGGGTATGCCCATAAGCTCAAGTCCGACGCTTCTTGACATCGACACCAATCACCATTTGGCCGACACCAAGCTCATAGCCGAGCCCTGGGATGCGGGCGGTCTTTATGCCTTAGGCAAGATCTCAGGCTCCAGATGGCGTGAATGGAACGGACGCTTCCGTGACGACGTACGTGCCTTCATGCGCGGTGACTGCGGTCTGGTCAATACCTTCATCAACCGCCTGTTGGGATCTCCCGACATCTACAACGAACACAAGGTCGACTCACAAAAGAGCCTTAACTTCGTAACCTGTCATGACGGCTTTACGCTTTGGGATCTTGTGTCCTATACCCAAAAACGCAATGAGGATAACGGCGAGAACTCACGCGACGGATGCGACAATAATTTATCGGCAAATTACGGTGTCGAGGGTGAAACCGACGACAACGAGATCAATGCCGTAAGACTGCGTCAGTGCAAAAACTTCATGCTACTCTCACTCATGTCCTTCGGTGTGCCAATGCTCCTTATGGGAGATGAGGTTTTACGCACCCAAAAGGGCAATAACAACGCCTACTGTCAGGACAACGAGCTGAGCTATTTTGACTGGAATGCCTTAAAGAACGAGCAGAGCCGCGAAATGCTCAACTTTACCAAGAACGCCATCCGCATGCGACGCATGTCCTTTGCCGGTCAGCTACGTTATGCCGCTCAGGGCACTCAAAAGCTTAACAAGGTACTACGCAACGCCTCGCTGCAGTGGCATGGTGTAAAACCCTTCCAGCCCGACTGGTCGGAGCAGTCGCATTCCGTGGGCATGATCAGATATTCCGTACCCTCGGGCTACTATATCTATTTATTCATCAACGCATGGTGGAACGATCTGGTGATCGAGTTGCCGCCCTGCCCTGCCAGCGTGAAATCCCCCTGGTTTAAGGTCTTGGATACGGCAATACCTGCCAATCAATTGCCATCTCTTTTAAATGCCTCGGATTTCACACGTTCTTATGCTGGAGATTTGTTACGCGTAAAATCGCGTTCCGTAATGCTGTTTGTAAGTCCCAACCTATAAATAAAAAATGAAAGAATTGACACAAAGCGAACAGGAAAAGCGCGATCGTCTGCGTAAAAACCTGAGATTTTTAGCACTGGCCGCCGCCTGCTATTATTTTTTCTCGGCAGGCCTTTCCTATTATGAGGATATTCAGGCGGAGAAAACCCGCGTGGTGGTTGAAATAAGCGATCCCTTTGCCACCAAGGACGATTTTTTAAGGGTTTACAAGGCGAAGGCGGGAATAGACTCGCTACAAATAGAGGATCTGCGCGTTAACGGGCTTGATGGCTTTGGCTTTAAGGCTCCAAACGGCACCGCCTCCGTGAAAGGAGAATACGAGTATGCAAAGGACGGGCGCTTAAATGCCGTCTACTTTGAATCTGCCTTTGATGAAGGATTGAGCTTAGAAGATCTCGCCTCGTTTCAATCCTTTGCCGCAAGCTGTGAAAACAACGGCACGGAAGAGATCACGGACGGGATCCTCAAGGCGTTGAAGCTTGACGTCAAGGACCGACAGGAGCTCATCGACGGAATTGGCGCCAAATCCAAATATGTTGCCTATACCCTAAAGCTTGAGAATGACGGCCGCATCAGCGTCAAAGCGGTAAGAAGCCGCTGATCACAAGGCTTGGGCATCCCTTTTTTTAAGGAGTAGTGTTAAATCCTAAAAGCCTGTTTGCACGCACAATCTCCTCCTGCGATGGAGACGGCGTGTCCTTTAGGGTATAGGGAATATTAAGGCTTTCCCATTTAAACACCCCGAAGTTGTGATATGGCAAAACCTCCACGCGCTTTACGTGCTTGAGCGTAGCTATAAAATCACCAAGCCTGCTTAAAGAGGTCTCATCGTCGTTGATGCCGGGCACCAATACGTGCCTTATCCACATATCCTTACCTATGGCACTTAAATGACGTGCACAGCTTAGAATATTTTCGTTGGAAACGGAGGTAAGATCCTTGTGGATGTTTGGATCTATATGCTTGAGATCGAGCATAACCAGATCGGTCACCGCCATCAGAGCATCGAATTTCTTAAGATAAGCCTCGTTGTCCTCAAAGGGACCGGCGGCGGTATCAAGACAGGTGTTGACGCCCTCAGCCTTTAAAAGTGAAAACAGCTCCGTCAGAAAATCAAGCTGTAGCAACGCCTCTCCGCCCGAGGCCGTAACCCCGCCCTCAGATCCCCAATACATGCGATAGCGCAAAGCCTTTTTTACCAGATCCTTGGCCTCAAACACACTTCCTGCCTGCATTTTCCAGGAATCAGGATTGTGGCAGTAACGACAGCGCATGCGACAGCCCTGAAAAAAAATGACGAAACGTACCCCGGGACCGTCTACCGATCCGAAGGTTTCAAAGGAATGAATACGCCCCTGCATTGATATGATCTCCAGCATCAATAGTTCAAAATCATTGTACACGGCCCATAAGGGTGTACGACAGAAAAAAGCCGGGAAAGATCCCGGCTTAATTTCAAAGGGCTTTGAAATTAAAGCTCCTTGTGGCAGGTTCTCTTGATCACATCAAGCTGCTGCTCGCGGGTCAGATCGATGAACTTCACGGCATAGCCGGATACGCGGATGGTGAAGTTGGCATACTCGGGCTTCTCGGGGTGCTCCATGGCATCCACAAGCTTATCGGTACCGAATACGTTCACGTTCAGGTGATGCGCTCCCTGAGCAAAGTAGCCGTCGAGCACGTTCACGAGATTGGAGGCACGCTCTGCATCCGAATGCCCCAAGGCATCAGGCGAGATGGTCTGAGTATTGGAAATACCGTCCAGAGCATACTCGTAGGGAAGCTTGGCTACGGAGTTTAAGGATGCGAGCAGACCGTTGCTCTCGGCACCGTATGAAGGATTGGCACCAGGAGATAAAGGCTCGCTGGCCTTGCGTCCGTCAGGCAGTGATCCGGTAGCCTTACCGTAAACCACGTTCGAGGTAATAGTCAGGATCGAGGTGGTGGGCTCGGAATCACGATAGGTGTGGTGCTTCTTGATCTTCTCAAGGAAGGTACGCAAGAGCTTGACGGCAATGTCGTCGGCACGATCGTCGTCGTTTCCGTAGCGGGGGAAGTCGCCCTCAACCTCAAAGTCGGTGGCAATACCCTGCTCGTTTCTGATCACCTTGACCTTGGCATATTTGACGGCCGCAAGTGAATCTACCACATGCGAGAAGCCGGCGATGCCGGTGGCGAAGGTACGACGCACGTCGGTATCGATGAGAGCCATCTCCGCAGCCTCGTAGTAGTACTTGTCGTGCATGTACTGAATGAGGTTCAATACATTGACATAAAGGCCTGCCAGCCACTCGAGCATGACGTCGTACTTGGCAAGGAGTTCCTTGTAATCAAGGTATTCAGAGGTGATGGGTCTGTAGGCAGGTCCCACCTGAGCGAAGGTTTTCTCATCTATGCCTCCGTTGATTGCGTACAAAAGTGCCTTGGCAAGGTTGGCACGAGCTCCGAAGAACTGCATTTCCTTACCGGTCTGAGTTGCGGACACGCAGCAGCAGATGGAGTAATCATCACCCCACACAGGACGCATCACATCGTCGTTTTCATACTGAATGGAGGAGGAAACCACGCTGATGTGAGCGGCATAACGGCGGAAGGCATCGGTTAAGCGCTTGGAATACAGCACGGTAAGGTTGGGCTCGGGAGAGGGGCCCATGTTCTCAAGGGTGTGGAGGAAACGGAAGTCGTTCTTGGTCACCATGTGACGACCGTCCTGACCCAGACCTGCGACCTCGAGGGTGGCCCATACGGGATCGCCTGAGAACAGCTGATTGTAGGAAGGAATACGGGCGAATTTGACCATACGGAACTTCATGACCAGCTGATCGATAAGCTCCTGAGCCTCTTCCTCGTTTAAGGTGCCTTCCTTAAGATCGCGCTCGATATAGATGTCGAGGAAGGTGGAAATACGACCTACGGACATAGCGGCGCCGTTCTGGGTCTTAATGGCGGCAAGGTAGCCGAAATAGAGCCACTGTACGGCCTCTCTGGCATTGGCGGCAGGCTGAGAAATATCGAAGCCGTAGGCTGAGGCCATCACCTTCATGTCATTTAAGGCACGGATCTGATCGGCAAGCTCCTCACGCTGACGAATGATATCGTCGGTCATGGTGCCGCAGCCGCAATTGGCAAGATCCTCTTTCTTTTGAGCAATAAGATAGTCGATGCCGTAGAGGGCTACACGGCGATAATCGCCGACGATGCGTCCGCGGCCGTAGGTATCGGGAAGACCGGTGATGATCTTGTTTTTACGGGCGGCACGGATCTCGGGAGTATAGGTATCGAATACGCCCTGATTGTGAGTTTTGTGATATTCGGTGAAGATCTTATGGAATTTGGGATTGGGAGTATAGCCGTAGGTGGTACAGGCTTCCTCGGCCATCTTGATGCCGCCGTAGGGCATGAAGGCACGCTTTAAGGGCTTATCAGTCTGCAGACCGACGACCTTCTCAAGATCCTTCGCGCTCTCATCTATATAGCCTGCTCCGTAAGCGGTAAGGCCTGATACGACCTCAGTCTCCATGTCGAGCACGCCGCCCTTGGCACGTTCCTGCTTCTGAAGCTCCTGCAATTTGCCCCATAATTTATCGGTGGCCTCGGTGGGTCCTTTTAAAAAGGACTCATCGCCGTCATAGGGGGTGTAATTGTTCTGGATGAAATCTCTGACGTTAACGTCCGACAACCAGTGGGTCCCGCGGAAGCCGCGCCATTGCTCTCTTGATTCCATGTTTATACTCCGGTTTCTCTAACCAGTCTCAAATTAAACTGCGATTGAAAAGAAGGCTTTTAATCGCAACACATCACATTGCAGAACGGATTATACAAGAAACAAATTTTCATTTTAAGAGTATGTACCCAGATAAATGTTAAATAAGTTCACATTTCGCTTTCCAGAGCCGTTTAAAGAGCCAAAATTTTTCATATTTGTTAAAGTTACTTAATAAAGTCGATTTAATAAATTATGGTTAATAAAGTTTAAAACAGGAAATTATGCATTAAAGATCGCAAAAAATCGGGATAGAGATCACAACAAAAAAAAGGCGATGATTTTACTCTCGCCTTTTCCGTGATCTTAAAAAATATTACACCTCGTTAGTCCGAGGAAATATGCAGTCATCTCCCACATGCTCAAAGCAGTCTAAAGATCCCCATTACGGGCCTTTTCGATAACCTTCCCCTGGCAGAATGCATCCAGCAACAACTTGAGATCGGCAATGGCAGCCTTGATCTCCTTACCGTCGTCGGTATCGGCCACCGGACAGCGCTGGGGGAATGTTTCCACCAATATTTCCTCGGAGAGAATGTCGGTACGATTTTGAATCGCATCCTCAACGGAGGTGAAGGGACTGTGTGCCTTAAGGCGCAGATTATGCGAGTTGTAAATCAGGGTATAGCCGGCAATGCCCGTAACCTTTTGATAACTGCGCGAAAAGCCTCCGTCTATGACCAGAAGCTTACCGTTACCGCGTACGGCCCGCTCTCCGTCTCGTACCTTTACCGGAGTATGTCCGTTGATAATGTGGCCCTTTTCTGGATCAAGACCAAATTCTCGCAATATGAGCTTGCAGATCTCCTCCGAATAATAAAGGGTGTAATAGGGATTGCGCGGCTCCTCAGCTGCTTCCTTTTCCTTTACAAAGGCATGCTCGAAGGTTTTGACCACACGTCCTGAGAGCGGAGACTTCTGGCCGCACCACAAATACCACATAAAATCGAGGGCATCCTCAGTACCGTGAGACCAAGCCTCACGCGTGCGTCGATCGCAATAGTCAAGATATTTCTTGCCCGACAAATATTCACCATTGCAAAGTAGCCTTTCAAAGGTACCGTCCTTTTTAAAAGGTACGCAACCGTGGTATAGGAGATTGCCGTTGCATATTCGATACATGGATCCGCATGAGTACATGAAATTGACATGCTTATGCAAACGCGGGGAATCCTTAAAGGACATGACGAGATCGTCGACTATTTCCTGCTCCTCCTTGGTAAGCTCCGAGGAACGGCCCCGTACGAGGGTGGGGAAATCGTCAGTAGTCAGGGTCCATTGTTGCCCCTTGATCTCGACCGTTTTTGCCTTAGGATCCACATGATCGAGGATCAGACGACAGTTTAAATCATACTCGGGATGACGCTTAATGATCTGCTCCTGCAGCTTTATACATATGACGCTTATGGCTTTTTCCATAGGCAATATGCCGTCCTCACGCGAGTAATATTTGTCTGCAAAAAGCGCGAGCTTTCGAAGGGAGATCCCGTAGCCGCGCTCAAGTAGCTCAAAATTTTTATAGCGTACGTTGTTGCGTACCGCCACCGCACAGCAGGCTGCCGATCCGCAGGCCGCACCCATCCACAAAACATCGTGGTTGCCCCACTGAATATCGAGATTGTGATGTTTCGTAAGCAGATCGAGCACCTTGTCGGGAGAAGATCCGCGATCAAAGATATCACCCACCACATGCAATTTATCGACAGCCAGGCGTTTGACCAGAGTACACAGGGCCTCGATAAAAGCACCGGCACTGCCGGTATCTATGACCGAATCCAAAATGCGACGGTGATAGATGGCTCGCGTATGCACCTCATCCTCTTTGGCATGCATAAGCTCATCTATGACGAAACGAAATTCGTGCGGCAGCGCCTTACGTACCTTGGATCTCGTGTATTTTGACGACAGATAGGTCGCAAGAATAATAAGATTTTTCAATACACTGCGGTACCACTCATTGTCTCCGTCTATGGCGCGCATGGAGCGCTCCAGAACCTGCTTTGGATAGTAGATGAGCGTGCACAGAGTGTTTTTCTCATCCTCGGACATGGATGTAAAAAGCAGATTTACCTTATCCCTGATCACTCCCGAGCAATTGTTCAGGATCTGCACGAAGGACTCATATTCGCCGTGCACGTCAGATACGAAATGCTCGGTACCCTTGGGCAGATTCAAAATGGCCTGCAGATTGATGATCTCGGTGATCACCGCATAGCGATTTGGAAAATCCTTGGCCAGCTCATTTAAATAACGCAGCTTCAGCGCTTCTTCGGTCATAGTTGAGATCCTGATCTTGCTCAAATTTATGCGAATATTTTAATATCTTTAGTGAATTATTTACATATTACGCTTACAAAATACAATTCGCCGAAGGGATGAAACAAAAGCATCACCTCCGTCGCATATTTTCCGTAGCATTTAGCAATACTTTGGCATATTCAGGCAAAAAATACCCGTACTACGCTCAAGTTTTGAAAAAATCTTTACGAAACAAGTATGAACGACGGCATCATTTCTGATCCCTGATGCTATACTTGCCACTGTTTAATTAGGATCGACGTTGAAAATTGCGATGAAATAATTCCATATAAACGCATGATCTCAAACAATTTTCCCAAAATATGATCATTAAGATCCCTTTGGGACGAAAATACGGACAACTATTTCCTTTAATGCTATGACCATTCTTCAGATCACTGTTTTAGCCTTGATCCAAGGACTTACGGAGTTCTTACCGGTTTCCTCAAGCGCTCATCTCATTCTGCCCTCCCAGCTCTTAAATTGGCCTGATCAAGGGCTGGCCTTTGACGTAGCCGTGCATTTGGGCACCCTGCTGGCGGTGGTAGTTTATTACCTCTCCGATCTGGTAAAAATCACCGTATTTACAGTAAATTCAGTGATTGAACGCAGAATGACTCCCGTGGCCCGTATTGGATGGTGTCTCATAATCGCCACCATACCTGCGGCCGTATGCGGATTCTTTTTTGAGAAATACGTAAGCTCGACCTTAAGAAGCGTCGAGGTGATCGCTTGGGCCACCATAGGCTTCGGACTTTTGCTCGGCGTATCCTCCTATGTAAATCGTCATCTGGTTTGGCGTAACATCAATAATATTGAAGGACAACGCAGCGATTCTCTGCGCCGTATTACGGTCTCGCAGGCGTTGCTGATAGGTTGCGCTCAGGCCCTGGCTCTCATTCCCGGAACCTCACGCTCCGGCATTACCCTTACGGCCGGGCTTTTTTCGGGGATGCGCCCCGAGGCAGCCGCCCGTTTCTCATTTTTACTTTCCATTCCCATCATAGCCGCCTCCGGATGTCTCGAGGGCTACAAGCTTTGGGAGGATCCTGCGCAGGCATGGTCACAGTGGCCGGATCTGCTGATCGGAGCAGTGATCTCCTTTGCCGTAGCCATTGCTGTGATTCACTGGTTTATGAAATACATATCAAAATCAGGAATGACCGTTTTTGTATTGTATCGTCTGATCTTAGGTACCAGCCTGCTCATACTGTTCTGAAACCTTAGCTCAGAATTTGGTCGTCACTTTCGATCTTAAGCTCAAGGGCTTTTGATGGCAGACAATTGAGATCCCCCGCTTTCATGTGGGGGAAAATTGTTAACGAAGGGTAAATCCAAGCTCTGATGCCATCTTCTTTATTTGCTCCTCCGAAAGACCGGTGGCTATTTTCA